>ERZ808040.2567-NODE-2567-length-9913-cov-3.578182_pt1 | contig 9913 bp, 9 predicted proteins | sample MGYA00380191_ERZ808040 | MGnify/ENA primary metagenome ERZ808040 (study PRJEB31490, sample SAMN06133395) | mouse gut metagenome | isolation source: J6 | host: mice | place: China: Chengdu | collected 2015-05 ... | reverse complement strand
GTTGAGCATAAAATTCACATAAAAAATCCAAAAGTTCAGCCAAAAAAAATCCGCCTAAGAGTATCATCTTAAGCGGATTTATTCAGCCCGTCATTACAACTTAGTTGACTGGCGTTGCTTCATCACGTTTGGCACGTTCTTTAGCAACAGACTTGTTGATCAAACCTTGTTGCAGGATGGTGATCAAGTTGTTCACAATCCAGTATAGAACCAAGCCCGCAGGGAAGAACAGCAAGAATACGGTAAAAATCACCGGCATAATCTTGAAGACTTTGGCTTGCATTGGATCAGTGGGTTGTGGATTTAAGGACTGTTGAATATACATCGTCAGACCCATTAACAATGGCAGGATAAACCATGGATCCATTGAGGATAAATCCTGAATCCAGAGCATCCATGGCGCATGACGCAGTTCAACCGATTCCATCAAGACCCAGTACAAAGCCAGGAAGATTGGCATTTGTAATAACAGCGGTAAACAGCCCGCAAGCGGATTGACCTGTTCACGTTTGTACAGTGCCATCATTTCCTGAGAGAAGCGCATACGGTCTTCACCAAACTCTTCTTTCATACGCTGCATTTCTGGAGCAATCACACGCATTTTCGCCATTGAGCGGTAGCTCTTCGACGACAATGGCCACAGAATCAGTTTCACCAGAATGGTCAATAGAATAATTGCCCAGCCCCAGTTACCCACTAAACCATGGAAGAATTCCAGACCCACGAACAAGAGCTTCGCAATTGGCCATAACCAGCCATAATCGACTGTTTGGTTTAAACCTGTGGCCAAATCCTTCAATTCTGACTGGATTTTTGGACCTGAATAGAAGGTCGCATCAATCTCGGCCACAGTACCTGCAGGCACATTAAAGGTTGGAGAAGTAAAACCAATAATGTTCATGTTATCGGTTGATTTACGTGATTCAAGCTTGGCGCTATACGCTTCACCATTACCCTGAGTCAACTTCAGATTACCAGGTACCCAAGCACTGACAAAGTAGTGCTGTACCATGGCAACCCAGCCACCTGTCGCTTCAGTACTGACTTTTTCTTCAACAAAGTTGTCAAATTTAAGCTTGTTGTACTGCTCGTCTGGCGTACCCCAGGCACCGCCCAGGAAAGTCCCTAACGTGAAAATACCCTGGTCTGATTTACCCGGATCTTCTGAATTATCACGTTTGATCTGGCCAAACATCTGACCTTGCCAGGTCTGAGCACTGCGGTTCACCACTTTGTGGTTCACAACAACCGGATATTCACCTTCAGTGAAATTGAAGGTTTTGATAATCTCGACACCATCCGCGGTTTTAAATACCAACGGTACAGACAAGACTTTAAGGTTTTCACCCTCTTTAGATTTGGTTGCTTTCGCGTCTGCCAAGGTATAAGCGGTTTTTTCCAGCTCATACGTCGGACGGCCGTTACGGCTGCTGTCCGGTCCATTTAGACCGATCAGACCAGACTGAGCGACATAAGTACGTTTCGCATCGCTTTCCAGCATCACGAACGGTTCATCGCTGTCCTTGTTTTTGTCATGATTGAGTAATTCAACACGAACAATATCACCACCTTTCGGATTGATCCAAAGATGATAAAGGTCAGTTTGTACTGAAATAAGCTGCTGACTTACAGGTGCTGTGGCATCCGTGGCTTGCTGCGCTGGCATATTCGCTTGTGGCAGATCAGAGGCAACTGTAGCCGTCTGAGCATTTGGCAAATCTGCAGATACGTCATGCGAAACAACAGCAGTTTCTGGCTGCGGTTTGGTTTCAGCATTTCCATAATCTTTTTGCCACGCCAAAATGAGCAAATATGCGACAACAAACATGGCTCCGAGAATTGCAATCCTGGCCCATTGTTGCATATGTATTACCCCAAGTGGTGAGAGTGATTTTGGTTCAATAAACGATCACGAAAGGGTACAGCAACGTGAAGCGTTTGAGAATCTATTTGCTGAAATGAAATAAAACGAATCGCTTTAGAGGGAACAGGATCATATCCCGAGCCCCCCCACGGATGACAACGGCAAATACGCTTAGTAGCCAGCCACACTCCACGTCCAGCCCCATGTATCTGGACTGCTTCCAAGGAATATTGAGAACAAGTTGGAATATAACGACAGCGCGGTCCTAATAAAGGACTGATCGCAATCTGATAGAAACGTATCAACCAATGTAGTAAACGTACCATTGGCCTACTCTACTTTTGTGGGGAGGGGGCTATTTTTGTATGCTTTTTGGCAAGACGGTTCAGTTTTTGCCAAGCAAATTGTAATTGCTGATGCAATTCTGCATTAGGCACTGCTTCCACACCCATTTTTGGCATGATTACAATGTCTAAGTCATCTAATTGCTGTTGATGCAGGCGAAAACTTTCGCGAGCAAGTCGTTTTACTCTATTTCGTTCGTGTGCTCGGCGCACTTTCTTCTTAGCAACAACTAAACCCAAACGGCTATTTGGCAGTTCGGAATGTTTTGCAAGAAATAAGAAATGGGGCTGATGCACTTTAAAAAGCGCACCATCAAACACACCTTTATAATCGGCGGCACAGCGTAATCGCAACTCTGTACCAAAACTATAAAGTTTTGTCATAACACCCAAAATCGTCTTAGCGTAACTGATTAAACAGTTAAGCTATGACGACCTTTTGCACGACGGCGAGCTAATACTTGACGACCAGCTTTAGTAGCCATACGAGCACGGAAACCATGAACACGCTTACGCTTTAATTCAGATGGTTGGAATGTACGTTTCATATTGAAACTCCAAAAAATGATCTTTCTATGAAGGTCCGCGATTTTAGTGCTCATTGCTTGAGCTGTCAATGCAAAAGCACTTTTCTTTTCAAATAAGCTTAAAAAAGATTTTTATACGAGTTTTCAAAAAACTGTTGCTAAAATGACTAAATTATACTTAACCACAGATTAAATTATTGTTATACATAGATATATAACTTATAAACAACTCTATCAACAAAGTTATCCACAATCTATCCAGTGTTCAGTGTTGAAAAGCAAGATTCTGTTTTTGAATTTAAATTCGTAATCTCTCGATTTATCCACAGAAAACTCAAAGCTTATAAATAAATTCAAATTTATAAATTTAAGTTTATTATTATTAGGGAGCATTTTTTCTATGGATAAGCCACTTTTTATTTAACTAAACATATATTTATGTTGTGGATAAAACTGTTTCTAATAATTTTATACTTTGTGGATAACTTTGTGCTATATTTTATCCACAGCTTGCGGATAAACTTATCCACACCGGGTTTTAAATTTAAATTTATGCACGATGATGGCTTTTTGCACAGTTTCTGTGGAAATGATCATGACAGATGTGGATAACTTGGTTAGAATGGCGACCCGCTTTTGGTCGCGGTCATCTTTTTGAATGAACAATGGAATGAATAGGGGATTCACATGCTTTGGACGGACTGCTTAAATCGCCTGCGACAAGAGCTCTCTGGAAATGTCTTTACAATGTGGATTCGCCCATTGGTTGCAGAAGAGCTGGAAGATAGCTTGCGTTTGTATGCACCTAATCCTTACTGGACGCGTTACATTCAAGAGCATCATCTGGAACTGATTACGATTCTGGCCGAACAGCTGTCTGAAGGACGGGTACGCAAGGTCGAAATTTTGGTCGATTCACGTCCTGGTGCGATTTTATCGGCCAGTGAACAGCCAGCGACCACCACCGCGGCGTTGACTTCAACCCCAATGCCGGTACAAAAACCGAAAAAAGAAAAAGAAGATACGGTTAAAAATAGCCGTAGACGTCAGCTCAATCCGTTATTTACTTTCTCGCTGTTTGTCGAAGGCCGTTCTAACCAGATGGCAGCAGAAACCTGTCGCAAGGTACTGACCCAACTCGGTGCTTCACAGCATAATCCCTTATTTTTATATGGGCCGACCGGTCTGGGTAAAACTCACTTGATGCAGGCCGTGGGCAATGCACTGTTGCAGGCCAAGCCGAATGCACGGGTGATGTACATGACCGCGGAAAGCTTTGTACAAGATTTTGTTAGTTCTTTGCAGCAAGGCAAAGTGGAAGAATTTAAGAAAAACTGCCGTTCTCTGGATTTGTTACTGGTCGATGACATCCATTTACTGGCCGGTAAAGAAGCCAGCCTGGTAGAATTTTTCTACACCTTTAACGCACTTTTAGATGAATCTAAGCAGATTATTCTGACCTCAGACCGCTATCCAAAAGAACTGACTGAACTGGATCCACGTTTAGTTTCACGGTTTTCCTGGGGCTTGTCGGTCGGGGTTGAACCACCGGATATTGAAACCCGGATTGAAATTTTATTAAGAAAAGCCGAAAGCAATCAGGTGGATTTACCGCGTAACTGTGCCCTGTTTATTGCGCAGCAGGTGGTGGCCAACGTGCGTGAACTGGAAGGTGCACTAAACAAAGTGGTGGCAATTTCACGTTTTAAAGGCACACCGATTGATCTGGATGTGGTGCGTGAATCCTTAAAAGATGTGCTGGCGATTCGTGCCCGCACCATCAGTACTGAAAATATTCAGCGTGTGGTCAGTGAATATTTCCGTATTCCCTTAAAAGAGATTGTCGGACCGAAACGCACCCGAATTTATGCCCGTCCACGTCAGCTGGCGATGGGTCTGGCACGTGAACTGACCGGTGACAGTTTTCCAGAAATTGGCATGGCTTTTGGTGGTCGTGATCACAGTACCGTGATGCATGCCTGCGAGAAAGTGCAGAGCCTGCGTGAGGAAGATCCAATCTTTAACGAAGACTATAAAAACCTGCAACGTCTGTTGCAAAGTTGACCTAAATCGCTCAAATTCTATTCTTGCTATGCGGCTGCTTTTGCCGCATAGTAAACCGTTAAAAATTCACTTTTTCTATATTAATCTTCAGCTTTAGAGGAATGCACCGTGCGTTTAAAAATCGCGAAAGAAAGCTTACTGAATGTTCTCTCACATGTCGTAGGAGCGGTTGAACGTCGCCATACCTTAAATATTTTATCTAACCTGAAAATTCAGGTGACTGCACAGGCATTAACCGTGACCGGTTCCGACCTTGAGGTTGAACTGGTGGCCAGTACAACACTGGCTGAAGGTGCATGTTTGCAGGCCGGGGAGACCACAGTTCCGGCGCGTAAGCTGATTGATATCTGTAAGTCACTTCCTTCAGCGGCATTGGTGGATTTGCATATTACTGAAGATCAGCGCTGCATTCTCAAATCAGGTAACAGCCGTTTTGTACTGGGTACCTTGCCTGCTGATGATTATCCATTACTGAATACTGAAAACACCCAAGGTACGCAAGTAACAGTCACCCAGCGTGAGCTGAAGCGTTTATTCGAGAAAACTGCCTTTGCGATGGCGGTGCAGGATGTGCGTTTTTACCTGACCGGTACTTTGCTGGAAATTGATACCAACCAGCTGCGTGCTGTGACCACCGATGGCCACCGTCTGGCGCTTTGTGAAACTGCGGCTCAATCTACTGCGACCCAGCCGATTCAAGCGATTGTGCCACGTAAAGCTGTTGCGGAATTACAGCGTCTGCTCAGTGTTGAAGATGAGCAGTTATCTTTGCTGATTGGTCGTGAACTGCTGAATGTGACCATCAATATGCCAAGCCGTGACAAGGAACAGGCCGATATTACCGTGCGTTTTACCACCAAACTGATTGATGGTAAATTCCCGGATTATCGTCGTGTGATTCCACGTGGCGGTGACAAAATCGTGATGATTGCGCATGATGTGTTCAAGCAGTCTTTGCAGCGTGTGGCGATTTTAAGTAATGAAAAACTCCGTGGCGTGTTCCTGAATTTTAATGCCGATTCCCTGCAACTTCGCGCCAATAACCCGGAACAGGATGAGGCGATTGAGGACTTAGCCATTCAATATGCCGACTCACCGCTGGAGATGTCGTTTAATGCGCAGTATTTGATTGAGGTGCTGGGTGTGCTGGATGGTGATGATGTCTCCATGACCATGACTGAAGCCAATCAGTCTGTGTTAGTACAAGACCCGGCACATACCGATCAAACTTATGTCGTCATGCCGATGCGTGTTTAAGTCGCGGCTATTGATACTCGTATAAGACATGCATATTACGCGTTTACATATTGAGCGTGTACGGAATTTAAAGACGGTTGCTCTCCACGGATTGCAGCCGTTTAATGTTTTTTATGGCCAAAATGGTTCAGGTAAAACCTCGATTTTAGAGGCGATTCATTTGCTGGCTGCCGGTCGTTCTTTCCGTACCCATATCCCGAAAAATTATATTCAGCATGGCGCACAGGACGCGATTGTGTTTGCACAGTCCACGACCGAAAAAATCGGCATGCAAAAAATGGCCAGCGGGGAACAGCTGATTAAGGTCAATGGTGATCTGGTGGCAACGCAGGGCCAACTCGCCAAGCTATTGCCTTTGCAGCTGATTGACCCACAAAGTACCGATATTATTGATCATGGTGCCAAGCCACGACGTCAACTTTTAGACTGGTTAATGTTCCACGTGGAACCTGAGTTTTATCATGCCTGGCAATATTATTCGCGTGCCTTGAAGCAGCGCAATAGTTTGCTCAAAAGCAAACGTTTCTTGAGTCTGTCCGATCTGGAGCCTTGGAACCAGATGCTGAGTGAGTATGGTGAACTTCTGCATTCGCAACGTGCGGGTATCGTGGAACAGTGGAAGTCCTTTTTTGAAGATGATCTAAAGCAGCTATTGCCTGATCTGCAGATCAGTCTGGAATACAGTCCGGGGCTTCATAGTGAAACCGGCCTGCTGAATGATCTGACCAATCAGCATGCAAAAGATCTGGAAAGACGTTATACAGAATACGGTCCACATCGCGCAGATTTGCGTCTGAAAACCCCTCTGGGGGATGCTGATGTGATCCTGTCACGCGGGCAAAAAAAGCTGCTGATGATGGCGTTAAAACTGTCGCAAATCGCAATGCTGCATTCTTGTAATAAGGAAACTGTGGTATTATTAGATGATGTGACAGCAGAATTAGATTTAACCGCACAACAACGTTTAATTGAGCGATTGAGCCAACTTGGTAGTCAAGTTTTTATTACCACCTTAGACCATGAATCAGTACAAAAGCACTTACATGATTTGTCTATCTCATATCAGTTATTCAATGTTGAAAACGGTACAGTTCAGGTTGTTGTGCAATAGTATTTTTTTAGTTTTACCCATCTTGGGATAGACCTATTTTTCACTAGGGAGAAACCATGAGTTCAGAAGATCAAGCTGCTTCTCAAACAGAACAAACCATTGAAAAGGCTTATGATTCCTCTAGCATCAAGGTATTACGTGGTTTAGACGCAGTACGTAAGCGTCCGGGCATGTACATTGGTGACACAGACGATGGCACAGGCTTGCACCACATGGTGTTCGAAGTAGTCGATAACTCGATTGATGAAGCCTTGGCAGGCCACTGTGATGAAATTATAGTGACTATTCATGAAGATGAATCGGTTTCAGTTTCTGACAACGGTCGTGGTATTCCAACCGATATTCACCCTTAAGAAGGCGTGTCTGCGGCAGAGGTGATTTTGACCATTCTGCATGCCGGCGGTAAGTTTGATGACAACAGTTACAAGGTCTCAGGCGGTCTGCATGGCGTAGGTGTGTCTGTGGTCAACGCACTCTCTGAAAAACTACTGTTGAATATCAGTCGTGCAGGTAAAACCTATGAACAGGAATACCGTCATGGTGATCCTGTTTATAAATTACGTGAAACAGGGACAACCGAAACGTCAGGTACCACTGTACGTTTTTACCCAAGTGCTGAAACTTTTAGCCAAACCATATTCAATGTCGATATTCTGGCGCGTCGTTTGCGTGAACTATCGTTTCTGAACGCAGGTGTACGCATTGTACTTCGTGATGAGCGCGTCAACCTTGAAAATATCTATGACTATGAAGGTGGTTTATCTGAGTTCGTTAAATACATTAACGAAGGCAAAACGCATCTGAACGATATTTTCCATTTCACTACTGCACAGCTCGATACCGGCATTACGGTAGAAGTGGCATTACAGTGGAATGATTCTTATCAGGAAAACGTACGCTGCTTTACCAATAACATCCCGCAAAAGGATGGTGGTACACATTTGGCCGGTTTCCGTGCTGCACTGACCCGTGGTTTAAATAACTATATGGACAGCGAAAATATCCTGAAAAAGGAAAAAGTTGCAGTCTCGGGGGATGATGCCCGTGAAGGTTTAACCGCGATCGTCTCGGTGAAAGTGCCTGATCCAAAATTCTCTTCGCAGACCAAAGAAAAACTGGTGTCGAGTGAAGTAAAAACTGCGGTTGAGCAGGCCATGAACAAGGCATTTTCTGAATATCTTTTAGAAAATCCACAAGCAGCGAAATCGATTGCCGGCAAAATTATTGATGCCGCGCGTGCCCGTGATGCAGCGCGTAAAGCCCGTGAAATGACCCGTCGCAAGAGCGCACTGGATATTGCCGGTCTTCCAGGTAAGCTGGCCGATTGTCAGGAAAAAGATCCAGCCTTGTCTGAACTGTATCTGGTCGAGGGTGACTCTGCGGGTGGATCTGCGAAGCAAGGCCGTAACCGTAAAATGCAGGCGATTTTGCCGCTGAAAGGTAAGATTCTGAACGTAGAGCGTGCGCGTTTCGACCGGATGATTTCCTCTGCGGAAGTCGGCACACTGATTACTGCACTTGGCTGTGGTATTGGTCGTGAAGAATATAACCCGGACAAACTGCGCTATCATAAAATCATTATCATGACGGATGCTGACGTCGATGGTTCGCATATTCGTACGCTGCTGTTGACCTTCTTCTTCCGTCAGATGCCGGAACTGGTCGAGCGTGGTCATATCTATATCGCCCAGCCACCACTCTACAAGCTGAAAAAAGGCAAGCAGGAACAGTACATCAAAGATAACGATGCACTGGAAACTTACCTGATTTCCAATGCCATTGACGAGCTAGAACTGCATATCAGTGCTGAAGCACCTGCGATTCGTGGTGAAGCACTGGCAAGGGTGATTGCCGATTATCAAACCTCACAGAAGAGCTTGGCGCGTTTAACCCAGCGTTATCCGGCGAGCTTGCTCGATGCTTTGCTGTCGCTGGACGCCTTTAAACTCGATCAGCTTGAAGATAAAAGTTATGTCGAAACTTGGGGTGAAAACCTGCGTGCAGCGATTGAAGCCATTCAGCCGACGCTACGTCCAGAATTAACGCTGGAATCTTTCGAGAAAGAACTGGCAGATGGCCAGAAAACTCAAAGCTGGTTACCAAGAATCACCATCTATGTGCATAACCTGCCACATAGTTATCTATTAGACTCTGTGCTTTTAGGTTCAAGTGAATATGCACGTTTATTAAAGAATTCGAAGAGCTGGTTCAGCCTGCTTGAAGAAGGTGCTTATTTACAAAAGGGTGATCGTAAGATTAACGTGAACAATTTTCATCAGGTTTGGCAGCATATTCTGTCTGACTCGCGTCGCGGTATGATGATCCAGCGTTATAAAGGTCTGGGTGAGATGAATGCGGAACAGTTGTGGGAAACCACCATGGATCCGGATAACCGTAACATGCTGCAAGTGACAGTCACCGATGCGATTGAAGCAGACCGCATGTTCTCTTGTCTGATGGGCGATGATGTGGAACCACGTCGTGCCTTCATTGAAGAAAATGCCTTGAATGCAGACATTGATACCTGATTAAGATGATTTTAAAAAGCGCCTTTCGAGGCGCTTTTTTGATGCAAAATTTATGCGAATATCATCTGAATTATTTTAGAAGCATTCCAATCTAGAGCGTGCTTTTCTGCCAAATGATCAGCTGATTTTAGCTGCAAAAAAAAAGTCGAATTAAGCGGTGGCTAATCGACCTAAAAAAATTATCCATAAGTAAGCAATATAAAGACAAGTATGAGATC
>ERZ808040.2566-NODE-2566-length-9917-cov-3.288821_pt1 | contig 9917 bp, 10 predicted proteins | sample MGYA00380191_ERZ808040 | MGnify/ENA primary metagenome ERZ808040 (study PRJEB31490, sample SAMN06133395) | mouse gut metagenome | isolation source: J6 | host: mice | place: China: Chengdu | collected 2015-05 ... | reverse complement strand
TAACGAGCGCACTTCTGCGTCGGTTAAATATTCTTCAATTGCACGAATCACATCTGAATGTCGTTTATTTTAATTATTATATATGAGGACTGTACAATTTTGTTCAGTCTAATTTCCTCATCAAATTCAAATCACAAACATCTAAAGTTGGGAGTTATTTCTAATTTAACTATACACCCATCAAAACTGATTGTATTCTCTCCTACTTCCAGGCACACAAACTCTCCTATCATATGTGAGTTCATATTCACATACAAACCATCATTCCCCAATCTGTAACATTCTTCTAACTCACAATCTATAACAAGTTCTCCACTATCAACATCTTTTAATGCGATGGTTTCTTCATTAACATAAATGTTTCCGTTCCCATTATTTGCTTGTGTCCGATTCACAAATGCTTTAATAGTTGGTTGAGAATAAACGTTACCAACATTTTCAATCGTATCATCACTTGTGATTGTCATTGAATCGTTATCAATTAAATACCCAAATGGTTGTAATTTAAAAGAAATTAAACACTCCTGATAGGTTCTAATCACTCTAGTAAAATCAATTTGATTAATAATTGTTGCTTTATAATACACATCTTGTTGATTTGATAACTTTAAAATCCCTCGACCATTAAACACTTTTTTGATTTGATTTATTTTATTTACATCTTTTATTTTAAATGTAACATCATAATCAATGGGATTGTATACGTTAAAATCATTTACAAGGTATCCATTTCTTCCTTGCACTTCAACAAACTCAACCATTCTTTCTGCTCTACTGACTATCGGAAGTTCTTCTATATGTATCCCTAAATCTCTTGTGTCAACGTTATTAAAGATTAAAAAATGTTTCAAACAATCACCACCCTTTTTATAGTTTTAGTCTATTAATTGCATATAAAAAAGAGGATGTATATCCTCTAACAAATATTTTATTCTTCATCTTCATTTATCTCTGACTTACAAGTAAGTTTAATATCACTACCATGAAACATTGCTAACAATTCTAAAATATGAAATTTCATATCATCATCTGTGTCAATTACACCATCTCTTGAATAAAATCCTTTAATCGTTAAACTCGTAATAGATTTTTGAGTTACTTTTGGGTTGCTCATTTTATCACTCTCCAAGTTTTTATTATTCACAATACATAATATTCAGATTTGTACTTAATTGTGACAGAATTTCGTAACTAAAACTGTGATTTTATTATGTTCAAAACGTGCTTAAATGTTGTTTCTATCCTTTGTATTGAATATTAATTAGTGCATCGACAACTTATTCACGCTAAAATTAAAATCCATTACAAAAGCTAAAAACGTGCTTAAACAAAGTATATAAATTTATATATTAATTGTCAACCAACTATCTAATCTAGGTTGAGTTAATATCAATTTAAAATTATTGACCCTCACAATAGCTATGAGGATAACTGGAGAAATGGATTACCTCCAAAGCCTTTTGTCATAGATTTTATATAATTTTGACATTTAATATATTAGCTTTATATGAAAAATAACTTTAATCTATAAGAGCTTAACTTTCAGCTTTTAATTATTAACTATTCAACATTATAAACACCAATCACTCTACTCTATATTGTTTTAGTGTTCTTATATAATTTCATCGGTAATAGATTAAGTCCGTTTATTTACCCAAAACGGTAAGGGAATCCATCTTTATGTTACTTCATTGCAAGAGTCAATTTGTTCTTTAATATCTAGTATTCAATTTTGATTAGTGTTGTTGCATTTGAAACAGTTAATGCGGTATCGATTTCCAACTCAAACATTAAAATTTCTTGTTCTCGTTTTTCAATTAAATCACGAACTTTTAATGGGTCTACTAATTCCCATGAGTTGCATTCACGATATGATTTTTCAAACGCAACAACATGATCAACTTTTTTATTCGCTAAATCTCCACCAGCCATAGCATTAGCTTGTTGTTTAATAAAATCCTCCATTTTGTCGTTTTCCCTATTAACTTTGTATTCTGCATTTTCCAACACTTTACGCATTTTTCTTACCACTAGTTTTTCATTTTCAATTGTTCGTTTTCTATCAATTGCGGTCATAACAGAATACATTTTACCAGCTACTTCAATCATTGTTGTTGCGTTTGAATTCATAATTGCGTGTTTTAATACTTGTTGACGTTTTAATAATCCATCTACTGAATCTAAATTTCCTTTTGCTCTGTTTGTAAAATCAGAAATATTTTCACGAGTTTCAATTACTTTAGTTTCAGAAACCTTTTTTGTTCCGATAATAACAAATTCATCTAATCTTTTCTCTAAACGATCATCAATTGTTTTCAATTCGTTTAATGCTCTTTGAACGGTCATTTCCATTTAAATCAATCTCCTTTTCATCGAATACATAAATAATATAGAAAACAAATTGAATTTTCTCATAAAGAATTATAATTTTGTTCGATTTGAATAAATTCCAATAATTCAGGATAATCCGCACCCATCGACAGATTTAAATGGAAATCATCCACTTCTTCTTTTGTGTAGCGACCATACAATAAATTATTATTTTTATATTTGTATTGATTATTTTTTTCGTATCTTTTATCTGATTCTTCTAAAATAAATTTCAAACAAGTGTTTAGTTTATGTGTATCACAGGTATATTCTTTTGTATTGACCCATTTATAAAAATCTATTTCTGTATTGATTATTTTTTTAATATATTCAATAGAATCTTTATCTTTTATTTTATTTGTTATTAATTGAATGTTTTTATTATTTTCTTTTATGTTTAGATTTTTTAACAAAACAGATACAGATTCAGAATCTCCGTCAGGAGATAACGGAGCGTTAGCGACTTCTTCTTTTCTTTTATTTTTATCTTTTATTTTTTCTTTTAAATTATCTTTTAGTTGTACAGTTTCTGTACATCCCATATTATCAGTTTCTGTACATCCCATATTATCAGTTTCTGTACATAGTACATCATAGATATCTTTTGGTATACACAATTCATATAAATTCGTATCATTCATTCTTCTAGTTTCAATAATCTATCCTTCATCGAGTAATGGTTTAAAGTGTTTGTAATAAGTTGTGTTTGATGAAATACCACTTTTTATTCTTATTGTTTCTTGTGAAATCCAAGCTTTTCCTTTTAATGGATTATCTTTTTGATTATTAATACTTCTCCAAATTACTGAAAGTATGGTTATTTGAGTTGTTGTTAGCGTTTTAGGTTTTATTTCGTTGATATCAATAAACGCATTATATACACCAAATCTTTCGTCATCATATAAATTATTCTCATTTTGCATTTTGTATCTATCCCCTCATTGTGTTTTTATTTATTTGAATCTTATACGCTATTTTTTGCTTTTATATAAGCAGAAAAGACCTCGTCTGTATATGGAAATACAAATTCAAATTTATCCTGTCCATCACCAGATAATCGACATTCGCATGAACAATTTAAAGTTTTTATCATCTCTTTAACGACATTCATTTTTCTTGTTTTGAATTCTTGCATTCCGAAACATCCTTTCATTTTGTTATAATTTTTTTATTTCTTCTAAATCCTCAAAAAATTTATCTGTTTTTTCAAAACAAAAGATTAATCGATCATTTTTTAGTTGAACATCGATTACTTTATGACCTCTTTTTAAAAGTTCTCTCGCTTTGAAAACATTTGTTATTGTTCCAATTTTCATAGATAACAACCCTTTCATTTTGTTTCAAATGTAATTAAACTTCTCATAATATATAGAAACGAATCACAAAAAATTTAAATGTTTTATAGAAATAATTTACTTTTATAAGGTACATAAATAATATAGTTTTTGATTTGAATTTTCTTATAAAAATCAACATAATTTAAAGGAGCGAAGCGACTTATATATTTTCTTTTTCTTTTTATTATCTTTTAGAGGGGCATAAAATGCCATACCCCCTACTACATTTTCTGCCATACCCCTACCACACTTTATGAGCTACCGCATAAAGTGACCAACCATATAAAACGCTATACCCTATCATTAGTTTCTACACATCCAATATGCCTTTTTGAATCATCTACCAAACACCTTACAATCCATCTCATTCTCAAATAAATCGTTTCTGAGTGGTTTTATTACTGTTGCGATTAAATTATCTGCTAGAAATTTAAAACCTCTTATAACACAGTTAAATACGCTTAAATCAAAACAAGAGACAAAATTGCGGTTATGATTGCTCCAGCAATGGAAGTAATTACAAAATAACTATATTTCTTGCGAGTTGCTTTATCTTCTTCAAATTCTTTTTTGAGACTCTCTAATTCCATTTCAACCTTACCTATCCTTTTTGCTGGGTGTTCAGATTTGATTGATTCTAGGATTTGTTTATTGGTTTGGGTATTAACCTTTAATTCATTTGTGAGGTCACCGAGTTGTTTACATAAATCATTTAATGAGGTTACGTCATTGGTTAATATTTTCACATCATGTTTAATGATTTCAACTTCCACTTCAAGTTTTTTTAATTCATCTTGTTCCATTTTATCACCTCTATTCATAGTTTTAATCTATTAATTGCATATAAAAAAAGAGGATTACTCCTCTTTTGAAATAAGATTTATTTTGTTTTTGGATTATCTACCCAATAAAAAGTTACATCATAATCACTTATATTGATTTCTTCCATATCATCTCCAACCTCCATAGGTTCATTAGAAACAAATGTGAGCATACTATTTTCACGACCATAGTAATCAAACGGTAGAATATTTGCGTGATAAGAACCGTCAAATACAGTTATAGTTACAACATAGGTATAATTTGGATATTCTTTTTTGAATACATCTTTGTTTTGTTCATATTTTAAATCTGCTAAATCTAAAATCAAATGTAAGATTGTATATTTTTGGTTGTCTGTAATGTCTTTAACGTTATATTTTATAGTTATGCTTTGTTCAATTCGTTTTTCATCTTCATTAATTCTGAAATCATCGTTGACTTGTTCGCTATAACCTGTAAGTAATTCGAGTTTAAAACCTAATTCTTCTTCACATGATTTGATCAACTTTTCTTCCTTTGAATCGTAAAATCCACTATAAAAAATTAGAATAAAAGAAATCAAACAAACAAATATACCAACAAAAATATACCAATATTTTTTCATTATTATTTCCCCTTTCCTTCATACTACATTGTATTCTTAGAAAGAGGAAATGTGACAGATTTTGAATGTTCACCATAATGGTGAACCTAGTTCGATTTTTACCATATCTAATTGCTTGTTTATTTTGAGGATGTGTTGTTTGGTCACTCATTTTTGAGTAAACTATATGATCAATATTTTGTTTTGATTTGTCAATTGAGTTTTCGTCAAAAAAGACGAAAAAGTGTGTAAACCGATTGTACATTATATTGATTTTTTAATATAAAAAAAGAGCCATAAAGACTCTTAACGTAAATTAGGATGTAACCATAAATCCTCCATAAACTCTTTCATTTCATAATATTTTAAATTATTATTTTTAATTGCGTTATAATTTTCTTGTTTTATTGTAAAACTGATAACTTTTTCTTCTGTGGTTTTCTTATTTTGTTTTAAATCTATAACTGACCAATATTGAATTTCTTTGTATTGATCCAATCCTTGATTTTTGATTAAATCAACAACATTGTTTAAATTTTCTGGGATACTAACTGTATCAAATTCACTATCATCTAATTTCACTTTGATTACAATTATATTATCGTATTCATTTATAGTGTAATCTATTAATTCTCCATTTTTGATTTTAAAATCCAGTTGTTTATCATTTGTGATTGTTTCATCTATGGTGACTTCTTTTTCAATTTCAGTTTCTTTTTCTTCAGATGTTTTAGAATTATCAATTAGTGTTTCCTTTTTAGATGATGAATTGCTTTCTTTTTCCTTATTATCAATGTTTGATTCAGTTTCTTTTTTCTCTGTTTCAACTATTTTTTCTTCATCTTTTGTGTTCGTCTTTGTTTCAATTGTTTTTTCTTTTTCAACGTTAGTTGTTTTTGATTGGTTAATTCCATCTTTTATCCCATCAACATATATCGGACTCACAATAAGAATTGATGTTACCGATAAAATAACACCTAACCAAATATACCATTTATTTTTCATATCACATTTCCCCTTTCCTCAACACATTATATGATGAAAAAAGTGAAATGTGATATGTTTTACCATCGTCTTTTTTTATTTAAGTGATCGCTAATTAATTTAATCAATTTATCAATATCTTGTTCTGTACCATGGAAATGTTCAATATTTACATTCACATCAACCTTATCGTTCTCTCTATTTTCGAATAAATCACGTAGAAGATTAACTAGGAATGTATCTCTAATTGGTGATTCTGACATTTTAGTGTTTGTATATAATTGAGTGGATGTTTCCGAAAATGCATTTGTAAAACCTTGACTTTCTAGTGAGTTTGCGTACAAATATGGACTATTAAAATCAGATACAGAATATGTTTTAAAATCTTTACCGTAAGCATATGGATCAAATGCTCTTAAACCGTCAAAAGAAATGAATTTTCCATCTAACGTGATTGCACCATCTTTTCCTCCAGTAAGTCCTTTAACTATACCATCAACAAAACCAGATACCTTAGATCTTAACCAACCAGTAGCACCGCTAATTCCATTCCAGATGCTTGTAACAACTTGTCTACCTATACTAACAACCCTACCAGGCAATCCTTGTAAAGCACCTACGACAGATGTTACTAAACCATTTGCACCTTCTCTCCCTTTTGATATCATTTGAGATACCCAAGAACTCAATCTGCTAATAACTTGTGATAAAAATGAAGCGACTTTACTTGGTAATTGCTGAATGAAAGTTGATACATTTGATAAAAATTGTGAACCAGCTTCTCTCCCTTTTGATATCATTTGAGATACCCAAGAACTAACGCTACTTATTGCGTTGGATAAAAATGAAGATATCCTTCCTGGTAATTGTTGAATAAAATTTGATACATTTGATAAAAATTGTGAACCAGCGTTTTTGGCATTAGATATCATATTTGAAACCCATGTGCTAACGTTGTTGATTGTGTTTGTAAGCCATGTGGAAATCTTACCAGGTAATTGTTTAAAGAAATTTATTACATTTTCAATAAATTTTGATCCAACTTCTATTCCTTTTTGAATCATGTTTGAAACCCATTGAATAACAAATGCCAACACTTGTCCTAGTAATAATCCGATATTATATGGTAAATCATCAAACCAATCAATAATAGCAGTAATCATTTCTCCAACTTTAATTGGAATATTAGTTTTCATATCATCAAACCATGTTGTAACACATTCAACTAATTCTTGAATTTTTGTAACAATTCCATCTTTTAATTCGGTCATTTTATCGGTTAAAAATTGAATTAGTTCATCCCATGCGGTTGATAAAAGCTCACATAGACCTTCCCAAAGAATTGGTAAATTTTCCACAATCCAATTAAGTACATCCCCTAAAATCTCTTGCATCCTTGTGAATGCTTCACTCAAATAGGTTAAAAAGTTTTCCCATAATGTTTGTGCAGTTTCACAAATAATTGTCCATGCTAACTCCCAATCTCCTTGCATAATGGCAGTAATGACTTGAATAAATCCACTTATACCAGTTAAAACAGTTGAAATAATAAACCATAAATTTTCTAAATGAATTGATAAAACAGAACCGATCAATGACCATGTTGTTTCAAAAATTGTTTTAATGGTTTCTCCATGTTCTTCGATGAATCCATTAATTCCGTTAAAAATATCAATAATTATTTCTTTTGCTCCATTCAAAATTTCACTTATTTTTTCAAAAGCAACACTCCAAAATTCAATCATCGATTCAGATATTGTCATTCCGTTTGAATTTACATCTTCATTTAAATCACCAAAAAAACCACTGACAACATCGCTTAATGTTTCAAATATGATTGACCATGCTTCACATAATCCATCCCAAATTTTTGACCAAACAGGCAATGCCACATTAAATATTTCAGTTACACCATCAATGAAACTTTGAATATAAGGCGATAAAAAATCACACACATCTTGTATTTTATCTTTTATTGCATTCCAACAACTATTTACAATTTCTCTGAATTTTTCGTTGTGATTATACGCATAAACCAAAGCAACACCTAACGCTACCAAAGCACCTATAATCAATGTAATGGGGTTTGATAATAATCCAATTGCTTTAGCCAATAAAGATACACCTGTACTAGTAGCAGTTCCGCCAACTCTAACCAATGTCATAGCTTCTGCAAATGCACCAAATCCTTTTGTAATTGTTCCTAACACGGAAAATAGTTTACCGAATATTAAAAGTGCTGGTGCTAACGCAGTAACGAATAATCCAAATTTAATTATCAAATCTTGAATTGGAGAATCCAATTCGCAAAATTTATAAACAACATCGGCTATTTTTTTAATGATAGCATCAACATGTGGCAATAGTTTTTTACCTATTGTGATCCCTAGTGTTTCTATTTTTGATGATAAATCCTTAAAACTTCCAGCAGTAGTACTTCGGACTTCGTTAGCCATTTCTTTACAAGCATCGTTCGTATTTTCAATAGCAGTAGTGAAATTATTCCATTTTTCTGGACTTTCATTTACAATAGCAAGTAATCCAGACATAGCTTCTTTACCAGCAAGAGTTGAAGCCAATTCTGTTTTTTGTGTTTCAGTTAAATCACCAAATACCACTCTTAAATCATTTAATACTTCTTTTAATGGTTTTGCATTCCCCTCACTATCAAGTAACGATATTCCGTACTCTTGCATAGCTTTAGCCATATCTGTTGTTGGACTTGCCAAATTAGCTATAATTGTACGAAGTTGTGTACCAGCAGATGAACCCTTAATACTTGCATTTGCCATCGTTCCTAATGCAATAGATACGTCTTCAATAGAATAATTCATTGCCCCAGCTAATGGTGCAACATTTTTAAATGCTTCTCCCATCATAGAAATATCCGTATTAGATTTTCGAGATGTTTGTGCTAGAACATCTGCAAAATGAGAACTATCTTTTGCTTGCAATCCGAATGATGCTAAGTTGTCGGTTACGATATCTGATATTTTTGCTAAATCTTCACCTGATGCACTGGCTAAATCGACAATACCAGCTAATCCGTCAATTGATTCTTGTGCTGTCCACCCAGCCAATGAAGTATATTTCAAAGCACTTGCCATTTCCATAGCCGAAAATTCGGTAGTTGCTCCCATTTGCATTGCCTTATTTTCGAGTGCTTCAAAGTCCTTTCCAGTTGCACCACTAATAGCTTTTACTTCTGCCATACCTTGTTCAAAATCCATTGCTTTTTTAGTTGCACCAACAAATAATCCACCAATTGCAGTTGACAAAGGTAACAATTTCGTACCTAAATTCGTTAAAGATTCGCCGATACTGTTAAATTTATTAGCCAAATTATCAAACGGTAGTCGTGCCATTTCACCACTAATATTTTCGAGTTCTGATGATACATTTTCCATTCCATTTGCAGTATTCTCCAATTCACTTACTGCATTTTCCATTTCTGCATTCAGATTATTAAATGAACTTTTTGCTTCATCTAATGACATTTCTGTATCTTCAATTTCTCTTGTTAATTTATTAAATGCCGATTGAGCATTTTCTATTCTTTGATTAGCTTTATTTAATTCAGATGCGGTTGCTTTACCACTAGATGCTAATTCGTTATATGAATTTTTTGCATTTGTCAATCGAGTTTTTACTTTTTCTAATTGAGTGTTTTGAGCCTTTAATTTTTCTTCAAGTCCAGTTATTTTTGATCTTGTTAAATCAATTTGTTTTTGCATTGTAGACCAGCTTTTGTTTAAGTTGTTTGTTCCACTGTCTAGCGTTTTAATTTGTTTATCAATGTGTTTTAATTCTTTTGTCAGTTC
>ERZ808040.2564-NODE-2564-length-9920-cov-4.141928_pt1 | contig 9920 bp, 7 predicted proteins | sample MGYA00380191_ERZ808040 | MGnify/ENA primary metagenome ERZ808040 (study PRJEB31490, sample SAMN06133395) | mouse gut metagenome | isolation source: J6 | host: mice | place: China: Chengdu | collected 2015-05 ... | reverse complement strand
GGTCATCCTAACAGAACCAGGCGACATCCATCACGCCGCCCACGTTGAGCTCCAAAACCACCTGCGCAAAGGCGGCGCAGACCTGCCGCACCATATTCTGCTCAGCGCCAGTCAGATAGAAATCCCCCTTAGGGAAAATCGCTTTTGCCTTTTGGGGCATCACCAACTCATCGGGCCAGGGATAGTCTGGCTCCTGGTACAACACCGGCTCCCGGTCCCAGCCCTCCCCGGAGAAGCGGCTGAGGACAATCACCGCCACGTCCGTATTTTCCTTTGCCCCGTCCACCAGGCTTTGGGGCAGCTCCGGCTCGGCCATCAGGCCGGGGACGTCCCCCGCCTCATACCGCCGCTCCACATAGTCCCGGTAAAAATCGGACAGTGGCTCATAGAGGGATATCCCCTCCTCCTTCAGGCCGTCATACAGATTTTTAACATAGGCCACGGTCACATCCCCGCTGCCGCCACCGCCCTTCACATAGTCGAAGCTGCCCTTGCCGAACAGGGCCACCCGGGTCTCCGGAGCCAGGGGGAGCAGTCCCCCGTCGTTTTTCAGCAACACCATGCCCTCCTGGGCCGCCTGCCGGGACAGGGCGACGTGCTCTGGACTGGCCGTTACACGCCGGTCCCCCTCCAGGGGCAGATTGGGCTGATAGCGGGCGCGAATCCACTTTTCCATAATTTCCTCCTTGAAAAAGCGCCGTCAAGCCGACGGCGCTTTGTGTGTTGATTTACTCCTTGACGCCGCCCAGGGTGACGCCTTCCACAATAAATTTCGACAGAAGCAGATAGATAATAATGATGGGCACGATGGCGATGGTGATCATCATGTAAATTTTGCCCATGTCAAAGTTCATGTAGTCCGCGCCCCGGAGGGTGGCGATCATAATGGGCAGGGTCTGCTTGCTCTTTGAAGTGATGACCAGGGCGGGGATGAAGTAGTTGTTCCAGGACCCTACAAAGGTGAAGATGGCCTGAACCGCGATGGCGGGCTTCATGATGGGCAGCACGATGCGGTTGAAGGTGCCGAACTCGTGGCAGCCGTCGATGCGGGCGGCCTCGATGAGCTCCTTGGGCAGAGAGGACTGCATGTAGCTGTGCATGAAGTAGAACACGGCGGGGGAGGCCACGGAGGGAATGATCAGGGGCAGCAGGGAGTCGTCCATGCCCATGCTGGTGATGAGGCGCAGGAAGCCCAGCGCCGTCACCTGGGTGGGCATGACCAGGATGGCCATGATGAAGGTGAAGGCCGCGTTCTTCAGCTTGAAGTCATAGGCGTAGATGCCGTAGGCCGTCAGGGCGGAGAAGTAGGTCACGATGGCGGCGCAGCAGCCGGAGACGATCAGGCTGTTCTGGATGCCCTTCAGGATGGGGATGGCCGGGTCGTTGATGACGTTCATGAAATTGGTCAGAAAGCTGGAGCCGGGCAGGGCGGAGAAGCCGAGCTGGAGCTGGGCGTGGGAACGGGTGGCGTTGACAATCAGGATGTAGAAGAAGAACAGGCACAGGAAGGACAGGATAATCAGCACCACGTGGGCCAGGATGGACCGGCCGTTGGATTGTCTCTTCTCCATCATGCCGCGCCCCCTTTCTTGGCCATACGCTTGGCCCGCCGGGCGGCGGACTTGGAGCCGTCGGGGTCCGGGTCGGTGTTCATCTTAAAGACCAACCAGCACAAAACGCCGCTGATGAGGAACAGGAACACGGACAGCGCCCCGGCGATGCCGTAGTTTTTGGCCTGGAGGTGCTTGTTGAGGTACATGATCAGCGTCATGGTGGTGCGGTCGGGGGCGCCCTTGCCGCCGGTGAGGATCTGGGGCACGTCGAACATCTGCAAACCGCCGATGAGAGAGGTGATAAGGGTATAGGTCAGCAGGGGCCGGATCTGGGGCAGGGTGATCTTGAAGAACTTTTGCAGATGGGTGCAGCCGTCCAGGTCCGCCGCCTCAAAGATGGAGGGGTTGATGCCCATGATGGCCGCCATCAGCATGATGGTGGTGTTGCCAAACCACATCAGGAAGTTCATCAGGGCCACCAGGGTGCGGGCGCCCAGGGTGGACTCCATGAACCGGATGGCCTCCCCCACCACGCCCAGGCTGAGCAGGATGTTGTTCACGGGGCCGGAGTTGGAGAACAGGGCGAAGAACAGCATGGCGAAGGCGGAGGCCATAATCAGGTTGGGCAGATAGATGACCACCTTGAAAAACTGCTTGCCGCGGATCTTCAGCCGGGCGTCGGTGAACCAGGAGGCCAGCACCAGGGCGATGATGATCTGGGGCACAAAGCCCAGCACCCACATCACAAAGGTGTTCCAGGCGTACTTGGGCAGGTCGGAGGAGAGCAGGGAGATGTAATTGGACAGCCCCGTCCAGTTGGGGCCCACCGTTTTCAGGCCGAAGGCGTAATACTCATAGAAACTGTTGCGGATGGTGTCCACCAGCGGGATCACGGAAAAGATGGCGTAGGTCAAGAAGAAGGGCAGGATGAACAGGTAGCCCCACTTGGCGTAGCTGACGCTTTTGATCTTTTTCTGGTTTTGCATAAGAGGTCCTCCTTTCATTGAATCAGCCGCGTGTCCGCTTACGGCCACTCCACGCCGCCGCCCACCAGCCAGGGATAGCGCTCGGTGATGGACATCTCAAAGTTGGCCTTGGCCTTGTCCAGGCTGATCTTGTTGTTGAAGTAGTCGCCGAAGGTGTTCTGGAACTCCTCCACACAGCCCTGGTCGTAGGAGGAGATGTTGGACAGGTCCACCGTGGCCGCCACATCGGACAGCACGCCGATGTAGTTCTGCCCGCCCAGCAGCTCGATGCCAAAGTCGGGGGACTGGGCCAGCTCCTCCATCAGGGGCTGGTCGTTGCTCATCTCGCCGTAGTTCATGGCCAAGGTGCGCAGGATGTCCCGGTCGGCGGTCATGGTCAGCATGATGTCCTTGACCTGGGCGGCGTTGTCGGTGCCGTTGGCGGCCACCAGCCAGGTGCCGCCCCAGAAAAAGCTCTGGGGGCTGGGGCAGACGGCCCAGTCCTGGGCGGCTGCGGTATCCTTCACGTTGGGGGCGATACACACGTCCAGGCCCCAGGCGGGGAGGAAGAAGCAGAACACCTTGGAGTCGGGGCCCATGTCCTTGTTCCACTCGTCGTTCCACTGGCCCGGCACGTTGTGGCTGACGCCGTTTTCAATGTCCTCCATGGAGCGCTCCACCCAGTTCATCATGTTGGGGTCCACCACCACGGTCTTGTCGTTCTTCACCCAGGGGGCGGAGACGTTGTTGGAATACACCCGGGCGGTGTCGGCCCGGCCGGAGTACATATAGTAGCCGGCGGCCTTCATCCGCTCAGCCGTCTCATAGAATTTATCCCAGTCGGCCACGGCGGCGCCCACGGTCTCCGGGTCGTCGGTGCCCAGCACCGCCTTGGCGATGGAGCGGCGATAGACCAGCATGCCGGGGGTGGCCTGGTAGCTGAGCCCGCGGACCTCGCCGTCGGAGCCGGTCATGGCCTCCAGGGTGTATCGGTACTGGTTGGCGACGTCCGCGCCGGTGATCCCCAGCTGAGAGATGGGGAGCGCCACATTGACCTCGGGGTCGACATACTTCAGGGCGTAGTCGGCCTCCACCAGAAACATATCCACCCGCTCGTCGGCGGGGACGCTGCCCTGCTTGAGCAGCGCCTCGTCCAGCTTCTGCTGGTAGACGCCGTCCTGGGTGGGGTTGACGATCCAATGGACCTCGGTGCCATCCTTCAGATAGGCCACCGACTTGTCGTTGGAGAGCTTCTCAACCTCGGGGTAGTTCTCGTTGAACTTGCCCTGGAACTCCTCGTTCCACACATAGATGTTCAGGACCTTGCCGCCGTCGCTGGCCTGCACGCCGCTGAGCAGGCCGCCTCCGCCGCCTCCGCAGCCGCTGAGCAGCCCCAGCGCCGCCGCCGACGCCAGGGCCAGACTCAAGATTCTCTTTTTTCTCATGGTTCACTCCTCCTACTTCCAATTTGATACAGCTCGCGGCTGTATTGTCGCTTCTATTATAGATGTGCTTCCGGACAGCGTATACAAAATTGGAAAAGCTTATATCAAATCCATGCCCAGTTTCCGTCAAGTAGTACAGAATTACCAGGAAATACCGCTTTGAGAATCACGCGCCATCCCTTGATTTCATATCAAATCCATGCTATATTCAAGTTATATGCTTATGTCGATAGGAGGCGCGTCTTATGGAGGAGACTCAGAGCTGGAAGCCCCTGGAGACCAGCGGCCAGCGGGAGCCCGCCAGCCACCGGGAGCCGGGGGTGGAATTCCTCTTTTACCGGGCGGTGGCGGCGGGGATGATCGACGCCGTCCAGGACAACTGCAGCCGGGGCGCCTTTGAGAATATGGAGGGGGTGGGCAAGCTCTCCGACAACCCGATCACCAACCTGCGCTACCACTTTGTGGTCACGGCGGCCATGCTCACCCGCTTCTGCATGGAGGGGGGCATGGCCATGGAGGAGGCCTTCAGCCTCAGCGATGAGTACATCCGGCGGATGGACTGCTGCAACAACATGGCCGAGATCGTGTACGTCCATGACCAGATGGCGCTGGACTTCGTGTGCCGTATGCGCACGCTGAAGAAGAACGCGGCCTCGTCCAAGCAGGTGGCGGACGCCATCGACTACATCTACGTCCACCTGATGGAGCGCGTCACCATCAACGACCTGGCCGCCGCAATTTGCGTCTCCCCCGCCCATCTCTCCCGCATTTTCAAGCAGGAGACGGGCATTTCCGTCAGCGAGTACATCCGCCAGCGAAAAATCGACATGGCCAAGAACCTGCTTCGGTTCAGCGCCTATGATTTCGCGGACATCGCCGCCATGCTGTCCTACTCCTCCCAGAGCCATTTCATCCAGCACTTCCGCTCCCAGGTGGGCATGACCCCCAAGACCTATCGGGACCAGAACTACATGAACAACTGGAACGTGAACCGGGGACCCTTCCCCCTGCTGGCGGGGGAGCCGGTCACATCGTCAGAATGATCTCCGTCTCCTTTGTGAGCAGCTCCTCCGGGACGTAGCTTCCCGGCACCTGTTTGCCGTTCACAGTGAGGCTTTGACAGCCCGATTCCTTCCCGTTGGGGTTTTCCACCAAGATGTGCAGCTTTTTGCCCCGGAACTCCTTCCAGATCTCCAGCGCCTTCCACTCTCTCGGGATGGAGGGCGCTATTTTCAGCCCGTGGAGGTCGGGCCGCATCCCCAAAATGCCCTCCACGCAGCCCACCATCACGGTGGAGGCGGTGCCGGTGAGCCAGTGGACGTGGGACCGCCCAGCGTGGGGGCTGGCCGCCCCTTCGGTGAACTGGCCGTAGCAGTAGGGCTCAATTTTGCGGATCTCCGCCCGGTCGTTCTGCATGGAGGGGGCGTTTTCCTTGAAATAGGTGAAGGCCCGCTCCCCCCGGCCCCGCAGGGCCTCCGCCAGAATCAGCCAGCCCTGGGACTGGGAGAACACCCCGGCGTTTTCCTTCACCCCGGCGTTGTAGATCACCGCCAGCGCCCCGTCAAAGGCGTGGGCGTGGTAGGGCGGGTCCATGAGGATGGCCCCATATTCGGTGTTCAGCCGCTCATAGACGTTATCCAGGGCCAGGCCTGCCTGGTTTTCGTCCGCCAGGCCGCTGATCACCGCCCAGCTCTGGGGGTTGAGCCACAGATTGGCCTCGGGGGCGGTGTGCTCGCCGATGGTCTCGCCTGCCTCGGTGAAGCCCCGGATAAACCGGTCCCCATCCCAGCACAGCTCGTTCAGCCTCTCCCGCAGGGACGCCTGCTCCCGCTCCAGCCAGGCCAGGTAGTCCCAGTCTCCCTGCTGGGCGGCGAATTGGCGCAAGATAGTAAAGGCGTAGTAGAACTGGAAGGCCACGAAGGAGGACTCCCCATTGGCCCCCAGCCGCAGGCAGTCATTCCAGTCGGCATGGAGCCCGGCGGGCATCCCATGGGGCCCCAGGTGCCTCAGGGAGAAGTCCAGCGCCCGCTTCAGGTGCTCGTACACCGTGCCCTCCCCCCGGTTGGCGAAGGGGACGATCTCGTCCAAAAAGGCGGCGTCTCCCGTCTCGGCAATGTATTTGTACACCGTGGGGAACAGCCACAAAGCGTCGTCTGCCCGATAGGCGGGGTGACCGGTCTCCCGGACGTAAGAGGGGTCCTCCGGGGTGTCCTCGTGGCCGGGGTTGTGGGTGAACTTCACCAGAGGCAGGCCCCCGCCGTGGTCCACCTGGGCGGAGAGCATGAAGCGCAGTTTGTCCCCCGCCGCCTCTGGGTCCAGGTGAATGATCCCCTGGATGTCCTGAACCGTGTCCCGGTAGCCGTAGCCGTTGCGCAGGCCGCAGTAGATAAAGGAGGCCGCTCGGGACCAGGTGAAGGTGATAAAGCTGTTGTAGGCGTTCCAGGTGTTTATCATGGTGTCGAATTCCGGACAAGGGGTCTTGACCTGGAACCGGGACAGCTTGCCCTGCCAGAACGTGGACAGTGCCTCCAGCTCCCGGGCGCACACCGCCGCCGGGTTCTGATACTTCTCCAGCAGCGCAGCGCTTTCGCGATCCGGTTTCTCCCCTACCAGGAAAGCGATGGTAATGCTCTCCCCCGGCTCCAGCGCCGCCACGGCGGACAGCGCTCCGCAGCTGTTGCCGTTGTAGTTCAGCGCCCCTCCCAGATCGCCGGACTCCACCCCGATGGGGCTGCCATACCCCCGGTAGGGGCCCAGGAATTCCTCCTTGTCGCCGCACCAGGAGGACGCCGGCAGGCCGGCCAGCCCGAAGAACCGCTCCACCACGATCTTCTCATCCACATCGCTGTTTTGAGCGTCCAGATTACCGTGGATCTGCTGGCGGATGCGCCCCTTGTCATAGAGGGTTCGGGTGATGAACTGAGAGTATTGCAGGTTCACCTGGTCCTGCTCATAGTTGCCATTGTTGGTGAACTCGGCGTAGCCCGTCAGGGTCAGCTCCCGGCGCTCCTCCGAGCGGTTGGTCACCGTCAGCGCCCACACCTCGTGGGAGGCATCCAGGGGGACGTAGTACACCGCCTCGCTGTGAATGCCGTCAAAGTCCGCCAGCAGTTTGGTGTAACCCAGCCCGTGGCGGCACTGGTACTGGCAGGTGTCCAGATCCTGGCCCACCGGCTGCCAGGAGGCCGACCAGATATCCCCGGAGCCGTTGTCCCGCAGGTAGATGTACCGCCCGGGCTGGTCGAACTGGTTGAACACATAGCGCAGGATACGGCCGTTGGCCCCGGACTTCACAAAGCTGTAGCCCCCGGCGTTGTTGGAGATGAGGGCGCCGTACTCCGGCGAGCCCAGGTAGTTGGCCCAGGGGGCCGGGGTGTCGGGCCGGGTGATGACGTACTCTCTGGCCCGGTCGTCAAAATATCCGTACTGCATGGCAAACACCTCTTTCTCAAATCACATCAGCTCAACCTTAAGCACATTTCCCCGTTCCGGCAGGCGGAGAAGCTCCTCCCGGCGCAGCACCGCCCTGCCGTCCACGACAGGCACATTCCGTACCTGCTCGAGTACGGGGCCAGACAAAGAGGCCCTGCCCACCCGGTATTGTCCGAATTCCTTGCCGGAAAGGTTGGACACCGCGACGCGGAACTCCTTCCCGGCGAAGGGGAGGTCAATGGCGGCAATTCCATCCCGGTCAAACTGCTCCCGCGTCAGTTTGGGCTCTACAATCAGATTCCCTCGCTCGCCCCGGACGCCGAAGGCCTGGGTGATCACCGTCATCATGTACCAGCTGGCCGCGCCGGTGAGGTAGTGGTACATCCCCCGGCCGTCGGCGTTGAAATATTCCGGGATGCCGGGGTAGATCCGGCTGGTCTCAAAGTTCAGCGCCGCGTCCGCCAGGGTCTGGAGGGCCTTGTACCCCTCCCGGACGAAGCCCCGGCGGTACAGGGCGTTGGCGTACATCACCGTCATGTGGGAGAACACCGCGCCGTTCTCCTTTTCCCCGTAGGCGAAGCCAAACATCCGTCCCATGTCAAATTTCAGCTCGTGGAAGTCGGTGTTCAGCCGGTAGCCGCCAATCTCCTTTTTATAGAGGTATTTGTCCGCGCTGCGGGCGATGGCCCCTACCTGTTCGTCTGTGGCCGTACCGCTCATGACGGCGAACACCTGCCCGGTGAGCATCATGCGCACGCCGTTTTCGGCGACGCCCTCCAGGGGCCGCCCGTTGTTGTCATAGTAGCTGTTGAACCAGCCGTCCTGCCCGTCGCCGATCCACTCCTGGGCGCGGATGTGGCCCATGAGCCAGTCCGCCTTGCCCTCCAGGTCCTCCGCCAGACGCTCCAGGGGAATGTCCACAGTTTCGCCGCTGACGCTGTGGCGGCACCGTTGGGCGTAGCGGTCCAAAATCTCCTTTTTCCGCCCGATGTCCCCATAGACCTGGGCATCCGCCCCCAGCAGCTCCTGGACTTCCTCCAGCAGGGGGGCGCTGTCCTGGCCCCGTTTTACCAGGTCCCGCAGCAGCGTCGCCAGCTCCCGGAGGTTGCCGGCGTAGGCGCAGGCAAAGGCCACGCTCTCCCCCCGCTCGGGGGCCATGTCCAAAGCGTCGTTCCAGTCCGCCCCCCGCAGGCGGAGGATGTTGTGCTCCCCCACCTCATAGAAGGCGGCCAGGTGCTGGATGAGCAGATGCTCCAGCACACTGCCCAGGTACACCACGCCGGACTTCGACCGCTGGCGGTTCCCATACTCCTGCGTCCAATCCTCGTCCGTGTCCGTCCCCCGGAGGGCTTGCGGGTCCTTGAAGTAGGGGGCCTGGGCGTTGAGAATGTCGTAGTCCCCCGTCTGGTCGATGTACAGCTTTGTGGTCATCAGCGGCCACAGGGCGTGATCCATCCACACCCTGGCAATGCCGTTGCGGTCGGCGATGAAGCTGCCCAGGCCGTCCCCGATGATGGTGGCGTTGGTGCCGTCCACGCGCACCCCGCCGAAGTTGGCCTTCACCATCTCCCCCACCCCCGAGGGGTCCATGAGCAGCAGGGACAGGCAGTCCTGCCACAGGTCCCGCCAGCCCCTGCCCCCCCGGCCATAGTCGTGGTGGGGGAGGAAGGAACAGCCGTAAATCCGGCGCAGGAAGGGCTGAAAGCTTACCCACCGCATCCAGCGGTCGAAATTGGGGTTGCCTGTATGGTAGCGGATGTTCACCTGTTCCTGCTAGTGGGCCTTTGTCTCGGCCAAGGCCTGCTCCACCTGCTCCACCGTAGAAAAGGTGGACAGGACCCGGTCCATCTCCAGCCCGTCCTCTGCAATGCCCAGCAGCAGGATATACACTACCCTCTGTCCCGACTCCAGCGTGACAGCCGGGAATCGGATACCGCCCATGGCCTCCCGTCCGTCGATCTCGGTCCCGGCGGGGACGCCCTCCGCCCTCTCGTAAACCGCCCGGGGGTGTAGGAATGTGCCGCCCTCGCCAAGGAAGCCCTCCACCGTGGGGTAAAAGGTCTCGGGAGCTGTTCCGTCCCCGGCGGAACCCAGCACATAGTAGATTTTGTGGTTCTCCCGGTGGCCCTTCTCGTCAAAGGACATGGCGGGCTTCACCAGGACCCCATGCTCTGTGGTCCGGGTCCGATGGAGCATGGAGGTCACGTTCCGGTGGTCCCGCACGTTGTCCGCACTCCGTCCGTAGATGGGAATGGCTGCGATCCCGGTCACCCGCCTGGGGGCGCTTCCCACATTGGTGAGCTGTACCTCCATGATCTCCACGTTCTCCCAGGCCGGGACAAAGGAGGTGATCTCAGCCTGGAGGCCAAGCTGCTTCGATTCACGGCACACTGTCTGCCACATCAGGCCGACGGTCAGGGCGCATTCGTCCTGCTTTTCAGTAAAGCGGTCTGCCTCCTGTTGGGCGGATGCCCCCGCGGCCGACCAGCAGCCCTCCTCCGTGACGCACCAGAAGTTCCGGGTAC
>ERZ808040.2563-NODE-2563-length-9920-cov-4.160723_pt1 | contig 9920 bp, 8 predicted proteins | sample MGYA00380191_ERZ808040 | MGnify/ENA primary metagenome ERZ808040 (study PRJEB31490, sample SAMN06133395) | mouse gut metagenome | isolation source: J6 | host: mice | place: China: Chengdu | collected 2015-05 ... | reverse complement strand
CAATCGGACGCTTTCCGCGGGCACATCTTCAATCTCCTCGTCGCGAAAAGCGCGCTCCTGCGGGGCTTTCAGATTGTACTGTTCCCGCTAGAGTCGCCGATTTCCACTGCGATGAATTAGGAAGGATTTTAGAGAGGAAAAACTAGCACAACACTTGGTATACTAAGGGAGAAGGAGATGAAAGAGTTGGCACGATGGAAATTAGAGGCAAAACAACTTTATCCGGGGTATTTTGCGCTTGTCATGGCAACAGGTATATTGTCAGTAGGTGCATTTTTGCTGAAGCAGTACATATTTGCGCATTTATTATTTGGTCTAAATACGGTGATGTATATCCTTTTTTGGGCATTGACCATTACGAAAATTAGTTACTACCCTTCAATAGTTAAACAAGAATTATTAAGTCATCAAAAAGGACCAGCATATTTTACAATGGTTGCTGGAACAATTGTTTACGGAACGCAATTGTTCTTGTTGTATCAATTTACGCTAGGCGCCGCCATCATGTGGGGCGTTTCACTAATACTTTGGTTGTTTATCATGTATGCTTTCTTTACTGCTGTCATTGTACAAGCCGAAAAACCAAGCATCGGTGATGGGATGGATGGAGCATGGCTAATTGCTGTCGTTGCAACACAATCAATTGCTGTGTTAGGCATGTTTTTAGCGCCCGTAGCAGGTGCTCAAAAGACGCTCATGATGTTTTTTGTGTTATGTATGTATTTATTAGGATGTATGTTGTATATCATCATTATGACGTTTATTTTTTATCGTCTATTATTTATTAAGTTTAATACGCAGGCAATGGCACCACCTTATTGGATTGCAATGGGGGCAGTTGCGATTACAACGTTAGCTGGTTCGAATATCATCTTGCATATGGATGAATGGGGATTACTACAAGAACTAGCACCGTTCTTAAAAGGTTTTACATTGTTTTATTGGGTGATTGGTACTTGGTTCATTCCATTACTTATGATTTTATCGATTTGGCGTTATGTATACCATCGCGATCATCCAAGATATGATCCACAACTATGGGCAATGGTGTTCCCAATTGCAATGTACGCTATTGGTACACTAAAGCTTGGAGAGGCATTAAACATATCCTTTTTAGCGGGGATTCCAACTGCATTTTTTCTTATAGCTTCTATTATTTGGATGATTGTATTTTGGGGATTTATTGGGACAATCTATCGGAAAGTCAAAAAGCCTTATCAATCAATATAATTTATTGTTAAAATCGCAGAACTATCTGATTTTATTACAAAACACTGAAATAATAAATTTAATCAAAAAGGATGAAAAATGCTGTTGCAAGATGTAAAATAATGTAGAAGAGTTCTTTATTCTAACAAAGAATATTCAACTAATATATTTTATAGTAAGGGGATATAAAAATGAGCCTAGTAAGAGATTTCTTTATCGGTTTATCGAAAAACGATCTTTTAAACGATGCTGCGAAAAAGTATGGTTTAAAACTTGGTGCACAAAGCGTAGTCGCTGGTACGACTGTTGAAGAAACGATGGAAAGCATTAAGAAATTAAATGCACAAGGTATTTCTTGTACAATTGATAACTTAGGCGAATTCGTTTTCGAAAAAGAAGAAGCTTTAGCTGCAAAAAGACAAATTTTACAAGTAATTGAAGCAATTCATGCAAATGAAGTAGATGCACATATTTCATTAAAGCCATCACAATTAGGCTTAGACATCGATTATGATTTCTGTTTTGAGAATTTAGAAGAAATTGTAAGCGTTGCCCATACGTATGGAATCCATGTAAACTTTGATATGGAAGACTACCAACGTCTACAATCTTCATTTGATATCGTTGAAGCACTTGCGGAAAAATATGATAATGTTGGAACGGTTATCCAAGCATATTTCTACCGTGCAGAAGAAGATTTAAACCGATACAAAAACTTACGTTTACGTATTGTTAAAGGTGCTTATAAAGAATCTGAAGAAGTTGCTTATCAAGAAAAAGCAGATATCGACCGTAATTACATTAAGCTAATCGAATGGCATTTATTAAACGGTAAATTTACATCAATTGCGACACATGACCACCATGTGATCAATCATGTAAAACAATTTGTGAAAAACAATAATATTTCACATGATAAATTTGAATTCCAAATGTTATACGGATTCAGAACAGATATGCAACAGCAACTTGTACGTGAAGGCTATAACTTCTGTACATATGTACCATTCGGTAACGACTGGTTTGGTTACTTCATGCGTCGTTTAGCAGAACGTCCACAAAACTTAAACTTAATGGCAAAACAAGTATTCAACAAGAAAACGAATACAGTTATTGGTTTAGCTGCAGGTGCGTTTGTTTTAGGTCGCTTAACAAAACGTAATAAATAATCATTAAAAAAGCTTTTTGGACATGCGTTAAATGTCTAAAAAGCTTTTTTGATTCTTTGTCAAATGACGTTGGCGAAAAAATACAATCATCCACCATTTATTATCGAAGGCAGACCTGAAAATCAGTATAACTGGTATCAGGTGTTGGCTTTTTCTAGCCAAGCGTAATGAGCGGGGGAAAAGTCAACGGTATAAAAAGCGGGTGCATTGCTTACGTGACCACAACATTTTAGATTGAACCTCAACGTTTCCTATTGGAAGAATATTCTTTCAATGGTATGATGAATAAATAATATATAAACATAAAAGGGGAATGAATATGTCAAATTCAGTTCAATGTATTTTTGAAAACGATGCCATTGTTACAGCAAATTTATCTACCAAACAATATGTGGAAAACCAGAAAGGCTTAGTTTGTTCATTACTTGTAGATGGTACGCATTATATGATTATAAAAAAAGTTGACAAACAAACGACAGAAATGGTTCGTTCAGTCGCTGGAGATGTATCACGTACTTTACAAGGTCAAAAGGTGAAAAACGCTACGATTGATGCGATACAATTGGGAGAACATTTCAAGAACTTATCAAATGAAGCGGTTATCACAGCCTTCACTGAAGGTTGGGAATTAGGGGCTTACCAATTTACGAAATATAAATCGAATGAAGAACCATTTAAAACAGCTTTAACTTATAAAAACGCTGAAACGTTTGAGAAAGCTATTCAGACAGGTACAATTCGCGCAGAAGCAACATCTTTTTCACGTGATTTAATGAACGAACTTTCATCTACGTTAAATCCTGAAACATACCCAGAAGTGTTAAGAGAACAATTTGCACACACAACGGTTCAAGTAAAAGTATTAGGAAAAGAAAAATTAGAAGAATTAGAAATGAATGGTGTGTTAACTGTAGGACGTGGAAGTAAGTATAAGCCATCATTTGTGGAGCTTGTTTATGAAGGCGATCCATCCAAACCACTCGTAGCACTTGTTGGAAAAGGTGTTACATTTGATACAGGCGGAATTAGCTTGAAAAGTGGTCGAGATTTAAGTGATATGCGTATGGATATGGGTGGTTCTGCAGCCGTTGCAGGCGCAATTTCATTACTGGCACAATCAAAAGCACAAGTAAATGTTGTTGCACTCATTCCAATCGTTGAAAATGCACCGGATAATACATCTGTGTATCCTGGAGAAATCATTACGTATAAAAATGGCAAAACAGTTCAAATCGGAAATACCGATGCAGAAGGACGACTCATTTTAGCAGATGGTTTAATACGTGCGGGGGAATATCAAGCAGAATACATTGTCGATATTGCAACGTTAACGGGCGCTATCGGTAATGCATTAGGAACAGAGTTAGGTGGCGTTTTTGGTGATGAAGCATTAGCGTACGAATTAAAAAAGCTAGGCGATGAAAACGGGGACTTTGTATGGCCAATGCCACTTGTAGATGACTACGACAGCTCATTGAACAGTGATTATGCTGATATGAACAATATGAGTTCATTAAGTATGGCTGGTTCCATTACAGCAGCATTGTTTTTACGTCGCTTTGTTCCAGAAAATAGTAAATGGCTTCATGTGGATATGGCAGGTGTCATGGAAAAAAATAAAGCATGTGGCTATTATGCGAAATCAGCAACAGGTTATGGCGCGCGTTTACTTGCGGACTTTACAACATCTGTTTCTAAGTGAATTTTTTAATAAGGCCGAGACAAAAATAAATATGTTCAACAAAAATGATGCATGCTATACAAAGATGCATCATTTTTGTATGAACGATTATGGGGTTGCCTGAAGTTGAGCGCGTGACACAAGTAGGAACAGCATGCGTCTGAAAAGCCCAGAATGAGCGAAGCAAATGGGGGCTTTGGAACCACGCCTGTGTAAAGCATCGCTCCGATTGGAAGACAACCGGTGTGAATGTGTTGGTGATGGTATTGTACGTTAAATCGCTATGCCCAGAAGCTTAGTTACAAACATAAATTTGTCGTACAAACGTACTTTTCTTTGCTTCACATTGATCAACAATTGTAAAACCAACTTCTTTTAATATGTTGTCAATTGACGCAATCGAAACTATGACTGCCTTCTTCGAAATACGTCTCGCTTCTACTAAAATGGCATATTGCTGTTCGGGCGAAGCGCTCGTAAAGATATTATAGGGCATATCAATAATCGCTACATCATATTGTTCAGTAATTGCAGCAATTGGGCGCGTCGTTACATCACAATCATAACCGAAAAAAGCTATGTTTTCTCGTGTATGTTTAACAACAAGCCAGTTGATATCACTCCCGACAATATCAAAGTCCATTGCCAAAGCTTCTACGAGTACATTGCCAATGCCGCAGCAAGGATCAATGACTGTTACGCCATCTGGAAAAGGTGCTGCAATATTCGCAACCGTTCTAGCAAGTACCGTACTGAGTGCTGTTGAATAACTATGTGGTTTATTTTTATGTTGTAAAGAAACAGCTTTACTTTCAATATATGTTCCAAAATACCACGTATCATCGATATTGATAAAGTAAAATTGGCGGTCAGGATGGTCTAAATCAGGTTCGCCAACAATTTGTAAGCCAATTTCTTTTTCAAGCGTACGTCGCTCAGATAATTCCATTTTCGTTGTTGTATTCCACTTTGAGTGGTTTAAAGAAGTAACTTTAAACGTTTCGCCATCAAATTGGAATTGCTTTGCTAAGTCAACGAACGATGACCAATTATTTGCTTGGAAAAGTACATCCAATCGACCTTTTATAAAAGTACTACGACTCGGATCAATCGCAAGCTCACTCATTAGCACATTGGTCATGGAGTCTTTATTGAAAAATGCACGCATTTCTAAACGACATAATTCTTCATCATCCCAATGACGCGCATATAAGTAAATGTACTGTGTGACACTCATACTGTCTCCTCAACAGTTTCTACAAGGTTGAAGATAAATTGATATGCCAGTTCAGCAGCATCTCCAATTGTTAACGATTCTGTATAGCCATCGATATAATTGAGAGCAAAGTTTATATCCCATAAACCATCTTTATCAGAAAAGGCGATGCTAAAATTTCCGACTTCTTGTTGAAGATGTGTATTTAAATAATTTGTAATTGCTTCTGCACGGTTTTTCTTCATTTTCAAACCGAATAAAGCTGTGTATGTTTCAAATACATCATCGATTTCAATCGATAACGCATCGACACCAATGAAACGTAAAATCGTTGATTCAAGCAACATGAATTCATGGCGCCTTTCATCAAAATGTGTTAGGGATTCTTTTAAAAAACTTGGGGCTTCAATAAGAATTAGTTCTTCTGTTTCTTTATCACAACGCTCGATATATGCGCTTTCAAAACGCGTGGATGAATCCATAGTTGAAACAGTCGTTGATTCTGGTAATAAATGATGCATTTCAGCATATCGTTGTTGTTCTTCAAATAGTTTAATTGTATGTCCGTGTTCTTTCGTTAATTGTTCAATATACATCGTCATATTTTCTTTTAACATTCTTGACAACTCCTTTTCCTACAATTTATATTACCACAACTACAGGTAATTCGTGAGCGATTGAGTGATGCGATGTATGCGATTGATCGTGTTCGTCTCTTTTCTTTCGGCATGAATATGATAGAATGAAAAGTAGCTATTTTCAGAATAGTGGAGCTTAATGTTTCAGTTTGTGATTTGGGAAAGGATGATCCATATGGATAGTATAAAACCGCTTGAACAGACGATTTACACGTATATGGAAAAGGAGAAAATCCCTGGACTTGCAGTGGCCGTTTGGAAAGATGATGAAATGGTGTACGAAAAAGGTTTTGGATACGCAGATAAAGAACAGAAAACAGAAGTAACACCGAATACAATTTTTGGTGTAGCTTCTATTACGAAATCTTTTACGACCTTGACAATTATGCGCTTAGCAAAAGAAGGAAAATTACATATTGAAGATTCAGTGCAACAATATTTACCAGCATTCACATTACAAGATGACCGATATGTGAAGGACATTAAAATTAAACATTTAATGTCTCATACATCAGGGGTCGCAACGTATAAACGAATTCAATCTTTCAATACGTTTGAGGAACATCTTGCGTATTTAAAAGATGCTAAAACGCCTATTTTAGGAAAGCCTGGAACATATTTCTGTTATAATAATGACCTGTTTTTATTGCTTGGAGCCATTATTGAAAAAGTAACGGGTAAAGATTATCGCGGTGTAATTGAGGAAATGATTTTAAAACCATATGGTATGGAGCGTACAACCTTTTATGTAGACGAAGTTTTACAAATGGATGATGTATCCGCTCCATATGAACTGCAGGGCGATGAAGCCATTCGTTGTGAATGGCCGAAAATCGGTAATTATGCAGTAGGTGGTGGTATCCGTTCCAATGTTCGTGATTTAATCAAATATGGAAAACACTTTTTAACCGAAGATGACAAGATGCGTAAACCAGAATATTTAATTCGAGGAACGACATCTTATGGCTACGGTTTACAAATTACAGAACAATATAGTCATCGTACATTAATAGAGCATGGTGGTAGTCAACCAGGAGTATCATCGAATTTTGGTTTTATTCCAGAAGAGAATTTAGTCGTTGCCGTTTTAACGAATGTAAACGGAGCGAGTGCGGCCGATATTTGGTTACATATTGTCAATGCATTTTGCGGCTTGCCCCTTCAACAGAAACGACTTATTCAGCCACATTATGAATTAAACCATGAAGCATTTGAAAGGTTTATCGGTATGTATGCAACAGGTGAGGGATCGTTCATTGAGATTCGTTCAAATAAGATTCAGCTAGAAGCCGTAATTGATGGAGAAGTATACCGCTTACGAGCAAGTAATGAAGAAACACTCGTAATTGAAAAGGATGAACATCCAATACGTTTTTATTTCAATGAAAATCAACAAGCTTGGGCAGTTTTGGTTGGTATGCGCATGTTTTTAAGACAGGAAGACTGAAAAGTCCATTTCAATAACAGGAGGAATGACCATTAAACCGATAATCGGTATTACAATGAATGAGCGTGAGGATATGCTATATGTGAAAGATTTATATGTCGAAAAAATTGTTGCAGCAGGTGGATATCCAATTTTATTGCCGAGTGATCTCGATACGTCAATTGTTCATAAGATTGATGGGCTTTTGCTTACTGGTGGTGGGGATGTCGCGCCAAGTTATTTCGGTGAAGAACCCGATCCGAATTTGGGACGAATTACACCGAGAAGAGATCAGTTTGAATTAACGCTTACTGAAATGATGGTAGAACAGAACAAACCGGTTTTAGCAATTTGTCGTGGCATGCAAGTCGTAAATGTGGCAATGGGCGGAACAGTTGTGCAACATCTTAAGGTAACAGAAACTCCTTATCACATACAGCATGACCAACAAGCGCCCACCTCATTTCGTAGTCATTCAATCACTGTGTATAAAAACAGTCGTTTATATCAATTATTACACACAGAAAAGTTATCTGTTAATTCATTTCATCATCAAGCAGTTGGAAATGTCTCCTCACCGTTTATTGTGAGTGCACGAGCAAAAGATGGGGTGATTGAAGCGATTGAAAGCACAGTCCATCGTTTTATCATAGGTGTTCAATGGCATCCCGAATGTTTACAAGGAGAAGATAGCGATGTGCTATTTTCATCATTTATTACAGAAAGTAGGAAAACAACATGAACGTAATTGATTTACATTGTGATTTATTAATGAAACTAAACGATGCGAAAGGTACATTATCGTTTAACAATGCACCGGAATTAGATACGAATTATGAACGACTTGTAAAAGGACATGTGAAGGTTCAAGCATTTGCAATTTTTATCCATCCTGAACTGGATGCGGATCAAAAATTTCAAGAAGCTTTAAATCAAATATATTATTTTTATCATGAAGTGCTCGATAACCATCCAAATATGAAACAAATAAAGGATTGGGCTGATATCGATCAACTCCAAGATGGGGAAATTGGGGCGATGCTTACATTGGAAGGTGTCGACGCAATCGGAAATGATTTGAAAAAGTTGAAAATCTTATATGAACTTGGTGTTCGTTCAGTTGGCTTAACATGGAATAATGCCAATTTAGCTGCAGATGGTGTAGGTGAATCGCGTGGCGCTGGATTAACAACATTTGGACGTGAAATTGTTCAATTTAATAATGCTCATAAGATATTTACAGATGTATCCCATCTAAATGAGCCTGGATTTTGGGATGTAATGGAAGAAGGAAAATATGTCATTGCGAGTCATTCGAATGCTAGAACAATTTGTAATCATCGCCGAAACCTGTTAGATGAGCAAGCAAAAGCCTTATTTGATAAAGGAAGCATGATTCATGTTGTATATTGCCCACCTTTTGTGAAAGAAAGTGGTCGTGCATCAATTGATGATTTGATGAAACATATTGATCATTTTTGTGCGCTAGGTGGGGTCCAACATATTGGACTTGGCTCCGATTTTGATGGGATTGATGAAAAAGTGATTGGCTTAGAAAATGCTTCAAAACAAGCCCACCTCATCAATGAATTATTAAAACGATTTAGCGAAGACGAAGTAAAAGGATTTGCCTATCAAAACTTTTTAAACCATCGTCCAAACTAAATAAGCTTATTTATAGAGCGATTAATCCCGTGTAATGGGAGAGGACATCTAGCACAAAATTTATCAAAAGCATCATGACAGACGCAATTCTAGCAAATAGATTTGCGTCTGTTTGCAAGTTGAATCATTAAAATGGATCGATGAGAATAGGGTAGAAAGAACAATGGCATGACTAAAAAATTCATCCTACTTTAAAATAAGGTGAAAATAAAGCATAATCGCGAGAAGCATAGAATAATCGTTAAATGTTGCTATTTGGGAGATGTTTTTATATGGAAATATGCTGTAAATGCCCGTTAGCGATTGCAAGAAAATGAGGGGGGACGAAATGCATTTATACTTTTTTAAACACGAAATTATCAGAATAGTAAAATTAAAAAAGAATTATTTATTTGTACTTGGCATATTACTTGCTATGCTCATTTATATTTTTCTTATTATGCCCCATCAACAATCCATCTATACATTTGATGAAAAAGAAGCACAGCAAAATGTTGACAATCTTGCTTCAATCATTATAGGAATGGAAGATCGTGAGGGAACCGGTGTTGGCGGAATGACGGGTCCAGCATATGCGAGAAATATAGAAAGATATAAAGTGGACAGGAGTATGGTTTATGCATATAAAGATCAATCGTACGATCGTTTTTTACGTCTATATGTGATGAATCTGCCACATTCATTGCCAGAAAAGATTCGACCAATGATAAAAGATTCTCCATATCCTGGAAAAGACACGGAGCATAAGCTTACACAAACATTGATGATGTATGAAAGTTATTTGAAAGAGGGAATCCCGATTTCAGGTACGATGATTGAACAGAAAACAGTATTTGCCAGCCGGGCGGCGGCAAGAATCCGCTATATTCTGATGGAAGGCGCTATGGAGGAAGACCGGACAGTGGCTTTGGTAAAG
>ERZ808040.2561-NODE-2561-length-9925-cov-4.494821_pt1 | contig 9925 bp, 6 predicted proteins | sample MGYA00380191_ERZ808040 | MGnify/ENA primary metagenome ERZ808040 (study PRJEB31490, sample SAMN06133395) | mouse gut metagenome | isolation source: J6 | host: mice | place: China: Chengdu | collected 2015-05 ... | reverse complement strand
GAAGGAGGAATACGAGAGTGTTTGCTCTAAGATTTGCACAAAAAACGAAAAAGGCTTTCATTGAAAAGAAGTTTGTGATAAAATAAAAAGAAGGGTGCCGGAAACGATTTCCGGAAGCAGCGCGGACGGAAATTGCTTCCCCGGTGTGGCAGCCGGGAGGGACACATGCGGAACTTATAACAGCATGTGCCCGGAAGGGTGCCGGAAACGATTTCCGGAAGCAACGCGGACGGAAATTGCTTCCCCGGTGTGGCAGCCGGGAGGGACACATGCGGAACTTATATTAGGAGGTTATCAATTTGAGTGCCTATCCAAACGAAAAGCTATACGCAATTGCAAAGGAAAATTATGATATACTGCGGGATTACTGCATCGTTTTGGAGGGGGAAGGCTATTGGCAGCACCCACAGATGATCTTAAACCGCCAGATCGAGGATTTTCTCGCGCTTTATATCCAGGCGCTTTTGGTGCAGCTGGCGGATTACATTCAGGCGGGGGATGCGGAAACCCTGCGCATGATCGTTGAGGTGACAAACCAAAATCCACTTGGGATTGAGACGGAGACCGGGATAACGGGTGAGAATGCCGAGGAGGCAAAAAAGCTTGTGCTTGCGCCGCCAATCCTGCTGCAGCTTTGCAGCCTGAGGGATGTGGAGCACCACAGCAGCATGACCGGGCTGTTTTTTGACGCGCTGTTAAATATCATATTTGCGATGGCGTTTTTAAACCGCCGGACGGATGTTGTTGTCACCCATTATGTCCGCGAGTATTACGGGCGCATCCAGGCGTTTGTACAAAATGCGAACAGCCGGGGGGCATGTGTGGACGAGCAGTACATTTTCCACAAGATCTGCATGGGGGATTTGGAGGGCAATACCGCGCTTTTGCGGAAAGCGGGCGAGGATTTTGCCGTATATAAAAAAGAAGCGTTCCTGCTTGAGGAAAAGGAGGAAGAAGCCCTGCCGGAGGGGTCTGCGGCTTCGGTAAGTGCGGAGGAGAGCCATGCCGAGGAGATGACGGATTCCGGCGAGGGCTACGGTTACGGGGAAGAGGAGGAAGCCGGATACGGCGAGGAGGAATACGAGGAGATTGACGAGTTTGTGTGCGCAAAGGAACCGGAGGACAGCAAAGAACTTTCGGACCGGACAGTACAGCCGGATGGTTCCGGGATGCCGGGCGCTTGGGATGCTTCTTCCGGCGGGGAGGATGGGGAACTTGCCGTAACGGTCCAGAGTGCCGCCGAAATCTTGTTGTCCGGCCGCCGGGTGGATGTGCCGGCGGTAGCAGCGGGAACCGCGGCTGTCATAGAGGAGGAAGAGAGGAAAGAGCCGGGAGAGCGCGTGGAAGAACCTGCACCCGTGGTGGATAAGGAGGCGGCGACCCGCGCGGCACTCGCCTCGTTTAAGGCAAAGCGCATGGAAAAGCTGATGAACCGTTTGGATGAACTCATCGGTCTTTCCGGCGTGAAGGAGGAGATCCGCTCGCTGATCAACCTGATCCGGGTGCGCAAGATGCGGGAGGAATACCATTTACCGGGGATGCCGATGTCATACCATATGGTATTTACCGGGAATCCCGGTACCGGGAAGACGACGGTGGCAAGGCTGATCGCGGAGATTTACCGCGAGCTTGGGATTTTGAGTAAGGGCATGATGATCGAGACGGACCGGGCAGGTCTTGTGGCGGGGTATGTCGGGCAGACAGCACTCAAGGTAAAAGAGGTCGTAGACCGTGCGAGGGGCGGTATCCTCTTTATCGACGAGGCGTACACGCTATCGAATGCCGTGGGCGGCAACGATTTCGGGACGGAAGCCATAGATATGCTGGTGAAGCTGATGGAGGATTACCGCGAGGATCTGGTGATCATCGTGGCAGGTTACACGCAGGAGATGGAAAACTTTCTCAAGTCCAATACCGGCCTGATCTCACGTTTCAATAAATTTATTGATTTCCCGGACTACGGGGATGACGAACTCGTTGATATTCTCGACGGGATGGCAAAAAAAACAGGCTTTTCCCTTGAGGCGGAAGTAAAGGAGGCGGTGCAGGCGTACCTTGCGCGGCTGACGGTGCAGGAGAGGGCGGACTTTGGGAATGCCAGAGGAATCCGCAACCTGTTTGAAAAGATGGTGTCGGCACAGGCAAACCGCGTCGTGGCGCACGAACAGCCGACCAAGGAACTGCTCTCCACCATCACATCCGAGGATTGCAGGTTTTTTGCATAGGGAGCTGCAAAGGGGAACGCAAGGAGGTTTTTATGTTAGGGATTTTGTATTTGGTCATTGCAGTGTTCTGGGGGAGCGCGGTCTGCAGCCTGTTCTTTCCTGACATGCTGGATTGGGCGGGGCGCAGTTTTTCGGGGGGGAAAATAAAACTTTGCAGCTTGTTTTTGCTTCTCCCGGCATGGGTCTACACCGGGGTAATCCCGATGACATGGCTGGTATATATCCTCTCGTATGCGCTGCGCTCGTTCGAAAACGGCATGTGGTACGCGAACCTGGCAGTGATGGGCGTGTTTTTGATAAGCGGGGTACTGATCTATGTGGTGCGCGGTGTACAGAGGGAACTGCGGCTTCCCCGCGCAAAGTCAATGGCACTTTCCGCAGGGGAGGCCGTGCTTCTCATCTTTGCGCTCTACCTCTCCCTGCGCCTGTTTTTTACTACTTTTTTCGTCGATGGGGACACCCTTTATGTCGGTCTGTCGGTGTTCAGTGATTTTTCGCCGCACCTCGGCATGATCCGCTCGTTTTCAAGCGGGAATAATTTCCCGACAACGTATTCGCATTTTGCGGGGGAAGATATCAAATATCATTTTATGTTCCAATTTTTGGTCGGGAATCTGGAGTATCTGGGGCTGCGGCTTGATTTGGCATTCAATATCCCAAGTGTGCTGGGGATGGTAAGTACCTTCCTGCTGCTCTATGTATTTGCCGCGAAGCTGACGGGAAAGCGCGCGGTGGGATATCTGGCTTGCCTGCTGTTTGCGTTCCGCTCTTCTTTTACCGTGTTCCGCTACCTTGCGGAGCAGACAAAAGGCAGGGGGGTGTGGGAGGCTTTCACGGAAAATTCGGAATTTATCGGTTACACGCCCAATGAGAACTGGGGGCTTTGGAATTTAAATGTATACTGCAACCAGCGCCATCTGGCCTTTACGCTCGGTGTGCTGCTGCTCGTTCTGATTTTTTTCACGCCGCATCTTTTTGCGATGGTGCAGCGCATCCGTCTGGAATGGGGAAATGTCAAGAGGGCTGAACGGGACGGAAAGAAGAACGGCCTGCTGCTTCGGAAGGAGCGCGGCGGGCCGGTGCTGCAGGGGGTTGTCGCGCCGACTGACCAAGATCCGGAAAAAACAGAGGAAGAGGAAGCCGTCGGGATGCCGGATGAGGAGGACGCAGAAATCCCAAAGCGCATCAAATTTTTCGTCCGCCGGAGCTTTTTTTCGGCGGCAGGCTGGTCGCTTGGGCATCCTGCGATGGCAGCCTTTGCCGGGCTTTTGCTTGGGGCGCTCGCGTTCTGGAACGGCGCGGTGACGATCGCTGCCCTGCTTGTGCTTTTTATCATGGCTGCACTTTCCGACCATCGGCTTGATTACCTTGTGACGGCATTGATTGCGGGGGCGCTTGCCGTTTTGCAGAGCATGGTATTTATTGAGGGCAGCGCGGTCTCCACATCGTTTTATTACGGGTTTATCGCCGAGAACCGGACGGTTTTCGGTGTGATTGACTACATTTTCCGGCTTACCGGGGCAGCCCTTTTTGTGACGGCGGCGGCGTTCCTTCTGGGGGATGCCAAGGAGCGTATCATGGCCGCGGCGTTTGCTGCGCCGTTTATGTTCGCGTTCCATATGTCCCTGACGGCAGATGTCACGGTAAACCACAAGTACATCATGATTTCCCTGATGCTGTTTGGCATATTGGAGGCGCATGTGCTCTTAAAACTCTGGGAACAGAAAAAATTTGCGATGCGCGCGGCGGCGGTGTTCCTTGTGCTGCTGCTTTCGGCCACTGGCATTTTTGAGTATATCACAGTGCTAAACCGCAACCAAAAACAAAATAACCTGGCGTTTGATACAAATGCCGCCGTGACGGCATGGATACGGGAAAACGCCACGGCCCAGGACATTTTCCTGACTTCAAATTACGCGCTCAACCATGTGGTTTTAGGCGGGGCGATGCTGTACAGCGGATGGCAGTATTTTGCCTGGTCTGCGGGGTATGATACTGCGTACCGCGACGGGCAGGTCCGCATGATGTATGAGGCGGAATCTGTGCAGGAGTTATCCGGGCTTATCGAGCAGAACAACATCCGTTTTATCATTGTTGACCACGACAACCGCACGAGCGGGGATTATGAGGTGCGGGAGGATGTGATTGCTTCGGCTTACGAACCGGTCTACACGCAGGATGAAGGGGATTGGAAGCTGACGATCTACGATGTGGAAAAACCGCTTTTTTCGAAATGATGCAGAAGAGTATGGGTGGCAGGCAGGATCTTGCCTGCCGGAAAGGGGAAAATTATGTATTATCCTTATGTGGTAGTGGGCGCGGGTCTCGCGGGACTTACGGTGGCGGAGCGTATCGCCGCCGGGAAAAATGAGAAAGTGCTGGTGGTGGACAAGCGTGCCCATATTGGGGGGAATGTCTATGATTCTTACAATGAGGACGGGATTTTGATCCATAATTACGGACCGCATATCTTCCACACGAACGACCGGGAGGTGTATGAGTATCTGGGCCAGTTTACAAAGTGGGATGATTTCTGGCACCGCGTATTGACACAGGTGGACGGGAACCTGATCCCGATGCCGATCACTTTGGAGACACTGAACCGCCTGTACCATCTGTCGATGAGCCCGGAGGAGATGGAACGCTTTATCGCCGCGCGCGCGGTGCCGCTTGAGGAGATTAAGACGAGCCGGGACGTGGCGCTTTCCAAGGTGGGGGAAGAAATCTACCAGAAGTTTTTTGAAAATTATACGAAAAAGCAGTGGGGTGTCGACCCAGCGGACATTGATACTTCCGTGATCTCACGCATCCCGCTCCGGTTCAACCGCGACACAAGATATTTTACGGACAAGTATCAGGGAATGCCGCACTGCGGTTACACGAAGCTGTGCGAGGCGATGGTGCACAACAAAAACATCAAGCTTTTGCTGAACACGGATTTTGAGGAAATCCGGGATGATCTTCCGTATAAGACACTGATTTACACCGGCCCTGCGGACGAGTATTTCCATTATAAGCACGGAAAGCTTGCGTACCGGAGTGTGGATTTTGTGATGGAGACTTACGATATGGAATCGTTCCAGGATGCCCCGGTCGTCAACTACCCGAATGATTATGACTACACGCGCATCACGGAGTTTAAAAAAATGACCGGGCAGCAGCATAAAAAAACAACGATCATGAAGGAATTCCCGAAGGCGGAGGGCGAGCCGTACTATCCGTTCCCGACGGCGGAGTGCAAGGCGCAGTTTGCACTCTACCAAAAGGAGATGGAGAAGGAGGAGAATGTATATTTCCTCGGGCGGTTGGCGGAGTACCGCTACTATAACATGGATGCGGTCGTGCGGAGCGCGCTGGATCTTTACCGGGATAAATTATGCTAAGGACAGGATGGAGGCGAAACGATGGATAAATTATATATTGTGATTCCGGCATACAATGAGGAGGAAAATATCGAGTCGGTGGTGAATGACTGGTATCCGGTTGTCGAGAAGGCGGGCGGGGAGAGCCGGCTTGTGGTGATTGACGACGGGAGCCATGATTCTACTTACAAAAAAATGCAGGAACTCGCGAAGGAGCGGCCGATGTTTACCCCGGTGACAAAGCAGAACGAGGGGCATGGCGCGACGGTGCTCTACGGCTACCAGTACGCGCTTGACGCGGGGGCGGACTATGTGTTCCAGACCGATTCGGACGGGCAGACCCTGCCGGAAGAGTTCTGGCCGTTCTGGGAGAAGCGGGAGGATTACGCGATGGTGATCGGACACCGCAAGGGCAGACAGGACGGGGCTTCGCGCGTTTTTGTCACAAAGACCTTAAAGCTTGTGTGCCGCATCTGTTTCCACGTGACGGTGACGGATGCAAACACGCCGTTCCGCCTGATGCAGGCCGGGACACTGGCGGAGAACATAAAGCTGGTGCCGGAGAAATTCAACCTTTCCAATGTGATCCTTTCCGTGATCTACGCAAAGAAAAAGCAGAAAGTCCTGTATCTGCCGATTACGTTCCGGCCAAGGCAGGGCGGAGTGAACTCCATCAACCTGAAAAAGATATTTAAGATCGGGAAAAAAGCACTTCACGATTTCCGCATGATCAACCGCTGTTTAAAGGATGTGTAGGAGGCAGGGGAATCTGCGGGTTTACAATTTTACTGCGGAAGGAATGGGGCATCAGGGCGGGTGGCTGCTCCGGGAATAATACCGCAGCATGGAGGCTATATATGCAAAAATCAACAAAAAAAGTTATGAAAAAACGGCTCGATACCATTTTTGATTTTGTGATACCGCTTTTGTTTTTGGGCGGCGCGGCGGGGATCGGGACATCGCTGCTGGGGGATGATTTTTCGCGCGTTGCCGTCTGGTGGCTGGTGTTTTTGGTGCTTGGGGTGGTCGCTTACCCGGTGGCCGGCCTGGTCTTCGGGCGTTTCCACGACGGCGGTTTTATTTTCGCCAAAGCGATCGGGCTTGCAGGGACGGGGATATTTATGTGGATTCTCTCCTCGTTGAAGATCATGCGGTTTACGCGCACGAACGCGCTGATTGCGGTCGGGATTGTGCTGGCTGTCAATATCATCATCCTCGCGGTCGTGGCGGGAAAGCAGAAAAATGCGCCGAAGGGTTTTCTGGCGCAGGCGTGCGGCTACCGGATCACGGAGAAAAAACTGGTGGCGGCGTTAAAATCCGAGGTTGTCTTTTTCATTTTTTTCATGCTCTGGTGTTACCTGCGCGGTTTTAAGCCGGAGGCGTACGGCACGGAGAAATTCATGGACTATGGCTTTATGGCAGTGATGGACCGCTCCGAATATATGCCGCCGGAAGATCTTTGGTTTGCCGGGAAGAGCATCAATTACTATTATGTCGGGCAATACCTTGCAACTTTTATGACAAAGCTGACCGGGGTCGGGGTGGAGTACGGCTACAACCTGATGCTGATGACGCTCGCGGCCTGTGGGTTCACGATGCCATATTCCCTCATCAATAATGTGGTGCGCTCGTTCTTAAAAGACCGGAAGCTTTCCGTGCGCACGGGCAGGAGCATGGAATCGGAAAGCGGCCAGAAGGTATTTCTGCTGATCCGTATCCTGCCGCCGCTCACCGGAACGGTCGCAGGGCTCGCAACCTCGTTTGCCGGGAACATGCATTATTTTCTGTTCCGCTTCCTCATACCAAGGCTCCAGCGTCTGGCAGGTTTTGCGGAAAATGAGGTTGAGAAGTACTGGTTCCCGAACTCGACGCGTTATATCGGCTATAACCCGGAGACTGCGGACAAGACGATTCATGAGTTCCCGACGTATTCTTTTGTGCTTGGGGACCTGCATGCACATGTGATCAATATCATGTTTGTGCTGACGGTGCTTGCGATGTTGTTTGCGTGGCTGCAGTACCGCAAGGAACGAATGGATGCGCTGCGCATGGGGACGACGGTAAAGAAAGGTTCCTTCTGGTTTGAGGCGCTGCACCCGATGATCCTTTTGCTCGGATTTTTTATCGGAATGTTCCACATGACGAATTTCTGGGATTTCCCGATTTATTTTGTTGTTGCCGGGGCAGTCATCCTCTTTTCCAACGCGGTGATTTATCAGTTTTCCCTCGATACGGTGAAACTGACCGCCGTGCAGGCGGCGGTCGTCCTTGCGGTGGCAAAGATTGTGGCGCTGCCGTTTACCTTGAATTTTGACCAGATCTCCACAACGATACGGCTGAATTATTACCGCACGCCGATCCATCAGCTCATTGTTTTGTGGGGGCTGCCGGTGGTTCTGGTTCTGGTCTTTATCTGCGACCGCTATTCGGTGTTTACAAGGCTTGGCGTGCTGACGGGATTCCGTTATGATGAAAAAGGGCATAAGATCGAGCCGAAATTGCGCGACGAGGACAAGGAGCGCCTGACGGAGCACGAGAAGGCAACGCTTGTGGAATTTGTCCCGGAAAAAAATAAGTTGTTCCAGTTTATTGAGAATCTTTCAGTGTCCGACCTTTTTATCGTCACCATCGGGCTGTGTGCGGCCGGGCTGGTGCTGATCCCGGAGCTTGTGTATGTGAAGGATATCTATGAGGGCGATTTCAAGCGTTCCAACACGATGTTCAAGCTGACATTCCAGGCTTATATGATGTTCGCGCTCTGTATCGCGTTCATCCTGATGAAGCTTACCGCCTTCGCGAGGACATATTTCCAGCGCGTGGCGGGTGTGGTCTTGGGGCTTTGCTTCCTGACAACGCTCGGATATTTCGGCAACGCGGTGAACGGCTGGTTTGGCGACGTGAGGGACGCGAGCCGCTATCAGGGGCTTGACGCGACGGCGTTTATGCAGAAGGAGTCGGCACAGGATGCCGAGGCGGTCGCGTGGATGAAGGAGAACCTTGTCGGTACGCCGGTCGTGCTTGAGGCGTGGGGACCAAGTTATTCCTTTTATGAGCGGATTTCTGCGATGACGGGCCTGCCGACGGTGATGGGCTGGCAGACACATGAGTGGTTGTGGCGCAGTGAGGCATCCGGCGGATTTCCGGCGGCAGTGAACGAGCGGCGGAAGGATGTGATCGAAATTTACTATTCGACCGACGCGGCGCGCGTACGCGAACTGATCGAAAAGTATGACATCGGATATATCTATATCGGTGCGAGCGAGCGGAGGAGTTTAAACGACGGAACGATCCGCGGGGTGTACGATTCTATCCAGGAAGAACGCTTTTTGACGGATGAAGTCAATGAAGCCCTGCTTCTCTCCCTCGGGGAGATCGTGTTTGAGTCGTCCGTGCCGGGGGAGACCTCCTATCTGATCCGGGTCGCACCCGCGAAGTGATGTGAGGTTTTTGGATCACGGCTTTCGGTTTCGGAAGAATCCGCGTACTGCCCCCTCACACGAAGCCCTGACTTTTGGTCTTTGTCCGTGCCGGGCAGGCGCATTTTCACAAAAGCAGCAGCATAGAATAGTCAGGAGAGTAAAAATGATAGTGCTGCTGCACGGAATGGGGGAAATGTGACGGGTTCCGGAAGGTTACAGGGACAGGGAGTGATGTGTATGCGGGTGAGGATCCTGCATGCCGCTTGTTTTGCGGGAAGGGTGAAAGTACTTGTGGGAAGCAGGGAGCTTGCGTGCGGTCTTGCATACGGACAGGTAAGCCCTTACGGACGGGTGAGTGCTGGTTTCCGCAGTGTGAGTGTGATCTCGGAGGAGACGGGGGAGGAACTGCTTTGCGAGACGATGCCGTTTCACGGGGGAAGGCAGATGACGCTTGTTTTGTGCAACACGATGGGCTGCATGCTGCTTGTCCCGATGGAGGAATGCCTGTGCGGGGAGCGGCGGGAACGCGCCTGCCTGCGTGCAGCGAATTTCAGCTACGGCGAGGGACCGTTTGACGTTGTCCTGGCGGAGGGGGAGACCATATTTCCGTACTTGACGCAGGGGCGGGTGACATCGTTTCTTCCGGCAGTGCCCGGAATTTATGATTTCTGTTTCCGGGAAACCGGTGCGGGGGAAGAAGCCTGTATGGCGGAGGATATCGGAATCGCGCTGAAGGTCGCACCGGGGGTGGGTTATACGGTATGTGTGTTAGGGACGGGAAATACCCAGCTTCCGCTTGAGGTAAAGGTGCTTGAATTCTAAATTTTGCCGCCGGTTCTCCGGGGACGGCAGTTTACGGATTTCCGGGGAGGAGTAAGCTTTTTTGCCATGGTTTCCCCGGCTATAAAAAAACAGGAAA
>ERZ808040.2556-NODE-2556-length-9933-cov-3.727374_pt1 | contig 9933 bp, 9 predicted proteins | sample MGYA00380191_ERZ808040 | MGnify/ENA primary metagenome ERZ808040 (study PRJEB31490, sample SAMN06133395) | mouse gut metagenome | isolation source: J6 | host: mice | place: China: Chengdu | collected 2015-05 ... | reverse complement strand
GACTTCTATACCAATTATGACAGCCAAAAAGGTTTGGATCTGGCCGAAAATCCGTATGCTGAATTATTGTTCTATTGGCAGGATCAGGAACGTCAGATTCGGGTGAGTGGTAAAGTCATCAAGATTTCTGAACAGGAGTCGACTGATTACTATCATAAACGCCCACGTGACAGCCAGATTGCTGCGCATATCAGCACCCCGCAAAGTGGGGTAATTGCCAGCCGTGAAGAGCTGCAACAGCGTTTCTGGGACTTGCATAATCAGGTGGCGAATCAGCAACAGCTGGATAAACCGGAATTCTGGGGCGGTTATCGTCTCGAACCCGATTATTATGAATTCTGGCAGGGCCGTCCGAACCGTTTGCATGACCGTTTAAGCTATGAGAAAATTGATGGTGCATGGCAATTGCAACGCTTGATGCCTTGATTATGCCAAAACTCGAGATTAAGCAGCGCCCCTTTTTGACCCGTCCTGAAAATTTTCAGGGTGTTCCAGCGTTTGTGGCTGAAATTCTGGCCCGTCGAGGGGTGGAGTCCGAGCAGGAACTTGAGCTTAAACTCAAGCATCTGCTGGCACCGACCATGAAAGGCCTGACGGATGCGATTCAGTTGATCGATCAGGCAATTGATCGTGGGCAGAAAATCGTGATTGTCGGCGATTACGATGCCGATGGTGCAACCAGTACTGCACTCATGGTGCTGGCTCTACGTGATATGGGGGCGAATGTCGAGTATCTGGTACCAGACCGTTTTAAATATGGCTATGGTCTGACTGCTGCCATTGCCGATCTGGCTTTCGTCAATTTCACGCCTGATCTGCTGATTACCGTGGACAATGGTATTTCCAGCCATGCAGGAGTGAAACAGGCGCAAGATCATGGTATGCAGGTGATTATTACCGATCATCACCTGACCACCAAGCCGACACCTGAAGCCGAAGCGGTGGTCAATCCGAATCAGCTGGGTTGTGATTTCCCCAGCAAAGCCTTGGCCGGGGTCGGGGTGGCGTTTTATGTGCTGGCCAATCTGTCGACCCATCGCAAAAAACTTGGAAAATCGACCACTCAAATTATTCATTATCTTGATCTGGTGGCACTCGGTACTTATGCCGATGTCGCCAGTCTGGACTATAACAACCGGATTCTGGTCGATGCGGGCTTGAAACGGATTCAGCAAGGGCAGTGCCGCGCGGGGATCAGTGCGCTACTGGATATTGCAAAACGTGATCCGGCAGGTCTAAAAGCGCAAGATCTCGGTTTTGTCTTAGGGCCGCGAATTAATGCAGCCGGACGGATGGAAACCATGGACATCGGGATCGAGTGTCTATTGGCGCCGGATCTGGCAAACGCCTATCCACTGGCCGAACAGTTGAATCAACTGAATGTTGAACGCCGTCAGGTCGAAGCTAAAATCAAGCAGGACGCTTTAAACGAACTTGAGAAAATCCAGCTGGACGAAACTGAATTGCCGGCTGCATTAATCATGTTTGAACAGCATTGGCATCAAGGTGTCATTGGTATTGTGGCGGGGCGTTTAAAAGAGCAATTTCATCGTCCGAGTATTGTCTTTGCGGCAGATGAAGATGGAATACATATCAAGGGTTCAGCGCGTTCGATTGACGGGATTCATATCCGTGATGCGATTGAACAGGTGGCGGAGCAATATCCACATTTAGTCAGTCATTTTGGCGGGCATGCAGCGGCAGCGGGTTTAACCCTGAAAAAAGAAAATTTTGCTGAATTTAAGCAGGTCTTTGAAGCACTGATTGCTACGATGGACGCGGATTTATTCACTGCGACTTTATGGACGGATGGGGAGCTATCCGCTTCGGCTTTCCAGATCGAAACAGTCGATATCCTGCAACATTTAAGTCCGTGGGGGCAAAAATTCCCTCCACCTATTTTTGAAGGGATCTTCAAGATTATGGACTATCGTTGGCTCAAAGATGTACATCTTAAATTACGCGTGGCGTTGGAAAATGGGCAGGTGATTGATGCGATCGCCTTCAATGCAGCCGATAAATATGAATTTGATCCGATGAAAGATACGCGCTTGGTGTATGAGCTGGATAAAAATGTCTTTAATGGCAATGTCAGCCTGCAAATGCGGATTATACATTTAGAACAATAGACCATAAAAAACCGCTCACTTGAGCGGTTTTTTTTTTGCTTTTAATCGGAGTGATTAGAAGCGGTATGCACCACGTACGCCGAAAACATTACCTGCATCAGCAAAATCAATAGAACCTTCTAGGCTAACTTGCTGATTAAAGAATTTCTTGGCACGAATAGTAAATACATCACTATTTTCTAGGTCAGAATCAGAGAACCCAAGACCGATACTAAAAGTTTTGTCGAGGTATAAATCTGCACCTAGGTTATACGCATCTAGATCACCGAAGCTGGCTCCACCTTCAAAGTTCATATCGTAAGCACCAACTTGGCTTACATATTTCGCACGTAAAGTTGGATCGACATCATCACCTGCATCATTGTCATAACCTAAAAGACCAACAGCAACCAATAAACCAGGTACAGGTAAATAACCTAATTCAGCAGCATATACTGTTGTATCGAAATCTTCGAATCCTGTCTCTTTTTCCTGATTTTGGCCAATCATACCGCTGATATAAAAATCAGAATTCGGTACAAAATATTCAACGCCTACACCAAAAGTAGTTTCTTCAAACCAGTCATAATCTATATAAGAAATAGCTGCATTAATATTACTGGCACGGTTTAAAAAAGCTGCTTCATTCAAAGGCGAGTTCTTTACTTGCACTGGATTGAAATAATAAGTTCCATCAATCGCAAAACCAGTAGAAGTATCCCCATTATCTGGATCTACAAGAGCAATCGTGCCCCCGATTTCAGCTTGGTAAGCATGTGCAGTTCCTAGGCTAGCAAGAAGTGCTGTAGTAAGAGCAAGTTTCTTAAACATTTAGATTTTCTCTCTTTGTTATAAAAATATGACTGTATTATTAACAGTTGTAACAAATTGTACAGTTTATATTCGCCCAGTCAATGTGCAAAAAATACCTAAATGCTTTTTATACGTGCAAAAAGCCCATCCGAGGATGGGCTTTCTAAGATTGACTTAGTTTTTGTAGGGATTAGAAGCGGTATTTCGCTGCTACACCAAACGAATTGTAGTCATTGTTGAACTGTTCACCAAAGCCGACACGGCCTTCCAGACTCACTTGCTGGTTAATGAACTTACGTGCATTGATACCGAATTCGCTTTTGTCGGTAATATCATTGTTGTGATAATCCGCACCGACACTCAAGGTTTTGTCGATGAAATAATCTGCTGCCAGATTGTATTCATCTAGATCACCAAACGCTGCACCTGCTTCCAAGTTGATATCTTTACCGTTGCTTAAGGTGGTCACATATTTGGCACGTAATGTTGGATCTACGCCATCATCGTTGTCGTTATCCCAACCTTTCACACCCGCCGCAATCAATAGGCCTGGCGCTGGTAAATAACCGACTTCAGCTGCATAAGTGGTTAAATCATTATCTAGATCATCATTGTCTTGCAGATCATGACCATTGACGTTACCGCTGAGGTAGAAGTCAGAATTTGGTACGAAATACTCTGCACCTACACCATAACGATGCGCTTCACCGTCACCAATTTCATTATATTGATATTGGGCACTTACGTTACTGGCACGATCAAGGAAGGCTGCTTCTGCTAATGGTGCATTACGTGTTTGAACTGGATTGAAGTAATATGTACCATCCACACCGAAAGAACCGCTTGTTCCACCGTTGTCAGGATCAACCACTCCTGCTGATGCACCAATTTCTGCCTGGTAAGCATGTGCAGCTGTACCCGTCATCGCTATCGCTGAAAGTAGTGCTGAAGCAATCGCTAATTTTTTCATGGTTAATACCCCTCAAATCGTGAGTTAAAATATTACACTTTTTGTTACAACTTTCAGTCTAGAGCAATTCCAAAGATCGTCAATCAAAGGAAAGTTACGGTAATGTGAATAGCGTAATCTTATGTAATTTTTACTGAACAAGTGGCTGAATAATAAAACTAAATTTATAATGTAGTGTTTTATTAAAACTGTGTAGATATTGTGGAATGTATTGAATTTGTTGGTTTTTTAAGCAGTTTAATGGGAATTTCTGAGCGATAAAATGAATGGCAAAATGCTATTTCGACAATAAAAACAGGATTAAAAAGCTGATCAAATTCCAGATCAAAAAGACACGCAATGGTCGATTAAATTGTCAGAATTGTATGAGAAAAAAATAACTCTAAATCATGATGACATTCGGGCTTTAGACAGGATGGATCACATTCAAATAGCAGAAATAGACTGTGCTATAATCTCGGGCTAAGAATTTTGTGCCTAATTTTGATTGAGAGTAATTCACGTGGAAATCAATCCGTATCTAAACCAATTAAAAGACTTAAACGAACGTGGTCAAACACTACGGGGGTATCTTTGACTACGATCTGAAAAAAGAGCGTTTAGAAGAAGTCCTGCGTGAATTAGAAGATCCCACCATCTGGAATGACCAGAGTCGTGCCCAGGCCATGGCCAAAGAAAAAGGCGAACTTGAGAACGTATTAAATGTGCTGGATGGTTTGACCACACAGCTTGAAGATGCGCAGGCCTTGCTTGATCTGGCAGTGGAAGCGGATGATGAAGGCTTACTGGAAGATGTACAGGCTGAACTGACTACAGCTGAAGAAGAACTGGCTAAACTTGAATTCCGTCGTATGTTCAACAATCCGATGGATCCTAATCCTTGTTATTTAGAAATTCAGGCCGGTTCGGGTGGTACTGAAGCGCAGGACTGGGCATCGATGCTCATGCGGATGTACCTGCGCTGGATTGAACGCCATGGCTTTAAAGCAGAAATCATGGAAGAATCGGACGGCGATGTCGCAGGGCTTAAATCAGCGACGATTCGTGTAGACGGTGAATATGCCTATGGCTGGTTACGTACCGAGTCAGGCGTACATCGTTTAGTGCGTAAATCGCCATTTGACTCGGGCAACCGTCGTCATACCTCATTCTCGGCTGTGTTTGTTTCGCCTGAAGTCGATGACAATATTGAGATCGAAATTAATCCGGCAGATGTGCGTACCGATACCTATCGTGCATCGGGTGCCGGTGGTCAGCATATTAACAAAACGGATTCTGCGGTTCGTTTAACGCATGCACCGACCGGGATTGTAGTGGCCTGTCAGAACCAGCGTTCACAGCATGCCAACCGCGACCATGCCTGGAAGCAGTTACGCGCCAAACTTTATGAACGTGAAATGCAAATTCGTAATGATGCTGCAAAAGCGCTGGAAGATACCAAGTCTGATATCGGCTGGGGAAGCCAGATTCGTTCATACGTTCTGGATGATTCACGTATTAAAGACTTACGTACCAGTGTCGAAAGTTCCAATACCGGCGCGGTTCTGGATGGCGATCTGGATAAATTTATCGAAGCAAGCTTGAAACAGGGCTTGTAAGAAATCGTTTAAGCTTGTAAGAAATCGTTTAAATAGCTGGCGTAACCAAGTTAGTACAGACTGTGACTCTTATATCTAAATTTATCGATATATAAATCGATAAAATGCGATATAATCGGTTTAGATGCTGAAACAAGTTTTGTTACGCCACAGATTGTGATGTACCTATGGATCTTGATCTAATTTTTAAAGCCTTAGCCAATCCGATACGTCGGCAGATTCTGGAATGGTTGAAATCGCCAGAACAATATCTGTCTGTGGAAGAGTGTGGCGGCTTTCAACGCGGGGTCTGTGCAGGGCAGATTGAAAAGTTAGGACAAGTCTCTCAGTCCACCATGTCCAATCATTTGTCTGTCTTGCAGCAGGCCGGTTTAATCACCGCGACCAAGCACGGACAATGGTCTTATTTCTCGCGTAATGAAGCTTTGATTCAGCAATATATCGACTATATGCAACAACACCTTTAATCCAACAGGTGGGAGTACCGATGGCTGAATTAAATTCTCCTTTAACGCTTGGCGCGTTAGAACTTAAAAACCGTGTCATCATGGCGCCGCTTACGCGTAGTCGTGCAACTGACGACCGCGTACCAACGCCAATGATGGCCGAATATTATACACAACGTGCAAGTGCCGGTTTAATCATTTCTGAAGCCACGGTGATTTCTGAAGAAGCCAATGGTTACCGTAATACTCCTGGTCTCTTTACTGATGCGCAGGTAGCAGGCTGGCAGCAGGTGACTCAAGCGGTACATGACCAAGGTGGCCTGATTGTGGCGCAGCTGTGGCATGTGGGTCGTGTGTCTGATCCAGAACTGTTAAATGGTGAAACGCCAGTATCGGCGAGCAGTGTACAACAGGCCGGTCATGTCAGTTTATTACGTCCAAAACGTCCTTATGTGTTGCCGCGCGCGCTGGAAATTTCTGAAATTCATGCGATTACCGAACAATATAAACAGGCGGCAATTTGCGCCAAAGCTGCCGGTTTTGATGGAGTTGAACTGCATGCCGCCAATGGTTATCTGATTGACCAGTTCCTGCAAACCAAGACCAACCAGCGTGAAGATGAATACGGTGGTTCAGTCGAAAACCGTGCCCGTTTCCTGCTGGAAGTCATGGATGCACTGATTGATGTCTGGGGTGCAGGCCGTGTCGGAATTCATTTGGCACCGCGTGGCGATGAACACGATATGGGCGACAATGATCCACGTGAAACCTTTGGTTATGTGATGGAACAGTTGGGCAAGCGCCAGATCGCGTTCTTCTTTACCCGTGAATATCTGGCGGAAGACAGTATCTCGGAGTATATGAAACAGCGTTCAAACGGCGTGCCGTATATGGCCAATATGCGTTTAAGTCGTGACGATGCGATTGAATTGCTGGCTTCAGGCAAAGCAGATGCGGTAGCTTTTGGTAAGGCTTATATTGCCAATCCGGATTTATACGAGCGCCTACTCGAAGATGCACCGCTAAATGAACTAAAGCTGGAAAATATGATCGGAACCAATGTCGCAGAAGGCTATATTGATTATCCGACATTGGCTGAAGCAGACGCTTTAACTACTGTAGAATAATCTAAAAATGAGCCACATCGATTAACATGTCGATGTGGCTCTGTTATATTTTGTCGATTGAATCTGTTTCGAGGCGCATTTGGCTACTCCATTTTGGTATAACGCAGCGTTAGCTCTGATTAAACCCTTATATCAATCGCGTATTCGTAAACGTGCGACCGATCCTGAACAATTACAACAAGAACTGACAGAACGTTTCGGCCCATTTCAGCCGCCCAAAAATCTGCATGCCATCTGGTTTCATGTGGTCTCGGTCGGTGAGACCAATGCTGCCCAGCCTCTCATCGAACATTATTTAAAATCGGGTCATCCGATACTGGTCACCAATACCACCAAAACCGGTCAGGCACGGGCCAAATCACTTTTTTTAAAAGCACCTTATTTGGATTTATTTCAAGCGGTCTATTTACCTGCTGATCAGAAAGTACTGATCCGTGATTTTTATCAGCAGTATCAGCCAAAACTGTTATTGCTGATGGAAACCGAGCTTTGGCCGAATCTGCTGGATCAGGCACCAGAGTTTGATGTGCCCAGTATATTATTGAATGCGCGTCTTTCGGAAAAGTCAGCCAAGGGCTATGCCAGGGTTAAAGGTCTGACCCGGAGCATGCTACAGCAGTTAAGTCAGCTTTTGGCACAGGATACTGCCACCCAGCAGCGTTATATCGAGTTGGGAATCACCGCCGAAAAAACCCAGGTTTTGGGCAATATCAAATTTGATATTACTGCACCACAAAGTTTTGTAGAACATGCTGCAAACTTGAAGCAAGCATGGCAACTGGCAGGTCGCAAAATTATGATACTGGCCAGTACCCATGCGCCTGAAGAAAAAGAAATTCTAAGCGCTTTAAAATCGGCTTTAGATAGCAACCCAAAACTTTTATGTATCGTCGTACCCCGTCATCCGGAACGTTTTGATGAGGTGTTTCAGGCTGCACAGAGTTTAAATTTAATAACTCAGCGCCGTAGTTTGGCCCAGAACATTGAAGCAGATACCCAGGTTTATCTGGCGGACTCGATGGGGGAAATGTGGCTCTGGTATGCCTTGAGTCAAGCCTGTTATGTCGGTGGCTCGCTGAATGAGCCGGGTGGTGGGCATAATATTCTGGAGCCGATTGCCTTGAATGTACCGACTGTTTTAGGCAAAAACTATTTTAATTTTCAGACCATTGTCGATGAATTCGTTCAAGCAGATGCAGTAGAAGTTGTGCAGGATGCGCAGCAGGCGGCAGAGGTATTGCTGGAACTTTTGCAAGATCAAATCAAGGCACAACGTTTAAATACAGCAGCGCAGAGAATTATGCAGTTAAATACGGGATCGCTTGCCAAGCATATTCAGGTGATTGATCGGTATCTTTAATTTATATTGATAAGTAACAGATATTGGATTTACCAAGACGGCAAGGATGCCGTCGTTAGGCTGTGTGGATTGAAGTTTTTTCAATATTTCTAAGCTGGCTTATCTAGCCTACTTTTCAAAGATGAAAAGTAGCAAAAATCTTTTGTATCACTGAAGGGATGTCCTTATCCCTCAGGGATACGCGCGACATCCATGTCGCTACCCTCTAGCGGATAGAGGTCATTCAACAGTTCTTCGGTATAAAATCTTCTATGAATATTGTCCTGCTTGACCATCGACAAACACAATCGGATCTCTGGACGATTTCATCGAAACGTCAACTGGAACATTTACAGCAGCATGTGCAGATTCAGGTTGGAGATACCTTAAAAGTAGGAGTGCTGGAAGGTCAGCGTTATCTCACCGAGATTGTCGAGATTTCTGAAAAGGCAGTGCGACTAAAACCGCTTCAAGAGGATGCTGTTCCAAAAAAATTACCGGTGACCCTGATTGTGGCCTTGCCACGGCCGAAAGTGCTGCGCCGTTTGATCATGGACAGTGTCACCTTGGGCGTGGAAAAAATCATTTTACTGCATAGTTATCGCGTCGATAAAAGCTACTGGCAAACCCCATTTTTACAGCAGTTAAATCATTATATCGAGCTGGGACTGGAACAGGCCGGGGATACAATAGCTCCGAAAATCGAGCTGTATAAACGTTTTAAACCTTTTGTTGAAGATATTTTGCCAGGCTTGATTACGGCTGACCGACCCGCTTATGTGGCACATCCTTATGCCGAACAATCCATGCCTTTTGCGATTCCGCATCCTTGTACGATGATCATCGGCCCGGAAGGCGGATTCATTCCGTATGAAGTAGATTTACTGGTTAAAAACGGCTGTCAGGCTGTGAGTCTGGGCAACCGTATTCTCCGCACTGAAACCGTGATTCCCTATGTCCTAGGTCGTCTGTTTAGCACGAGCTGAGGCATCTTCATTGCCTTCGCCGCGATAGACTTTGACTTCCTGTACCGGATAAGGAATTGAAATATGATGTTCGGCAAACGCCTGAATCACGCGTTCCTGCACCGCACTGATTGAGGTTCCTGTGCCTGTCTCAGTGGTATCGACCCACCAGAGCGCTTTTAAGGTAATGGAAAAATCAGCCAGCGCCGTGACATTGACACTAAAGCCCGGCTGACTGAGGATGGTCGGGTCTTTATCTAAAATGGCGGTAATCAGGTCTTTGGCTTTCTGGATATCATCTTCATAGCCAATACCCACTACAAACTCACAGCGACGGCGGGTATAGGCCGTGTTTACCGTCACGGCACTGGTATAGACCGTGGCATTGGGAATCACGATACGGCGGCCATCCGGTGAACGCAAAAAAGTCGCACGAATCTGGATATCTTCGACTGTGCCTTCCATGCCATTGACGATAATATCATCGCCAATCTTGAATGGTTCACCGAGTAAAATCAGCACACCAGAAAGCAGGTTCTAGAAAATATGCTTGAAGGCAAAACCAAT
>ERZ808040.2553-NODE-2553-length-9966-cov-5.377490_pt1 | contig 9966 bp, 4 predicted proteins | sample MGYA00380191_ERZ808040 | MGnify/ENA primary metagenome ERZ808040 (study PRJEB31490, sample SAMN06133395) | mouse gut metagenome | isolation source: J6 | host: mice | place: China: Chengdu | collected 2015-05 ... | reverse complement strand
CTTCGATACTGATCCAAGCACAGATCAAAACTACTATGTCTACTTGACCCATGCGATGAAACAAGTAGCAGGGACACCGGTCAAAGTTAGTCGGACGATCAATTATATCTATCGAACAGGCTCTAAAGCCGGGCAACCAGTAGTACCAAAGGATAAAATCGTAAAAGTCTTTATACCGACCTACATGATCGATCAAGTGACTAAGCAAACAGTTGGTACACCGACATGGAGTCCAGATAAGATTGAGTTAGAGCAGGTATCAAGTCCAAGCATTGCAGGTTATACACCGGATAAGCAGTTCGTGGAAGGTGCGTTTATCACGCCAACAAGTGATGATATCGAGGAAACAGTCTACTATGATGCCGAGATCCAAAATGTAACGTATACGATCATCGATAATACTGAAGATAAGGTATTAGTTGCTGATGAAGTGTTGACGCGAGGTGAAAGTGGCACAAATCTAACTGTAACTTCGTTACAAGAGTATCAACAGATCATCGAAGCATATCGCCAAAAGGGATATGAAATCGTAAAACACGATATTTTACCAGCAAGCTTTGATTCTGACAGTACAGTTGATCAAAATGTTCAAATAAGAGTGGTGCATGGTATGTTTACACGAGCAGGTGCAGATAAACAAGTGACCCAGACGATCAATTATGTTTACGGTAATGGGCCGGCAAAAGCAATGCCAGCAGCACCAAGCTATACGAAGACATATATCTTCACTTCCGAAGAAACAGTGGATAAAGTGACCGGTAAAGTCGTGCGGACAGTTTGGAGCCCAGTTCAAAGTACAAGTGTAGTGGAAAGTCCATCTATCACAGGATATGTAGCTGACAAGTCCGAAGTATCAGCAGTTCAAGTCAAGTATGATACAGCAGATATGGAAGAAACGATCAGTTATTATGCTGGAGAGCAGTTAGTAAATATTCACTATATCGATATCAATGGAAAAGATATCACGACAGATATTTTACCAAGTGATGGAACGGAGATCGCGCAGTTTGCCCAACATCTGACAGGTGAGGCTGGAGCAGATTATACCAACCAATTGAGTGATTATTTAGTAGCAGGTTATGAGTTAGTTTATGCACAAAAAGAAGCAACAGCAGGGACATTTGATGAAGATCCAGGCAAGGAACAGGACTATTATGTCTACTTGAAACACGGGACTGAGACGCTTGTAGGGACTTCAGTCACGATAAAAGATACGATCAACTATATCTACGGTAACGGACCGCATGTAGGTGAACCAGTAGTTACAGCTAGTGTGATCACACGGACATTTATTCCGACATATACAGTCGATAAAGTGACCGGTGAGACGATCGAAACGGTCTGGAGTGGAGATGGAACGATCGATCCAAGTGTTGTACCAACGATCGCAGGCTATACACCAGATAGACTAGTGATCGCAGGTCGGGTCTTAACTCCTGATATGCAAGATCAAAGTCAAACTGTCTACTACACGATGATAGAAGAGCCAACAACACCAGGTAAGGTAGTTGAAAGATCAGCACGCAGGACACATGTTGAAAAGCAGGCTGAAAAACGATCAGCAAGTTTTGAAACAGGTCAGAAATATGATGAAATGCAGATAGTAAATCGTGAAGTTGTCGAAGAGTTGCCACAAACAGGTGATGAAAAGGACAAAGCTTCATTGATACTAGGATTAGGTCTTTTGAGTGGGGCAACACTACTTGGAACGACAGAGCTAGGTCAAAAACGACGTAAAAAGAAGAGGGACTAGTTCAATAAAATAAATATTTAAAGGATGACGGGTGGGATAGAGGAATTTATTGAGCTAGTGGATTAAATAAAAGGGTGTGAAATATCAGTGAAAAGATACAAATACGATCAGTTACGTAAAGCCCAGCAAGAAAAACTCTATTACAAGATGTATAAGGCGGGGAAAAACTGGATCGTTATGGGGTTGACGGTTGTTGGTGTGGGGATTTTATTCCCATCATTAGCTAAGGCAGATGACCAAGAAGAAACATTGAATACTGAAGTTGTCCAAGAAGATCTAAAATCAGATCAAAATCAAGGAATGGATAACACAGAAAATGAATTGCGCCAGCTAGGACCAGAAGAAGTGATTGAGACCGATAAACAGGTCCAAAATAGTACTTCTGTTGTAGCAGAACAAGCAAATGAAAATATAAGTGAAGTATTGGCAGATAATGAACAAGTGGTTTCGACCGATCTTTCAGCTGATGCGCAAGTAGAGACAGTTTCACAAGAAACACCACAAATTGAACAAAGTACACCTAGGTCGGCGTTTAGAAGCGTTGATATGCGAGCAGCCCAAGAGAAAAGTGAAGTTCCCAACGCAAGGACTGAGCAAGAGCTAAAAAAATATCTTGAATCATCAAATGGGCTAATGGCAAAAAATAGTTTAACAACACCGATCCTACCTAATCCAACGACTTCATCGGCTACAACAGAAGATACATTTGATGAAGATATGTTATCTAGGGCACCGCGCCCGATTAAATCCGAGTGGCGATCCTTATCGCATTATGCGGTGTATTATCCATTTGTAAAGAAATTACAAGCAGCTTATCAAGCTAAAGACTTTAAAGAAGTGATGAACAATATAGCATTGATAAATGCCTTTAAAAAGCGATCTAGAGCAGAATACAAGATAGGCTTTAAAGAAGCTGATAACTATACAGCCGATATAGCTTTGAGAGATTCTGAAAGATCAGCAGCTGTGATCATTAGTATGGATCAAGATGGACACATAATCACAGAATCAAGAACAAGAGATAACAAACCTTTTTACGGCTATGTCACAGGAAGTGGTACAGTATATAAGCTAACTGATGATAAAGAGTATTACCAGGGGAGTTTTTCTGAGCAAAATGGGACAGCATCAGCAAAAGTCGAGTATCAAGTCGGGAAAAATGGTGCTCAAGATTACAATGATTATGATGGTAATATAGCAGATAAGATCAACAACAGACCTGAAGCTAAGTTGGGCCAATATGATTATGTTGGGACGGACTATTATTACGCTAATGCTGCGCATGATCTGATCAAATACAATGACAATGATCCCAAAAAGGATAAGTTTGCAGTTACGAAGATGGATGATCTGGCAAATGCGACACCAAATGATTATACGATCACATTGGTCGTAAATCACTATCGGAAAGCAAGCACAACGGTTGAAGAAGCACAAACAACGATCACATACAAGGATGATAGTGGAGCTAATGTCACGCCAAAGACACAGGTGAGAGTAGCGGGAAGTGTTGGTAGTAATGTAGCGATCCCAACAGCCCCGGAAGTTTCAGGATACACCTTAAAAGAGATCAAGTTCAATGGTGCGGTCAAGCACACAGGCGATAAAGTAACATTGAACAAGTCTAATACTCTTGAGTATGTTTACAAAAAGGTTGCTGAAATAGCAACAATAGATATCAGTTATAAAGCTGGTACTCAAGAGTTGCAACCAGCAAGACCAGTAATCTTATCAGGAGAAGTGGGATCAAGTGTAGCGATCCCAGTAGCCCCAGAAATCTCAGAATATAAATTAAAAGAGATCAAGTTTAATGGTGTTACTAAAGATGCTGACACACAAGTAACGTTAGATAAGACTAATAAGTTAGAATATATTTATGATAAAAATGCAGTTTCAGCTCAAGTCACGATAAGTTATCGTGCGGGAGATAAGGTGTTAGTTCCTACTAAACCAGTGACTTTGAGTGGGAAGGTAGGCGATATTGTAGTGATCCCAGCAGCTCCAATGATCGCAAATTATCATTTTGTGGGGGCGACGATCGATGGGGAACGTATCGATCCAGGAATGAACACGGTTTTAGCTGCTACGAATGAATTGATCTATAAGTATGCTGAGGATGCTAAGCTTGCGCACACAACAGTGATGTATAAGGATACAAAAGGCAATGTTCTCAATGTCAGTGAACCAGTTAGCTTAACGGGTAATGTAGGTGCAAATGTGAGCTTACCAGTAGCACCAACGCTCTCGGGCTATACGCTAGATAGTATCGTCTTTAATCAAGTACCGCGTAGAGTAGGTAACACAGTCAGTTTGGTAGCTGAGAATACATTAGAATATATTTATCTCAAGGATCCTGTAGTAGCGAATATTACAGTAAGTTATCGTGCGGGAGAAAATGTGCTGACACCAACGAATGAGGTAAAATTCAGTGGTAACATTGATGAAGAAGTTAGGGTACCGCTTGCACCTGATGTGAGAGGTTATCGATTTACGCAAGCTACCTTTAATGGAAAGGAAATATTACCTAACGCGTCTGTAACGTTGGCAGAAAGTAATACTTTGATCTATAACTATGAAAGATCAAGGATCCCAGCAAATGTCACCTTTGAATATGTCAACGAAGCAGGACAAACTGTTAAACCTCTTGGAGTAGCAACATTAATTGGTAATATAGGTGATACAGTTAAGTTGAGTAACGCGCCAATGTTATTAAAACATCAATTAAAAGAAATCAGATTCAACGGTACTGTTAAAACAGTGGGTGATAGTGTGACCTTAGAACCAGAGAATACAGTGATTTATGTATACATGGCAAAAGAGGAAAAACCAGCTACGGTCACTGTTAGTTACAAAGATGATCAAGGTAATAATGTAGCACCGAACACCCAAGTTGCAGTTAGAGGTAATGTTGGTGCTAAAGTGAATCTACCCCAAGCACCAAGAGTAACAGGCTATACCCTAAAAGAAGTCAAATTCAATGGTGCACCAAAAGCGGTAGGTGCCCAAGTCACCTTAGCAGAGACAAATACAGTAGAATACATCTACAGTAAAGTAGTCGAAGTAGCCCAAACGACAGTGAGCTATAAGGCAGGTACCCAAACTGTGACTCCAACAAGTCCAGTCAGCGTGACCGGAAATGTAGGCGATAAAGTAAGTGTACCGCAAGCGCCAGAAGTTTTAGGCTATCATGTAGTAGGTATCACGTTCAACGGTCAAAAAGTCGAAGCAAATAGCCAAGTGACCTTGAGCAAGCAAAACGAGTTGGTCTACAACTATGCAGCAGACGTGAAACCAGCTAAGATCACGCTTAGTTATAAAGATGATCAAGGTAACGCAGTAACACCAAATGGTCAAGTAACGATCAAGGGAGATACAGGAGCTAAGTTGAACCTACCCGAAGGGCCAAGTGTAACAGGCTATACCCTAAAAGAAGTCAAATTCAATGGTGTAACAAAAGCAGTAGGCGACGAAGTCAGCTTAGCTGAGACAAACACAGTGGAGTATATCTACAGTAAAGTAGTCGAAGCAGCCCAAACGACAGTGAGCTATAAGGCAGGTACCCAAACTTTGACCCCAGCAAATCCAGTCAATGTGACCGGAAATGTAGGCGATAAAGTAAATGTACCGCAAGCGCCAGAAGTTTCAGGTTATCATGTAGTAGGTATCACGTTCAATGGTCAAAATGTCACATCAGGTAGTGAAGTGACATTGACTAAGCAAAACGAATTGGTCTACAATTATGAGGCTAAGTTAGTTGATGAACATGTATTGCAATTGAATATAATCGATGATACTACGCAAAAGGTCCTTGAGAATGGTATTGTTTTAGGGAAAGGTCTTTTGAATGAACCTGTAGCTAAAGATGTAGTTGATAAATACAATGCTAAGTTTGAAGAACTGAGAACTAAGGGTTATGACGTGAGATCATACGATGAATTACCAGCTGACTATACTGCTGACAAGACATTGACGATCCATGTTACGCACGGAACTAAGGAAGTGGCAGGTCCTGATCGAACGGTGAATGTTTTACTTGAGTATGTTTATGGCAATGGACCAAAACAGGGTAGTTTTGCAGCAGAGCCATATAAAGAAGAGCATACCTTCACATCGATCAATGTGGTCGATAAAGTAACGGGTGAGATCGTTGAAACAAAATGGTCATTGCCAACTGCAAGTCCTGTGATCAAAACGCCTAAAGCAGAGGGGTATGTAGCTGATAAAGCAACAGTCAAGATCCCAGATATCACTCCAGATTCTAAAGACGTTAAACTAAATGTAACGTACTTGACGATCTTGCCAAAAGAAAATATCAAGATCGAGTGGGGACATGCTTTAGCAGCTAAAGATGTGATCATTGTGCCAGAAAAATTAGAAAACTTGGTGATCAATCAAACCTGGAAGTTAGTTCCAGATTTCAAACCAACTTCACTAACTGATCGCTTGACGTCAGGTATCGTTACAGTAACGCTAAGTGATGGAACTAAACTTGATGTTGAAGTCGAAATTGAAGTGGCTAAATTATCTGAAAGTAATGAACCAAAAGTTGATCAAGTGACGATTTCTAAAGATAAACAACTCGATCCAAAACAAGTGGTCAATAATCTGGCTGAACTTCCTGATCGTACCCAGTTGGAATGGGTCAAAGAACCGACCGCTTTGGCAGATGGAGTACTCAATGTAAAATATCCAGACGGTTCTAACGATCTAGTAGAAGTTAAGGTCAAAAAGACGGCGATAGCAGACGATGCTACACAAACGCCAAAAGACATCAATGAAGCAGGGATCAAAGCTACACTTGAAATAAAAACAACTGATCAAACTGAGACAGAGATGCCTAAGACGACCGAACTACCACAAACAAGTGACAAAATCGACAATACAGCCGGTATCCTTGGTATAGTTGTAGCTACACTGGGTGGATTGCTAGGGTTTGGAACAACTAAACATAAAAAGAAAAGCTAGTCTCACATATCTAGTTTAGAAAGTTAAAAAGTTCTCTGAAGACAACCGTCTTTAGAGAACTTTTTAGTTGAATAAGTAGAATCAAATAATATACAAATTTTGGATAAAATTCTGGCTAAGATCGAGTTGATATTTGTGTGCCTAAACCTAAAAAATAGTGAAAACTCCCTATCGTATTCGTATATTTCAAAGCATATAGTTATAAAAAACAAAACTTATCTATTTTGAATAGAGTTTGTCTACATTCTGACGCTAGAAATTTTCTAGCGCCTTTTTGTTTTAATTAGCAAAGTAAGTCAGGATCTGTTCTTCAGTTAGCTCCTTTTTGTCGCGGGTATCTAAGACGATTTGTCCATCCTTTAAGATGATAATACGATTGCCATAGCGTAAAGCATCTTGCAGGCGATGGGTGATCATTAGACAGGTCAGTTTCTTTTCGGTGATCACTTCATCGGTCAGTTTTAATAACTCAGCGCTTGTATTAGGATCAAGTGCTGCAGTATGTTCATCTAAGAGCAAGATATCTGGACGTGTGATCGTAGCCATCAAAAAGCTCAATGTCTGGCGTTGTCCCCCAGAAAGATCACCGGTGAAAGTGTGTAATCGTTCGGATAAATTATTAGGTAGTTTAGCAGTCAATTCTTTGAATTGAGGTAGATGAGCTTGCAAGCGCCGAGGACGCAAAGTGCGTTTTTGGCCACGTTTTAGTGCTAGTAAAAGATTTTCAGCAACTGTCATTCGCGGAGCGGTGCCCATTTTAGGATCTTGAAAGACTTGAGCGATATACGAAGCGTGTTTGACGTCCGAGAGTGAGGTCAGATCGATCCCATCTAAAAGAAGTTGTCCACTAGATGGTTTGAGCGAACCGTTGATCACGTTTAAAAGGGTCGATTTCCCAGCGCCATTCGTACCTAGAAGTGTGATAAAGTCACCAGTCTCGATCGTAAGAGAAAGGTTTTTTAAGATCTTTTTTTCTTCATCTGTTCCGGGATTGACTACGGTCGTGATATTTTTTAATTCGAGTGTCATGGCTTTTGGACTCCTTTCTTCAATGTTTTGCTGAAATTAAATTTCTTCTCTAAGACTGGTAACATTAGGCATAATGCTAGGATCAAAGATGAGAGTAATTTGAAATCATTAGTGCTAAATCCAAGTTTTAAAACGATGAGTAAGACGAAACGATAGAAGATACTACCTAAGATAACAGCGACTAATCGAGCGGTCAAACTGAGTTCACCAAAGGCAACTTCACCGATAATGATCGCAGCTAGACCAATAACGATCGTGCCGACCCCCATATTGACATCGGCATAACCGTCATTTTGGGCGATCAAGCCACCGCAAAGACCGATCAAACCATTAGAGATCATCAAGCCTAAGATCTCCATGTTGTCTGTATTGATCCCTACCGAGCGAGCCATCAGTTAGTTATCACCAGTTGCGATAAATGCTTGTCCCAGGTCGGTATTTAAAAAGAGCGCTAGCAGTAAGATCAAAAGTGTAAGTAAGATCAAGCCGAGGGTCACCGAGGGAAAGCTATTCGGTAATTCACGTAACATGCCAGTGTTTAGCAAAGTATTTTGGTTTAATAAACCAACCGTTGCTTTTCCCAGAACACGGAGGTTGATCGAGTAGATCCCTGTCATGACCAAAATACCGGCTAATAATACGGGGATCTTTCCTTTGGTGTACAAGATCCCGGTCAAAAATCCGGTCAAAAGTCCCGCCCCAAAGGAAGCTAAGGTTGCGATAAAAGGTGATGTTCCTTGGGTGATCAGAGAAACACAAACACAAGCGCCAAAGGGAAAGGTCCCTTCAACTGTCATATCGGGGAATTTTAAGATCCTAAAGGTCAAGTAAAGTCCTAGACCAAGAATGCCCCAGAGCAATCCTTGCCCAATTGCTGATACGATTAGATTCATTTGATAACAACTCCTTTTTTACTGATCTGTGTAACTAGTTCATTAGGAAGGTCGATCCCTAGTTGTTGAGCTTGCTTTTGGTTGAGGTAGGTAGTTCCTTTAGTCGGATATTCGATCGCCATGTCAGCTGGATCTTTTCCTTTTAAGATCGCAGCTGTCATCTTACCTGTCATTTTACCAAGTTCATACTGGCTAACGCTGACAGTGGCTAGTCCCCCTTGCCGTGTCATTTCAGATGTTGAAGGAAAGATCGGGATCTTATTTTGATTAGCATTTTTGAGGACTGTTTGAAACCCTGAGGCTACGGTGTTGTCGTTTGGAATATAGATCGCTTGCACATTGCTTGCCATTGTAGCCGAAACTTGTTGGATGTCATTAGTCGAAGTGATCGTATATTCTTTTACTTTAATCCCCGTTTTTTGAGCTAGTTGGGAAAATTCTTTGACTTCAGCTGCCGATGAATCATCGCTTGAAGTGTGTAAAACGCCAATTGTCTTTAGCTCAGGCATGATCGTTTTGATCAATTGAAGCTGTAGTGCGATCGGTTCTTTGTGCTGAACGCCTGTGATATTACCACCGGGGTGCTTGAGATCTTTAACTAGACCTGCCCCGATCGGATCACTGATCGCACCCATAACGATGGGAGTCGTCTTAGTGGTATTTGCTAATGATTGGGCGGCTGGAGTAGCGATCCCGATCATGACCGCCGCATCTTCATTTTCAAAGCGTTGACTCATAGATTTGAGGTTACTTTGATCATTTTGGGCATTTTGAAAATCGATCTTGATGTTTTTCCCTGAGATAAAGCCTTCTTCTTTTAAGGCAGCAATGATCCCGCGATGGATCTCATCTAAAGCGGGGTGTGATGTCAATTGTAAGATCCCAACAGTTGGGGTCTGATTTTTCTTGGCTTGATCAGTTGAGCGGAAAAATGCAAAGATCAAAAATAAAAATAAAACTGCAATTGTGCCAATTAAGCGTTTCATAAGTAAATTCCTCCTTTTGATTTTTACGTTCGTATCTATTGCGGGCGGTAAGAAAAAAAGCACTTCCCACTGAGCGCGGGAAGTGCTTTTTAACAAGACCCGCATGGTAGTTGATCCATGCGGGTCGATCTAAGAGAACCAGCACAGATACGAACGATACGTTACGTACGGTCGCATCTGTGCACACAGAAGCAACCTAGTGCTGGCGTTGCCAACGAATATTTGTGAGTTGCATAACTGTCTTGTTCATAGTTCTCTTCCTTTCCGAATTGATTATGAGTGAATTGTACTATACTAAAAATTAGTTGTCAATTAAAAAAATCACTTTTTTTTTTTTTTT
>ERZ808040.2552-NODE-2552-length-9967-cov-3.253488_pt1 | contig 9967 bp, 8 predicted proteins | sample MGYA00380191_ERZ808040 | MGnify/ENA primary metagenome ERZ808040 (study PRJEB31490, sample SAMN06133395) | mouse gut metagenome | isolation source: J6 | host: mice | place: China: Chengdu | collected 2015-05 ... | reverse complement strand
CTCGCACCCCTAATGAAATTGCCAAGGTGGAACTGGTCTGATCCGCGGCAGAGTAGCTTTCTCCTGTGTTATAGCTAAACTCAGCTCCCGTATTAAAGCTTTGCTGATAGGACATGGTCATCGAAACGTCATAGTTAAATGAGTATGCGAAACCGAATGCAAAACCCCCACTAATCCCCGGTTCAAACTCTTCAATAATGCGATAACCGCGACGCTGGTTCAGGCCTGATTCTTTAAAACCATAGTTTGCAGAAACAGAGGCAAACAGCACGACCGGATCGATGTATTTACGTGTACTGGCACCCACTCCTGCTGAGTAATAGCCCTTCCCTGCTGCCAGATCTGTCGCTGCATTGATTTCATAAGGACTGTCGCCCGTTTTTGTTGATAAATTACCAAATAAAATTAAAGGTAAACGGCCAGCTTTTAATGGAAATGGTTCCCAGCGTGCCCCAACACTAATATCACCTAGTCCGGCAGTCGAAGTGTCTTTTAACAAGTCGGTCTTGGCCACTAAAGGCAAGGATGCAGTTAAGGTCAGGTTATCTTTCACCCCATATTGGAATGTGAAAGTATTGGTCAAACTATGCGTGGCATTCTCTTGTACACGAAGTTGATATAGTTGACCCTGAGCCATTTCAATATCAAGTTGAGTGTCACGATAGTAGGTATAATCGATATCGTAATATGATGAAATATCACCTTTTTTAATGAGTGAGTACTGACGTTCATTTGAAGTAAATACTTCTTCCAGATTAGCTGCCTGGGTAGCATCACCTTCCTGTTTCTGTAAAGCTTGGGATGCATCTGCTACTTGTTTAGTCTGAGCCTCTACCGGTGCGGCAGTTTCACTCACTGCTTCTTCAGCTGTTTCATATCCACCGAGTTCCGGCTCTTGTGCAGCCTGTGTTTCCACTTGCTCAGTCTGGGCCTGTACAGGTACAGCAGTTTCAACAATAACTTCCTCATCAACCGTTTCGTATTCACCCAGTGTCGGCTCTTCTGCAGCAAATGCAACGCCCATAACCATTTGAATGCTCAGTGCCAAGAACGTCTTGTTCATCCATTTACTGTTCATATCCATTTCACCATTTTAATTTTTATTACTATTTTTCATTTTATTTATTCTTGTAATACAATCTCAGGAAATTATATTGATATTCTCCAAATTTTTCTGATTCTATATTACGATTACGGTCCATACGGATCGTCGAGGCTTTATCGGCAATTTTATCCATATAGAACTGTGGATACTGCATGTCGACCAAGGCATAACGATTAATCGTGGCATCTTCCACATGGCGCATGTCGGCTTCTTTCAATGCCAGAAAGTTTTTACGATATTGTTCAGGGACATTAATCAGGAATAATGTATTATTTTCCCAAACATCCTGAAAACGCCGCTCGTCAAAACTGATATTACCGAGTGCTGGATCTGCGACATACACCCGGCCATTTTTATAGCCTTTATAAACTACGAAATGTTTGAATCCGGCATAAGAAATTGGAACAATAGCAGGCTGATCTTGATTAACTAAATCTTTGAACTCTCCTCGATAGCCTCCGCTTTCTAGCCCTAAAGCCGAGACAAAGCGCTTCATATCAAGTAAAGAGAAACTGCGGCGTTCAATAATTTTATCGGTTTCGCCGAATTTCATCAGTCCATTCATGACTTGCTGTTCATCTAGCTGTGTACCGATATAACCATTGAGTAGGGTGGTAAGGGCTGCTGAACCACAACTATAGTCATAGGCTTGACGTACAATGCCCTGAAATTGATCCAGAAGTGCAGGCTTTACTTGTACAGCTTCACGGTGCATACGCACAAAAGAGTCATTTCTTGAATCAAGAACTTCAGTATAGTGCACAGCGCCATTTGGCTGTTTTTTGATATCCAGAGCTTCTTTGGCAGCGTAATACATCAATGCCGAGCCCAACGCGATCTCTAACATAATTATTAACTTTTCTTATAATGGGCATGATACGCCTATTTTTCTTTTTATAGAGCATTCACTCTACTTCCTTGTAACTAGAAAGATACCTTCTTTTTCAAAAAAATACAGCATTTTTTTTATTTTTTGGATAAATGATTCAGTCATAAAAAAGCGCGTGTAAACACGCGCTTCTTTTTTCATAAAAATTAGTGACCAGAAATAGTAATGATTGCACCTTTTGTATAATTACTACCAAATTGCGGAGAGCCGTAGTAAGTTTGTAGACCTTGGACTTCCATATCACCAATTGATGCAGCAGTACGGCTGCCTAAGTGAATACCTTGGATATATTGGTCTTTCGCCCCAGTATCATTACTTACAATACGGATATGTGCCGCCTTACCTAAGGTATTGCCAGTAGTTCCTACATAAGCGTCATTATATATGGAAATGTCTTGACTAATTGACAAGTCCTTAGTGTTAGCATCTGCTATTTTAATACTTTCAACAAAAATCTCACCAGCTTCACGTGTAGTTACTGCTGTTGTGCCTGCAACTCCCACTGGTTTCCCTACAGATGAATTATCTAAAATACCTAGATTTTTAATTTCCAGACCACCCACCATTTTAGTATTTAGTTTAATCATTGCACCTTGTGGAGCAGAACCAAGCTGGATATTTGCATCCATTACACCTGTTTTAATTTCTAGTCCACTTAAAATATCCTTTACAACTGCACCACCACCACGACGAATTGTATTTTGATTAGTACCTACATTTTTTACGCCAGATGCAGTTACACCAATTTTGCCGATACTGATATCTAAACCAGATACTTTAGCAGCAATGTTAATAAATGGATTACTACCGTCTGCACTACCATCAGAGTCAATAGTTAAATCTGCAAGGTTACGCGAATCTAGAAGGTAAGCAAAATTGTCATCGTAGTTTGCACCGATCACTACACCATGTTTTTCATTTTTATGACCTGCCGTACCATTACCCTGAATAACAATTGCACCAGCTTGACCAGAACCTTTAAGCTCAGTCGCTGCTACAGTACCTGCAGGTCTTTCTGGAGTAGTAACGTTTCCATCTTCATCCAGAACTGCTGGAATTCGGCCATAATTAAACCCAGCAAGAGTAGCTGTTGACGCCAAACCATCATTATCATGAATAAATAGTTTTTCGATTTCAATTTTTGAAATACCGATACCAATACTAATACCGTCTTGACCCGTTGTTTCGCTTAGAGATGCATCATCCATTGCTTGCATCGCCATCGCATTAGCACTAAATGCAACTGAAGTCGCTAAAACTAATTTTGTAAATTTTTTCATTGTTTACTCTCCCAAGAGTACTATTTTTTTTGGTTGTGAATTACTCAGTGTTTAGGCTGTATTTTTTATTTTCTGACAGCTTAAGCATCTTTCCTTGAGTAATTTGCTAGCCCACTTAAATTAGCCTTGAGTCAGTTTTTGATCAACTGTTGTTGGTCGCAATCTGTCGCTTACCGATAAACGGTATTTCATGATTTAAAAATATTTCCCCTGACTTCTTGATATAAAATAGTGAGTCATATCGAACTCTCTATAACTGAATGACCGAAGCTCTCTATCATCGTCCCTTAAAGTTTGAATCACGTCTGGTTGCAGATCTATTGTCCGCATTGAAGACATTGGATCATCTGGTGTATTTAAATAATAATGGTCAGCCTTTTATTGCCTGCTGCGCTCAAGAATATTTTGTTGCGCAGACATCACAAATTCAGTCTTTTAAAAGAACAGGGATTGAACAATACCAGCCCAGCCCATCTGAATTTAATTTAGCAATCGATGCATTAAAAAATCTTCAAAAGAATGGATTTCATGGAGGTTATGTTGGTTTTATCGGCTACGATTATGCGGCTCAACAATATATTCAGTATCCAGATCGTCCTCAACCTGGTTTATTTATTGGTCAATTTTCTTCCTACATTAAACCAACCCCTGATGGCTGGATGTTCTATAGTGATGACCCCCAGGCAGAACAGATCTTCAATTATATTCAGAACTTACTTAATCAAAATAAAATTCGTCCGACGTTTCAGTTAATAAGCCCTTGTACTTCACGCTGGACCAAAACGGTCTACAGCAAGGCATTTCAGAAAATTCAGGATTATATTATTGCAGGTGACTGCTATCAGATTAATCTGACACAAGAATTTAATGGTCGCGCACAAGGTTCCCTCTTAGCAACCGCCCAAGCCTTCTGGACATTAACCGAAGCGCCTTATGCGGGTTATTTGCGTATTGGTGATTTTGAATTATTAAGCTGCTCACCCGAGTTGTTCATTGATTTTGAAACGAAGCGAAAAATTATTACCAAACCGATTAAAGGTACAATGCCCCGTTTTACTGATCCAGTGCTCGATGAACAATCCAGACAGACCCTAAAAGCCTCAGAAAAAGATCAGGCAGAAAATGTCATGATTGTGGATTTATTACGTAATGATTTAAGTGTTTATGCCGAAACAGGCTCGGTCAAAACACCGAAATTATTTAGTATTGAAAGCTTCAATCAAGTTCATCATATGGTCAGTGAAGTTGAAGCGACTTTAAAAGCAGATATCAATCCTTTTGAAGTACTCATGTCTGCTCTTCCAGGTGGCTCGATTACAGGCGCACCCAAAATTCGGGCCATGCAGATTATTGAAGAACTTGAGGGTGCACCACGTGGTGCTTACTGTGGTTCTATGGGCTATTTCAATTTCGATGGCACTGGCTCCTGGAATATTCTGATTCGCTCGATTCAAAAGTATCAGGAAGATATTTCTTTATGGGCCGGTGGTGGTATTACCATTTCTTCAGATTGTGATGCGGAATATCAAGAATGCTTTGATAAGGTTTCAGCGATGCTTGATCTGTTAAATACCTGGTATCAGCCTGAATAAATAAAAAGTGAATTTTAAGATTCGCTTTTTACTACAAATCTCCCCCTTGCGCAGCAATGCTTCTCACCTTTAATAAAGGTGAGAATGCCTCCCTTTAAAACGGGAGGCTAGAAAGGATTTTAATTACACAAAATCTCATTTTTTAGCGTATCTACTAAACGCTGATTTTGCTCATCTGTACCAATCGTAATACGCAAGAATTGATTAATACGAGGTTTGTTGAAATAACGCACGATAATACCACGCTCACGTAACTCACTCGCGAGCTCACCTGCATCTTTAGATACGAATGTGGCAAAAATAAAGTTTGCACTCGAAGGTAATACCTTAAAACCAAGCTCATTCAGCTGAGCTACCAACTTTTCACGACTGGCAATGACTTTATGATTTTGTGCTTCAAAGTATTCCTGATCTTCAAAAGAAGCCACCGCTGCCGCAATGGCAAAACGATCCATCGGATAAGAGTTGAAACTATTTTTGACTGCTTCAAGTGCTGCAATTAAATGTGGCTGAGCAATGGCAAAACCCACACGTAATCCTGCAAGAGAACGCGACTTCGATGTAGTTTGACATACCACTAAGTTTTCGTATTTCTCAACCAGCTTGACTGCCGATTCAGCGCCAAAGTCGACATAGGCTTCATCAATCACCACCACTGAATCTGGATTGGCTTGCAGAATTTCTTCAATCGCAACCAAACCAAGATCAATACTGGTTGGCGCATTCGGATTAGTGATGATAATGCCGCCATTGGCTTGTTTATAATCATCTACCACAATTTCAAAGTCATCATTGAGTGGTAAAATTTTGGTTTTTACCCCAAAGAACTGACTATATACCGGATAGAAACTATAGGTGATGTCTGGATAAAGCAATGGCTGTTCTTGAACAAAGAATGCTTTAAAAATGTGCGCTAAAACTTCATCCGAACCATTCCCGACAAAAACCGTCTCTACAGGCACATGTTGCTGTTTCGCAATCGCCTGTTTAAGTTCAGATGCGTCTGGATCTGGATAAAGGCGCAAAACGTCAGCTGAATTGGCCAATACCTGCTGCACTGCCGCAACCACTTTAGGCGATGGCGGATACGGATTTTCATTGGTATTCAGTTTTAAAATATTCTGGATTTTTGGCTGTTCACCCGGCGTATACGGTTCTAATTCACGTACGTCAGGACTCCAAAAACGCATTTGTTCTGTGGTGATATTCATTTTTAAATTCTCAAAGTTCCCTCTCCTAACCTCTCTTACATTCACTTTAAAACAATGCTTAAAGCTCATTCAGAGAGAGGAATATTCATTCTTTATAATATTTCCCCTCTCCTTAGTAGGAGAGAGTTAGAGAGAGGTTTTATATTTTTAATTACTGATAACGATAACGCGCCGATCTCGCATGTGCATCTAGATTTTCCTGCTGTGCCAAAATATCTGCTGTTTTCGCCAAGGTTTTAACACCCTCTTGTGAACACATGATCAGGCTTGATCGCTTCTGGAAATCATAAACACCCAGCGGTGATGAAAAACGTGCTGTACCTGAAGTTGGCAAGACATGGTTCGGCCCGGCACAATAGTCACCAATCGCTTCAGGGGTGTAACGACCCATGAAAATCGCGCCTGCATGGCGAATATCTTCTGCCATCTCTTGTGCTTCATCTAAACATAGCATGAGATGTTCTGGCGCCACTTGGTTAATCAGCTCAGCACCTTCAGCACGGTCTTTTACCAATACCAAAGCACCGCGGTTCTCAATTGAAGTACGTGCGATCTCAGCTTTTGGTAAAGCTTCTAAATGTTTTTCAATCCACTTTTCAACTTCATTTAAAAGTGCTTCATCAGGTGTAATGAAAACGGCTTGTGCCACAGTGTCATGTTCAGCCTGTGACAATAAGTCCATCGCCAACCATTCAGCGTTATTCTCGCCTTCGGCATAGACCAGAATCTCAGAAGGGCCTGCAATCATATCGATACCGACCTGACCAAACACCGCACGTTTTGCTGCAGCCACAAACCGGTTACCTGGACCAGTAATTTTATCGACAGGTGGTACGGTTTCTGTACCATATGCGAGTGCTGCAACGGCTTGTGCACCACCAATCGTAAAGACACGTGTTACGCCAGCCAAATATGCAGCAGCCAATACCAATGGATTGAGTTCACCATTCGGGGCAGGCACCACCATAATAATTTCAGGGACACCCGCCACATGTGCAGGCACTGCATTCATCAGTACTGAGGATGGATAAGATGCCAGACCACCCGGCACATAAATCCCGACACGATCCAGTGGAGTCACTTTCTGACCGAGCGTATTCCCCAAAGCATCGACATAAGTCCAGCCATCTTGTTTTTGGGCCTGGTGAAACTCACGCACACGCGCTGCAGCTAATTCCAGTGCTTCACGAACTTCAGTCGTTAAACCTTCAAAGGCAGCTTTGAGCTGCTCTTGTGTCAGTTCTAGCTCTGAAAATTGATGCGCCGGATGTCGATCGAACTGTTGAGTGAGTTTAAGAACATGTGCATCACCATGCTGACGAACATCAGCAATAATTTGATCTACAGTTTTTAAAAGTTCAGGATCATTCACAGTCTCAAAAGCCAACAAGTCAGCAAATGCTTGCTTGAAGTTTTGATCTTGGGTCGATAAACGTCGCATCAATTTACCCATCAGGTTTGAATTCGAAGGCTTTAGTTTACCTGTTTTCTAGGCTTTTGTCGGCAGACATAGTGCTCTAGCTCTATGAGTTTTATTGAAAATAGCTTTGGGTAAAATTGATGAAAGGATTTAAATAGAATTTGACATGCAGAGAAATAAGAAACCGCCCAGATTGGGCGGTTTCTTAAGCAATCAATTTTAAGCCTGTTTTGCCTTTTCGCGTTCTTCCACTGCTTTTTCAAGCTGAGCCAGAATCGGATTTAACAAGGCTTGCTTACGTTTGAAGCTGGCTTTATTGACGATTAAACGTGAAGAGACTTTACAGATTTCTTCAAGTGGCTCTAAACCATTGGCACGTAAGGTATTACCAGTATCGACCACATCGACAATGTAATCGCCCAGACCGACCAATGGTGCAAGTTCCATTGAACCATACAGCTTGATCACATCGACTTGCTCGCCCAAGCTGGCATAGTATTGCCGGGTTAAATTCACATACTTGGTCGCAATTTTCAAACGACCTTTAGGACGCTGCATCCCGACTTTACCGGCTGTCATCAATTTACAAACCGCAATTTTCAGGTCTAATGGTTCATAGACGTTTTGCGCACCATGTTCCATCAATACATCTTTACCCGCTACACCAATATCGGCTGCACCATTTTCTACATAAGTCGGCACATCAGAAGCACGTAAAATTAAAATACGAACTTGTTTATGCGTAGTGGGGAAAATCAGTTTACGTGATTTATCCGGATCTTCCAGTAAATTAATCCCTGCTGTTTCAAGCAGTGGCAATGTTTCTTTTAAGATACGACCCTTACTTAATGCCAAAGTTAAACCATGATCAAAATTGCCCATTACGTCAAAGTTTGGATCATCGTTTCTCATATCGCTCATTAATTTACTCGCTTAATTTGGGCACCTAAACTTTGTAACTTTGCTTCTACATTTTCATAACCGCGGTCAATGTGATAAATACGGTCAATCAGTGTTTCACCTTCAGCGGCAAGTGCTGCCAGTACCAAAGAGAAAGAAGCACGTAAATCTGTTGCCATTACGGGTGCGGCAGAAAGTTTTTCTACCCCAGTTACGACAGCATCATTACCTTCGACCTGAATGTTTGCCCCCATACGGGCCAACTCAGGAACATGCATAAAACGGTTTTCAAAAATCGTTTCTGAAATTGTCGCAAAGCCTGCAGCAATGGCATTTACAGCCATGATCTGGGCTTGCATATCGGTTGGAAATTCTGGATGTGGCAAGGTCTGGAAGCTCACGGCTTTCGGACGTTTACCCAGCATATCTAACTCAATCCAGTCGTCGCCACGAGTGACTTCTGCGCCCATTTCTTCAAATTTATCCAGCACAGCTTCCATGAGAGATGGATCGGTGTGTGTGGTTTTGATACGACCACCTGTGATTGCAGCCGCCGCCAGATATGAACCCGTTTCAATCCGGTCAGCCACCACTGCATATTCACAGCCATGCAGACTTTCAACACCAGTCACGATTAACGTATCGGTATCCAAACCTTCAATTTTAGCCCCCATCTTGATCAGCATTTGCGCAAGATCAGTGATTTCAGGCTCACGTGCAGCATTGCGAATTGTGGTTACACCATCGGCCAAGACTGCAGCCATCAGAATATTTTCTGTACCACCGACAGTCACCATATCGAAAACGACTTCACCACCTTTAAGACGGCCATCGACTTTGGCATGCACATAGCCTGCTTCAACTTCAATTTCTGCACCCAAAGCTTCCAACGCTTTTAAATGCTGATCAACAGGACGTGAACCAATTGCACAACCACCCGGCAAAGACACTTTTGCACTGCCATAGCGCGCCAATAAAGGGCCAAGCACTAAAATAGAAGCACGCATGGTTTTCACGAGCTCATATGGTGCAAACTGGTTATCTAATGTCGAGGTATCCGCAGTAACGGTATCACCTTCATAAGTCATGGTGATCCCAAGACCGGCAATCAGCTTCACCAATGTATTCACATCTTTCAGATCAGGAACATTTTTGAGCGTAATTGGCGTATCGGCAAGAATCATTGCTGCTAATAATGGAAGCGCAGCATTCTTAGCACCAGAAATACGCACTTCACCTTCGAGCTTGATACCGCCCTGAATTAAAAATTTATCCATTAATTTATTAAGCTCCAAATAAGCTTGCTTTGCGCCATTCTTCTTTTGTCATTGCTCGAATTGTCACTGCGTGAACTGCACCACTGGCAATATGGGCATTGAGAGGAGCATAAACAGCTTGTTGACGTGCAACTGGACGCTTACCTTCAAATTGATCATCCACAATACGGAGATCAAATTTTCCGCCCTGACCACTCACAGCAACATCCGCCTCGGGAAAAGCGGCTTCTAAAATTTCAGCGAGCTGTTCATTATTCATCACAAGACCTCTTATAGGACTAAGGGTGTAAAAC
>ERZ808040.2548-NODE-2548-length-9983-cov-45.332122_pt1 | contig 9983 bp, 17 predicted proteins | sample MGYA00380191_ERZ808040 | MGnify/ENA primary metagenome ERZ808040 (study PRJEB31490, sample SAMN06133395) | mouse gut metagenome | isolation source: J6 | host: mice | place: China: Chengdu | collected 2015-05 ... | reverse complement strand
GATTTTTTCTGGGACGTCTGGGGCCAGGCCCGATACGTTAAGGAGATTGACGGCGGCGAGTATGGCCGGTTCATTATTGCTGAAGAATGAAGGGAGGCTCAGACCAGCATATCCAACTCAACAAAATAAAGAGTATCTTGATTTGTATCATGTGCAAAAGCAGGGGAGGCTATCCCCTGCTTTTTTATCTTAGTAGGATTTTTCGCATTTCATAATATTGGAGTAGCATGTATTCAATCTGGCCTGTTATACTTCTGCATTCTTTTTGGGCATCTTCTTTTACTTTGTCATATAATTCTGGGCTTAGTCTTATTGATGTGCTGTATATTTGTTTTTTCAATTATATCACCTCGGGGGCATTATACTTTTTTAAGGTGGCTTTGTAAAATTTTCTTGACTACGATTGACTTTTGTGCTATTCTGTCTTTGAAGTCAATAAAAACTTTTATGACTTCACGGGGAGAAATTGAAGAAAGGAGAAACGAAAATGCAGGTATTAGAGGTCTATTTCCTTGGCGGTACAGGTGAGTTTGCTGAAGAATTCTTTGTCTATTGTCAGTCGGTTTTTTTCGATGCTTCACGGTCTTGCTGGGTGTGTGAAAAAGTGAGTGGTACTTCTGATGATGATGGTGAAATCCCTTTTCTGCGTGTTTTTGAACCTTTTGTTTTGATATCTGTCAATCTAATTGCTTAGGAGGAATAATACGTAATGCGATTCACGAAAAAGGTCCTTTACCTGGGGTATAAATCCATGACATTGAAGGATGGGGCTGTTTTGAACGGCATCACCTTCTTTGACGCTGAAGACCAGGACACCGTTCAGGTGAACGTGGCCGCCGCTAATCAGGCTGTCACTGCTCTGCTCTCAGATTTGGCCTTTGGGTCTCCCTGTAACGCTACCTTCGGCATTCGAAATACGGTTGACAAGCAATCGGGTAAATCGTATCTCAAATTGTCGTTGGCAGGGCTTTCGCCCATCCCGACTAAGTGATGAGTGAGTGCCCACTTTCTTCAGCCCTCCTCGGTACTCTCACTGCCGGGGAGGGCTCTCCCCTCAAGGTGGAGGTGTCGGTGACGCCTTCGGATGAGGTGAACGCCCTGCGCTCCAGGGTGGCCACGCTGGAAGGAGAGCTTGCCGCCCTCCAGCAGATGTATAACCGGGTGGAGCTCCGCTACCGCTGTGAGGTGCTGCTGAACCTCCAGTTACAGGACCTTATGACGGCGGCGGGCCTGCGGTTTCCGCGGCGCTTACGTACCACTGGAACCGTGGAAGGGGATAGAGAACGAAGTTAGAGCGATAGCAAGCCGCAGGCTTGCGACATCGCGTGACAATACCGCTGGCCCGCCGATGCTGGCGGTTTCCCGATACGCTGTGCCTGTCCTTCGTCGGCGGTGTATCAGTGGGTGTAAGCTGACGGGGCCTTACAGACAATTCCATACGGCGGGGTAGCAGAAATGGTATCTGCGCGGCTTTAGTAAGGCCGAGCTTGCTGGTTCGAATCCAGTCCCCGCACCCATAAGGAGGGGATAACGTGAAAAGGATTCTGACGATGCTTACCGGCATAGGCATTGTATTCGCCTGTTGCGTTGTCCCCTCCTTTGCCGCCTCCAGTACGCCGAGCTATCCTTCCGGCTCCTTTGCCAACTATTCGGGCTATGTTCCCCAGGGCTCCAGTACCAATAGTACGGCCTCTAATTTTTATGCGGCGGTGACATCATCCCTGCGCAATGGCTTTTGGACTGTGAATCGCGGCTTCTATGACCTTCAGAAGAAAACCGATACTTTGAATACTAATTTGACCGGTCTTAAAACCGCTTTGGTTGGTTCTCTCTCGTCGTTCTCATCGCTTGCTGGTGTTTCTTCCGGCCTTGAGGATCCGTCTTATAGTGGCGGCAAGGGGGCTCTGGCGGCCATTAATGATAATGTGTTTTATGGATTTCGTTCCCTGTTTAAGGGTCTTGGCTCCATCAAAACGAGTATCGGAACGTTAGATACTCATCTCTCTACCATGAGTAAGAACATTGATTCTAATTTCACTTCTCTGGGCAAGAAGCTGGATACCAACTATCAGGGTATTTTGAAAGCCCTGGCTGGTAACAACACAGCATCTCAGTATCGGGTTTTGGATACCTCTGTGACTGGCGGCTTCCCCATGATTCATCAATGGTTTTCAGAGTTCTATGATGTCCTGTTTGACCCTAAGGATGAAGAACTCAAGGATGAATCTGAGGGCCAAAAGGATGAACTCCTGGATAACTTTTTTGGTGACGGCTCCAATGGCGTGCAGGGCGGCCAGATAGGCTCCCTGGGTGATATCTCCTCCTCAGCCGGCAATCTGCTGGACACTGGCGGCAACATCGGCAACGTGTTTTCTGAAATTGGCAATTCAGGTTCCTCTGTGTGGTCCTGGTTTTCCTCGGATAACGCCATGGCAATCAATGGGCCCGACTATGTGCCGCCTGAGCCTATTTATCCCCCTGAGCCTACCGCTAAGCCTACGTCTAAGCCTCCCGAGCCCTCGGCATTACCCTCTGCTGAACCCTCCGTAGAGCCCTCCGCTGAGCCTTCAGTGGAACCTTCCGCTGAGCCCTCGGTGGAACCTTCCGCTGAGCCTTCGGTGGAGCCCTCCGCTGAGCCTTCGGTGGAGCCCTCCGCCGAGCCTTCGGTGGAGCCTTCTCCTGAACCTTCGGAACCTGCCTTTCCTGATACTTATCCCTTTACTGCATACGTAATCATTGATAATGCTCCCATGTATCGCCCTGCAACTGCCACCTCTCCTGGCCATTCTGCTCCATATGGTCAAAAGGTTACAGTTTATGGGATGTCTAACGGTCGGTTTGCTATTGGCAGTGCTGGTTGGTATATGAATCCTTCTTCTTTATCCATGACTGCTCCCGTGGCTGTTTCTGCGTCTAATGCGGCGGTTCGAGGTTTCTATGTTCTTCCTGTCGTTCCCAGCGGGTCCGATATCGTGGATTTTTATGGTCCTCAGATGGATGAGCTGCACCGTTTGATAGGGTGGTGATGTCATGGTAGAGCCTTTGATAGACGCCTATAACCTCCTGCTGGGGATTATGTCTGTGATTCCGTCCCCCTTTATCGCGCTGTTTAATCTTATGCTGGGGCTGTTTGCGATCTCTGTGGTGGTCAAGCTCCTGCTCAGTCTGAGGTGATTCTATGGTTGTCCTTTGGCAAATGCTGTTCGGGTTCTTCCCGGCCTGGTTCCAAGCCTTTCTTCTGGGTGTGCTGGCTGTTATCGTTATCATCATCGTGTTTAAAATCGTGGCTTTCATCCTGGACGCCATTCCGTTTTTATAGGGGAGGTACTTATGAGTGGCGATGCTTTATCTTTGCTTAACGGTCTGTTTTCTGCTGTTTGGTCCCTCTTTACTGGATGGTATCTACCGGGAACGAATGTTACCCCAGCAGCGTTTTTTCTTGCTATCCTGTTTATATGGCTTCTTATTAGGCGGATTGTGCGTATGTTTGACACTCAATCTACCATGAAGGGGAGGGGAGAGGATGAGTAAGTTTTTCCATGGCCTGTTGTGCGTTGGCCTGTGTTTCTGCCTGATTTGCTCCATCTGCGGAGTGGGCTTCGCCGCTGAGGGTGGCGAGGTTCCCGTTGAACCGCCTCCTGACGTGGTAGAGCCTCCCGCAGAGGTCCCCGACGTGCCGCCGCCTGACGTTGTGGCTCCTCCTGATGAGGTTCCCGCTACACCGCCTCCTGACGTTCCCGATGAGGTTCCCGAGACACCGCCCCCTGACGATGAGGCTTTGTCTACGCCGCCTCCTGATGACGATAGCACAGCCTCTGAGCCGCCTGACGATGGGGGAGAGGATGTTACCCCATCTCCTGTCCCTGACGATGCCGGCGGCGATTTGGAACCCTCCGGCGGTTCCTCTCTGGCCCCTCCTCCTGACATAGACGTTACCTATGTTGCCCTGCCGGAAGACTATGTGATTAAGTCCTCCTCTCTGGAAGGGATGTACGCCATAGACCCCCAATCCGCCCTGGCCCCGGTGACGCCCTCCAATACCTCCGGCCTGAAATCCGTTTTGCTTTCCATCCTGGGCAACTATGACCCCATTGTAGCGGAGTATCAGTACGTGGGAAGCGGCTCCTATAACAACTATATCCGAGAGATACAGCCGGATTACGTGTGGCTGACCTCCGCAGCTATCTTTGCAATTTTGCTGTACTCCACGTGGCGCTTGTTGGGGGGATTGGTATGCAAGATGTAATGGATTTTATCCAATGGTTTATTGATAATTTCCCCGCAATTCTCATGACCCCGCCTATCTCGGCATTTACAGGGCTTGCGCTCCTGGGCTGGCTTACCCATTTGGTTGGCCGCCTGATTCGTCTGCGCTGACCCTGTGTGCAATAAATTTGGAAAGGAGGAAAATGCTACTACTGCTGATACTGGCACTATGGCTGTGACCCAAATTGTCCAGAACGTCACCACCATTGTGAATGAGGCTGTGAAGTGGATTACGTCCTATGTGGGCGCTATCACTTCCAACCCTCTCATCCTGACCTTCGTGCTGTTGCTGATTGTGGGGATGGGTGTGGGCCTGATTCGGCGGCTCGTGCGTGTCTGAGGGCACAGAAAAGGACGGCAGTTGGTAGCGGCTTTATGGCGTTGCTAATTGCTGTCCTTTTTGCTGTTCTCATGGGGTTGTCCTATCTGGCCAGAAAGTACAACAACCCCTATAAGCTCACCTTCATCTTCGGTAAGAAGGGAGCGGGGAAGTCCTGCTATATGGTCCATGAAATGCTTCGGTACATGAAAAAGGGGTATTCTGTCTATACCGACATGGAGGACTGCCGGATTCCCGGCGTGCGGATTATCTCAGTGGATATGCTTTCCACCTTCCGGCCAGAGCCGAACAGCGCCCTGTTTCTGGATGAGGTGGGGATTTCCATGGACAACCGCAACTTCAAGAATTTCCCGCCCGGCCTGCGGGATTTCTTCAAGTATCTGCGGAAAATGAAATGCGTGTGTTACATCAACTCCCAGGCCTTTGACGTGGACAAGAAGGTGAGGGACACCACGGACAAGATGATTCTGCAAGTGGCCCTCCTGGGCTGTTTCTCCCTGTCCCGGCCCATCATCCGCTCCATCACCCTGACCGAGAGCACAGCCCAGGCGGACAGCCGGATTGCGGATAACCTTAGCTTCAGCTCCATTTGGACCTGGCGTATCTTCTATATGCCCAGGTACTTCAAGTATTTTGATACCACTTCCATGCCGGACAGGCCGATTCTGCCCGTTCGCTATAGCGACCATGCCGACCCGGACCTGTCCCCAAAATCTATCAAGGAGATGCTGCACGATGTCTTTTCTAAAGCTCGTGAATATTTTAAGAGTGAACCTTTCTAATCTGTTTGCGTGGGCCTCCTTGTTTTTTTATTTTTGTGCTGTGTTTTTATCCTATCAGGTTCCTCTCTGGGCCTGTGGCATATTTGGGTTTTTGTGCTGGTTTTTCCTCTTTCTTGATTTCTGTTTGCTTTACTATAAATCTGTTTTGAAGGTGATTAAATATGTATTTTCTAAAGCCCGTGAATATTTTGGCCGTGACACGCTTTAGGCTCTACGTGGCGGCCTCTCTGGCCACCTTCTGGGGCTGCTTCTTTGCCTTCTTCTATGTGCCTATGTGGGCGTTCTTTGTGGTTGCCGCCGTTCATCTCATCTCCCTTATCTTGGCCGTGAACCAAGGCTATAAGCTCCTGGTCTTTCTCTTTCTCTCCAAGGAAGGGGAGGGGGTGGACGCCCGGCGCGTCTAAAATGACGCGCCGGCTCCACCCCCGAATTGAACAAAACGGGAGGTTTTCCAAAGCGGAAAACCTCCTTATTACTTGACAGTAGTATCACTTACGCCCGATGCCTAAAAAAAGTGATAAAAAAATAAGAAAATAAAGAAAAATAAGAATAAAAAGAAAGGAGAAAAAAGGGTCTTGTAGGATCACTTAAAGAGGGGAGTTTCTCATGTGGTACAATGTCCGGGTAAAGACATTTCCAGATGGGCACAAGCAGTATTTTTGGAGTGAGAATTATATTTCAAGGGACGTTCCAGATGAATTAAAGACCAAAAAACTGAAAAGAAAGTTTACTGAACCTGACAATGAAGGAAGATTTCGAAATAATATAAAGCGTGCGGTGAATCAGGTATATGATCTGGCAAGGGCGAATCCGTTTGATTGGTTTATTACATTGACCCTTGACCCGAAAAAAGTAGATAGGACAAATTATGACGAATGTGCTAAAGTAATACGCCTTTTTACTAAACGTCTGCAACGTAATGGAAATACATGGCTCATCGTCCCAGAGCTTCACAGTGATGGCAAATCATATCATTTTCATGGTTTGGTGCAGGGTGAATTAGACTTGACCCACTGGAAAGGTGAAGTGTATAATTTAAATAACTTTGAGTTCGGCTATACTACGGCGATGAAAATCAAAGACCCTCAGCGTGTGGCAACCTACATAGCCAAGTACCTGACCAAAGACATCTCGGTGCCCAAGGGCCGGAAATGCTACTGGGCCTCGCGCAGTCTGGCGAAGCCTGTGGTGGATTATGTAGATATGCCTGGGGATGATTTTTTCTGGGACGTCTGGGGCCAGGCCCGATACGTTAAGGAGATTGACGGCGGCGAGTATGGCCGGTTCATTATTGCTGAAGAATGAAGGGAGGCTCAGACCAGCATATCCAACTCAACAAAATAAAGATTTTGTTGAGTTGGAAGGAGGAAATTATAACTTGGTCTGCAAATGGTCCAAGTTATCGTGCTGCTGGTCTCATATTCTATGATAGACTATCGGACACAGGCGCCGCCAATTCTGCGGGAGTTCTTGACATACCACGAAACAATTCAAGGCCATTCAAAGAAGACCGTTGATGAATATTTTTTGGATCTGCGCACCTTTTTCCGCTATATTAAAGTTGAAAAAGGCTGTGTTCCACGGACTGCTGTTCTCGATGAGATTTCCATTGATGACGTAGACCTTCAACTGATTAAGTCCGTTTCGTTGGCTGATATCTATGCTTATTTAAGCTTTCTCAGCCGGGATCGTTTGAAAAATTCGAAAAACCCAGGTGCTGGGTATGGCCTGATGGCGTCTTCTCGAGCCAGAAAGGTCGCAACCATTCGGTCCTTCTACAAATATCTTGTGACAAAGGCGAAATTGTTGGATGAGAGTCCCATTCAGGAGTTGGACTCCCCCAGAATGCGCCAGTCGCTGCCGCGATATCTTACGCTGGACGAAAGCATCCAGCTTTTGGAATCCATTGAGGGAGAAAATGCTGAACGGGATTTTTGTATCATCACACTGTTTTTGAATTGCGGAATCCGTATTTCTGAATTGGTTGGCCTAAACCTTACCGATGTCCGGGGCGACCGGCTGAGGGTTTTGGGTAAAGGCAATAAGGAGCGTGTTATCTACTTGAACACAGCTTGTCAAAATGCTATCGAAGATTGGCTGGAGGTTCGATCACAATCGGGGGCGGCAGACCCATACGCGCTGTTCATTACCCGCAAGCACACCCGCATTACCAAAGCGGGTGTCCACTATATGCTTAAGCAGCGTTTTACTGCCGCTGGGCTGGACAGCAGCAAATACTCCGCCCACAAGCTGCGGCACACCGCCGCCACCCTGATGCTGCAAAACGGCGTGGATGTGCGGACGCTCCAAGAGGTTTTAGGCCACGAGCATCTGAACACCACCCAGATTTATACCCATGTGGACAGCGATGCCTTACGGGATGCAGCCCAGTCTAACCCGCTGGGGCAAGTTCAAGCCAAGCCCCGCCGGGGTCAGCCGCCGAAACAGAAGGAAGGTTGAAAAAGTATATGTGGGTATCAAAGATAACAAAAGAAGATTTAACGAATGATGTGATCGATCGTCTTTTATTTGAAGGCTTAAATGATAATGGAGCGAGTGTTGATTGCATCATTGTTTTGGGCAGTATAAAAGCAGCAAAATATAGAGTACCTGTAGCAGCAAAGGCGTTTTTTTCAGGAAGGTCTGAAAAGATACTGTTGTGTGGAGGAAAAATAAGAAGCTTTTCAAGTGAAAGTATGACAGAAGCAGATAATATGTATCAAAAGGCCCTGGAATTAGGAGTTCCTGAATCAAGCATTATCATTGAAAAAAGTTCTCAAAATACAATAGAAAACATATTATGTTCACTGTTGGAATTACAACGTTCAATGTGGCTGAATAAAGTAAAAAGCGTATTGCTGGTGACAACGACATATCATATGCGCCAAGGTATGTCCTTGTCCGGCAGATGACACAACGACGAAAAGGGATAATTGGATGAATACGCCTGAAGGAATCGACAGAATAAAGAAGGAGGCAACGAATATTGTAAAATGTGTTAATAACGGTGTAATTCCTGATTTCGAAATATAAAAGTTTTACATTTCAACTATGTGGCAAAAGCGCGGAGAGTTTCAGCTCTCCGCGCCATTGTCTGTCGGCCTTTGCCCGCTATTAGGCCCGTTTGTCACTTTGAGCGCTCCTACGATGTGGAGGAACCGCCATTCCACCACATTCTGATAGCTGTCCAGCGGTCGATAGTCGGCGTCGTTGGAATGGGCTGCAATGAGGATGTTGTCCGGCCTGGGAACTCTGCCCACTGACACAACCACCGGCGTATGGGCAAATACCTCTCCGCTGTTCTCAAACCGAAGCTGAATAAAATCACCAGGACGGAGAAAATTCATATGGACCTGAATTCCGACGGGGCCGTCAGTGGGTTGCGGCCGTGTCATGAAGTCCCAGAAAAATTGCACGCCTGTCCATGCCGGCGCCCGGTCTGTGGCGTCAATGTAATACCATCCAAAATCCGGAGTGAAGTTCATGATGCCTGTACCAGCATAGAGGCACTGAGAGGCAAAATTAGTGCAGTCCCCGCCAATTTCACTGAAATCATAGAAGGCTGGATTGCGGCTGTACGCCCATTTGTGAGCATAGGCCACTGCCGCCCGACGGTTATATGGGAGCAGCTGAATCATACCGCCTCCCCCCTTTCCCTGCATTTTATGTATGCCGTCACTTTGTTGATACTTGTGTGCAAAATTTTTCTTGGTTTTGTAGCTTTTGTCCCGCAAAAACTGGAGCTAATACTTGCATTTTGATATGTAGAATGTTAAAATCATAACGGAAACCACCCAAAATTTTATTTTGATAAGGAGTTGGACAATTATGCCACTGGTTACCTCTACCGAAATGTTCAAAAAAGCCTACAATGGAGGCTACGCCGTAGGTGCGTTTAACGTCAACAATATGGAGATCGTTCAGGGCATCACCGAGGCCTGCAAGGAAGAAAAGGCTCCCGTGATTCTTCAGGTGTCCAAAGGCGCCCGGGCCTATGCCAATCACACCTATCTGGTGAAGCTGGTAGAGGCTGCTGTCATTGAGTGTCCTGAGATTCCTATCGTGCTCCATTTGGACCATGGCGATAGCTTTGAGACCTGCAAGAGCTGCATTGACGGCGGTTTTACCTCCGTCATGATCGACGCCTCCTCCAAGCCCTTTGCCGAGAATATTGAGATCACCAAGAAGGTTGTTGAATACGCCCACGACCATGGCGTGGTGGTGGAGGCTGAGCTGGGCGCTCTGGCCGGCGTGGAGGACGAGGTCAATGTCTCCGCCGAGGAGTCTCACTACACCCGTCCCGAGGAGGTTGAGGAGTTCGTATCCAAGACCGGCTGCGACTCCTTGGCCATCGCCATCGGCACCAGCCACGGCGCGTACAAATTCACCGCCGCTCAGTGCACCCGCAACGAGAAGGGCGAGCTGGTCCCCCCTCCCCTGCGCTTCGATATCCTGGAGGATGTGGTCAAGCGTCTGCCTGGCTTCCCCATCGTGCTTCACGGCTCCTCCAGCGTACCTCAGGAGTATGTGAAGATGGTCAACGCCAACGGCGGCAAGATGCCCGACGCGGTGGGCATCCCCGAGGAGCAGCTGCG
>ERZ808040.2546-NODE-2546-length-9999-cov-7.118424_pt1 | contig 9999 bp, 6 predicted proteins | sample MGYA00380191_ERZ808040 | MGnify/ENA primary metagenome ERZ808040 (study PRJEB31490, sample SAMN06133395) | mouse gut metagenome | isolation source: J6 | host: mice | place: China: Chengdu | collected 2015-05 ... | reverse complement strand
GAACACCGCCGCCACGGCCTGCCCCAGCGCGTCCATCCCATCCCCGGTGCGGGCGGACACCTCCACCGAGGCGGCCGGCGCGGACCGCTCCCCTCCCGGCGCGGCCGGGCCGCCGTCCCAGCCGGTGATACAGCCCACGGCCCGGCTGCCGCCAATCAGGTCCTGTTTCGCGGCCACGAAGATCCAGGGCTTGCCCGTCCCGCCCACCGCCCGCAGGAGCTCCGCGTCCTCCGGGGTGACGGGGGCGGAGGCGTCCACCACCGCCAGGATCAGCTCCGCCCGGTCCATGGCCGCCCGGGAGCGCTCCACCCCCAGCCGCTCCACCGCGTCCTCCGCCTCCCGCAGGCCCGCCGTGTCCACGAGCCGCAGGGGCACCCCGCCGAAGCTCACCCGCTCCTCCACCGTGTCCCGGGTGGTGCCGGGGATGGCGGTGACGATGGCCCGGTCGTAGCCCACCAGCGCGTTGAACAGGGTGGACTTGCCCGCGTTGGGGCGGCCCACGATGGCACAGGGCACCCCCTCGTTCAGCAGACGGCCCCGGCGGTAGGTGGCGGCCAGGGCGTCCAGCCGCTCCGCCGCCAGGGCCAGCGCCGCCGACAGCTCCGCCGCCTCAAAGGGCTCGATGTCCTCGTCGGGGTAGTCCAGCACGGCGTGGAAGTGGGCGCACAGGCCGGCCAGACCGTCATAGATGCCGTCCACCGCGCCGGCCAGCGCTCCCCCCAGCTGGCCCGCCGCCTGCCGCACCGCCGCCGGGGTCTCGGCGTGGATCAGGTCGGCCACCGCCTCCGTCCGGGTGAGGTCCAGCTTTCCGTTCAGGAAGGCCCGCCGGGTGAACTCCCCGGGGAGGGCCTGCCGGGCTCCGGCGGCGAAGAGGGCCTCCAGCCCCAGGGTGAGGACGGCGGGGGAGCCGTGGCACTGCAGCTCCGCCGTGTCCTCTCCGGTGTAGCTGCGGGGGGCCCGGGACAGGGTGCACAGGCAGTGGTCGATGACCGCCCCCTCCCGGTCCCGGAGGGCGCCGTACACCAGGGTCCGGCCGGGCCGGGCGGACATGGACCCGCCCTGGAAGGGGGTGAACACGGCGTCCACGGCGGCGGCGGACCCCGGCCCGGACAGCCGGAGGACGCCGATGGCGGAGGGGACGAGGGGGGTGGCGATGGCGGCGATGGTATCGGTCATAGGAGGGTCACCTCAACTGTGTTGGAAGCGATAGAATGGCCGCGCAGATCCAAATGGAAAACGCGCGGTCCGCACGCTTACTATACCACAGCCGGGCGGGCTTTTCAATGGCGGGCCGGAGGTTGCGCCCCGGCCGGGGCTGTGGTATACTGAGGGCAAATTTTGACGGGAGGCATACCCGATGGAGACAATGAAACATACCGCGCAGGCGGACCTGAACTGGCTGGCCGATCCCACGGTGTTCCGGGTGAACCGCCTGGACGCCCATTCCGACCATGTCTGCTATGCCTCGGCGGAAGAGGCGGCGCGGGGAGAGAGCTCCCTGCGCCAGTCCCTGGACGGAGTGTGGCGGTTCTGCTGGAGCCCCAATCCCGCCTCCCGACCCGCGGATTTCTGGCGGGAGGGCTTTGACGACTCGAATTTCGGCACCATCCTGGTCCCCGGCCACATGGAGACCCAGGGATATGGGCAAATTCAATATATCAACACCCTCTACCCCTGGGACGGGCATTCGGAGCTGCGCCCGCCCCAGATCGACTGGGAGGACGACCCGGTGGGCAGCTATGTCCGGGAGTTCGACCTGGACCCCGGCCTGCGGGGCAAACGGGTGTGCGTCAGCTTCCAGGGGGCGGAGCAGGCCGTCTATGTGTGGCTCAACGGCCGGTTCGTGGGCTACGCCGAGGACAGCTTCACCCCGTCGGACTTCGACCTGACCCCCTATATCCGGGAGACGGGCAACCGCCTGTGCGCGGAGGTGTACAAGCGTTCCAGCGCCGCCTGGATCGAGGATCAGGATTTCTTCCGCTTCTCCGGCATCTTCCGCCCGGTGTACCTGTACGCCAAGCCCGCGGTCCATCTGGAGGATGTCTGGTTCCAGGCGGGGCTGGAGGAGGACAATGCCACCGGCACCCTGTCCATCCGCCTGCTGCTCAGCGGCGCGGCAGACGGCGCGGCAGTCCAGTGCAAGATCGCCCACCTGGCCCAAGGCGTGCTGTTCGACGGCCCCCTGGCGCTGGCCTCCGAGGGGAGTTATCTGCGCAGCCAACCGTTCCGTCTTGAACACATTCGTCCCTGGAGCCATGAGGCGCCGGAGCTGTACCGGGTGACGCTGACTCTCACCGCCCCCGATGGGACAGTGGCCGAAGTGATTCCCTATGACACCGGCTTCCGGCGGTTTGAGCTGAAGAACGGCCTGCTCCTGCTCAACGGGGAGCGGCTGGTGCTCAACGGGGTGAACCGCCACGAGTGGAACCCGGACACAGGCCGGGCCATCGGCATGGCGGACATGACCGCCGCCATGGAGACCTTCCGGCGCAACAACATCAACGCCGTGCGCACCTGCCACTATCCCAACCAGACCCCCTGGTATCACCTGTGCGACCAAAGCGGGATCTACGTCATGGACGAGGCCAATCTGGAGAGCCACGGCTCCTGGCAGAAGCTGGGGGCCATCGAGCCCTCCTGGAACGTGCCGGGCAGCCTGCCCCAGTGGAGGGACTGCGTGGTGGACCGGGCCAGGTCCATGTTCCAGCGGGACAAGAACCATGTGTCCGTCCTGTTTTGGTCCTGCGGCAACGAGTCCTACGCCGGAACCTGCATCCAGGCCATGGCGGACTTCTTCCGGGCCAACGACCCCAGCCGGGTGGTTCACTATGAGGGAACTTTCAACTGCCCCGGTTTTGACGATATCTCCGACGTGGAGAGCCGGATGTACGCCCCGCCGGAGGCCGTCCGGGCGTACCTGGAAAACGGCCCGAAAAAGCCCTTCATTTTGTGCGAATATATGCACGACATGGGCAATTCTTTGGGCGGCATGGAGCGCTACATCCGCCTGGGGGAGGAGTTCCCCATGTACCAGGGGGGATTCATCTGGGACTACATGGACCAGGCCCTGTGGCACACCAATTGCAATGGAGAGCGGGTGCTGGGCTACGGCGGTGACTTCGGGGAGCGCCAGACCGACTACGCCTTCAGCGGCAATGGCATCGTCTTTGCGGACGGGGCGGAAAAGCCCGCCATGCAGGAGGTGCGGTACTGGTATTCCTCCCCTGAGGAGCGGGCGCGGCACGACGCGGCCAATGAACGGGCGCGGAACTCCCTGGCCCTCCCCGTCCACAGGGCAAAAAAATCTCCTCTCCGCGTCACCCACGGCGACGGAGCCTTGGGCGTGCGGGGGGAGGGCTTCGAGGTGCTGTTCTCCTACCCGGAGGGCGGACCGGTGTCCCTGCGGACCGGGGAGCTGGAGTGGCTGTGGCGGGCACCCCGCCCGGCCTACTGGCGGGCCCCCACGGAGAACGACCTGGGCTGCGGCTTTGCCGCCAACAGCTCCCTGTGGGAGGCGGTGGACGGCTGGCAGGTGTGCCAGGGGTGGGAGATTCTGGCCGACAGCCCGGACGCCGTTTCGATCCGCTACACATATACCGCTCCCGCCCTGCCGGGGCTGAAAACCGACGTGACCTACACCGTGGACAGCGCGGGCCGCATGGCCGTGACCGCCCAATACCATGGGGAACAGGGACGGCCCGGGCTGCCGCTGTTCGGCCTGCGGTTCGAGACGCCGGAGCCGTTGGAGTATGTGGAGTGGCTGGGCCTGTCCGGAGAGACTTACCCCGACCGGAAAAAGGGCGGCGTGTTCGGCTGGCACCGGGAGGCGCCCCACATCCCCGGCTACCTGGTGCCCCAGGAGTGCGGCTGTCATGTGGACACCCGGGCCGCCGTTCTGCGGGGGAACGGCGGGGGCAGGCTGGCGCTGGAGCTGGACGGTACGCCCTTCGCCTTCTCCGCCATCCCCTGCACCCCCCGGCAGCTGGCCCAGGCCGCCCACCGGGAGGAGCTGCCCCGGCCCGTCCGTACGGTGGTCACCCTGTGCGGGGCCATGCGGGGCGTGGGCGGCATCGACAGCTGGCGCACCGACGTGGAGGAGGCGTACCGGGTCGGCGGGGAGGAGGATCACCGGCTGTCCTTCCGGGTCCGGCTGGCGGACTGACCGGCCGCCGAAACAGAGGAAAGCCCCGCCTTCGGCGGGGCTTTCCGGCGTTACAGCGCGGCGCGGATGCGGGCGGCCATGTCCGCGTACTCCTCCGGGGAGAGGCGCGTCTGTCCGGGGTTCATCTGGAACACGCCGCCCCACTCGAAGCCGTCCCGGTACTTGGGCACCAGGTGGAAGTGGAGGTGGCACCCGGTGTCGCCATAGGCGCCGTAATTCACCTTGTCCGGATGGAAAACGGTGTGAATGGCCCGGGCCGCCCGGGCCACATCGGCGAAGAAGGCGTTCCGCTCCTCCTCCGTCAGGTCCACCAGCTCGCTCACGTGGTCCTTGTAGGCCACCACGCACCGGCCGGGATGGCTCTGCTCCTTGAAGAGGATGAGGCTGCTGACATTGAGCTCGCAGATGAAGATGCCGAAGGCGTCCAGCAGCTCGCCCCGCATGCAGTAGGCGCAATTTTGATCCTTCATGTCAATCCGCTCCTTTTCGTAGTGCCGGCGGAAACGGCCCGCCGGGGATATGTCCTCAGTATATCACAGGCCGGGCGGGGAGTACAAGCGGGAAGGGCTGATTTGCCGGAAAAGGTCCGCCTCCCGTTTTTGTGAAAATTCACAAAATACGCTGTGTCCGCTTATAAAATCTGCATAGGGCGAAACGCAGTTTGATGCCAAAACCGTGCAGTTTGCGCAAAAATTCGCACAAGGGGAAAAAGTGTGCTATCCTGATGATATCATAAATACGGGACCGGGCTGATTTGCCGGACCCGCCATGAAAGGAGCGGCGTCAGCATTGAAGCATCAAGACATCGTAAAACAAATGACCCTGGAGGAGAAGTGCTATCTCCTGTCCGGCAAGGACTTCTGGCAGACGCGGAGCGTGGAGCGGCTGGGCGTGTCCAGCATGACCCTGTCGGACGGTCCCCACGGCATCCGCAAGCAGGCCGGGGCGGGGGACCAGCTGGGCCTGAACCCGTCCTTGCCCGCCACCTGCTTCCCCACCGCGGCTACGGTGGCCAACTCCTGGGACCCCGCCCTGGGCGAGGAGATCGGCCGGCACCTCGGGGAGGAGGCCGCCTCCCAGGGGGTGGGCGTGGTGCTGGGCCCCGGGCTCAACGTCAAGCGCTCCCCGTTCTGCGGGCGCAACTTTGAGTACTTCTCCGAGGACCCCTATCTGGCGGGCAAGATGGCCGCCAGCTACATCCGGGGCATTCAGGCCAACGGCGTTTCCGCCTGCCCCAAGCACTTCGCCGCCAACTCCCAGGAGCTGCGCCGGATGGCGTCGGACTCCGTGATGGACGAGCGCACCCTGCGGGAGATCTACCTCACCGGGTTTGAAATCGCGGTGAAGGAGGGCAAGGCCAGGTCCATCATGTCGTCCTACAACCGGATCAACGGCGCCTACGCCAACGAAAACGAGCACCTGCTCCAGGAGATCCTCCGGGATCAGTGGGGCTTCGAGGGCTTCGTGGTGTCCGACTGGGGCGGCTCCAACGACCACGTGGAGGGGGTCCGGGCGGGCGCCCATCTGGAGATGCCCACCACCGGCGGCGACTCCGACCTGGAGCTCATCGACGCGGTGAAGTCGGGCAGGCTCAGCGAGGAGCTGCTGGACCGGCGGGTGGATGAGCTGCTGGACGTGATCCTGCCGGTGACGGCGGCGGTGAAGCCCCTGGAGGGCAAGCCCTTCGACATCGACGCCCACCACGCCATGGCGGCCAAGGCTTCCGAGCAGTCCATCGTGCTGCTGAAAAATGAGGGGAACATCCTGCCGCTGAACAAGGGCACGAAGGTGGCAGTGATTGGCGAGTTCGCCCAGAAGGCCCGCTACCAGGGCGCGGGCTCCTCGGTGGTCAACCCCACCAGGCTGGACCACGCCATGGATGTGATCAAAGACTTCGACCTGGACGTGGCCGGCTTCGAGCCGGGCTATCCCCGGTCGGGCAAGGGCGACCCGGAGATGCAGGCCAGAGCCGTGGAGCTGGCCAGGCGGGCGGACGTGGTGCTGCTGTACCTGGGCCTGGACGAGATCAGCGAGGCCGAGGGGCTGGACCGCTCCCACATGCGGCTGGCCCAGAGCCAGGTGGACCTGCTGGAGGCGGTGGCGGCGTCCAACCCCAACGTGGTGGTGGTCATGTCGGCGGGCTCCGCCGTGGAAATGCCCTGGCTGGACAAGTGCAGGGCCCTGGTTCACGGCTATCTGTGCGGCCAGGCGGGGGCATCCTCCGTCCTCAAGGTGATCATGGGTCAGGTGAACCCCTCCGGCAAGCTGGCGGAGAGCTACCCCGTCCAGTACGAGGACGTGTCCTCCGCCCCCTACTTCCCCTCCAAGGAGCGCAACGCCGAGTACCGGGAGGGCCTGTACGTGGGCTACCGCTACTACGAGACGGCCAAGGTGCCCGTGCTGTTCCCCTTCGGCTTCGGCCTGAGCTACACCACCTTCGAGTACAGCGATTTGACGGTGACGGACAAGGAGGCGTCTTTTACCCTCAAGAACACGGGCGGCATGGACGGGGCCGAGGTGGCCCAGCTGTACGTGTCCAAGCCGGACGGCGACGTGTTCCGGCCGGTGAAGGAGCTGAAGGGCTTTGCCAAGGTGTTCCTGAAGGCGGGCGAGTCCAGGAAGGTCACCATCCCCCTGGACGACAAGGCGTTCCGCTACTTCAACGTGGACACTGACAAGTTCGAGGCGGAGGGCGGCACGTGGACCGTCATGATCGGCGCGTCCGTGGCGGACATCAGGCTGTCCGGGACGGTGGAGGTGCAGGGCACCGGGGCCAAGTCCCCCTATGACAAGGCCAAATTCGCCAAATACTTCTCCGGCGATATCAAGAACATCTCCGACGGGGAGTTCGAGGCCCTGCTGGGCCGGCCCATCCCCGACGGCCGCTGGAGCGGCACCCTGGACATGAACGACGCCATCTGCCAGCTGTACTACGCCAAGAGCGGCCTGGCCCGGTTCGTGTACAAGATCATGACCAATATGCTCAACAAGAGCATTGAGAAGGGCGAGCCGGACCTGAACATCACCTTCATCTACAACATGCCCTTCCGGGGCATCGCCAAGATGGCGGGGGGCATGTGCACCATGGAGATGGCGGAGGGCATCCTCACCATCTGCAACGGCCACTTCTTCAAGGGCCTGGGGGCCGTCATCGGCGGGTTCTTCCGCTCGGGCAAGAAGCGCAAGGCGGCGGACGCCATCCATTAAATAAGGAGGAAAAACCATGAAATTCTGGACTGATTTTGCGGAAAAGCACCCCGCCGCGGCCAAGTGGATTCGGGAGGGCGGGCTGTTCGTCATCGTCAGCAACCTGATCACCGTGATGAAGTACTTCATCCTGCAGGGCCTGCCCTACGCCTTTGAGAACCTGAAGGACGTGGAATTCGGCTGGCCGGGCATCCCCGTCAGCCTGTTCGGGGTGAACTTTGACTGGAACATCTTCGGCTACGCCGTGAAGTATAACGACGCGGGGCAGGCCATTGTGGGCGGCGGCCTGGGCTACTTCATCGCCTATATGATCGCCATGGCCATCGGCGAGATCATCAACTTCCCCATCCAGAAAAACTTTGTGTTCCGGAGCAAGGGCAATCTGGGCAAGCAGATCGTGTGGTATGTCATCGCGTTCATTATCATCAACTGCATCGTCAACTCCATCAACTGCGTGTGGGTGGCGGTGGCCGGGCTGTTCGTCCCCGACTTTATCTACAACATCGGCACCACCATCCTCAACGGCGGCATCTCCATGGTGATCTTCTTCTTCGTCAACAAGATCATCTTCCCCGAGGGGGAGGCCAAAAAGGTCTGAGCGCCTTGGATAGAACCCAAAAGCGGCCCCCGCCGGTATCACCGGCGGGGGCCGCTTTTGGGGTTTGGATCAGTGCTGGTCGTGCTCGTATTCCAGCACGTCGCCGGTCTGGGCGTCGATCTTGTACTCGTACTCCACGCCGCCGGAGAGGAACTCAATCTCATACACCATGCGGCCGTCGTCCCGGTCCATCTCGGTCTTGGTGATCCGCACCTGGTCGGCGGTGAAGCCCGCGTGGCTGAGGGCGGCGGCCTTGGCCTTGTCAATGCCGATGGTGGACCCGGTTCCGGGGGTGTGGTGCTGCGCCGGGGCCTGGAAGGTCTCCGCGCTCTTGGCGTACACGCGTCCGGTGGCGGCGTCGATCTCGTATTCGTAGGCGCAGTCGCCGGTGTGGAACTCCACGTCGTACACCAGCATCCCGTCGTCGTAGTCCGGGGCGGTTTTGGTGAAGGTGGCCTGGGCGGCGTCCACGCCCGCGTCGGTCAGGGCGGCGGCCTTGGCGTCCTCCAGGGTGAACTGGGGGGCGGAGGCCGGCGGCTGGCTGGCGGGGGGGATGGACGGCATGGCCGGCGCGCTCTCCTGGGCGGGGGGAGGACTGGAGCCCTCCGGGGCGGCGGAGGCGTAGACGTAGGTCTCGGAGGCCTTGCTGTAGACGGCTCCGGTGTTGGCGTTGATGTCATAGGCGTAGCTGGTGTTTCCGGCGCGGAACTTGAACTCATACACCCAGATGCCGTTGCGGTCCGTCAGGGCCTCCCGGCTGACGTCGGCCTCCCCGTCGGCCAGTCCGGCGTCGGCCAGGGCCAGCACCCGGGCCTCGTCGATGGTCAGGGAGGGGACGATCCCCATCAGCGCGCCGGGATCGCTGGGGGCGTCCGAGGGGGCGGGGCTGGGGGAGACGGCCTGGCTGGGCGGGACGGAGCCCTCTCCGGCGGGGCTTTGCCCCGGGAGGACCAGCACGATGTATGCGATGACGGCGCCGAGGGTGGCGATGGCCACCGCGGCGCACAGGACGACGGTGCGGGCCTTTTGGGGCGTGTCGAAAAGGCGCTTGAGGTCGGGCATGGGGCTCACTCCTTTGCTTCAAAATGGGGCGCCGTCCCCATTATAGCAGGTTCTGCCGGAAAATGACAGACCAAAATGTGGAGGCCCGGGCAGGGCGCGAAAACAGCCCCGCTTTCACGGAAAGCGGGGCTGTCTGCGTCATATGCGGAGTTCGGGGCCTATTGCAGCTTTTTCTGGGTCCCCACCTGGGCCAGCTCCTCCAGGATTTCCTCCAGGCTCATGCCCGCCTCGGCGTTCACGGTGCCGGTGACCGCGCCCTCGGCGATGGGGCAGTCGGCCATGGCCAGCTTGCGGTCCTCCATGGACTCCATGACCATCTCGGCGGTCATGACGGCGCTGCCCATGTCCATGAGCAGGATGACGCCGTCGCCGCTGTAGACCTGGTCGATGGCGTTGGAGATCTTTTCAAAGCTGGTGCCGAAGGAGCCGTCCTCCAGCCCTCCGGCGGCGGCGATGGGGACGGTTCTGGCCATCATCCGGGCCAGGTCGGCCACCCCCTCCGCCAGCTTGGAGCTGTGGGACACGATGACAAAGCCGACCATGCTCACACCTCGCCCGCCGCGATCTCCAGCACCATGGTGATGGAGGTGGCGCCGGGGTCCTGGTGGCCGATGGACCGCTCGCCGATATAGCTGGCCCGGCCCTTGGTGGCCGCGATGGTCTTGGTGTACTCCACGCCCTCCCAGGCGGCGGCCACACCGGCGGCGAACGCGGCCTTGGCGTCCTGGGTCTCGTTCCACTTGGCCTCCATGGCCTCCTTGGCGGGGATCATGGAGTCCAGCATGGTCTTTTCGCCCCTGGTGGACCGCCCCCGCTGCATGATGCCCTCGATGGCCAGCTGGAACCCGGCCAGGAAGTCGGGGACGGTGATGTCCGCCTTGCCCTTGAGGGCCGCGCCCAGCTTCATGAAGCCGGTGCCGTACAGGGGGCCGGAGGCCCCGCCCACGGTGGACACCAGGGTCATGCCCAC
>ERZ808040.2543-NODE-2543-length-10012-cov-2.708505_pt1 | contig 10012 bp, 9 predicted proteins | sample MGYA00380191_ERZ808040 | MGnify/ENA primary metagenome ERZ808040 (study PRJEB31490, sample SAMN06133395) | mouse gut metagenome | isolation source: J6 | host: mice | place: China: Chengdu | collected 2015-05 ... | reverse complement strand
TTACGTTCCCGGCAGAATAAACTATAGCTATAGCCTTCTTCTTCAGTGTCAAAGGTTTCAATCACAGCCACAGCTTCAGGTTCTGAAAATCCGGTTAAATAGAAGAAACTACTGTCTGCACGGTATTTATAATCTGCATCACGGTTACGCATCGCCACCGGACTGGTCGCGATAATCGCAATACTGCGTAAACCAATTTCCCCTGCGAGAATACTGCGACGTTCCTGAAAATCAGCTTGTGTTAATTTCTTCATTACACCTTACTTCTTGTCAATTCATGCTTTTATTGAAATATTCTCTTGAAAACAGAACATATATTCTAATGAAACAGCAAAATATATGCCTGATTTCAAGCAGTGTGATGACATAGCTAACTATTTAGTTAGCTTGGACGTTTAGGCGAGAAAATTTCGACCACGCTTTGCGCCTCTGTAGCAGAAACCTGAGGCTGCACTTTTTGTGTCAATTGCTGCAAGAGTGGCGTTTCCTCAACCTCTACTTTTTTACGTCCCAAAGACAGGCTCACTGGAATCAGGCGCACAAATTCATACAATTCCTGATAGCTTTCTTCACCTTCGGCATCATCGTCTGAGTCTTCAAATTCAACCGCTGCAACATCTTGTAAATGTTCAATCAGTTCTACTTCGTCCTGACGAATATGACCAGAAGCCAGACCAAAACCTAACACCACGCCTGCGCACCAGTCCGCCAATGCCTGCACACGTTCTGAGAGCACATGCTCATCATCTGGAAGCAAAGGTAAATAATCCAGTTCATCTTCAGACAATGCATGGAAAACATCTTCAGCTTCGCCAGTCAACAGTTCTAATGCTTCGGCATCCAGTTCAGGCACATCCAGTGTTTCTAAAATCTGTAACCATTCTTCACTGCTCGGTGCCTGGGTGACACAAACAATCCCGGTCAGCAAACCATGCAGTTCACTCGGGCTAGAAATTTCCTCAATTGAAGAAAAATTGCGGTGCCATTCGGTCCAACCTGAAATATCGTCTTGCATTCGTTTATCCAATCTCTATACTGCTTATATATTACCTCTGTTTGCAACACTGTGCGACCTCGATATGTTAGAAGAATTACAGCGTCTACAAGTGCAGATTGGCGTGTTAAAAACGCGACTCGCACGGCTTGAAAGTGAGAATTCCAGTTTGCGCGAAGAGCAAGACTCTTCCATGGTGCAACATCAACAGCAAATTGAACAAAAGAACAGCGTGATTGCGCAAAAACAACAAGAAAATGAACACCTGACCGAACAGCTGACAGATTCTCGTGCCCAGTTTCAACTGCTCAATAATGATGCAACTGCACTGGCAGACCGTTATGGCCGTCTGGAAAAAAGCTGTACCGATCTGAAAAACCGTTTTCAGGAAATTCTGGCTGAACGAAATGAACTGCGGGTTTTGAAGGAAAAGATGCTGATCGAACAGCGTCAAGCCCAACAGGAAATTCAGCGCCTCAATCAGGAATCTGAGCGTTTAACCCAGAAAAATGAAAATGCCAAAGCCAAAGTTGAGGCGATTATTCAACGTCTGGCAATTCTCGGCACTGCGCAGGATCATCATGCACAAGAAATCCAACAACTGGCCCATCCGACTGAAGTAACTGAGGAAGCCTCATCATGAGTGAACAAATTGCAATTGATCTCAGAGTATTGGGGCATAGTTTCCGTTTGGCCTCTACTCCTGACAAGCAGGAAGAATTAGAGCGCGCGGCACAGTTATTGAATGATAAATACGATGAATTTCGTCGTAAAGCACCACGCATGGAACCCAGCAAGCTGATTATCATGGTGGCACTTGAGCTGATGCAGGAAGTCTTGAACATGAACAGATCACTTCAACAATATGCGCATTGCGAGCGTTTGTTACAAACCATTTTAGAAGAAGTTGAGGAACTAACAGAATAATCTCATATTCTGTTTAAACTTCAGCCATTTGGCTGAACTGTTTACAGTTCATGAACAGCATAGAGTTGCCACACCGACATTATCGTTTATAATTAACTTATCTCTGAGGTGTTCGCCAGCGGGTCTATATCCCTGCCGATACTTATATCTCCGGATGCGTTCTGCATATTTAGAGTGTATGCCTGCCTTCGTGCAGGAAACCCAGCAAGTATGCGTCGCGTCCACCTTGAACTCATCGGGTTCAGGGTAACGACATGCAGCGGCATCTTCGGAGTACTTTAATTTTTTGCTTAAAATATACTTATAATTCTCTTAAAATCCTTTCTAAACTTTCTCTCAGTTTTATATTTCAGTATTTATCTCGGTCATTTCTCAAAGTTCATTTTATTCATACCATTATCTGGTAGGCCTATAAAATGCTTAACAAGAAAATCGCTTTAACTTTCTTTTAAATACACATTGAATTTTCAAGTTATTTGATCTCGATCTAAAATAAACATGGCCCAGATTGCGGCAGGAATCCAGCCTAAAATTGAAATCTGCAGCATGAGACATATTGTTGCTTCAACCGGTTTGTGAATGGTCATAAATAAGGACCAGGGGAAAATAAAGGCAATCATCAACTTCATTTTAAATACCCTCTTGTGTTCGTGTTTGCAATTTTAATATCCAGTTTTTACTGGACTCTGTGTTCGCTCTTTTTAGTGTTATCAAAAAAAATATGCATGCTGTATCATTCTAAAAAACATCTCAAAAGCCTAATTCAGTTAGCTTAAATGCAGCTTAAAAATTATTTTAAATCAGCTTGGCGAACTTATATTTTCAGTTATCGTCTTGACGTTTTTATGAAAAAGACCTTGCTTTCACTCGCGCTGCCCAGCAGCTTTTCACTCGACTGAAACCCCTCATCTTTGGGCTGTTTAGGTGAAAACTGATTGCTACTTGGCAGCCGTATTCAAGGGTGATACCCGCCAAATCACGTCACCGACATCATCAGCCACTAAAATAGCGCCTGCAGAATCTACGGTTACACCAACAGGGCGCCCAAATGCTTTGCCCTGCTCGCTTAAAAATCCAGTTAAGACATCTTGAGGCTGACCGAAAGGCTGGCCATTTTGAAAGGGAACAAAAATCACTTTATAGCCACTATGCGGTTTGCGGTTCCATGAGCCATGCTGGCCAATCAGTGCACCATTTCGATAATGAGGCATCAGATCTGCTGTATAAAAACTTAAGCCCAATGATGCAGTATGATTACCCAAGGCATAGTCTGGTGGAATTGCCCGTGCCACCCGTGCAGGGTTTTGCGGCTTGACCCGTGTATCTACATGTTGGCCATAATAACTATAGGGCCAGCCATAAAAAGCACCGTCTTTAACCGAGGTGAGATAATCTGGAACCAGATCATTGCCGAGCTCATCACGCTCATTGACTACCGTCCAGAGTTTGCCACTCTGTGGTTGCCAGTCCATACCATTCGGATTACGAAGTCCGGTCGCAAAAGGTCGTGCTTGAGCATTAGCCAGGTCAAATTCCATGATCAGTGCCCGGCCTTCTTCTTGATCCAAGCCATTTTCAGCCACGTTACTGTTGGAACCTACCGTAATATAAAGTTTGCTGCCCGTAGGATTGGCAATGACATTTTTGGTCCAGTGATGGTTTAAACGACCCGCCGGTAAATCCAATACTTTGGTGCCGGTTGCAGTAATTTGAGTAGCACCTGCTTGATAAGGAAAGCGCATCAGGGCATCAGTATTGGCCACATACAACATATTGCCGACCAGTACCATGCCAAATGGAGAGTTGAGATTCTGTAAAAATACAGTTTTTTGTTCAGCGACTCCATCACCATTACTGTCACGAAGCAGACTAATGCGGTTAGCACTCGGATGCGATGAGCCGGCTCGCTGCATTACCCATTTCATGATTTTGCCTTTAATTCCTTTGCTATCATCAGGCTTGGGTGGTGCATCGGTTTCGGCCACCAGCACATCACCATTTGGCAATACATAGATCCAGCGCGGATGCTGCAACCCTTTGGCAAATGCCTGAACTTTTAAACCTGTAGCGGGAGTGGGCATTTTGCCCTCAGGCCAACCTTTGGCAGGTGCAATATTGACTGTAGGCAGCAAGCTGGATTTTGGTTTGGGTAACTGTGGCTGGGAACCATAACTGTCAGCAATTGGCGACTTGGAGGGCATAGTACAAGCCGTCATCGCCAGCAGAAGTGCCAAGCCTGCACCAGGCAAAAAAAAGTGAACCGGCTGAATAGGCATTTTTATCTCTTGTTATTTTTTATCGTCATCGAATTACTTTAAAAAACAATTGGAGATGCCACTAGTGGCTTGATGTTTTTTCTGGTTATGAATTGGTTATCAATTTTGAAGTAGATTTGTTTTTTTGTCGTAGCAGCATGATGCACAAGAGCTAAAAGAATTCTGATCAGCCATTCGATTCAGGGATTGTTGTAGTTCATCCAAGCAAAGCTCTGTTTTAAGGTTTCAGATACTGTTCAAAAGAAAAGCCCATCTTTTGATGAGCTTCTACGTGCAGATTAGACCTGAATGATCATAAACCTAGAGAATCTATGAATAAGAGAGTCGGATATTCGTCTGAAATACTTCAAAAACAATTAAGGGAAGTCCTCCAAACAGCTGGGTAAGATTGTGCTACACAGCCAGATCCACTGGAATGAAAGATAAGATCCGTGGCTCTCAACCACGAAATGCCGCTTCAATCACGGAGATGTCAATTTTCTTCATGGTCATCATTGCATCAAAGGCGCGTTTGGCGGCGGCACGGTCAGAACTGGTCACTGCCTGAATAAGCACAATTGGCGTAATCTGCCAGGAAATGCCCCACTTGTCTTTACACCAGCCACACTCGCTTTCCTGACCGCCATTGCCAACAATTGCATTCCAGTATCGGTCGGTTTCTTCCTGATCTTCAGTTGCCACCTGAAATGAGAATGCTTCGTTATGCTGGAATGCCGGGCCACCATTTAGTCCAATGCAGCTAATACCCAGCACCCTAAAATTAACGGTGATGACATCGCCTTCTTTTTCCAGAAGGATAGTCTCCGGGTGCAAGGTTGATCGCGCCAATTGAGGAGTCAGGAAATGTCTCGGCATAAAATCGTGCAGCAGCTTCAGCGTCATTATCATACCAGAGGCAGATGGTGTTCTTCGCAATATTCATCATGTTCAATCTCCATTGATTTAGGTCTTACGCGCTCTGCCTAGGCACAATGTGTTAGATCTATTGGGTTAATCAGAGATCTGATCCCTTATCTATAATTCACTCAAAAACACAAAAAATCGATTTTAGATTTGTACCTTTATTAATCAAAATCTGTTTCATGATCATCAAAATGATGACTTAAAAACGCATGCTTCACAGAAAATAAAAAAATTATGACATTTTAAGCAGCCAATAATTCAATGCCTTTAATTGACCAATTTTAATCAAGTTTTTAGAGATGAGATTCATTATGAAATTTGCTGAACTTAACCAAGTTGCTACCTCGTCATATGAGAATCAAGATCACAATTATTTTTTACTTTTCCCGAATTCCCACTTAGACTAGAGCACACTTTTGTCAGATCTGCTTTTGCCCTATGACCATTCAAGAATTAAGAAGATACCTGCGTAAAACACGTCGTCATCTTTCTAAATTTGAGCAAAGGCAAGCTTCACAAAAAGTTTTAAATCGCCTTATACGTAGCCCGCAATTTATTCATGCCAAGCACATCGGCATTTATCTGCATGCTTTTGGTGAGATTCATACCCACACCATTATTGAACGCTGCTTTAAACTGGGCAAACAGGTCTATCTGCCTGCGATTTGCGACATGAATCAACAGCTGGTCTGGATCCGAATCAGCCAGCATCAATATCGCAACAAGCGCTTTGCCTATCATCGGCTGGGAATGCGGGAGCCCATGACGACACGTGGTACTCATGTTTCTAAGCTGGATTTATTGATCATGCCGCTGCTGGCCTGTGATCATTCAGGGACACGCATTGGGATGGGTGGCGGTTTTTATGATCGAACCCTGGCTTCTGCGCCCGGGCTTCCATTCCGTCTGGGACTGGCGCATGACTTTCAACTGCTTAGCCAGTCCTTAAAACGGGAAAAATGGGACCAACCCTTGGATGCTCTTATTACCCCGACAGTTTTTTTAGCTTTCAAACGCTAATTTCTCAATTTCCCTGTTGTGAACTACTTTAAAATCACATAATTAGTCATTTTTCATACAATTTAATCTTAACGCCCCTTGTATTTTTTAAATTACCCATCACTATTAAAACATGGCAACACCGTTGTCACTCATTAGGAGTGCTCATGTCTGAAAATATTATGAATCAAGAAACCTTAGAGCCTCAGGTTCCAAGTGTACTACCCCTTTTGGCGCTGCGTGATGTGGTGGTTTATCCGCATATGCAAATTGCGCTGTTTGTCGGTCGTGAAAAATCGATCAATGCAGTTGATGTGGCTCGTAACAGTGACAATCTAGTATTTGTAGTTGCGCAAAAAGATTCGCTTACAGAAGAAATTGATCACGACAATTTATATCAATACGGTACTGTCGCGAAGATTGTGCAAGTTGTGAATCACGAAAATGATGAAAACTGTATCAAAGTCCTGATTGAAGGACTGCACCGTGCCAAACTGAAAACCATCATTGACGAAAATGAGTATCTGACAGCAGAACATGAACTCAGCCCAATGACCGTTACGGTGGATGAAGACACTCAAGCCGTGCGCTTGCAAGAATTACGTGCGCTTTTTGCTCAATATGCAGAAGCGAAACTTCGTAATGCGCGTGAACTGATCACCGCAGCCAACAAAATTGAAGACCTGTTACAGTTATTATTCTTCGTGGCGACCCGTGTTCCATTGAATATTGATGTCAAACAAAAATTCCTGGAACATGATGAATTCGAAGCGCATTTAACTGAGCTGATGACTTATCTATTGCAACAATCTGAAGAACAGCAGATTGAGCAAACCCTGCATGACTCTGTTAAACGTCAGATGGAAAAGAACCAGCGCGAATACTTCCTGAATGAAAAAATGAAAGTCATTCAGCGCGAGCTTTCTGATATGAACGGCGGCGCGGAAGATGATGTCGCTGAAATTGAAAAACGTCTTGCTGAAGCTGATTTGCCTGAGCATGTACGTAAAAAAGCAGAAGCTGAATTCCGTAAACTCAAAGCGATGCAGCCTGCCTCAAGTGAAGCAGCAGTTGTTCGCAACTATCTGGAAGTGATTCTGGATACACCGTGGAATAAAGCCAGCAAAGTCAGCATTAACCTGAACAAAGCACAGGAAATTCTGGATGCAGACCACTATGGTCTGGACGATGTCAAAGATCGTATTGTGGAATATCTTGCGGTTCAGTCGCGTGTGAAAAAATTGCGTGGCCCAATTCTATGTTTAGTCGGTCCTCCGGGTGTTGGTAAAACCTCACTGGGTGAGTCGATTGCTAAAGCAACTGGTCGTGAATTTGTACGTATGGCGCTGGGTGGTGTACGTGACGAAGCCGAGATTCGTGGTCATCGTCGTACCTATATCGGTGCGATGCCAGGTAAAATCGTGCAGTCATTGACTAAAGTTGGGGTGAAAAACCCGTTGTTCCTGCTCGATGAAATCGACAAGATGGCGCAAGATTACCGTGGTGATCCGGCGTCTGCGATGCTCGAAGTCCTCGATCCATCACAGAACAACAAGTTCAGTGATCACTACCTGGATCTAGATCTGGATCTGTCTGAAGTAATGTTTATCTGTACCGCAAACAGCATGAACATTCCTGAAGCCTTGCTGGATCGTATGGAAGTGATTCGTCTACCGGGTTATACCGAAGAAGAAAAAGTCAATATTGCAGATCGTTATCTGGTACCAAAAGCCATTAAAAATAATGGCCTGCGTGCTAAAGAGTTAACTGTGCATGAAGAAGCGATTCGTGACATCGTGCGCCGTTATACCCGTGAAGCCGGTGTACGTAGCCTTGAGCGTGAAGTATCCAAAATTGCACGTAAAGTGGTCAAAGAAGCGGTGAGCAAAAAAGCCAAAAACCTTCAGATTGAAGTGACAGCAGGCAATCTTCCAGATTACTTGGGCGCACATAAATTTGACTATGGTATGGCGGAAGAAGAAGCACAAATCGGCCGTGTCAATGGTCTGGCCTGGACTTCGGTGGGTGGCGAATTGCTGACCATTGAGGTTGCAGCCGTTCCAGGTAAAGGCAAGTTCATTACCACCGGTTCTCTTGGCGATGTCATGAAAGAATCAATTACCGCTGCCATGACTGTGGTGCGTACCCGTGCAGATGAGCTTGGCATCGAAGCGTCCCGCTTTGAAGAAACCGATGTGCACGTGCATTTACCGGAAGGTGCGACACCGAAAGATGGTCCATCCGCAGGTTTGGCATTGACCACTGCATTGGTATCTGCATTTACCGGGATTCCGATTCGTCCGGATATCGCGATGACAGGTGAAACCAGTCTGGGTGGTCGTGCATTACGTATTGGCGGTTTGAAAGAGAAACTTCTTGCAGCCCATCGTGGTGGCATCAAGCTGGTCTTCATTCCACAAGAAAACGTACGTGATTTGGCGGAAATTCCTGAAAATGTAAAAGATGGTTTAGAGATTAAAGCCGTGAAATCGATTGATGAGATTTTACCGCTGGCCCTCATCTCTTTGCCAAAAGCCTTGGTGAAAGCACCGATTGTAAAAACCAAAGAAGAAGCGAAAGCAGCCCGTCATTAAGATGAGCTGATTTGCCAAAACCCTGCTCCGGCAGGGTTTTTTATTGTGTAAAGAAATTGTTTAAGGTTGCAAGGCCATCTCTACCAGCCCATCAATCACATAGGTCATCTTTTTCAGATCCAGTTTATCCAAGGTGTCCAGCTCAGTATTATAATAAGGGTTACGATAATGCGCCGTATCGGTAATTAACATGGTCGAATAATTGAATTTGGCATAATTCAGATAACCAGAAAAATTCATATCCTGAGCAAAAGTTGGACTAATAAAACGTTGACATTCCAGACGGTTAAGACTTTGCATGGCAGTACAATAATCTCCGGTCATTCCGGTCGAGGCCAAATGACCAATCGCGGCAATAAAGTTCCCATGATCTGGATAAATCCATTTCAACCCCACCGGATAAGTCTGCACCAGATTTTCATCAAAATAGCCAATTGAATCCAGAATCACCACACCTTTCAGCTTCTGCTTTTTTTTCTTGAGCGACTTGGCATGAATATAGCTGCCCATATGTTCTGTCTTGAAAAAAGGCGGCTCTTCCAAGGTATAAAAAGCAAATTCGATCTCATGTTTGAGCTTGGATTTTTGCAAGGCCAATAATCTTGCGGTTTCCAGTAAACCTGCCACTCCCGAGGCATTATTGTCAGCACCATATCGATCACTAAAGACATCATAATGCGTGCCCATGACCATTTTGGTTTTGGCCTGAGCATTTAAATGGCAAATGACATTTCGATAGCTTAGGCTATTGACCACATAGACCTGAAACTGACAGGGAATGCCAAAACGCTGCATCTGTCCTTTAATCCATGCAGACACTCGGTTCAGTTCTTTAACATTCTTGTAATTTCGAAATTCATCGACACTCATGATCTGGCTGAAAAACAATTCCAGATGAGGTATCTGGGCACGTGTGTTGCTATTGGCGGCACTGAGACTTGAGCCGATTAGACCGATGACCAACAGCAGCCAAGTACAACATCCTTTTATGATGACCTTAGTCCGCATTTATTATTATCCATTCCTTTATCAAGCGGAGACTTGAACTCAGGACATTAAAGCAGCACTAAATCCTTCATTTCAATTTCAATTTGTTTCCTGACTCAACTTCGTGTTGTTTGATCGTTATAATGAAGTATCCAATTATTGATCTGTCTGTATGAAAATCCGTATCCTGACCATTGGTCAAAAAATGCCAGCATGGGTGCTGACTGGTTTTGAAGATTATTTCAAACGTATTCAGCCCTTTGTACAGACCCAGATTATTGAACTGCCCATGGCCAAGCGCGGCAAAAATGAATCTGAAGCGGATAACCTGA
>ERZ808040.2542-NODE-2542-length-10013-cov-7.103060_pt1 | contig 10013 bp, 4 predicted proteins | sample MGYA00380191_ERZ808040 | MGnify/ENA primary metagenome ERZ808040 (study PRJEB31490, sample SAMN06133395) | mouse gut metagenome | isolation source: J6 | host: mice | place: China: Chengdu | collected 2015-05 ... | reverse complement strand
TGAATTCTTCCTTGCATATTTACCCCTTTCCTATTGACCAGAATCCGGAAGATATTTCCTGCCTGGTCTGTAAAATAATTATAGCAGAAACAGGAACAAATGAAAAGGTGGATTTCCAGTGCTATATTATTTCCCGCCGTTTGTTTTCCTATTTAAATATATGATGGAATTGAAATAAATAAATTCTTCCCGGGCAATGGGCAATTCCTGCGTAAAAAAGAGAGCGTCCGGCAAAGGACACTCTCTCTGGATTCGGTCTGTAAGATCTTCCGAAACCTGACGGCGGACTAGATTGCCTCGTGGAAGGTACGGGAGATAACGTCAGCCTGCTGCTCCGGGGTCAACTTGATGAAGTTCACGGCATAGCCGGACACGCGGATCGTCAGCTGAGGATAGTTCTCAGGATGAGCCTGAGCATCCAGTAAGGTATCTCTGTTCAGTACATTCACATTCAGGTGATGACCGCCCTTAGTAGCATAGCCATCCAATAAGTTTACCAGGTTGTCAACCTGTGCTGCACTTGCTGCCATAATTTTTTCCTCCTGATTATTATTTTTAATATTATATGCCGCCCACCCGTAGGAGGGCGGCATGGGTTGCTTTATTCGTAATCGTCCAGCCCCTGATGCAGGGTGGGTACGCTGCAGGCCAGAGGGGTGCGGGAGCAATCCGAGCAGCCCATGGTCTGAACGGTTTTGTTTTCCTCGGCGTCGTCGCGGTCCACATTGATGTGTCCCATGCCTCCGGCCATGCCCTGATCGAGCATTTTTACGAGGTCATCAATCATCTTGTTCTCATCCATATTTTCCTCTTTCCTGCATGGGCGGAGTCCGGCACAGGCCAAACTCCGGCCACAATATTGCACTTAGGCTGGTCTCGGTGTCCGCAGCATTTACTTGCTCAGATCCAGTTCAATATCACCGGAGAACACCTGGTCTTCCTTACCCAGAGCGCCGGGAATGATGGTGAAGGTATTGGAGATACCGTCCTGCGCATCATTGAAAGGCAGCTTGGATACGGAAGCCAGGGAAGCTACGGCACCGTGGGTATCGCGGCCGTGCATGGGGTTAGCGCCGGGAGCGAAAGGCTGGCCCTTCTTACGTCCATCGGGTGTATTACCGGTAGCCTTACCATAGGTAACGTTAGAGGTAATGGTCAGGATGGAGGTGGTAGGGATACCGTTCCTGTAGGTATGGTGTCTCCTGATAGCGGTCATGAATCTGTGTACAACTTCCTGTGCAATGGAGTCAACACGGTCATCATCATTGCCGTATTTCGGGAAATCGCCGGTTGTCTTGAAGTCTACGATCACGCCGTCGTCATCACGAACTACTTCTACCTTTGCGTATTTGATAGCGGAAAGGGAGTCAGCTACGATAGACAAACCTGCAACACCTGTTGCAAAGTAACGTTTTACATCTCTGTCATGCAGAGCCATCTCTGCTCTCTCATAGCAGTATTTGTCATGCATATAGTGAATGATGTTCAGGGTGTTCACATAGACGTCAGCCTGCCACTCGAGCATGTCTACGAACTTGCCCCATACATCGTTGTACTCCAGCACGTCGCCTTCCACAGGACGGTACTTGGGGCCTACCTGCTTCTTGGTCACTTCGTCCACGCCGCCGTTCAAAGCGTACAGCAGGCACTTTGCAACGTTTGCGCGTGCGCCGAAGAACTGCATCTCCTTGCCGATGACCATGGAGGATACGCAGCAGGCGATACCATAGTCATCGCCGTGGTCAACTCTCATCAGATCGTCGTTCTCGTACTGGATGGAAGAGGTCTGGATGGACATCTTAGCGCAGTATTTCTTCCAGTTCTCGGGAAGTCTTGTGGACCAGAGAACAGTCAGGTTCGGCTCGGGTGAAGGACCTAAGTTGGTCAGGGTGTGCAGATAACGGAAGCTCATCTTTGTAACCATGTGACGTCCGTCAACGCCAACACCGCCGAGGGACTCGGTTACCCATACCGGATCGCCTGCGAAAATCTGGTTGTACTCAGGTGTACGTGCGAATTTGATCAGACGCAGCTTCATAATGAAGTGGTCAACAAACTCCTGAATCTGCTGCTCTGTGAAGGTGCCGTTTGCAAGGTCTCTCTCTGCATAAATATCAAGGAATGTAGATGTACGTCCGAGAGACATAGCAGCGCCGTTCTGTTCTTTTACGGAGCAAAGGTAGCCGAAGTAAGTAGCCTGAATCGCTTCCTGTACGTTGGTAGCGGGCTTGGAGATATCGCAGCCATAAGAAGCAGCCATCTCCTTCATCAGCTTAAGTGCAACCATCTGCTCGGAAAGCTCCTCGCGGAGGCGGATTACATCGTCGGTCATAACGCGGCCGGTAGAATCCTTCTGAGCCATCTTGTCTTCGATCAGTCTGTCAATACCGTACAGAGCTACTCTTCTGTAGTCACCGATGATACGGCCGCGGCCATATGCATCCGGAAGACCGGTAATGATGTGGGAAGAACGGCAAGCTCTCATCTCAGCATTGTAAGCGTCGAAGCAGCCTGCGTTGTGTGTCTTTCTGTGTGTGGAGAAGAACTCGCTGATCTCGGGATCTACCTCGTAGCCGTTATCGGAGCAAGCCTTCTCAGCCATTCTGATACCGCCGTAAGGCTGTAAAGAACGCTTGAAGGGCTTATCTGTCTGGAAACCTACGATGGTCTCTTTGCTCTTGTCAAGATAGCCGGGGCCGTGGGAAGTAATGGTGGATACAACTTTGGTATCCATATCAAGTACGCCGCCTGCCTCACGCTCCTGCTTCTGCAGATCAAGTACCTGTGCCCAAAGATCCTTAGTGTTCTGTGTAGGCTCAGCCAGGAATGCCTCATCACCGTCGTAAGGGTGATAGTTTTTCTGGATAAAGTCGCGGACATTCACTTCTTTGTCCCACTTGCCGCCTACAAAATCTTTCCATTCTGGTCTCATTTTTGTACCAACCTCCTATTTTAAAATTTTTAATAAAGTAACTGTGAAATGGTTTACATCCGGAATCATGCATAATCCCAGCGCACGACTCTGAATCGGTAAGAATATTATATGCCATGTGTCGAATGGCAGTCAAGACAGCCTTTGTTCTTTTTCTCATACAAATGCCAAAAAAAGAATGAAAAATTTGTGAAAAATGCAATAATGTGGATTGCGGGTTTTTCTGCTGCCCAAAAAGGGTGCATATATGAAAAAAGTTACGGGTCAAAGCCCGGTTTCCTGATATAATTTATTTCTGTATGCCGCATCGGAAGCTGCTTTCTCCAGATCGCTCAAGCGGCCTGCCATATCTACATCGTTGACAAAGTTTTCAAATAATTCAGCCATCTTTCTCTCCTTCACCTGTTCTGTAAATTTTATGACATCGTTTTCGGGCACGTCCAAGTGTCGCAGCATGGAGGCCGTCACTCTGGCTATAATGCCAAGAAGCTCATCCGTAGAATTTTCCGACAAATTTTTCAGATAGTTTTTCGGCAAATCCAGTTGCCGCCGCCCTCATAATACACGATGGGCAGGATCGGCGGGTACCGGAAGTCTCTGGTCTTGCTGACCCCTTTTTTCTTCCGCTCCATCTCCTTTTCATAGTCTTCCCATATATAAACCATGTAGCGGAGAAGCTGCATACTCACATTATAGTCTACTTTCGTTTTGTGTTCAATAAGAGACACAAAATAGAAGGTACTATTTTCTGACATTTTTATACGCTTTACCGTGTCTGAGTTGCGCTCCTCGGTAAACATCGGGACAAAGCGTTCGGTAAGGTCCTCGATATCCTCGGCCCGTATATGTTCAAACAGAGGTATATTCATGTAATTGCGCAGAAATTGGGAGCAGAGTTCGGCGTTTCCGAAAATAAGTTTACTGCCGCTGTCATGAGGTTTGCTGTTGGAAAGCTGTTTTCTTTGTGACGTGGTTTTCTTTTGTTCCATTATAGATACTCCTTTCGATGTGGACAAACCAGAAATGCAGGCTGTTTTGTCAGTGACAGACAATCCGGATGCGGCAGACGCTGCAACCGTCTCATTGATGTGATGTGTTTATCATAGTGGATGGGGGAGGGTATGTCAATGTTTTGTTGTGCAAAATTTGTCACGAAATTAACGGTGCAGTCCCAGGGACGCCGTTTGCCGTGCCGGAGGGCTATCCGCTGCGCTGCTGCGCCAATACTGCGGACGGTATCGGAAGCCGCAATCTGTTCAGGCGGTATACGGTGGCACTGTGGCATCTATGAAACACTGTCCGGTTACCGAAAGGAAAAACGCCCTGGCATAATGCCCGGGCGCTTTGCGCTGTTCTTTTCTTCTCAGAATCAGACAATTCTGATTTTGCTTTCATTACAATACCGATCCGGTATCAACCTTCGGATCCACTGTCGCCTGAGGAATCGCTCTTCTTTGTAACAGTAACCGTCGCGGTACCTGTTACAAACTTGCCATCCTTTTCGTAAGTTGCGGTAACTTTAAGGGGTGTTTCTGTTTCGTCCTCGCCAACAGTCAGCACATCGGCATCATTTCCGTTCGCATTAAACTTGGTATTGCTGCTGATGTTGTTGCCAGCCGTTGCCGCAGCCACAGACCAGGTAACTGTTGCGCCCTGAACTGGCTCATTACCCTCTTTGACGGCTGCTTCAAATTTCTGGGTTCCGCCCTGCTCGACGCTTGCCGTGTCGGGAGTAACCGTCACAGTAATTGTCTTTTCTTCAGTGGGAGGAGTAACTGCACTCTCTATATCCGCTGCAGCAAGTACAGGCGGTGTGATGGTAAAGATTACAGCGTCCGTAGCTCCGCCTTTAGGAAGAGAAATCAATGCGGTTCCCTTCACGTTCTTGCCGTTCAGATTATAGTTGTCACCGGTTTTACCGCCAGCTTTCACAGCCGCGGCATATGCGCTCTTGTCGATTTTGACAACGATTGCATTTTCTCCGTTCTTCAACTCGAAATCCACCCATGCAGGTGTCACAGGCACGTCATTTTTCTCGGAACGATCAGCTGCTACTTTAAATTGCACGGCAGAGATCAGCACTGTGAAAGGTACCTCAACGCTGTATGTGTTATCTGTCGCTGTCACATCCTTAAAGCTGACCTTTTTGTTTTTGTTATCAACCTTGACCTTATTTTTCGAGTCTATAGACTTAGGCTCGATGGTGACAGGAACTGTAATAGCGTTTGCAGCAAGGAATGCCGCCTTATCCTCATCCGATGCCTTTGTCTGTCCACCGCCATCATTTTTATTCAGTTCTTCCCACGCTTTGACATACATGCTGTCAGCCGGAATTACCGTGAGGGTGCCCTCTTTCTTAGTCAGAGTCACATCCGCTGCCTTAACACCATCTGCCAGTTTCAGGGTCACGGTGCCATCTGTATAGGATTTTGTTTCATCCAGAGCAAATATGGTTCCTTCTTTGTCCTTATATGCAGCATAAGCCAGTCCGCAGACATCCTTACCAGCCATTACGGTGATCTCAGGAGCCATGTCGTCTTCCTTTACCAGAACTGCCTTTTTAGAAGTCAGTTTTCTTACGGAAGGCTTCACATTGATTGTCAACTGTGTAATAAACTCTTGTTCGGAGCCATCCCTGTAGGTTACCGTATACTTCACGAAACCAATCAGGTTGTTCAGCTTCTTGTCCCCGTCCTGATAATCTTTCACAGCTTTCGTTTCGTCGATCAGGCAGAGTTTACTGTCAGTAAGCTCGAATGCCTCTTTAAATTTGTTTACCGTACCCTTAATGTTTGCGTTCAGGATACTATTAAATTCTACCTTTTCTACACCGGTTTCTTTGCCTGTCAGAGCTACCTTCGCGGTGTCTTTCGCAGACATGGTGTACTTGTTTGTGAGCTTATAAGACTTCTTCAAAAGCTCTGTCTTTACCGTTACGGCAGTGGAGGTCTTTGTAAGGATGACATCCTTCTTGGCACCATCTTCTCCTTCTTCACCGATAAAGTCGAAGTAAAGCGTCGCCTTTTTGATCACATCCATATTTGCGGAGAAGTTGACATCAAAGTCTACTGTTGCAACCTTTGAAATCACCTTATTTACCAGACTGATCTCTTTGTTGCTGTCGGTGATATAATCAAGCAGCTTCTGGGAAGCCTCGTCCGGAGCAGCCGAAATCTTTACTTTTACAGCTTCAACAGGATCAGATTTCGCAATCGTAAACGTCAGCTTCTGCGCGTTTGTATTATTTGCATAGAGCTTTGCGCCCTTCTTAACGGTTACCTTCGGCGCTTTCGGCTGGTCAAAGTTCGTGTTGGTGATCGTGTAGGTTACATCCCTCGGTGTGGAGCCTTTCGGATTTGTCAGCTTCACGGTAGCTTCCTTACCACTCATCAGAATGCCTACCGAAAGACTGTTCTTACCGGTAACGATCTTCGCGCCTTTTAAAGTAGTGATCTTGTAGTCAACCAGCTTGCCTTCTAACGCCTTGTTGTCCTTGTCTACCGCCTTGATCTTGATGATTTCACCGGTAGGGACAGTTACCTCGGCTTTGTTCCCATCAGAGAAGTTTACGCCCTGAGGACTGGTAATCTGGAGCTTTGCGCCATCCACCGTCTCATAGGTAACGGAGAATACTAAATCGGTCGCTTTCTTTTTGCCGCCGTCGGTTGTCACAGCAGACACCTTGACATTATCGACAGGCTTATTCACCCAGATCTCGCCATTCGCATACATTCCGATGTCCTTTTTCTTGCTAAAGGTCAGCGTATAGGATGCAGGCTCGGCAAAGTCACCCTCCGCGAAGTTATCCGTCTTTTGCACATCTTTTTTCAGAACCTTAATTGTTGCCTTGCCGTCTGCGATTTCGTTCACCGCAAGCTTTTCGGTAACGTCTAATTTCTTATAGGTACTCTGCTCTTTAGCTACCAGTACGATAGCGCCAAGCTCTTCGGCCTGTGTTATAACCTCATATTCAACTGTCGCGGCCACTTCGTTATTTGCAAAATCCGCAGCCTTGACCTGTACCGCAAATTTGCCGCCGTCAATTGGATCTTTTTCATATCCTTTCAGTACGGTTACCGTACCGTTACTCTTAACACTTACTTTTTTGGCAATATCTGCATCTGCCGTAAACTGTTTATTCTCCAGCTTACCTACCTGATAGCTTACTTTCGCTGTCTTGGGCTTGGCGTCAGTTGCACCATCGTTGTATACAGGTGTGATCTTCGCTGTACCGGTCTTATTTGCTGCAACATAGATCTTGGGCGCACTAACCGGATCAATCTTGTAGATACCCTGTACCACAGTCACCTGCAGGGTCGCGCTGGCAGGAACTGTTTCATTCGGAATACCGGTACCTGCAGTCTGGCTTACACGGACTGTATACTTGCCGGGTGTTAACTCCGCATCGGCTGCAAGTGTAACCTTGCCGTCCTTGATTTCGGCTGTCAATAATTTGTCACCATTTTGCTTCTCCGGTGCGTCAACCACTTCAACCTCAACGTCCTCGTCACGGTTGTAAGTTGTATTTTTACCGAAGTCAATGGATGCCACTACCGCGGTCTGTCCTGTATAGAGAGAGGATGCCGCCTTCTCCTTCTTCAGGGAAATCTTATCAGCATAGTAAGGCGCCTTAGTTGCAAGGTTCTTTACGGTTGCAACCTTACTGGATGCGATAAGAGTACCGCCTGTCGGTAGTGTTAAATTGTCAACACCGGTGTCAGCAGGAGGAGTCGTGCTTCCTGTGTCGCCCTCTGCATAAGCGGAAACATCACCATAAGATGTGGTTTCTGCACCACCTTCGTTACCGCCGCCATTTTCTCCGCCACCGGGTGTCTCTCCACCGCCGTCGGGATTTTCTCCATTACCGTTGTCACCATCGCCATTGCCGCCATCGCCGTTGCCATCACCGCCCGGATCTGTCGTGGTTCCTGTTGTGTATTGAAGAAGCTGTACCTCCACATTGAACTTGGTGTCAGTGCCTTGACCAAAGGGAGCCTCTATAACTTTAACGACTTCGCTGACTGTTGCGTTGTTTCCGTTAACCTTAAAATATCTATCCTTACCGTCGGCAGGGTAGGTAACGCCCGTCTTCGGATTCACGGCCGTCGTTTTTACCTTATAATAATACTCTGTGCCTTCCGCGGGCGCTGCGCTTGCTCCCTTGGGAAGGGTCATGCTCAGTTTCAGCGCAATATCCGTCGCGCTTGCCAGTTTTACGACAGGAGCTACTTTTTCGGCCCATGCAGGAGCGGTGGTAGTCACCTTAACCGTTGCAACGACAGGCTTCTCCTGCGCCGTATCACTGTTGTTTTTGATCTCGATTTCTGCTGCGTCAGCCTTCGGCGCCACAGCGTTTGTAATGACAACCAGCTTATTGTCCTTGATCTCCACGCTCTTAACGGAGCCGGATGCGTCTGTCCCCGTCTTAACGGAAGCAGTCAACTCATCTTTGGAGGTCTTTTCGCTGGTTGTAAGCGTCAGCGGATAAGATGCCTCTGTGCCGATTATCTGACTGATGACACCGTTCTTTAAACCGCCCACGGTTACCTTTGTGATAACAGGCGCCACTTTAATCGTGATGGTATCTACGGGCGTTGTGTCTTCTTCCGCAGCATACAGCTTCACCTTAGCCGTCTTGCCGCCTGCTGCTGCATCTACAGCAAGTGTATATGTGCCGGTGGGTACGCCTGTTGCATCCTTGCCTTCGCTCTGTGACTCTTTATTCTGCGTGAGCGTAATGCCATCCACCTGATCACACTCTGCTTTACCGATCTTGAAAGCGCCATTGCCGCCTTTTAGAGCGGAGAGGGTGTATTCATTTCTGGGAGCTACGGTCCAGGTTTTAGCCGGTGATTCCTTTGCTTCGCCCTGCCCCTCTGTCTTTGGCTCTACCACAGCTTTCAGATATTCTTCCGCCGCGGTTATCGTAATCGTCTGATTTGCACTCAGCGGTTCGCTGGCAGTGCTGACGGTTACAGTTGCTTTGATTTTATTTGCGATTGTTATATCCTTGTCGCCAAGGGTTACCTTGGTCAATTGACATTTTGTTTTCGCATCAATCACAGCAGTCACAACTGTGCCGCTGGGAACAGAAACCATATTGTTATCTTTAGTAAGCTCGAGAAGCTCCGCGTTTTTAATGGTAGTGCTTCCCTTTTTCACCGTAAGTTTTGCGGTGAACATCTCGTAAGTGCTTCCTTCGCTGACAGCAAATGTGATCTGCGGCATATCCTTCAGACTTGCTTTTACAAGAATATCCGTCGTCAGGTCAGCCATAGGAATCGTATAGGTACCGTCAGCGGCAGCTACTGCGTCCTTCCACTCGGTAACGTTTGCATCTGCGCTCTTGTACTGTACTTTATCGATTTCCTTTGTCTTGGCAGCTTCTTCGCCAATCTCAACAGTCAGCGCAAGATCGCTTGCCGGATCCAATGCAAGCCCGTTTTCTGCAGAGATTGTGTCTGTGCCTGCCTTTATGGTAACGCTTTCTTCGGAACTTGCGTCCAGCTTAATCGTGTTTGTCTTTGCTTCATATACAACGGTAGCGGTAGCAACATCTGATACCTGATCTTCGCCGCCCTCTCCTGCAGCGGCAGTAACCCCAACCGCCTTGATCGTGAGTGTCGCTGCCTCGTCCTTGTCAGGCGCAGTCAAAGTCACGGCTCCACTATACGCGGTACTTTCCTTAGTAGGTGCGGAACCGTCGAGTGTATAATAGAATGAAACACCATCTACTGCTGTTATCTCAAATGTAATACCGCTTGTACGGTTCGGTACACTTGCATCACTGGTTAATGCCGCGTCACCGTTTTTCAGCGCGATTACGGGAGCATCCGGCGCTGCCAGCGCCACTTCATCTCCGTTTACGGATACAGTAGGATCAAGAGCCGGATCTTCCGGATCGACTGTGGGCTCCACAACCTCTTCCTCATCAGGCTCCTCTGCCGGATCTTCTTCTACATCCTCAGACGGATCAATAACAGGTGTATCGTTATCGTCCGGTGTTTCCTCAGAAGGATCTCCTTCCCCGGGTATTTGCTCGTCCTCTGTGGTGTCAGAATCGCCGGAATTATCGGGTTCA
>ERZ808040.2540-NODE-2540-length-10019-cov-3.375981_pt1 | contig 10019 bp, 8 predicted proteins | sample MGYA00380191_ERZ808040 | MGnify/ENA primary metagenome ERZ808040 (study PRJEB31490, sample SAMN06133395) | mouse gut metagenome | isolation source: J6 | host: mice | place: China: Chengdu | collected 2015-05 ... | reverse complement strand
CTGTATTTCTATATCTGCGCAAAATCACACAATCTCAAATGACGCGAAATCCACAGTTCCCTCTTTTACAAGAAAATAAAGCGCATGTTTTCCTGCTTCCACTTGAATCCCGGTCGTTACATGCTTCCAGTTCATTGAATCTACCGCTGCCGACCCGACCATAGTTCCCGCCTGTGGATCGGGACTGTCCGCCCGCACCTCCAGGCATCCAAGGCCCCGCAGCTCCACGGTAATCCGGGATTCCGTTCCTTCAAACTGAAAATATTTAAAGCCTGCCGCCGCCCCGGTACGCAGGTTGCGGATATACGGTTTCAGCCCCTTCTCTCCCGTCTCGTCCGCCTCTTCCGTGATATAAGGCATTTCCTCCGGCAGTTCAGGCACTGCCTCGCCCGGGCCGCTCATCACGACCTGCCCTACCTGTTCCCGGTCTGCCTCGGTGAGATGGCAGGCGATGCAGGAGTCATACGCCCCTTTCGCAGGCAGCGGGCCGTCATGGAGTCCGCAGCTTGTAATCTCAATCTGGGGAATGGTTCCGTCTTCCTGGATCTTCACCTCATCTGCGCACCCCTGTCTGGAAAATGCGGTTCCATGGGTATGCCTGTGCCAGAAAATGTAGAGCCGGTCCCCAATCCTTTCCAGACCGCCGTGGTTATTTCCTGTATAATTCACTGCAAGGGTATTTCCCTCATATCCCAGGTCTCCGTTGGATACGATCACCCCTTTGTACACAAAAGGGCCCTCGGGAGTATCAGCCGTGCCGTAACACAGTTCATGACCCTGCAGGCTGGAATAAACAAAATAATACCGGTTTCCCAGCTTCCGAATGCTGGACGCTTCAAAAAACGGATGCGCTTCATAGCAAGTCCCCTTTGCCGTATCTATACCATTTGCCACACACTTCGGCTCGCTGATGATGGTGTGCATGTCCTGTGCCAGCTTCACCATCATGGCCCCTGGAAATATCACCTGCTCCATCCCCGGAAATTTCCGGGCCGGCGCGAATCCATAATAAAGATAATTCCCGCTTTCTTCTGAGAGGATGGCCGGATCGAACCATCGCCCCGCATCTGGAATTGTACCATCCTCCCTGCGCACAAAATCCAGAAATTCGTATTGTCCTGCGGGTGTATCACAGACTGCCACGGAAATCACGTTTACAAAATCCAGCGCATAGTACAGGTAATATCTGCCGTCCGGCCCCTGCGCCACATCCGGCGCATATAAAAGATGCGGATTTTCCTCCGTTCCCAGGGGCATTCCGATCTCAGGCAGCTTTTTTCCGTAGGGTGCGCCGTTCAGCGGGTCCTGCATTTTTTTATAGATAACACCCTCACAGGTCCACACACCCGGCTCCTCAACCGGCGCGCTCCAGCACACATAATCCTCTTCACAGAATGAGCTACCTCCAAGCCGGTCATGGCTTCCGTAAATGTAGACCCGATCCCCAAACACATGGGGTTCACCGTCCGGAACAGTCTCCCAGAAAGGAAGGTATGGATTCAGTCCTGATGTTTTCATGAAATTCCTCCTCGCGATTTTTTCAGATGCACTTCAATACTTTTTCATGATAACAGCGGCAGGGGACAGAATCCATGTAGTAATTTATTCAGAATCCGACCTTTTTTCAGTTTGTTTCCCGGCCTTAAAAATTCCTATGCAGAGCACCTCCCGCCGGCCACTTTTCTGTTTATTTTAGCTTTCTGCCGAACCGCCTGTCCTTTTGTTTGATTTACGCAGAATATCATACTGGATTTATCATAAAACAAAAGCAAAAATATTTAGCACAAAATAATATTTTGAATCGTATATGAATAAATATTTAATAAAATACGCAAAATAATATTGCATTTCAAAAAACGGGTGGTATAATTTGAGTATGATAAAGAAGAAGGAGTGTGTCGCTATGAAGATACAGGCCGTGTTAATAGATGGTTTTAAGAATCTATCAGATGTAAAAATAACTTTTGATAATATTACAGCTTTGGTAGCACTTAATAATTTTGGTAAGTCTAACGTACTTTCTGGTATTGATTTTGGGTTGTCTTTTATAAAGGCATCTATTGACGATAAGATAGAGATGATGGCAAATTCTAATCTTATTCCGATCAACCAGGGTATGCAGGGGAGAAATTACAAGTTTAAGGTAGAGGTACTAACAGAGGATGCTGGACAGGAGTATCGTGTACAGTACGGATATGAGTTCGCTTGGCAGTGTGATGAGGACGAGGTCCCTGAGATTGTTCAGGAGTATCTGAGAATTAAGCTGGATGAGAAGGGGCAGAAATATACGCAGCTTATCAACAGAACAAAAGAGGTTGCATTATATAAGAGTTCCGAGACAGGTAGATGTTCATCAAAGATTAAGGTTGAGATTTCGGAACTTGTTGTAAATAAGCTTAGAGCATATGATGAGCTTTACTATGCAGAAATCATTAAGAAACTAAATAGCATGAGAATGTATATGGAAAACAATTTGGATGCAAAGAGCTTTTATCAGCCGGACCCAATCATTCGTAAGGGTTTTGAAAACGAGATGATTAATGCTGATAACCTTCCACGCATTATCTTCAATTTAAGGAAACAGAATCCAGATAAGTTTGAGTTGCTGAAAGATGTCTATTTTCAGTTGTTCCCAGACATTGAAGATGTTATTGTAAAGAGCTTTAAAATCAATGCGTCAGAGGGTGACCAGTTCCCAGAAGATGCACCATTCATATTTACAAATTCCATTTACGTTTTATTTGTTAAGGATAAAAACTTGTCGAATGCAGTTAACTTTTCAATAATGTCAGATGGTGCTAAGAGAGTCTTTATGATATTGACCAAGATAATTGTATCCAGTGTCAACAATGTCTCTTTGATAGCGATTGAAGAGCCGGAGAACTCTGTTCATCCCGGATTGTTCCAAGCATATATACAGATTATAAGTCAGCTGTTAGATGATTGCAAGGTAATTATCACATGTCATTCACCATATATTATCAGCTATTTGAATCCTTCATGGATTCATGTTGGTATGAATAGAAAACCCGGTGTAGCAGAATTTTTTGCGTTTAAGAAGTCAGGTCAGAAACAGTTGGAGAATGATGCAGCTGGATTTCATATGAGTATGGGAGACTATCTGTTCTCGATGCTTGCTGATTCAGAGAGTAATATAAGCGATTATTTGGAGTGTAACGCCGATGAGTAAATGCCTTGTACTTTTTGTAGAGGGTGATACAGAGGTTGAATTTTACAAGCAAGTAGTTGCAAATGCCAGAAAACTACACCCTGCGGGCAGGTTCGATACTAACATTGAATATAGGAATGTCAGAGGTGTAGGTGGCTTTAAAAGTATTGCTCTCAGAAAATTTATAAAAGAAATCAAGCCTAAATATGAGAATGACTGTGAATTTACAATCGTACTTTGCAGTGATACAGATGTTTTTGATTTTGCTCCTAAGCCACCGATAAAGTGGGATGAAGTAAAGAAAGAACTTACGGATAACGGAGCTTCCCAAATTATACATGTACAAGCAAAGCGGTCGATTGAAGATTAGTTTTTATACGACATAAAAGGAATTTTGGGATTCTTGAGATTGGGTAAAAATACGAAAGTATCTGGAAAAAACGGATATGATAAGCTTCAACGTTTGTACAAACAGGCCAATAAAGTTTATTACAAAGGAATACAAAGTAACGGTATGATAGAGCGTTTAGATATTGAAAAGATTACGAACGCAGTGAAAAACCAGCTAAATCCTTTATATAAGATACTTGGCGTAGATAAAAACTAAATAAGATTGGTATGTAAGAGCATAGCTCTTTACATAGAAAAAGCCAGAGGTTAACTCTGACTGATTCCCTTGCCAAAGAAGATCTTTGGAATTATTTTTAATTGTGAAAATTATTTAAGCGTCAACGCTGGATCGTTCTTTAGGCCAATCCATTACTATTTATGGTCATGCATCTGCACTTCCTCAAAACTCCGCTCCCCATACCCCGCAGAACGGGTCCACCGGATTCACTCCCTGAAACGCGGACCTTCCCACGATCTTATCAATCACCTGATCCACCACTTCCTCTGTGGGCGTGTACCCGTTGATAAACGTCCGAAACATGGGCGCATCCAACAGATGGTATGGGTTTGCGATGGAAATGAACATTGCCGGAACCTCATTTAAAAACCAGGGCGCGTCCGCCGCCATCAGGTGCAGCCAGTCGATCCTTCTCACGGACTGGTTGCTGGCCGTATCCAGGCATGCCACGTAGACCGCCAGGTCGAATTTGCTTTGGATGTCCTCCACCCCGCCTTCAAACATCTCATGAAAATCCGGTCTGGAATAGTCAAACAGCGTTACCTCAAAGCCTTCCTTTTCCAGCTTTTCCTTCACCAGTCCGATGGCCCCGTCTCCATCCTTGAAGCCGCCCTCCAGGCGGTCCTCCAGAAGGTAAAGGCGGATTCTTTTATATGTATCCGGTGAGATCGGGAGCAGATTCTGTGTATCCTTTACGAGAGTCACACTTTTATCCGCACATTCTCTCGCCCATGCCCGATGCTCTCCGCAGGCAACAACGGACAGCGCCTCTTCCCCGGGCACAAGGGTTCCCGTTTCTTTTTTTCCGGGCAGATCCATGGCCGCCTTCATGGCCAGTATCCGGGTCACGGCCTCGTCCACCCGTTCCATGCTCAGACGGCCGTCTGCGATGGCTTCCTGCACAAACCGGTAATCCTCCCGGATGTCCTTGTTGAACAGGATCATATCGCACCCTGCTGCCAGTGCTGCCGGGATTGCCTGGGAACGTTTCATGGATGTATTGAAGCCCACCATCGGCGTCGCGTCCGTTGTGATCATGCCGTTGAAGCCCAGTTTCCCCCGCAGCAGCCCCTGGAGGATTTCTTTTGACAGGGTGGCCGGAAGGATCTCTTCGTCCTTCAATTCCGGATTGATGTACTTGCTGTACGCAGGCTGCAGGATATGCCCCACCATGACGGACAGAGCCCCTGCGTCCACAACCTCCTGCCAGATGGCCCCGTAGGTTTTGTCATAGTCTTCCACCGACAGGCTGTTCACAGAGGCCACCAGATGCTGGTCCCGTTCGTCCACCCCGTCCCCTGGAAAATGCTTGACCGCCGCGGCAACGCCCTGGTCACTGAGTCCCTTTAGCTGCTCCCTGACAAATGTGGTGACCCGTTTCTGGTTGCTTCCGAAGGTCCGCACGTTGGTGATGGGATTGCGGAAATTCAGATCCAGGTCGCAGATGGGCGCAAAGGCCCAGTTGCATCCCACGGCCATAGCTTCTTTTCCCGCAATCGCCCCCAGGCGGTAAGCCTGTACCGGGTCGTCGGTAGCCGCCGCCCCCATGGGCCTTGCAAAATACGTCCCGTCCGAGCAGATCCCGTTGCCGCCGGATTCCAGGTTTGCGCCGAAGAGCATGGGGATTCTGGAATGCTCCTGAAGAAAGCGGTGTGTCTTCTGGATCTCTGCCGCCGGCATGGGCCGGTACATGATCGCGCCGGGTTTGTACTCCTCCAGAAATTCCTTTAAGAAACCTTCCTCCGTATTGCCGCCGACGGGGCAGAACATCTGCCCGATCTTCTCCTCTGTGCTCATCCCCGCCAGTGTGTCGTAGACCCATTTTTCCATTTTGTCATCCAGAAAAAACGGATTTGCTTTTAAATCCAACATCTCATCTTCCTCCTTAACCGATGCAGCCAATTCTCACGGCATGCTTTTCAGAATCCCTCTGTCCTGATTCTATATACAGCATACGCCTGCAAAAAGTGGAATGCAATGTATTATTTTTTTCTGAATCCGACATTTTTTCAGTGTATGACCGGATGCGTTCTGCTTTCCTGGCTGTTGCTGTTTGCGGTTAGAAGAGCAAAAAAGAAGGAGCAGCCGGGAAATAGGATTTATACACAACATACCGCGCATGTTTGATGATTCGCGATATACTGTAGAAAATCAGCTATTTCCTGACTGCCCCGCCTTTTTAGATTGTAGATATGAAAATTATTCTTTTATCTTATCAAGCTCTGTCAAATTAATACCACAAGCTGTCAAGATTACTTTTAATTCAATATACCGATCTTTCATAACTTTATACGCTTCTGAATCTTTTTCAGACAGTATCATATAATTTTGTAATCTGGAAAACTCTTCAATATTTTTTTGCAGCATTTCTTTTTCAGTCATGTAATTCCCTCCTTCGTTATGATGAAAATACGTCTATGAGATAGTTTCATTATAACAAAAGGATTTTTGGGTGTAAAGCCTTTAACAGCACTCTTTTTTACCACTCAAATACTTTCTTTACCGCCTTTTCCTCATCCATATTATAATAGGTCTGTTCTTTCACCGGAGCCTCCGTCTGTTCTCTGGACGCAATCAGCACCCAGTCATGCTCCGGGCCGGAATCCGGGGCGGATACGCTGAGTTCCCCTCCGGCTGCCTGTGCAGTCTCTGCTGCTTCTGCCCTCTGCCCGACGTGGGTATAGAACTTCCCGTCCCTCGGATTATACCACCACAGGCAGACTTCTCCGTCAAACTCCCGGGGCGCTTCCGGATTCCAGACATTTCCCAGGTTCAGGACGGCTCCGCCCCCGCTTGGAAAATAGACGCAGGCAAACCTTTCATCCAGGCAGGTACATGCCTGCAGATGCAGATCCAGCACATCCTCTCCCTGAATCTGAGGCAGTATCTCCCGTGCCGGACGGGCGGTCATGATCTGCAGGCTGTCAGAAAACTGCCGCAGATACCGGATCTGTTCAGAGCCCTCGGACTGCAGCGCTTCATACCATGTCTGGCTGCTGATGGGGCTTTTCTCCTGCTCGGAAACACAGCACCATACGGAAGCGTGCCCGTAGGTATACCCAAACGCGCCGGAAAACAGCGACCAATAGGCCCGCTTTCTTGTCATCCAGGAGCCGTGCGTCTTCGTTTCCGGAGTGATGGGCCAGGAGGTGGGCATCATCTCGTAGGCAGGCTCCCCGTCCCATACCGGCATCACTTTTTTGCGGCTGTATTCCTTTTCCACCAGTTCATAATTTTTCGGGGTCAGGCCATGGCCGGACTGCAGCATGATAAAATCAATCCAGGCTTCCTCGTCCGTCCAGTAGGACATGGTGGAGCATTCCCCTGTCTGCATCTCATGGCATGCGTGGTAGGTCATCAGAACATCCTTCCAGGCGTCGTCAGGCTGGTTGTACTTTAAGTCCTGATCCAGCACGCCTTTGGCGATTCCTTCCGCCAGGCGCCTCCACACATTTTTATAATCCACCCCGTCATGGATGGGCTGGCGGTCTCCTCCAAGACACCAGAGGATATGGTTTTTCTCCCGGTAGCGGTTTCCGATCCACCGGCCGTAGCGGTATGCGTTTTCTTCGGTAATCGTCTTTTCATAGGTACAGCCGCTCCAGTCGCTTCCAACCACCAACTGGCCCCATACAGGCAGGAGCAGGACATAGAAGCCGTACGACTCCGCCTTATCCAGAATCCAGTCCAGATATTCAAAATAGCGCTCGTTTGGCGTGTCCGGATCGTCGTTTAAAAGCGCCTTCTCCCCGGACGGGCTGTGCATCTCCATATCCCGCTCCGGGTCCAGCGCCACGATCTGGAGCACGGTAAAGCCCTGACTTTTTCTCTTTTTCATCAGATATTCCACATCGTCCCATTTCAGCCTCTGGGGGATCGTCCAGTCCGTGTCCGCAATCCATGTAAACGGCTTGCCGTCGGCAGTGACAAAATAACGCCTGTTTTCCGAAATCCTTAATTTCTCCATCATTTCTTCCTCTTTCATTATATGCAGTCTGCAAAGCAGCTCTTTGTACAATACTTTATACATAATCGATAGAACAGATTTTCATCCATTACTTTATAAGCAATCTGCGAAACAGATTTTCATCTATTCCTTTATAAGCAGTCAGCAGGACAGATTTTGATACAGTACTTTACATCACAGCTCAGGACAGAACCTTTTTTACGGCACACTTCCATCCCTCGTATTTTTTATTCCGCAATTTTTCCTGCATGTTCGGTGTATATTTTGTACGGCCCAGCTTTTCAAAAATGGTTTCATCCCAGATGCCAAGCGCCAGCCCGGCCGCATAGGCAGGCCCCATCCCGGAGAGTTCATCGGAATCCGGCACCTGTACGTCGATTCCGGCGATGTCGCTCTGAAACTGCATGAGATATGTATTTCTGGTCGGCCCGCCGTCCACCCGCAGCTCATGGACCTCCACCCCGGAATCCTCGCTCATGGCCCCGATCACATCCTGAATCTGGTAGGCAATGCATTCCAGACCGGCCCTTACGATCTCCGCCCGGCCGGTGGTCCTGGTCATTCCGGTGAACATGGCGGTGGCCCGGCTGTCCCAATAGGGTGCGCCCAATCCGGAAAATGCCGGAACCAGATACAGCGGATCGTCTGACGCCGCCTGCTCTGCCAGGGCCTGTGTTTCCTGGGGACTGTCAATCATTTTCAGGTCGTCTTTCAGCCAGGTGATCACAGCTCCTGTATAATTTAAGTTTCCTTCCAGCACGTAATTGACTTTGCCGTCCATGCTCCATGCCAGGGAGGTGACCACCCCGTGGTTGCTTAACACAGGATTCTCACCGATATTCATCATGATGGACGATCCGGTGCCGTAGGTGGATTTCATCATACCCGACCGCAGGCAGCCCTGTCCGAACAGCGCGCCGTGGGAGTCGCCCAGCACGCCGTGAATCGGAACCGGATTCGGAAGCAGCCCGTCAAAATCCGTTTCTCCGAAGTTAGAATTGGAGTCGCACACTTCCGGAAGATTGTTCGGATCGATTCCGAATATTTCACAGATTTCCTCATCCCATTTCAGGTCAAAAATGTTGAAAAGCTGTGTCCGGGACGCATTGGAAAAATCGGTTTTATAGGAGGCTTTGCCGGTCAGCTTGTAGATCACCCAACTGTCGATGGTTCCGTGGCAAAGCTTACCTGCGTCTGAGAGTTCCCTGGCGCCTTCCACATTTCTTAAGATCCAGGCGATCTTGGATGCCGGAAAATAGGGGGACAGGTTCATGCCTGTCTTTCGGCGGATTTTCTCCCCATGGCCCGCCGCTGCCACCTGGTCGCAGAGATCCGCGGCCCGGGCGCACTGCCACACCACCGCAAGCCCCACAGGCTCCCCGGTGATCCGGTTCCATGCCAGGGAGGTTTCCCGCTGGTTGCTGATCCCCACACCGGCCACCTTGTCCCTGTCGATCTGCGTCTCCTCCAGCAGCCTGGCGGTCACCGCAATAATATTCTGGTAAATCTCCATTGGGTCGTGGGACACCCAGCCCTTCTCATCGATGATCTGCCGATGGGCCTGATCCACCCTCCGGATCAGGTTTCCGGCCGAATCAAATAATAATGCTTTTGTTCCCTGGGTACTTTGATCAATACTGATTATATATTGTTCTGACATCATTCACCCCATCCTTCATCTGGATGCCAGTATGCTGATTCCTGCCATCCCTTCATATTTTGATTGAAGCCACATCAGAATCTACGGACAGCATCCTTCTGATGTGGCTATCTATGATCGTCTTTACAGCAATTCCATGGCTTTCTTTGCGATTCCTTCCGCATTCAGTCCGTAATGGTCAAATACCTCCTTTGACGTTCCGGTGATCACCGGCGCGTCGGGCAGGGCAAGGTTGACCACTTTTCTCGGGCATTCGCTTCCCACCACCTGGCTGACCATGGAGCCCAGTCCTCCGAAGGGCGCATGCTCCTCCACCGTGAGCACTGCCTTTGCCCCGGACGCAGCCTTTACGATGGCCGCTTTATCCAGAGGCTTGATACAGTACATATCCACGACTGCGGCATGGATGCCCTTCTCTTCCAGAAGCGTTGCCGTATCCGCCGCAGGCTTTACCATTTCCCCGCAGGCTATGATGGCAATATCTGTACCTTCTCTCAGAACCGTTGCCCGATCCATTTCAAAGGGCACGTTTCCTTCTTCGTAGACATCCTCCACCGGATTTCTGCCGACCCGGATGTACGCCGGCTTCTCATCC
>ERZ808040.2539-NODE-2539-length-10021-cov-3.478982_pt1 | contig 10021 bp, 9 predicted proteins | sample MGYA00380191_ERZ808040 | MGnify/ENA primary metagenome ERZ808040 (study PRJEB31490, sample SAMN06133395) | mouse gut metagenome | isolation source: J6 | host: mice | place: China: Chengdu | collected 2015-05 ... | reverse complement strand
TTTAAATAAATAAATCCAGTTTTTTCCGTTCCATTACACTAAGATGGTAAAAATCAGGAATTTCATATCGGTTCCCATCAATATCTGTTACCATTAGCCTAGAATCCGTAAGGTTAATAACCGCATCCCGGCTCACCTGGGTAGTAAAGCGGCAAGCCCCAAAAGTGGTTATTACATTCCAATAGGCAAAGCCGTATTCATCTTTAATGTCTAATACCTTAGTAATAACTGGCATAAAATATCGCAGTTTAATTTGTTCCCTTAACATTTCCTGCTGATCTTTAGGAAGGTTGGAAATCTTTTCTACAATGCCAATTTCTTTTGCCTTTTCATCAGATTCCCGGATAGAGATAAATTCCTCTGGGTTAGTAAGGGGAAAAGTAAGATATACCCCTACCCGCGCGTATTCTTTTTCTTTTGTTTTTAACCCAACAAAACCACCATCTGTCCGGTAGAATAAAGCGTTATCCCCTGTTAAAAAGTGCATTTCTAACAATTCGGCTGATTCTGCTTTTAATGCTTCTTCATCAAATTCGTGTAGATCTAGCAGATCAGGCTTGTGGTTATCTCCCGCCATAGTATTTCTCCTTTCACTCAATGCCCCGCATAGCTAAGGCTTTTGTTTGAAGTTCACTTAATTTATAATAGGTTCCTTTCTTTTCTAATAGTTCTTGGTGAGTCCCTGATTCAGTAAGCCTTCCATCATCTAATACAATAAGGTGTGTAGCGTTTCTTAAAGTAGAAAGCCGATGTGCAATGGAAAGGACAGTACGGCCTTTCTCTAAACGCTCTAGTGACTTTTGGATAGCAAGTTCTGTTTCTGTATCTACGGCGGAAGTTGCTTCATCTAAAATTAAAATCTTTGGATCGGCTAAGATAGCCCTTGCAATAGAAATTCTTTGTTTTTCCCCACCAGAAAGAGAACGGCTGGAAGAACCTAAAAGCGTATTATACCCCATTGGCATTTTACAGATAAAATCATGTGCGTTTGCCTGGATTGCAGCTTTTATAATTTCTTCTATAGTGGCATCTGGCCTGGCGTAAGCGATATTTTCTGCTACCGTGCCCATAAAGATATAAGTTTCTTGGGACACCATAGCTACATTTTTCCTAAGTTCCCGGAAGCCATATTGTTTTACATTAATGCCGTCTACTAGGATTTCCCCCTCCTGTACATCATACAGGCGGGAAATAAGGTTTACCAGCGTGGATTTACCAGCACCAGAACGGCCTACAATGCCAAATACCTCCCCAGCATTTACATGGAAACTAATATCTTTTAAAATAGGCTTATGTGCCTCATAGCCAAAAGTAACATTTTTAAGTTCAATTTCACCATGTAAAGTTTCTGGGCGTACAGGATTGGCGGCTTCTTTTACCTCTGGGACAGCATCAATAATTTCAAACATACGTTGTGCAGAGTTCATACAGTTAGTATACCAGCGGATAATACGGGACATAAATTCTAATGGTCCTTTTAATTGGCCGACATAGCCAGAAAAGGTTAAAACAAGGCCTAATTCGATATTGGAGCCGGCAATAAACATAGCGCCGCCAACTGCCCATACCAAGAAACTAATAATATTTTCTACGCTGGCATACAAAGCAAAAAAACGGTTGTCATAACGTGCAATATCTAGCTCAGATATTCTTACCCGTTTATTATTTTTAGAAAAACGGGTCATTTCTTGTTCCTGCTGGCCGAAAGCTTTTACGACACGGGCACCTACAATACTTTCATTCATCTGCCCCCTTAGGCTGCGGTTAGCACGATGGCGTTTACCATAATAATGCCATAGATGCGGCATCATCCGATAACTAATAATAACAAGGGCAGGCATTAACATAATGGATACAAATGCCAATAAAGGGTCTAGTAAAAACATAATAATACAAGTGGCAAGAAAGGTAGCAACATTAATAAAAAAATAGGGAAGGCCATCAATAAAAAAACTGGATATTTCTTCTGCATCATCGGAAACCCTGGTCATAAGCCCGCCTGTTTGTCGCCTGGCATAAAAACTAATCGAAAGTTTTCCCATAGAAGTAAATACTTGGCTTTTTAAGGTCGCTACTACTTCTGGCGCAATCTTTGCCGTTAGTACCCCTTGTAATATGCCAAGTGCCTGTATACTGATTTTCGTTATAACCATGGCAAATACTAATAAGGTTAAAGCAATTGTAAAACGTCCTGCCGGGATATGTAAAAAAGCTAAGAAAGAGTCATCTTTTGCCAATATTTTATCATAAAGGATAGTGCCGCTTAAATAAGGCCAAATTAAGTTTAGCCCAGCTGTGCCAAGGTAACATAACACCATAAATACAAGATGTTTCCAATATGGCTTAAAGTAGGATAACATACGGAATAAAATTGATTTTTTATCCATACATTTTGGGCAGACTTTACGTTCTTGGTCAGGATAGATCATGCCACATTTGGGGCAACATTCTTTTCCTTTTTTTATATCTAAGTCTTCTTTACAGATTTCCTCCCCTTTTTCTAATTTTTGCTTTATCCGTCAAAGGCGTAAAAAAGATTCCATCCTAGTATTGGAAAAATGACAGAGATTGCGTTCTAAACCATTAATTTTAGCTAAAAGAATACCAGATGCTACTTGCCTAACCACTTCCATTTGCCCTACTTGGTTTAGTTCAAAGATTTGGATAGCAGGTTCGCCTTGTAAGGCAGGGTTAGGCTGCCAGCCGCCATAACCGCCAAAATGGTATTCTGCTTTTTCTATATAAGCATAGGCGGCAAGAATTAATTTTTCTTTGGTAAGTGCCACAATAGAATCTGCAAAACGATAATCTGCATCAAAATCTGCTGTGGCTGCAAAAATAATGTCTTTTTCAGTGATCCCATATTTTCGGATTACACTAATAAAATTACTTGGTAAATTCATTTCATCCCTCCATTTCAAACCCCAAAATTGCAAAGAAATAGCCCTCCTGAAGAAGGGCATAACTTTGAAAGCTATAATATCTCGGGAGACAATAAAAAACTCTTATTAAGTATAAGCCTATTAAATAAAAGTGTCAACTATTTTGAAATAGAAAAAATACTTTTTTATGTTATAATAATTAAATACTATAATCTAATAAAGAAGACATAAAAATATACGGTTAAGAAAGGAAATTGGCAATGAATTATTACACATGTAAAGAATATTATGAAAAAAAATTTAATTTAGTAAAACGGGAGTTTTCGTTTTGTGCAAAAACAAAAGAGGAACATCAGCTATGGCAGCAAAAGGCAAAAAATAGGTTAATTCAGATAACAGGCATGGATCAATGTGTAAAGGCAGACCCGCAGGCAGAATGTCAATATTCTTTACAGCAAGAAGGCTATATAGAAGAATACTGGCTTATGCAGACAGAACCAGGAGTAATCATGCCGTTTTATTTTTTAAAGCCAGGAAATGGGAGTAGCAAAAATTGCCCTTTTGTCTTAAACCCACATGGGCATGGCGGCGGGAAAGAGAATACATTCCGCGCATGGTTTGCAGTAGAACTTGCTAGAAGCGGGTACTGCGTGGCATGCCCCGATACTAGGGGAAGCGGGCAGCGCAGGGAACAGTGGCAGCAGGGAGAGGAAGAAGAAAAGAAGCGCATGAATTCTCATAGAGAAATCCAACAGATGATCCTTGGTTTTGGGCAGTGCATGGTAGGGCTAGCTGTATGGGATTTGATGTGCCTGTTAGATATCTTGTGTGAATGGGATTGTATTGATAAAAATCGTATTGCATGCGCAGGCATGAGTGGCGGCGGGCAACAGACTATATGGCTGGCAGCGTTGGATAATCGGGTAAAGGCGGCGATTACCAGTGGCTATTTTTATGGGTTCCAAGATTCTTTCGTTAGCCTTCCGGGAAATTGTGCTTGTAATTTTGTGCCAAATATGTGGCGCACAATGGATATGGGGGATATGGGCGCTTTAATTGCACCGAGGGCATTATTTATAGAGAGTGGGGAAAAGGATCATTTAGAAGGTGCTAGAGGGTTAGCCAATGTATATCCACAGGTGGAAATAGCAAGAAAAGCGTTTGCTTTATACCAGGAAGAGGAAAAATTAGTCCATTCTATCCATAATGGCGGGCATGAATGGAGAGGAGATGGAATGTTAGATTTTTTGGAGAAAAATGTATAAATTTTGCTGGTATTTATAATAAGTGTATGCTATAATGGTACAATGTCAAGGTGAAAATGGAGATAGTACGTTTATAATAAGTCACCAGAGTTTAAGGAGGAAAATTAAAACAATGAGTTTACAGGTAGAAAATTTAGAAAAAAATATGGTAAAGCTCACGATTGAGGCTCCCGCAGAAGAATTTGAGAAAGCAATCCAAGAAGCATATTTAAAAAATAAAAGTAGGATCAATGTTCCAGGGTTTAGGAAAGGCAAGGTTCCACGCCCAATTATAGAAAAAATGTACGGGGCTGCTGTTTTTTATGAAGATGCAGCAAATTCGTTAATCCCTCATTTATATTCAGAGGCTGTAAAAGAGTGCGGGGAAGAAATTGTATCAGAACCTAAAATTGACGTAGTGCAGATTGAAAAGGACAAACCATTTATTTTTACAGCAGAGGTAGCAAAAAAACCAGAAGTAACACTTGGTGAATATAAAGGCATTGAAGTAGAAAAACAAAATATTGAAGTAACAGAAGAAGAAGTTACAGCAGAATTAGATAAAGTAAGGAACCAAAATGCAAGGACTATTACAATAGAGGACAGGCCAGTTGCAGAAGGTGATATGACAGTAATTGATTTTGAAGGTTTTGTGGATAATGTGCCATTCCCAGGCGGAAAAGGTGAAAATTATGATTTGACAATTGGATCAGGGGCATTTATCCCAGGGTTTGAAGATCAGGTAATAGGGGCAGAAATTGGCAAGGAAAAGGAAATTAATGTGACTTTCCCAGAAGATTATCATTCTGAGGATTTAAAAGGAAAGCCAGCTACTTTTAAAGTAACAGTAAAATCAATAAAGGTAAAGGAATTGCCAGAGGCAGATGATGATTTTGCCCAAGATGTATCAGATTTTAATACATTGGAAGAATACAAGGCAGATATTAAGTCAAAGCTTGTAGAGAAGAAGGAAAAAGAAGCTTCTACAAAGAAGGAAAATGAGGTAATCGATAAAGTTATTGAAAATGCACAAATGGAAATCCCTGATGCGATGATTGATTACCAGGTTAAACAGATGGCAGATGATTTTGCAAGAAGAATCCAACAGCAAGGGCTTTCTGTAGAGCAGTATTTCCAGTTTACTGGCATGAACGCAGAAAAGCTGTTTGAGCAAATGAGGCCAAACGCATTAAAGAGGATCCAGAGCAGGCTGGTACTAGAGGCAATTGCAAATATTGAGAAATTTGAAGTAGCCGAAGAAGAACTAGAGAAAGAATTTGAGAAGATGGCTTCTATGTACCAAATGGAAGTAACAAAAGTAAAGGAAATTATGGGTGACAGCAGCAAGGAAGAGATGAAGAAGGATCTTGTTGTCCAGAAAGCAGTTGATTTTGTAGTGGCAGAAGCAGTTGAAAAATAAAGTGGAGGCGGGAGTATGAGTTTAATACCATATGTCATTGAACAGACAAGCAGAGGCGAACGTTCCTATGATATTTTTTCTAGGTTATTGAAGGATAGAATTATTTTTCTGGGGGAAGAAGTAAATGATACAACAGCAGGGTTAGTAGTAGCGCAGTTGTTGTTTTTGGAAGCGGAAGATCCAGCAAAAGATATACATTTTTATATTAACAGCCCAGGGGGCTCTGTTACAGCAGGAATGGCTATTTATGATACAATGAATTTTGTAAAATGCGATGTGTCTACTACTTGCATTGGAATGGCAGCCAGCATGGGGGCCTTCCTTTTAGCAGGAGGAAAGAAAGGAAAGCGTTTTGCGCTTCCTAATGCAGAGATAATGATCCACCAGCCTTCTGGCGGGGCAAAAGGGCAGGCAACAGATATTAAAATTGTATCTGACCATATTATTAAAACTAGGAAGAAGTTAAATGAGATACTTGCAGCAAATACAGGGCAGCCGTTAGCTACAGTGGAAGTAGATACGGAACGGGACAATTATATGGATGCAGAGCAGGCAAAGGCTTATGGGCTGATTGATAATATTATTATAAGCAAATAGTATGGATTAGGCACAGCCGCCGCCCACGGACTATGGCGGCGGCTGTTTTGCCCTTATGAATATAGGAAAGGAGTGGAGGAAATGGCAGGAAGGATGGAAGATAAGAAGCTTCGTTGTTCCTTTTGCAATAAAACACAGGAACAAGTAAGAAAACTGATTGCCGGTCCAAACGGGGCATATATCTGCGATGAATGTGTAGATATTTGTTCAGAGATTATTGAAGATGAACTGGATGATACAGTGGTGGAAAGTCCTGAAATCAACCTGTTAAAGCCAAGAGAAATTAAGAAATTTTTAGATGAATATGTGGTTGGGCAGGAAGAGGCAAAAAAAGTATTGTCGGTTGCCGTATATAATCATTATAAAAGGGTTCTGTCAGGCCAGACACTAGATGTAGAGATCCAGAAAAGTAATATTTTAATGATTGGGCCTACTGGATGTGGAAAAACATTTTTAGCACAGACTTTGGCAAGGTTATTAAATGTCCCATTTGCAATAGCAGATGCAACGACATTAACAGAGGCAGGCTATGTAGGCGAAGATGTGGAAAATATTCTTTTAAAAGTAATCCAGGCGGCGGAAGGAGATATTGAACGGGCAGAATATGGCATTATTTATATTGATGAAATAGATAAAATTACTAAAAAATCAGAAAATGTATCTATTACCCGTGATGTATCAGGAGAAGGCGTACAACAGGCACTTCTTAAAATTCTGGAAGGCACTTTGGCTTCTGTCCCACCACAGGGAGGAAGAAAGCATCCTCAACAGGAATTAATACCAATTGATACTACGAATATTTTATTTATTTGTGGAGGTGCCTTTGATGGGTTAGAGAAGATTATTGAATCAAGGATGGATCAAAAGTCCATTGGCTTTAATGTGGAGCAAGAGGTACGCAGGGAAAAGAAAATAGATGAACTTTTGCATAATGCGATGCCACAGGATTTGGTAAAGTTTGGCTTAATCCCAGAATTTGTAGGCCGTGTCCCTGTAACAGTCACATTAGATTTATTAGATGAGGAAGCATTAATTAGGATTTTGAAAGAGCCAAAAAATGCGATTATTAAACAGTATAAAAAGTTATTTGAATTAGATGAAGTAGAATTGGAATTTACAGATGAGGCAGTAGAGCTAATAGCAAAGCAGGCGTTGGAGAGGAAAACAGGAGCAAGGGGACTTCGTGCTATTTTGGAAAAATCATTAATGAATGTAATGTTTGATATCCCATCAGATGACAGTATTGGGCGCTGCATTATTACAAAAGAAGTAGTAGAAGGGAAAGCACAACCTGAGCTTGTTTATAGAGATGACAGAAGGAAAGCGGGACGTTCTATCCAAAATAAAGGAGCGAGTGAAACCGCATAGGCAGGAGCGAGATATATGAAAGAAGAATTACTGGCTTTGCCGGTAATTGCATTAAGAGGCATGACCATACTTCCGGGTATGGTGGTGCATTTTGATGTTAGCCGGGAGAAATCAGTCAATGCACTGGAACGGGCAATGGTCCTAGATCAAAAGATATTTCTAGTAACACAAAAGAATCCAGAGGAGGATAACCCTTCTCTGGACGATTTGTATCAGATGGGAGTCATTGCGCGGATTAAACAGTTAATTAAGTTATCCAATAATATTATACGGGTTCTAGTAGAAGGGCTAGAAAGGGCCGTTTTAGAAGAATTAAAAGAAGAAGATAAATTTCTTTTAGGGGAAATTTCGATACCAAAGGCAGAGGGAGAGTTAGATGATACGGTAAGAGAAGCAATGCTTCGGGTAATCCGGGATTTATTATTTCGGTATAGTAGTGTAAATACAAAATTAAACCGCGAAACCATTAAGCTTTTAGGTGAAACAAGGGATATAAGTTATTTATTAGATCAAATAGCCAACAATATGCCGTTGTCTTATGAAAAAAAGCAGCGTTTTTTAGAGGCTTCCGATCTAATGGAACGCTATGAAGAAATAGCAGTTGTTTTAAATAATGAAATTGAAGTGTTTCGTATCCGCAAAGAATTCCAATAAGAGGTAAAAAAGAAAATTGACCAGAACCAGAAGGAATATATTTTGCGGGAGCAGATGAAGATTATCCGCAAAGAGTTAGGAGAAGAGGATTCTCTATCGGATGCAGATCATTATTTGGAAGAATTATCAAAATTAAAAGCAAGTAAAGAGGTAAAGGAGAAGATCCGTAAGGAAATTGAACGTTTCCGGGGCATGGCATCCAATAATTCAGAGTCTTCAGTAGCAAGGAATTATATTGAAACTTTGTTAGAAATGCCATGGAATAAGGTATCTAAAGATAAAAAGAATATTGATGAGGCTGAACGGATTTTAAATGAAGATCATTATGGGCTGGAAAAGGTAAAGGAAAGAATCCTAGAATTTTTGGCAGTCCGAGTATGGAATGAAAAAGGGGATAGCCCTATTATTTGTTTAGCAGGCCCGCCTGGCACAGGGAAAACTTCAATAGCGAGATCTGTGGCAAGGGCACTTGGCAAAGAATATATCCGAATTAGTTTAGGGGGTATCCGGGATGAAGCAGAAATCCGCGGGCATAGGCGGACTTATGTAGGCGCTATGCCAGGGCGGATTGCAACAGGGCTTAAAAATGCTGGTGTAAAGAACCCACTTATGCTGTTAGACGAAATTGATAAAGTAAGCAGTGATTATAAGGGAGATACTTCTGCAGCATTATTGGAGGTATTGGATGCAGGGCAAAACTCAAAATTCCGTGATCATTATATTGAAATACCATTAGATTTGTCACAAGTACTTTTTATTACAACAGCAAATTCAGTACAAGATATACCAAGGCCGCTTTTAGACCGTATGGAAGTAATTGACATTTCAAGTTATACAGAAAATGAAAAGGTTCATATTGCGAAAGAACATTTAATAGAGAAGCAATTAAAAAAACATGGATTAACAAAAGAACAGGTAAGCTTTTCAAATAAAGCAATAGAAAAGTTAATACATAGCTATACTAGAGAAGCAGGCGTAAGAGGGCTGGAACGTAAAATTGGGGAGATTTGTAGAAAGGCTGTAAGGGAGTTAATAAAGGATAAATATGGAAAAATCCGTATTACGGAAGGCAGCCTAAAAAAATATCTTGGAAATGAGCTATATGTTTTTGATGTTGCAAATGAATCAGACGAGGTTGGTATTGTAAGAGGGCTTGCTTGGACTAGTGCTGGCGGGGATACCTTGCAGATAGAGGTAAATGTTATGCCTGGAAGGGGAGATATTAAGCTAACTGGAAAACTGGGTGATGTAATGAAAGAGTCTGCCCAGGCAGGGATTAGTTATATTCGTTCTGTAGCAGGGAAATATAATCTTGGAAAGGATTATTTTAAAAACCATGATATCCATATCCATATACCAGAAGGGGCTGTCCCAAAAGACGGGCCATCGGCAGGCATTACAATGGCAACAGCTATGTTATCTGCTATCGCGAAAAAGCCAGTACGTGCTGATATAGCTATGACAGGCGAGATTACATTAAGAGGCAGGGTATTGCCAATTGGCGGGTTAAAGGAAAAGATTTTGGCAGCTAAAATGGCGAATATAAAAACAGTTCTGGTGCCAGAGAAAAACCGTCGTGATGTAGCGGAGATTTCGGCAGAAATAGTGAAGGGAATTGAAATTGTTTATGTGGATACCATGGAGCAGGTACTTGCAAGGGCTATTAGATAAAGGGTTTTTAACAATGAACAGCAAGGATTCCCCTTTCTCTTAGGCAGGGGAGGAATTGTTTTGCCCTTAACTGCCGCAAGTGGATTGAAACAAGGGAATGAGGGAAGAATGGTAATTAAAAGTGTAAACCTAGAAATCGTATGTGGAGTAACAAGCAAGCTGCCTGATACAGTATTGCCAGAAAT
>ERZ808040.2538-NODE-2538-length-10025-cov-8.612786_pt1 | contig 10025 bp, 15 predicted proteins | sample MGYA00380191_ERZ808040 | MGnify/ENA primary metagenome ERZ808040 (study PRJEB31490, sample SAMN06133395) | mouse gut metagenome | isolation source: J6 | host: mice | place: China: Chengdu | collected 2015-05 ... | reverse complement strand
CTGATGCGCTATTCCAGCAACAACTTAAACCAGCTGACCCGTAAAGTGCATGAAACCGGGCGGGTTTATGACGCTGATTTGGAAGATATATCCCAGCGGCAGGAACAGCTTTGGGAGGGTGTGCAGAAGATACTGGCCCAGCTTTCCAAGCTCTCCTGACCGGACAGCTTGCCCCATCTGCGGAGGGAGGAACGGCGTTCTTCGCCGCGCCTTCCTCCGCTTTTTCTTTTTGACGGTAAACTTGCCGGATGTGCCGGAATCATGGATAATAGCGGCAGAACAGGGTTTTACGAAAGGAGTGGACTGCTATGATGTCATTTGAACAGGTGATAGACATTTTTGGGGACTATCTGGCATTGGATACAGAAATGGAAGTCTGCAAAAGCCGGTATGGGTATATCCGGGTGGAGTTTCATGGGACAGGGGAATTACCCGGCTATTGCAGCGGCATGGTCTGCCGTACCCCAAAGGAGCTTTTTGACCTTCTGCTTTCCGATTATGAAAGCTATCTGGAAATCCAGCGGACAAAGGGACGCAGGAATGTGACGGAGGAAGATAAAAACGAAATTGCCGCACTGTGCCAATCCCGTTTGGAGAGGTGGGAAAAAGGAAACGCCAGATAGCTTTGGCGATTTACTTTCGGCATGAAATAGGATATACTGATAAAGGTCAAAGCGCAGACAGTCCCGCAAACGGGCGGGTCTTTTCATAGAGGAGTGAGTATATGGAAAATCATCAGCTATCATCGGACAATCCGATGATTTTGGAAATCAGAGAATTGCTGGAAAAGTCAAGAAAAAATATCGCGCAGCAGGTCAACACCGAGCTGCTTACAACCTACTGGAACATTGGCCGGATTATTGTGGAGTATGAGCAGCAAAGCCAGCTTCGCGCAGAGTATGGAAAGCAGACCTTAAAAGAACTTTCCAAAGAACTGACAAGGGAGTTTGGAAAAGGCTTTTCGCGCTCCAATCTTCAAAATATGAGGGCATTCTATCTGGCCTATGAGAAATGCCAGACACCGTCTGGCAAATTGGCCTGGTCCCATTATTGCGAGCTTTTGACAATCTCCGATGAGGGCAAGCGCAGTTTTTATGAAAAAGAGGCTGTCAATTCCGGCTGGTCGGTACGGGAGCTGAAACGGCAGATTGAAAGCTCCTTGTATGAACGCCTCTTATTATCCAGTGGCAACGCCAACAAAGAAAAGGTTCTCTCGCTGGCTCAAAAGGGAATTGAAATCGCACAGCCAGCCGATATTATCCGCGATCCCTATGTATTCGAGTTTTTAGGGATTCCCGAAAACAAGCCTTACCTGGAAAGCGATCTGGAACAGGCGCTTGTGATGCAGATTGAAAAATTCCTGCTGGAACTTGGCCGGGGATTCATGTTTGTAGGAACCCAGCAGCGGATCACCTTAAATAATACCCACTACTATGTGGATATGGTTTTTTATAATAAACCTCAAGCAAATTTTCAACCTATCTTTTCATATCTCGTCAAATGGCGATAAGTCTTGGAATTTAAGGCTTTTTCACCATTTTTCATATCGGGAGATACTTGGCATATCTTGGTGCTTCTCGGCATAATTTTGAATCCAAAAGTAGTACGGCGGTAGTAAAACCACTGATTCGGCTATGCCGCCAGACGCTCCATTTCTGCCTTTGCGGAATCGTATGTCGCATGGGCGTAATAGTTCAGCGTCATCGTGATGTTGGCGTGTCCCATGATATACTGCAACGCCTTGGGATTCATGCCTGCATTTGCTAATCGTGTGCAGAATGTATGTCTGAGGATATGGGGCGTGATGTTCGGAAGCTGCTCTTTGTTCTGCTTGTTGTATTTCTTCACAAGTCCTTTCAGCATACTTTCATAATTTGCCGCCACTTTCGGCATCCCGTCATTTTTGAGGAACAGGAAATTTTTGTAGCCCTCAACGCTGAATGGAGCTGCGTTGCTCCGATTTCTCAGCACACGCCTTAATGCTTGGTAGACATCTTCGCTCATAGGAATCTGCCGTGTGCCTTTCTTGGTCTTTGGTGTTTCCACATAGCAGCCAATGTCGGTATCACGCAAAAGCTGATGGTCAACATTGATTTGGCGGTTTTTGAAGTCCAGAGCCGTGGTAAGACCGCAGAACTCTGAAATCCTCAATCCAGTGCCAAGCAGGATGATTACCTCGTCACGGTATTTTTTATACACCGCATCCTGCTCCATAAAGGCTAACAGGCTTTCTTCCTGCTTCGGCGTTAGTGCCGCCTTTCGTTCCCTGTCGTCCTCAATGACAGTATCAAGGGCGAAGTTAAATGGATTTTTGCGGATACAGTCATCTTCAATAGCGGTGTAGAAAGCCGCCTTTAGGGAACGCTTGAAATTGCTGATGGTCTGGAAAGCAAAACCTTTCTCACTCATCCGTATCGCCCATTCCTTTGCGTCCGACTGCTTCACGGTATCAATGCTTTTCATGCCGAAAGGGTCGTCCTGCAACAAGCCCATAAGGTAGTCACGCCCTTTTTTCGTGCCGTGTTTTACATTTTTCCGCAGACCGTTCTGTTTTGCATAGAGCTGACATACGGTCATTTTCTTGCCGATGGTGTCGATGCCGTCCTCCAAATCCCTGCTGATTTCCTTTACCTTGTCCCGAAGTGCAGGGACATCACGCTTGCCCGCAGGGGTCTTGTCTGTGGCTACCAGTTTCCATGAGTACACAAACTGCGGCTTGCCGAATGCGTCTACATATTTATATGCGTATCTCCCGTCTTTTCTCTGGCTCTCTCCAGTCCTTAGTATCCGTCCTTTATTGTCCCGTCTTTTTTCTGACATAGTGTGAAGCTCCTTTCCGTTCTGGAACGAGCCTTGATACGACATACCTCTATTATACCGATATTTCGGCTCGATGCAACTATATGACTTCCATGGAATCAATCATTTTTTCAAACTGCTTCCGCTTAATCTGCACACGGTTTCCGTTCATAATCAGCCAGTTAGCGTTGGGGTGTTCATCTGCCAACTGGCGTAATTTCTTTTCCCCGATGCGGAAATACTTTGCGGCTTCCTCTATGGTGAGGGTGTATTTCTCCCAGATGGGAACATCTGCGTAATTCATAAAACCTCCTGCCAAAAAAATAAGCCTGTGCAGAATAAGCACAAGCATCACTTAAAGTTACTGTTTCGTTGTTACGCCATCCCCGTCAAATCAATGCTGACTGCAAGGGAGTGATTGAGCTTCGGCATTATGCTTTCGGGAAGCCTACCGATATAGTTTTCCAACCGCCGCTTGTCTATGGTGCGGATTTGCTCAGCAAGGATTAAGGAGTTTTTGTCAAGCCCCTCAAAACTGTCTACCTCGGTATGTGTGGGCAGTTTTGCCTTTGTATGCACTCGGCTTGTAATTGGGACGATGATAACTGTCGGGCTGTGCGTGTTCCCTATATCATTGGAAATGATAAGTACGGGTCGCCTGCCGCCCTGTTCCGAGCCGACAACGGGATTTAAGTCTGCGTAGAAAATGTCCCCACGCTTGATAGTCCTTTCCATTATATGTTTAACCTCCTATCTGGATTTTAGGCAGGAGCTTCCTGCCTATGTAGCCGCCAGATACAAGGAAGTATTTAAGGTCGGGAGAGCATAAAACAAAGCTCTGTTTCCATAGACCGCCTTGTATCTGGCTTGATATGATAGGAGCATTTCTATTTGTCCTCGACACCCCGAAATGCGGATGCGTAATAACGCAAGGGAAGTCGCCAAACGGTCAGCAGCGAACTGACGCCACGGGAGTTTCACCCCAACTGTCGGTCTGACAGAGCCGCCCTCATTGCCTGCGGCGGATTGATTACCGCTCGGACTGTGACTGGACGGGAGTACCATTATTCTCTTTGTGGGTTACGGCGAAATCGGGAGCTGCCCGATATTTTGAGTCGGTAAGATAGGCTCACCACCTTTCTGTCGCTCGCTGCCATTCGGCAGGTCATGGCGTACCGCTGCACACGCTTATGCTCATCACAATCACAAAGAGGAAGTGTTTGGCGAATGGGTATTCGGTTGTCAAGGAACTGTCCCCGTTTTCGCCACACAAAGGAAAATGGGGCGAAGGCATTTTTGCCTTACACCCCATAGTCCTTGGCAACGCCCGTTTTTGGACGCTACTTCAAAACTTTTTTGATTTTTTCTTTGAGCCGTCTTACACGCTTGTAAACTGCCTCCTCGGTCAAGCGAAGTGATGCGGCTATGTCATGAGTAGAATACCCTGCAACTGCATCACGATGATTTGCAGGGTAAGCCTGTCCACTTTAATCAAGACATGAAAGAGCTGCTGATTTTCAATGCTGTCCAAAAAATCCTCAACCGTTTTCACTTCGGGCTGTGCCGTTTCCTCGGCAAATTCCTCAAGGTATGTACCTGCATCCTGCAATCTGCGATAAAACCGTCTGTCAGAATTAAAGACCGCCCAATCGTGAGTATGGAGCTGCTCGATGGTGTCCTCGTTGACACCCAAGCTCCGTAACTGCTTTTCCTCGGCTTCTTTCCAGAGCCGCCATTTCTTTTCCTCTCTGCCATAATTGAATGACATTCCTGTTACCTCCAATCTGAATTTTTTTGAAAATTCAGATTGGCAGGCGGAGAACGACATCCCACGCCAGAAGCAGGCTTGTCCCATATTCCTGCAAAAAACGACAAAAGAAAAACCGCAAAGGCTGTCACACCTTTACGGTTTAGGGAGAGTTTGTTTCTATTATGTAGAGATTTGACTTCTACTTTTGAGGTACAAAGCCCCCTTGCAGTGGCGAGGATTTTTTTAACAGGTTATCCGCCCATCCTCGGTATAGTATATGTAAATAGAAGCCGTTACTTGCAGGCAATAAAAATCCCTCCAAACTTCAAAAAGCGAAGTCGGAGAGTGTTCAGAGCATAACAAATCGGCTCACCGAAACATCGTTTTTTTTATTCGGTGGGCTTGTCCTACCTATGGCTATATTAAGAACAGAGCCGATAAACTTGTGATTACTCACTTGTTCATCGGCTCTGCGTCTTAGGCGTCTGGCTCTTTGATGACGGTTACTTGTAAGTCCTTGACTTCAATCAAAACTTCCTGCTTGCACTTAGGACAGTAAAGAGGGTAGTTTTTCAAAATGGTATCCTTTCTAATCCTATTACGGGTTTTCCCTCCGCAAATAGGACAACATATCCATTTTTTATTTTCTTCCTGCATACAATCACCTCACTGACCTTAACCACTAATTTCTGAACAAATTATTTGGGAAGTCCCAAATAAACTGCAATAAGGACAAATACTATTCCAAGTGCTATAAGAAGTATAGACCACTCCTTATGCTTTTTACGAGCTATTCCGAGGGCAATAAAAAATATCCCTAACAACATTGACGCTACCATTGCAAAAAATCCCATTTTACTTACTCCTTTCAAGATGAATTATTCTATCATGACGATTAGCTATTTCCAAATCGTGAGTTACGGTAATGATAGTCGTGTTAAATTCTTTGTTCATTTTAAAAAGCAAAGTTACAATTCTTTCCCTGTTCTCTATATCCAGAGACGCTGTTGGTTCATCAGCCAAAATAATTTGAGGTTTCATAATGATTCCTCTGGCAAATACGGTTCTCGCTTTTTCTCCGCCAGAACATTCAAGCGGCTTCTTTTTTAATATTGGTTTAATGCCAATTGCATCAACTACACTTTCAAAATCCTCTGGCTTAAACTCTTCTTTTTCAGAGCCTGCGTAAAGTAAAGGCAATTTGATATTATCTTCAATTGTCAAAGAATTGATAAGTGCTGATTCTTGAAGAACAAAACCAATCTTTTGATTTCGCCATTGTGCTAACTCATTTGTATGTAGATTATTAGTGAGCGAACCCAAAAGGGTATATTCACCGTTATAGTTTCTATCTATCAATCCGATAATATTAAGCAAAGAGCTTTTTCCTACTCCAGATTCACCTACAATGGCAATTTTCTCACCATCTGTGACTTCGAGTTTGAAATCATTTAATATTGAAATCTGTGTCTTTTTGCTTTTATAGATTTTTTCTTTAACGCTTAAATCAATAATTTTTGTCATTGTAACACCCCCAAGGAAATTGGAATTTTTTTGATTTTCCATAACATACTCTCCACAACAATTACTCCGATAAGAATATCAGAAGCAGCAACTAACAATAAAGCCAACCAGTCCATACCTATCAAACCAAATAATCCATAAGTGGCAAAGGTGGCATCTTTTCTTAGCCAGCACCCATATCTGTCAAAAGCAGTGATTATAAAAACAACTGTTAGGTTAATAAACGAAAGTATCCCAAAATAACCATAAAAAATTTTTTTCAACTTTGAATAACTCAATCCAACCAACAGATTGATTGTAAAGTCTTTTAACATTAAACGGACGCTAACTAATGCGTTCCAAACAGAAAGACAAGTTATAACTACAAGCAAAATAAAGGTTATTATGCAAATGATTTTTAAGGTATGAAGATAATACTCATTGAAATAATCATAATTTTCCTGTTGGCTAAAGAAATTAAATTTTAAGCCCAAATTATCTTTGATAACCTCACCCAAATCCGTTATTTCTTCTTTTGTGGTTTGCAGAATTGTTACATCCATGAGACCATTTAATCGAAGGTCTATATTTGCGTGATTCATAAATTCCTCATTTACAGGAACAAGAATCGAAAAATTGTAGTATGTCTTGGAATTGAGAGCATAATAATTGGAATGGTAAGCATTTTGCTTCAAAACCCCTTGAACTTTTAGAGTTATTGGTTGTCCAAGGATAGATTCTTCAATTTTTATTTTTGACCCAACGGGGTATGTTGTACTTAACCCTTTTCCTATTAAAACTGGTATTTCCCCATCAAATTGGTAATTAAAATCTACATCTGCCCCTTGTGAAAGCTCAAATTGATTTAATTTATAATACTCCTCATTCATATAGCCTAATGATATTTCCATATCATCAGTGTTAGATATGGATGCAATAAATCCATCTGTATAAAAAGCATAATTAAAGTTATTGTTCAAATAGTCGTATACTGCTTGTATTCCATTTTCGTTAATTAGACCCATATCCATATGACTGTTTGGGTCTAAATTAGCGATGTAAATTCCTTCTTGATTGATATATTTTGTTTCTTGATACCCTTGAAAAGTTGATAAAATTGAACGAGCAGCAGTAAAGGTTATGTAATTCGCCATGCAAAGCAACAGAATCATACCTATGCCAAGTATCGCTTTTCTTAAAAATATTTTTGAAACAATAAACCTAAAAATTTTCATATTTCCGCACCTGCCTTGCACTAATTAGTATGTATGTTATCAAAATGAGAACTAAGTAAAAGTTGCTGAAAAAGTTGAAATCCAAATAAGCATTTGCTAAAACCGATAGAAGGTAAACGGGAATTAATATCGTTAAGCTATCCCGTATATACCGAGTTGTGATATTAAATACAGTACCTCCCACAAGTATTCTGCAAAATATTTCTACCTTTTTCCTTTGCAGCATTTGATAATGAAAAACCATCACAATGAATGTAAATAACGAAACCACTAAGGGCTGGTAATCAATAAAGTTTTTCAAAAAAGCTTTTAGAAGATAAGAATCCAAATCTAAAGTCTTTACATAATCCAAAAGCAAATTTAGAGAAAAGCAGAGAATATATGCAAAACTTAGCTCTAACATATCTGTTAGCCTAAATATAGATTTTTTCATGGTCTACCCCTTTAAAGTATTGAGCGTTAATTTCTATCTTTCTTTTGTGATGTTCCTATCTTTGCTTTATAAAGAGATTTCGCTGTCAACATTGCAAAATAAAACAGCATAGCAACCAGAATAATAACGCAAAAATCTCGTTGTGACGAATAACTCATAAAGTTGATTCCTTTTGTGCAAAGATGAGCTGCCATATAGGAAATTGGGAAAAGTATAGCTCTGTCAATCCATACAATTGTTGCTTGCTTGTTTTTTAATAAAAACCGCAGAACTGCAAGTATGACAAGGACAAGGAACGCTAACATAAAATATGGCAGGAAAATTTGTCTTGGCAATGTTACAGTGTCTTGATAAGCATTATCATTTGTCCCATAAATCAATACATCTTCGGAACCATCATTTTGAGCATAGAAAATCTGAATGTTCGTTTCTCTATCAGAGGGAATAACCATATTTTGTTTTCCACGATTAGACGAATATATGTCCCAAGTCGTAGTCCAAGCATTTATCTGATAAATCTCTGTTTCATCATTAAACTCTTTCATACAGCTATAACCTGTTACCTTATTATCAAAGGCGATGGTAATGCTCCCGTCAGCACCACTATTAACATGGAACAAGTCATCGGAATAGGGAAAAAATTTAGGTGATGTTAAAATTCCAAAGAGAACCGTTACTATGGCACATGCCAAAATCGCTGTTAAAAAAACAGTCTGAAGGCGTTTGATAAATAACTCCTTTTTTATTCTTTTTAGCGGAACAATATCAGCGTCTGGGATAATGTCTGCGGGTTTCCGCATATGTTCAAGCTCTGCACGGCACGTTTCACAATGTTCGAGATGTTCACTAACAAACTCTCGTGTATCCATACTTACCATGTCTTCTACATAAAGCGGAAGGATGTCTCTGATTAAATTACATTTATTATTCATCTTTGTCCTCCATTTGTGTTACTATTTTATTTCTTGCCCGGTGATAAGTGACACAGGCCCAGTTATCTGTTTTTTGGAAAATATCTGCAATCTGTTTAAAGCTCAACTCTCCAAAGACCCGTAACATAAAAACTTCCTTATAAGGTTCAGCTAAATTATGCAACAGGAGATGTATTTGCATCGCATCATATTGCTTTGATATTTGTTCCTCAATGGTGTCTTGATTGTCTGGGAAATCAATATCATCAATATTTTCAACACGGTGTTGCTTTTTCAAGTAGGAGAAATAACAGTTTTTTGCAATTTGGCAAAGCCAGACACGGACATCTGTTTCACCACGAAAATTATCTATTGAACGCATTGCCCTAAAGAAAGTTTCGCTTGTGATTTCCTCCGCAATGCTTTCGTCTTTTGACAGCTTTTTGAGAAAAAGAAACACATCATTAAAGTATCTTATGTATATTTTCTCAAATTCTTCTTCAAAACCTGCCACTTTCTCACCTCCTTACCTATAAGACTTCGCACTTCAAAAAATCTTACAAGTTTTTCAAAATATTTTTATTTTTCTTTTTTCGTGCATCGTCTGGCTTGACAGTATTTTGTGGAATGAGCCACACACGATTTATATTTAAAGCTCCCTCAACACGGTTTTCCTTGCAAAGCCGTTGTACCCATCTTAGCGATACATTCCATTTTTCTGCGGCTTGCTGTGCTGTCATATATTCAAACATATTTAACCTCCTACTGTGTACTGTATATAGTGTAGCCGTTTGAACGAACTATATCAAGTGTGCAAATATGAATTTTCATTTCTCACTATAAGAGGTTATATTTCCTATCACAAGAGATTTCACATCGTTTAACTGGAAGCCACATCTCTGTAAAATATAAGGGTAAGATTTTCAGAGTATAGGTGGTGAGCTAATGGACGAAAGGAACAATCATTTTGACTTCGATTTTACGCCGATAGGACAGGCTATCAAGAAAACCCGTGAAGCCAGAGGGATGACAAGGGAAGAGCTTTCTGGAATAATCGGGTATGCTCCCAGACACATCCAATCCATCGAAAACGAGGGGCAGTATCCGAGCATCGAGCTGTTTATCCAACTTATTACGATGTTCGATGTGTCGGTTGACGAGTACATATTCCCAAACAAAGAAGTCGAAAAAAGTTCTGTCCGCAGACACTTAGACGCAAAGCTCAACAGATTAGACGATAGAGTGAATATTCTAACGCTTCGGATCCACCGTTTTATCGCTTGAGAGCCACCTCGGATTTTAACACTTTAGAGCCACCACAAACACAAGATATAGTAATGGAGCCATGAGCATGAGCTCACAGCTCCAACTTTTTTTACAGGTCTTACAAGTGT
>ERZ808040.2536-NODE-2536-length-10028-cov-9.135062_pt1 | contig 10028 bp, 13 predicted proteins | sample MGYA00380191_ERZ808040 | MGnify/ENA primary metagenome ERZ808040 (study PRJEB31490, sample SAMN06133395) | mouse gut metagenome | isolation source: J6 | host: mice | place: China: Chengdu | collected 2015-05 ... | reverse complement strand
GGAACGGCTTCCCTGGCTGCGGCACTGCGTCAGGGAGATCACGGTGACGAACATCGGGGCGCGGCACAGCCTCCTGGGGCTGCTGCGCTCCGATGCGCCGCCCGTTGAACTTTTGCCGCCGACTGTTCCGATGGGGCGACAGAAAGGCCAGAAAGTACATTATACGCAGGCGCGGTAGACGGCAGGGTGTCAACAAGACACCTTGCCTCTCTTTTTTGAGAAAACAGGGTGTATCTATGACACCCAACGGGAGATGAGAACTTGGCGGAATCTACGATTTATTCCCATTTCTGTTTCAAGTCCTGCCGTGTGCAGGATCTGAAGGACAACAGGGCTGACGGGCCGATCCGTGTGCAGGTAGCCAAGATTATCCAACTGACCCAGGAGCAGTACCGGCATTTTTGTTCCAATCTGCTGGAGGATATGCCCTTCATCAAGGCCAATAAGGACCTCAGTGGCAGCAAGGACATTCCTCTCTGCCTGCTGGTGACCACCCGGAATATCCGGGGCGGTATCCTGGTGGACTGCCAGGGTTACGACTACGCGCGCTATGCGGCAGAGGTACTGGACAAATCAGCTTTGGACCTGCGGGATGTGCCGGTGGATCACTACGACCTGAAGCTCCGGCAGCCCCGCAGCCAGCGGGAGCGGTGATGGTTTTCCTTTCAAGAGGGCGGGCACCGCCCGCCATTTCAATCAACCTACCGCTTGGAGAAAAGCCCCGCCAACGGCGGGGCCGAGGCCATCGCCGCCCCTGGCGGCGATGGCGCAAGCATAGCGCAAATGTACATTTTGCGCGCTTGCAGGGGGATATCCCCCCTGTCCCCTATGCCGCCTGCGGGCGGAAGATCGGCGGCGCAGGCCGCAGAAAGGAGTGTGGAGTGCGAAGTGTCGCCTCAGTGAGCTTTGGCAAGGACTCCCTCGCCATGCTCTTATTATTACTGGAGCGAAACACACGATTGGATGAAGTGATCTTTTACAATTCGGAAATGGAATTCCAGGCAATCTATGATATCCGGAACCAGATCAAGCCGGTTCTGGAGCAGCGGGGCATCCGCTTCACCGAGGTGAAGCCGGGTGTCCCGTTTTTATACAATATGCTGGACAGGCCGGTCAACTCCAAGAAGAACGGATTCCACTTGGGCTATGGCTGGTGCGGCGGTTCCTGCCGTTGGGGAACCAAGCTCAAGACCCGCTCTCTGGACGGTGTAGCCCTGGACGCGGACATCCACTACGTTGGCATCGCTGCGGATGAGCTGGAGCGGCTGGCACGGCTGGAGGCCCCCAAGTGTTCACCCCTGGCCGAAGCGGGGATGACGGAGGCGGACTGTCTGGCGTACTGCTATGAGCGGGGATTTTTCTGGGAGGAAAACGGCGTCCGGCTGTATGATATCCTGGACAGGGTGTCCTGCTGGTGCTGCAAAAACAAGAATCGGAAAGAGCTGAAAGCCATCTATCAGTTTTTGCCCCAATATTGGGAGAGGCTGAAGGGGCTGCAGGCCCAGATCCCCATGCCCATGAAGCCGTACAGTCGGAAGGGCGTTCCCTATGGCAATGTGTTCGATTTGGAAAAGGTGTTTGAGCAGGAGATCCAGGCGGAGAAGAACGGCGGCGCTCCCAAGGAGAAAAGGAGGCGGCATGAGCAGGGCAGATAAGCATGGCCGGCACCATGTTCACATCGAACTGACGCCGGCGCAGTACCAGCGGCTGGTGACCCAGGCCAGACAGTGCGGTCTCTCCCGGAGGGCCTACCTCGTCCGGCTGATCGAAGGGACTCCCGTTCGCGCCCGCCCCTCCCAGGAGATCAAGGAACTGCGGACGGAGATCCACCACATTGGCAATAACATCAACCAGATCGCCCGCAGCGTCAACGCCGGCATTGCCAAGGCAGAGGATGCCAGGCGGGGGCTGTTTCTGCTGGATCAGGTCTATGAGCTGATGTACCAGATTGCAAAAAAGTAATGGCTGTCACGAAGATCCTGGCCCGGAAGGGCCGCTTGGACGTAGGTATCAACTACGTCCTCAACGGGGACAAGACCGAGGAGCGCGTCCTCACCGCCCATCTGAACTGCGACCCTGGCCGGGAGTGCCGCCAGATGCTGGACACCAAGAGGGCCTATGGCAAGGAGGAAGGGGTGATGTACTACCACATCATCCAGTCCTTTAAACCGGGGGAAGTCACGCCGGAGCAGGCACTGGAGATCGCCACCGAATTTGCCACGGAGCATCTGCCGGGGTATGAAACGGTAATCGGCGTCCATGTGGACAGGGAGCATATCCACGCCCACCTGGTTTTCAACTCCGTGAACGCGGACACCGGCGAGAAGTACCACAGCAACGCCCAGAGCTACTACCAGCAGATCCGGGCCACCTCGGACCGGCTGTGCCAGGAGCATGGGCTGTCCGTTATCATGGAGGGCAGCTCTGGCAGGGCGGTCAGCTACATTGAATGGCTCCGCCAGTCCAGGGGCCAGCCCACCTTCCGCTCCATGCTGGAGACGGATCTGCGGACGGCCATCCAGGACGCCAACGACCTGGGCCACTTCTTTATGCTTATGGAACACATGGGCTGGGAGATCAGCCACGGGAACCGCCTGGGCTTCCGGCTGCGGGGACAGGATCGGTTCATGTACCCCGGACGGAAAAATCCGCTGTTCACCGAGGACGGCATCCGGGCGGCGATACAGAGCGGCCTGGAGGATATCGAAGCCGGACGCAGACCCGCCGTCATTTACCGGCAGCAGTACAAGCCCTTCAAAAAATATCCGAAATATACCGGAATTATGGCGTTATATGTCCACTACCTCTACGTCCTGGGCAAGATCGGCCAGCAGCAGTATCCGCCCCGGATGACGCCCCAGCTCCAGCAGGAGGTGATGAAATCCGAGCGATACCGGGAGCAATTTGACTTCCTCCGGGAGAACGATATCGCCACCCAGGGGGACATGGCCGCATTCCAGGCCCGCACAGAGGACGCGCTGGCCAATCTGATGAAGCAGCGGACAATCCTCAACGTGCGGAAAAAGAAGCGGAAAAAGCTGTACGATGCCCTGGCGGATGTGGCCGCCCTGGCCCCGGCCAAGGCTCTCTATGAGGACGGTCTGTCCGGGATGGAGGCTGAATACGCCCGGTACATGGAAGCGGTGACTGTGCTGGAGCAGTGCGCCATTCCCAGAGAACGGCTCTCAAACGAAAAGGCGGAAATTTATGAGCAGCTTGCCCAGATCAACCGTGACATTCGGGCGGCGCGGAAGAAGCTGGCCCTCTGCCGGGAGATCCAGAGCAGGCTGCCCCAGATAGAGCATGACATTGACAAAATCGAAGAACGTGAAAGCGAGGTGAAGCACGATGAACATAGGAGGCGGTGAGGCCGCTGACCAGATGGTACGCATGATGCTCTCCGGCACGGAGGTAGCGGTGCGGCTGTCCGGCTCGGCCCTGAAGAATCTGTTGGCGCTGACCATGGCGCTGGCACACAACCGCAAGACCCTCTCCGGCAAGGTCAACATGGGCAAGATGCTGAAGGAGACGCGGGATCTGCGGCGGTTCCCCATGACGCCCCAGCAGTACAAGCAGTTTCAAAAGCTGGCGAAAAAGCACAAGCTGTTGTTCTCGGTGATCAAAGATAAGGATGAGAAAGGCAAGCTGATGGACGTGATCCTGCCGGTGACGGAGCTGGATCGGGCCAACGCCATTTTTGAGCACATCCTGTACACGCTGCCCCCGGAGCCGGAGCGCAGGCCCGCGAAGCCTCTCCAGAAGGGACATGAGGTGTTCCGTGAGCGGCAGGCCCCGGAACGTGAGGCCCCGGAGCAGGTGCAGACCAAGCGGCAGGAACCGCAGGCCCCGGCGCGGCCCAAGGACAGACGGCAGGAGCGTCCGACCCAGGAACGGCAGCAGAAAGCGGCTGACAGGCCCCAGGAGGCCCCTGTGAGGCCGCCGCAACCCAGGCGGGAGGTGTCCCAGCGGTCGGCAGAGCAGGGCCGCCAGGAGGCCCCTGTGACCCAGCGTCAGGAGAACAAGGGAAAAAACGGTTCTCGGTCGGAACGAGACTCGCCCGTTATAAAAATCAGCTCCTCTATACTCAAAGAGAGCGGCACTACGAGGGGGACGAGTGAGCGCCCCTCCATTGAGGCGCGGCTCCAGGGGTATCGGGCGCAGATGAGGAGACCGTCCGCTCCGGCCAGATCCAAGACCAAGACACAGGCCAAGCAGAGGTAATCAGTTTTCCCCTGAGTCCGGCTGCTCCCAATCGATGGCAAACAGGTCATTGGGCGTACAGTGCAGCAACATACAGAGCGTCTCAATGCGCTCCAGCTTAATAGACTGCGTCTCGTTATTGACCATTTTGTTGAAATTCTGATAGCTCATTCCAAGCTGTTTGTAGAGCCAATATTTTGTGTGGCCCTGCCGCTCCAGCAGCTCCAAAACATTCAAGCGCACCATATCTCCTGCCTCCAGTATCTAATGTAATGATTAGATATTAGCGGCTTATCCCCTCCACGGTATAGACGAGTACATTAGATAATGATATAGTCTACACCATAGAGGAGGCGCTATTCATGGACGAAAAAGAATTGCGGAAACACCGCTGCTGTTTTACCGGGCATCGCCCGGAAAAGCTGGCTATATCGGAACGGCAGATGGCAAAATTGTTGGAAATGGAGATCCAAAAGGCGATAGACAAACAGTTTACCACATTTATATCAGGCATGGCGAGGGGGGCGGATATCGTTGCCGCAGAAATTGTTCTGCGGCTGAGAGCGCAGGACGAGCGTCTGAAGCTGATCTGCGCTCTGCCCCATCCCGGCTTCGGCCTGCATTGGGGCGGCGGTTGGACAGATCGGTTCCAAAGTGTACTGGCACAGGCGGATCTGGCGCGAACCATCTGCCCCAGCTTCTCCTATGCGTCCTATCAGGCCAGAAATGAATGGATGTGCCGCCACGCCGGGCTGGTGATCGCCGTTTTTAACGGAGAGCGTGGAGGGACAAAAAACACACTGGACTACGCACAAAAAATTGGCGTTCCGTGCGTAATGATCAACGGAAAATAAAGGCGAGAGGGGGATTCCGGGATGGCCGGAGTTCCCCTCTCGTCATGGAGGTGAAGAAATACTGAAGAAACAAGCTGGCAGTATCGCGGTGTACCTGTTCTTATACATTTTCGTGGTCTGGGCGGCGCTACTTATCGCCCAATCGCTGGGCGGCAGCCTGCCAGACATCATCACCAACCTGACGGCGGCCATGGAACATCCCTTCCGCATCCACTGGACAGAGCATAGTCTGGTGACCATCCTGCTCTGTACCGGAGCCTACATCATGGGGATCTGTCTCTATGCCGACCAGCAGGGCCGGACGAGAGATGGCGAGGAACACGGCTCCGCCGCCTGGGCCTCTCCTCGGCAGGTCAACGCCATGTTCGCTCAGAAACAGAACAAACTGCTGACCAAAAACGTCCGTCTGGGGCTGGATACCCACAAGCACCGCCGCTCCCTGAACGTGCTGGTCATCGGCGGCTCCGGCGCGGCCAAGACGAGAAGCTACGTCAAGCCGAATATTTTGGAGGCCAACACCAACTATGTGATCACGGACCCCAAGTCGGAAGTCCTGCTGGCCACAGGCGGCTACCTCAAGAGCCAGGGCTACGACATCCGGGTGCTGAACCTCGTCAACCTGGAGGAATCGGACGGATACAACCCCTTCCGCTATATCCGGGACGAGAAAGATGCACTGCGGCTGGTGAACAATCTCATCCAGGCCACCACGCCCAAGGGCAGCCATGAGTCCGATCCCTTCTGGACCAAGGCCGAAACGGCACTGCTGCAGGCCATCATCCTCATGCTGTGGCAGGAGGCCCCGGAGTATGAACAGAACTTCTCCATGGTGATGCGGGTGCTGGAGTACGCCGAGGTGAAAGAGGAGGATGAAGAATACGTCTCGCCCCTGGATCTGCTCTTCCAATCCATAGAGAGGGAGAAGCCCGACAGCGTGGCGGTAAGGCAGTACAAGGTCTTTAAAATGGCCGCTGGCAAGACCTCAAAATCGATCCTCGTGTCCACCGCCGTCCGGCTGGCCCCCTTCAACCTGCCCCAGATCAAGGCCATCACCGACCGGGATGACATGAACCTCTACACCCTGGGGGAGCAGAAATGTGCGCTCTACGCCGTGATCCCGGACAACGATCAGACATTTAACTTTTTGGTGAGCCTGCTCTATTCCCAGGCATTCCAAGCACTGTACTACAGCGCCGACCAGATCCACCACGGGGCCTTGCCCTGCCATGTCCACTTCGTGCTGGATGAGTTTGCCGCCATGCCCCTCCCAGGCTTCACCCGTGAGCTGGCCACCATGCGCTCCCGCAACATTTCCGCAAGCACAATTATCCAGAACATGGCACAAATAAAAGAACTTTATAAGGATAGTTGGGAGACAATTCCGGGCAATTCGGACACAATTTTGTACCTGGGCGGCAATGAAGCGTCAACCCATAAGTACATCTCAGAGGCCCTTGGGAAAGCCACGATTGACACGAAAACCCATGGCCAGACCAAGGGAAAATCCGGCTCGTACTCCACCAATTTTCAAATGAGTGGCCGCGAATTGTTGACACCAGATGAGGTGCGGGGGCTGGATAACCGCTACGCCATCCTGTTCATCCGGGGCGCCAAGCCGGTGATGGACCTGAAGTACGAGCTGACCGAACACCCCGCCATCCGCTACACCATAGACGGCGGCGGGCCGCCCTACATCCACCATCAGGAGAAGCCTGAACCCAAGTTCCAGGGGGAACCGCTGTTCGCCCCGGAAACCGAAACATCTGATGAAAAAAAGGAGACTGAAACCTATGAAGATTTTCCAGAAGTCCCAGACCCCCCAGAAGCCCCTGAACACCCTGGAGCGCCAGAAGAAGATTGAGCGCCGCGCCAAGCGGGCCTACGCCGTCTTCGCCTGTCTGGTGCTGTCCGTGGCCGTCATGGTCGTCCCCGCCTTCGCGGCGGACGATCCCCTCCAGATCGTGGAGAACCTGAGTGACTTCATCTTTTCCCTGATCCGGGCCATCGGCCTGATCCTGCTGGGCTTCGGCATCCTCCAGCTTGGCTTGTCCCTCAAGAGCCACGACCCCTCCCAGCGGGCCAACGGTATGCTGACCATCGCGGGCGGCATCGTGATCACCTTTACCCGTGAGATCCTCACCCTCATCACTGGCGGTTGAGGCCCTTATAATCAAAACGCTGTGGACGATATGTGTCATCCACAGCGTTTTCTGCCTTATTAAAGGAGCCGGGAAAGGGGAAAGACAAGGCAGTAGTTTCATCAGGGCAAAGACCATAAATGATAACACAGCAAGCACGTCCGAAGCCATAGGCAGCACCTCCATCAAAACGAATGACAGTTGCCCCATATGGACGCCATCCGCTGTCAGTTGGCTTCCTCTCCCCAAACGCCCCCCTTGGGGCCATTTTTATTATAAACCATTCTAAACAATAAATCAATCTATAAACATAAACGAAATGAGGTGAGAACGATAGGAAGCGGAAACTGGATCGTGGACAACCTCAACTCCGCCTTGGGGACCTGGAACGGGAAGCTGGCGGAGATCTGGCAGCTCCTCAGTACCACCCCGGAAAACTTCAAGGGCGGCGCCGTCTGGACGGTCATCCAGGGCATCAACGGCGCCCTCCAGGCTATCGGCTGTGCCCTGTTGGTGCTGTTCTTCGTCATGGGCATTGTAAAAACGTGTTCGAGCTTTACCGAATTAAAGAAGCCCGAAATGGTATTCAAGTGTTTTATCCGTTTTGTGCTGGCTCAGGCGGCGGTGACCCACGGCATGGAGCTGATGACGGCACTCTTCAAAGTGGCGCAGGGCATGATCTCCACCATCATGACGGCCTCCGGGATGTCGGCGCTGACCGACACCACCCTGCCCAGCGAGATGGTGACCATCATCGAGGATGTGGGCTTTCTGGAGAGCATCCCCCTGTGGGCCATTACCTTGCTGGGGTCCCTGTTTATTTGGGTGCTGTCCCTTATCATGATTTTAACGGTTTATTCCCGGTTTTTCAAGCTCTACCTCGCCACCGCCATCGCACCCATCCCCATGGCCAGCTTCGCGGGACAGCCCTCCAGCAGTATTGGCGTTGCCTTTTTGAAAAGCTATGCCGCCATCTGTCTGGAGGGCTGTATCATTGTTTTGGCCTGTGTGATTTTCTCGGCGTTCGCATCCACGCCGCCCGCTATCGCGGACGATACCCTGGCGGCGGCCACCATCGTGTGGAACTATGTGGGGGAACTGATCTTCAATATGCTTGTCTTGGTGGGCTGCATCAAAATGAGCGACCGGCTGATCCGGGAACTGATGGGGCTGGGATAACGCTTACCACAAGCCCTCGGTGTCGATGACATACTCGCCAGCGGCCCTGGCCTGCCGGACACGATAAGCCAGCAGATCCGCCATCGCCTGCTCCTCCCGCCAGTCCTCCAGCAGATCCCAGAGGCGGCGGAGCAGCGTTACCACCCAGGACAGGGCGGCAAGGCCGATCAGGGTGAAGAAGATACCATCCGCCAAGGCCGTGTGGGCTTGATACCAGCCGTGGAATACCGTGAGCATCAGGACTGCGTAGAGCATGGGGATGCCCAAGCGGAGCTTCAGGGCCAGACGGAACAGGATGGGCAGCAGGAAAAGTCCTATACCTAAAATCATAAACATCATTGCCACAACCTCCTCTGAGTAGTTTGTGGCATCTTACCATAAGCAGACGGACCTTGCAACGGTCTGTCTGCCGATTTATATCAAGCGTTGATCAATTCCTGTAATTCGTTGATAAACCGGCAGACATGGAATCCATCACAAACAGCGTGGTGAACCTGAATTGCCAGGGGGAGCGTAACACAACCGTTTTCTTCGTAATACTTTCCCATGGTAAAGATGGGCGTCAAATAGCAGTATCCTTTTTGCAGGTTCAAATTAAATCCCTCAAATGTCGCCCACGGAATCATGGAGACAGGGAAGGTGTTGGCGGGTGCGTTAGGCTTCCCGTCCATCTGAAGCCGATCCCCATAACGCCGGATATCGTCTTCATACGCCATATAGAACGCCTCGTAATTTTCGTTATAGGTTGTCCATAGGTTTGAAAAAGTCTTGGTTTCGTTGTGAAATACCGTATAACACGGCGCCATTTCACTGTAGACGCCCAGTTCTCCCTGTGCATTAAGCGCCGTCCGAAATTCAGCGTGGCGGTTCACGATAGTTGTAAGAAAATAAAGCATGGTCGGATACAGTTTTTGACCCTTCGCTTTTATGTTGGTAATGTCCAGTTTGACCGTCATACTGTAGGTGCATGGAATATCCGAAAAATAATGTTCAAAATATTCTTTTCGCGGCCAAGTTGACTTGTCAATGATCGTAAATTCCATTTATCGCTTCTCCCAACTCTATTTTATAACTTTAGTATAATGCCAGACAATCCAAAAATCAACGTGTAAAGAGGTGATTACTCATGGAAGTCCGCATCAACAAAGAAGTCCGGGACTATCAGGAAAGCCTGTTTTTCGGGCTGTCCCTGCGGCAGTTCCTGTTCGCCCTGCTGGCCGTGCTGGTGGCGGTGGGGCTGTACTTCGGCCTGCGCAGCGTGGTGGGCAGCGGGGAGATCGGCTGGATCTGCGTCCTGGCCGCCTTTCCCTTCGCCCTGGGCGGCTTTTTCACCTACAACGGCATGACCTTTGAAAAATTCCTCCTCGCCGTCATTCGCTCGGAGCTGCTGTACCCCAGAAAGCTGGTGTTTCGGGCGGAGAACCTGTACGTCCAGGTGATGGAGCATTCCACAGTAAAGGAGGCTTTACGGCTTGATTAAAACCCTTCAAAATACGCTGAAGCAGGACCGGGAGGGATTCGTCCTTCCCAAGTCCGTGCAGGACGCCATCCCCATCCGCCGTCTCTGGCCGGATGGGATCTTTCAGTTCGGGAGCAAGTTCTCCAAGACCATCCGCTTCTCGGACATCAACTACGCCATCGCCTCGAAAGAGGACAA
>ERZ808040.2535-NODE-2535-length-10033-cov-8.459924_pt1 | contig 10033 bp, 12 predicted proteins | sample MGYA00380191_ERZ808040 | MGnify/ENA primary metagenome ERZ808040 (study PRJEB31490, sample SAMN06133395) | mouse gut metagenome | isolation source: J6 | host: mice | place: China: Chengdu | collected 2015-05 ... | reverse complement strand
ATACCGACTACGATCTGGTACTGCGGCCCAATACCGCAATCAATGGGCTTCACAATCGGGGTGATTGGACCATGAACGGTTCAGCAGGGTTGCTGTTTGTCCGGAGAGATTCAGTTGTGAGTCTATATTCCAAGGGAGAGGCTTGACGAGCAGGCCTCTTTCCTATTACAATGGAAGAGGGGAGTGGTTTGATATGATTATAGCTGTCTGTGTAGATGACAACGGCGGGACAATGTTCAACCACAGGCGACAAAGCAAGGACCGAGTTCTTTGTGAGGAACTGCTCAAGCTGGTAGTGAACAACATACTGCGGATGTCTCCATACTCAGCAAAACAGTTTCCTGCGGAGACCCGATCAAGGCTGGCCGTTGATGACAGATTCCTGGACCTAGCTCAGCCTGGGGACTACTGTTTTGTGGAGGGAGTTGCTCTGTCTCCTTATGAGGAATCTATCGAGGAGATGATCCTATTCAAGTGGAACCGGGCCTACCCCAAGGATACATCCTTGGATATCGATATAGATGGGCCCGAGTGGGAACTCATAGACAGTTTTGATTTTGAGGGGTCCTCACATGAAAAGATTACAAGAGAAAGATACAAAAGAAAGGGTTGAGTGAATTGAAGAAACTTTGTTCATTTGTTATACCAGTTCTGCTGACACTTGCCATCCTGTCAGGATGTGGAGGTGGGGATACCGGGAAAGGGTCAGACTCCTCGGCCCCAAATGTGTCGGCTGGGAGCCTGGGAGATAATACCTCAAGGCAAGATAGCAGCCAAGCCGCAGTGTCACAACAGCCAACGGGCAGCGAGTCCGTGGCGGCAGGGAACGTATCTGGGCAGACTTTTGGTGGAGATTCCAATCGTCAGGAACCATCTAAAACAACCAGTCTGTGGGAGCCTGGCGAGGTGGGTTCGGCATTCGACCTGAGCAATGTGCCAGAATATTCTGGGGAAGCCTATGTCGTGATGAACGGAGGCAATCCATACTTTGACACTTCCGCCTTATCAATGGTTTCGTCTGAGTACTATGCACCGCTTGATTCACTTGGCCGGTGCGGTGTGGCCTATGCCTGTGTGGGCCAGGATATCATGCCCACTGAGGAGCGGGGGTCTATTGGTATGGTGAAGCCTAGCGGATGGCATACGGTCAAGTACGACAGTGTTGATGGAAAGTACTTGTATAATCGGTGTCATCTGATAGGATATCAGCTCTCGGCAGAGAACGCCAATACGAGCAACCTGATTACAGGGACCCGGTATCTTAATATTCAGGGGATGCTGCCGTTTGAGAATATGGTGGCCGACTATGTGAAGGAAACCGAGAACCATGTGGCTTACCGAGTGACCCCGATTTTTTCTGGAGATGAACTTGTTGCCAGAGGCGTCCTTTTGGAAGGTTGGTCTGTGGAAGATGACGGGGATGGAGTGGGGTTTTGCTCCTATGCCTACAATGTACAGCCAGGTATTGAGATTGACTATGTTACTGGAGACAGCAAGTTGGTAGAGACATCTGAGCCAGGAGATAAATCTGTGGAACAAGAACCGGCCACAAACCCGTCGGAGCCCGAGCCGGAGACAAACAACAGTGAGCCGCAGGGAACTACTTATATGTTGAATACTAACACAAAAAAATTCCACTACCCGTCATGTTCCAGTGTGAAGCAGATGAAGGAGTCTAATAAGAAGGAGTATACGGGAAGTCGGGATGATGTGATTGGTATGGGATATGATCCATGTAAGAGATGCAATCCGTAGAGAATGTCATATAGGGGGATATCGTGGCGGACCAGAAAAGGAGCAATTCTTTTCTGGTCTGTCTTTTTTGTATATAGGGAGTGGAGAGCATGTGGGGTATTGATTTAAGGGCCTGTCTCCTTTTGGAAGATACAAGGGTGGATGTTCTTATATTAGGTGTGAATTACCCCCGTCCAACGCTCCGCTTATGGATGGGGTGCTCTGCATAAAGAATAGATGTCTTCTTCTTTGGTGGACACGAAGAAATGTGGCGGGAAGTTTTTCTGGTTTCTAAGCAATTGTGTTCTGAGCTGCCACACCGATCGATGACATTTTGGGAAAGCTGCTGGATCAAACATGGAATTAGCGGGGTTCCCGCGTCGCTGTGTCGCTGATGGCCTCCTTGTTGAAACCCCCGAAGAGAAAGAGTTTTATATCCACCCTTTGAATGAGATTGGCTCAATTTGCATATCATTTTGCCAGAAATCAATTTGGAGGATTTACATATGGAAATCAAAAATTTCGGTTCCTTGTATTTGAATGGGCAGCCTAGTGAGCTTAATGCCGTATATGGAGGTGGGGACATTTCCCTGGGAGACACCGTTCCAGGGAAGGCCATCCACTTCGTGAAGTGGATAGGCTTCTGGGTGGCTAGCGAAATTGTTTGTCCCAACGCAAGCTGGAACGACCTGAATAAGCACAATTTTATTACTGGTTGGCCCATTAGGATCGACGGAGTTCCCTACCTTTGCCGTAGTCTCAAAATTGGCGAAGAAAGGGGTGTGCCCGACGAGTGGGATTCTATCTTGGACGATTTGGGAGAGGATGATAGTCTATGGCACTGGAATAAACAATACTTCTGGGGGCAGAAAACTACCAAATACTTTGAGTCGTCTCGTGTGGTTCGGGGGCACGATTCAGCCCGCTACTGGAACTACCTCAGTGCCACGTATCGGGGCGTGGGTGTCGGTTTTCGCCCCATCTTGGAACCTCTACCCCTGCACCTCTGATTTCTGACGCTCTGATTAGGGCTGACCTTAAGGTCTACGGCCCTGATACAGCTATTATTGGGCAGTTGGTAGCGTATACCGACTACGACCTGGTCATGGCACCAAATACCAGGTTTCGGTTGCCTCAAAAGTGCCAATGGGCCCGTAGAGATGGCAAGCGCATCATTATTGACCGAACAGCTGTCATATGGGTGAAGGAGGAGTAGTGATATCATGGCAGAAATCGTTAATCTTGGCAGCCTATACCTTAATGGGCAACCGAAAGACCTTGGATTTGAATACAACGGAGAGGTGCTGTCATTTGGGGATACTGACCCAGTGAAAGCCATTCCTTTTGTGAAGTGGGGAGAGCTGCTGGTGGCTAGCCAATGTGTTTGCATCAACATCAGCTGGGATGAATTGAACAAGGCTGGGTACATCTTCGGCCATCCTGTCAAAATTGATGGAACTCCCTACCTTTGCCGCAGCCTCAAAGTTGGCGAAGAAGAGGATGTGCCCAACGAGTGGGATGCCATTTTGGATGATCTGGGGGAGGACGATGGTCTGTGGCACTGGAGCAAACAATTCTTCTGGGGGCAAGAAACTTCCAGACATCTTACGTCGTATCGTGTGGTTCGGGGGTATCACTCGGCCCGCTACGGGGGCTACGGCGATGCTTCGGGTCGGATCGTGATCGTCGGTTTTCGCCCCGCCTTGGAACCTCTGCCCCCTGAACCTATGATTTCTGGAGCCCTGATTGGGGCTAGACTCAAGGTCTATGGTCCTGATGCGGATATCGCAGGTGAGCTGGTGGAGGTTACCGACTACGACCTGGTCATGGCCCCAAATGCCGGACTGCACTTATCTCGAAAGTGCCAATGGGCCCGTAGAGATGGCAAGCGCATCATTATTGACCGAACAGCCGTCACCTGGGTGAAGGAGGAAGAGTAACAAATGCAAAGTCCGGCTGGGATTCCCAGTCGGCTTCTTTGTTGTTTTCAACACAGGGTTTCTTGATGACACCGTGACACCAGGAGACTGTCCAAATACCATCGATCGGTGTGTCAATTCAGAAGCTATTGGCATGCAACCCAGGGGAAAATCTTCCCATCACATTCCTCTGTATCTACCAAAAGAGAACTCCTCTGCATCGATACACACCAGTTTTTGCATCTACAAGAGAGATAAGATATCCCCCATGAGAGTCTCTCTCCCCTTCTCGGGTTCTAAAATCATAATTGTCGGACTCGCATACCATACGGATATCCTACAATTTGGAGGTGGAATACCCTATGGAGAGACAGGATTAGTGATATAAGTCCCTACCTTACGGACAGGGCATTTTGAAAATTCATATAAGAAAGAAGGAGACAGTATGTTCGAAAACCTATCCAAACTGCTGAAGATACCAGAGACTGCCAACCCCACCATGAAGAAAGACGCTGTTGCCGCTCTGCTGAAGACCAGCCCGGAGGCCCTGGCTGCCTTTGAGAAGGCGTACTCCAAGCGGCCCATCGACCCTGATGGAGACATGAACTCCAGGCAAGCGGTGGATATGCGGCACGCGGAATGCGGCCTTGTCCTGGAGCGGTCCAATGAGAACGTCGACGCAATCATTAATCGAGTCGTCGATGAGCTTTTGGCTCAGACGTCTGTCTATGTATTTGACGGGAATCTTGGCAAGACCGAGAAGAAACTGCTGGCCCTCCCTGCTGGCACGCAGATGGTATGCCAGGAGGATGTGTCGACGCTTCCCATGGAGCTTCGCCCGCAGCTGACCGGAGAACTGATGTCAGTTGACATTGCCGAGCCGTCCTATCAGTCTTTGCTGTTTTTCTGGAAAGAGTACATGACAGAGAAGAATCCAAAGAGGAGGAAGATGGCTTACAACCAGTTCCGCCAGGGGCTGGATATTTTGGACCTTGATCCGGTCACCTACGAGATTCTGGGTATGAACCGGAACTCTATGGGCAACTGGCTGCCGCAGTTGGTTGAGGCGTGCAAGGGCCAGGATTTCTTCCGGATACCGGCCACCGCCATTGCCAAGGTCCCACTGACTCTGCTTCAGCTGACCCGGCAGGAGTATATGGGGCTGACTCCAACCACTCTGGCCATTGTTGACCAGTGGGCGCACAAGGCATTCAATTTAAATGATGCTAAGGAGTATTTCATCAAGACCGGTACCTATTCCTCCAAATTCGATTTTCGGAACGCCCATGTCCATGGGGAGAAGGAGGTGCAGGAGCTGGGCGAGTATCTGCTGTATATCCACTACCAGGCGCTGCAGATGGCCAGCCCTCTGTGTACACCCTGTGTGTATGGGGTCTCTACTACCAACGAGTGGGTCGTCCGGGAGTTCATACCTGACAAGGAGGGGAACCCATGCATCTACGAGGGGCTCCCGCTCCACACGGAATACCGGGTGTTCGTGGACTGCGACAGCAAAGATGTCTTGGGTATTGCCCCTTACTGGGAGCCGGAGACCATGAAACACCGGTTTGGGCACCAGAAGGATGCGAACGACCCGCAGAAAGTCCACGACTACATTATCTACAAGGCCCATGAGGAGACGCTGATGGGCCGGTTTGAGGAGAACAAGGATTGGGTTGTGGACCATATCAAAGAGATTCTCAAGGGGCTCAACCTGACGGGCCAGTGGTCTATCGATGTGATGCAGAATGGAGATGAGTTTTGGATCATCGACATGGCGGTCGCGGAGAGTTCGTACTTCTACGATGGCTATGTGCCAAAGGAACTGCGTCGGCCGGTGAGTGAAAACTGGGTGCCGCAGTTGCCGGAGAGCTAAACGAATATGGTGAGAGGCCAGAGGAGGGTATCGTCCCTTCCCTGGCCTCTTTGTGTTTACGGCTGGAAAACTCGCTCAAGATCCTCCCTGCAATCACATACAGCATCCAAATACACTATTTCTCCATCGATCCAGTAATGTAAATACAAATGCCAACTGTGATCTTTCACCGCAATCAATGGAGTTTTTTGGTAGATACGAGAAAACGTGGTGGGGATATTTTTCCTGGGCTTCAAGCCTATGTATTCTGAGCGGCCCTACCGATCGATGGTATTTGGGGCAGCTTTCTCATATTTCATATTCGGAAAGCCAGGACAAACACGGTGAATGGAACCGTCCGATTTTGCATACCATCCAAGCATAAATCAATCTGGAAAGGATCAATATATGGAAATTAAAAATTTTGGGTCTCTATATTTGAACGGGCGACCCAGTGAGCTTAAGCCCAAATACAATGGGGAGGCCATCTCTCTTGGGGACACCGTCTCCGGGAAAGCCATTTCCTTTGTAAAATGGTGCAATCTCTGGATTTCCAGGCAAGTTCTCTGCCCGGGATCCAGTTGGAACGACTTGGAGAAACCCAAGCTAATCTCCGGCCACCCTGTCAAAATCGACGACCACTCTTATCTCTGCCGTGCCCCCAAACTTGGGACGGAGCAGGGGCTTCTCAACGAGTGGACAGATATCCAAAAGGACTTGGGTAGAGAGAACCCCTTTTGGGATTGGGATGGGCTATTCTTTTGGGGTCAGGAGAAATTTGCGCTCAATGCCACTACTCGTGTAACTTGGGGAAATCCTTTTGATTGCGGATGGTCCTTTGAAAACGCATCCGCTCGAAAAGAGGATGTCGGTTTCCGGCCAGTGTTGAAACTCCTTCCCCCTGCCCCCGCAGTGACAAGGCTCCTTGTTGGCAGTGACATTGTCGTATATGGGGCAGATATGAGCATCGCAGGTAGGCTGGTAGACTTCAGCGACTATGATCTGCTGCTCAGTCCGACACGGTGGCAGAAAGTGCCCGCAATCTGCAGCTGGGCTAAACCAGATGGCAGCAATATTGTCATCGACCGTGCCTCTATCATTTGGATGAAGGAGGTGTGATGCATGGCGGAAATTATCAGGCTGGGCAGTCTTCTCCTCGATGGAAACCATGCGCATCATTGGAGTAGGTACAGAGGAAGAAAAATCTCTTTTGGAGATACCACTCCCAGGGGAGCCATCCCCTTTGTGAAGTACCAAAAGCTCTTGGTTGCTGGTGAGGTCATTTGCCCCGGTGTGCCATGGAGCGCGTTGGACAAGCAAGGATTCATCACTGGCCGCCCTGTCTGTATTGACGGAATCACATACCTCTGCCGTTCCCTCAAGGTCGGTATGAAAGAGGGGGAATCAAATGAATGGGATTCTATATTGGACGATTTGGGAGAGGATGACAATTTGTGGAAATGGAATTTAAAGTTCTTTTGGGGTCGGGAAGGCCCAATGGACTTTCCATCGTTCCGTACGGTTCGCGGATATTACTCAGCTCGCTCCAGAGACACCTACAGCACGAACGGCCGGTCCACAAATGTCGGTTTCCGCCCGGTTCTGGAACCGCTGCCGCCTATGCCGCCTCTATCAGTTGGAGGCAAGTTCAAAATCTACGGGCCAGACAAGGATGTTTCTGGCCGCTTGGTTGATTTCAGCGACTATGATCTGATCATGGAACCAAAGGCCGGACTGCGGCTGCCTGCGAAATGCCATCAATGGGCTCGCAGGGATGGTAGTCACATTATCATCGACCGCACCGCCATCACTTGGATGAAGGAAGAATTGTGATTGTTGACCGCACGACCATTGCTTGGGCAAAGAAAAAGACGGGCTAGGATTCGATTCCTAGCCCGTAATTTTTGCTGTCAACAACACTGTATGCTCGACAGTGCAGATATACAGCCATTGAATGAAATTACTCCAATTTGCATATCATTCAGGCATAAACCAATTTGGAAGGACGAAATACATATGGAAATCAAAAAAATTGGGACACTATATTTGAATGGGCACCCCTGTGCCCCTGGTACCGAATATAAATATGGATACATTTTCTTTAGAGATACCATCCCCGGAAAATCCATCCTCAAAGTCTTTGGCAGGGATATTGTAGGCAAACCGGTAGATTTTTCCGACTACGACCTGGTGATGAAACCAGTTCCTTGGTACACCTCCATTGAAGGATGCCGGTGGGCAAATAAAGATCATGGACGTATTATCATCGACCGCACCTCGGTCAATTGGATGCAGGAGGTGGGCTGAAGTGACAGAAATCATCAAAATGAGTTGTTTACAACTCAATAGAAAGATTGCTAAGGTAGGAGCCGAGTACAGAGGCAACACCAAGAAGATATCTTTTGGAGACACCATTCCGGAGAAGGCCATTTCCTTTGTAAGATGGCAGAACATCCTGGTAGCTGGCGAAGTCATTTGCCCGGGTGTACTATGGAGTGAGCTGGAGAAACAAGGATTCATCACTGGTTGTACCGTCTGCATTGACGGCATCAAGTACCTCTGCCGTTCTCTCAAGGTCGGTGAAACAGATGGCGCGCCCAGCGAATGGGATTCTATTCTGGATGACTTGGGCGAGGATGATGACTTGTGGCATTGGGACCAAAAATTCTTCTGGGGACAGGAATTTTCGGAAGGCGGTACGTTTTTTCATGCGGTTCGCGGTTGCGATTCAGCTCGTTTCCGCGATGGTTTCTCTGGGAGCGCTCGATCCATGGATGTTGGCTTTCGACCAGTGTTAGAACCTCTGTCCGCTGAGCCTATTGTCTCAAATTCCCTGGTAGGGACCACCCTCCAAATCTATGGACCTGGCAATGCATTTTCCGGGCAGCTGATAGAGTTCAGCGACTATGACCTAGTAATCGAACCGTCTTCCCAGCAGTCCCCTCCTGTGGATTGCACGTGGGCAAGCATAGATGGAAACCGTGTCATAATTGACCGCACCTCCATTGTCTGGATGCAAGAGGTGGGCGGACATGGCTGAGATTATCAATCTGGGCAGCTTGCGGTTCAATGGGAAGCCAAAGATTCCCGGTGTTAAATACAACGGTGAGGCCATTGCCTTTGGGGATACCATCCCTGGAATGGCCATCCCGTTTGTAAAGTGGGGCAAACTGCTGGTAGCTTGCCAGTGTGTCTGTATCGACGTCAGCTGGATGGATATGAAAAACACAGGGTACATCTTTGGCCGTCCCATCAAAATTGATGGGACTCTCTACCTGTGCCGCAGCCTCAAGGCTGGCGAGGTGGAGGGTGCTCCCAATGAGTGGGATGATATCCTGGATGACCTGGGGGATGATAACTCCCTTTGGTCCTGGGAGAGGATGTATTTTTGGGGACAGGAAGTCCCAACGGGATATAGGGAGAGCCGTACAGTTCGAGGATATACCACGTCTCGTGGTTGGGGTGGGTACCTTGCTGCGTCTCGGTACGAGTTTGTTGGATTCCGTCCCGTCTTAGAACCTTTGGATCAACCTTCCAGCCCGCTGGTTTCCAACTCTCTGATTGGAGCTGATCTCAGACTCTATGGCCCTGATGCGGATGTCGTTGGCCAATTGGTGGAGTATACCGAATACGATCTGGTCATGGTACAAAATACTGAACAGCGCTTGCCTAGAAAGTGCCGATGGGCCCGCAGGAATGGCGACTGCATCATCATTGATCGGAGCGCCATTGTTTGGATGAAGGAGGAGTAACACATGGCGGACATTGTTAATCTTGGAAGCCTATACCTCAATGGACAACCGAAAGACCTTGGAGTTGAATACAACGGAGAGGTCTTATCATTTGGGAATACTAACTCTGAAAGGTCTATTCCTTTTGTAAAATGGGGAGAGCTGCTGGTGGCTAACCAATGCGTTTGCGTCAACATCAGCTGGGATGAATTGAACAAGGCTGGGTACATCTTCGGCTGTCCCGTCAAAATTGACGGAACTTCCTATCTCTGCCGCTCTCTAAAAGTAGGGAAAAACAAAGAAGCTTCAAATGAATGGGACTCCATCTTGGACACTCTTGGTGAATACAATAGCATTTTGCATTGGGAGAAGAAATACTTTTGGGGGCAAGAAGGACCAAATTTAGAAGGATGGGAATCGTTTCGCGCGGTCCGAGGATATTGCTCAGCCCGTTACTGGTACACCTACACTTCCGCAGCTCAACTAATAGACGTTGGCTTTCGCCCTGTCTTAAAACCATTGCCTCCTGAACCTCTGATTTCTGATGCTTTGATTAGGGCTGACCTTAAGGTCTACGGCCCTGATACAGCTATCATTGGGCAGTTGGTAGAGTATACCGACTACGACCTGGTCATGGCACCAAATACCAAGCTTCGTTTGCCTCGAAAGTGCCAATGGGTCCGTAGAGATGGCAAGCGCATCATTATTGACCGAGCTGCCATTGTTTGGATGAAGGAGGAGTAGTACATGGCGGAGATCGTTAATCTTGGAAGCCTATACCTTAATGGACAGCC
>ERZ808040.2529-NODE-2529-length-10075-cov-4.679436_pt1 | contig 10075 bp, 6 predicted proteins | sample MGYA00380191_ERZ808040 | MGnify/ENA primary metagenome ERZ808040 (study PRJEB31490, sample SAMN06133395) | mouse gut metagenome | isolation source: J6 | host: mice | place: China: Chengdu | collected 2015-05 ... | reverse complement strand
GACGGACAGGGTACGGTCATGGACAACGTGACCGATGAGGACGGCAAGGAGTACACCGACGTGCCCGACTGGGCCAAGGTCTATGTGGACGAGGTGACGGAAAAGGGCCTCATCGACGGCAAGACCGACACCACCTTCGGGGCCAACGACCCCATGAACCGGGCCGACCTGGTGGTAGCGCTGTACCGCCTGGCCAAGTCTCCCGACGTGAAGGACAAGGAGAACCCCTTTAAGGACGTGGCGGACGACGCGGCCTATCGGGACGCGGTGGTGTGGGCTTTCGACCAGAAGATCGTGGGCGGCAAGAGCGCCGACACCTTCGACCCCGACGGCAGCGCCCAGCGCCAGGAGATCGCCAAGATCGTCAATGAGTTCGCCGCCCGCCGGGTGGGCAAGGACGAGCTGAAGAGCCGCAAGGACGAGATGTCCGCCTACCCCGACGCCGCCGACGTGGACGGCTGGGCCAAGGACTACATGAACTGGGCTGTGGCCTCTGAGTTCATCACCGGCAGCGACGGCAGGCTGCTGCCCGCCGGCACCGCCACCCGGGCCGAGGTGTCCGCCATCCTGTGCCGGTACATGGCCGACGCCGCCACTGGCGACGCCTCCAAGGACGACCCCCGCAACCAGGACAAGATCGGCAAGAAGGAGCTGCTGGTGGTGAGTTTCGGCACCAGCTTCAACGATAACCGGGTGGACACCATCAAAGCGGTGGAGGACGCCATGGACAAGGCGCTTGACGGCTACGACGTGCGCCGGGCCTTCACCGCCGACATCATCATCGAGCATGTCTACCGCCGGGACGGCGAGCTCATCGACAACGTGAAGGAGGCCCTGGAGCGGGCAAAGGCCAACGGCGTGGAGGAGCTGCTGGTCCAGCCCACCCACCTGATGAACGGCTGGGAGTACGGCGATCTGGTGAAGGCGCTGGAGAAGTATGAGGGCGACTTCAAGTCCATCAAGCTGGGCGCCCCCCTGCTCACCACCGACGACGACTTCGCCAAGGTGGCCGACGCCATGGTGAAAGCCACCCAGGACCTGGCCAAGGACGGCAAGACCGCCGTGTGCTGGATGGGCCACGGCACCGCCGCCGCCTCCAACGCCGTCTATGAGAGGATGCAGAAGGTGCTCACCGACAAGGGCCACAAGAACTACTTTATCGGCACTGTGGAGGCCTCCCCCACCGCCGCGGAGCTGGTGGAGCTGGTGAAGGAGGCCGGGTACACCAAGGTGGTGCTGCGCCCCATGATGATCGTGGCGGGGGACCACGCCAACAACGACATGGCGGATGAGAACGACCCGGAGTCCTGGTACTCCGTGTTCACCGCCGCCGGGCTGGAGGTCCAGTGCGAGGTGAAGGGCCTGGGCGAGCTGAAGGCCATCCAGGACCTGCTGTGCGCCCACGCCAAGGACGCCAAGGACCTGAAGGACACCGGCGTCGACGTGGAGCCCAACCCGGAGAACCCAGACGCCAAGGATGAGCCCAAGGGGCTGGCCGACGGCACCTACGCCATCGACGTGGAGAGTGACTCCGGTATGTTTAAGGTGGTGGCCTGCGAGCTCACCGTCAAGGGCGGCGAGATGACCGCCAAACTGACCCTGAGCGGCACCGGTTACGACCAGATGTATGTGGGCACCAAGGGCCAGGCAGAGAAGGCCGAGAATGGATTTGTAGACTACGTGGAGGACGCCGACGGCAAGTACACCTTCACCATCTCCGTGGCCGAGCTGGACAAGGAGCTGTCCTACGCCGCCCACGCCGTCAAGTCCGGCAAGTGGTACGACCGTACCCTCACCTTCCTGTCTGACACCGCCGCGGCGAAATAACCTGCTTATACTCCTTCCCTTTCCCAGAGCGCCGTGGAGCGGAAGCGCTCCACGGCGCTCCCTTTATTTACCAAGGAGTGACCGATCATGAAGAAACAAATACATTCCTGTCTTATCGCGTCGGCGCTGGCCCTGTCCCTGCTGGCCGGGTGCGCCGGGGGAGCGGAGCCGGAGACCTCCCAGGCCCCCAGCCCCGCCCCGGAGCAGTCCCAGGCCGCCCAGCCCAGCGCCGCCGCCACCCCGGCCCCGGAGCCCAGCGCGGCGCCCACGGACACGCCGGAGCCCACGCCTGAGCCGACTGCGACCCCGGAGCCCACCAAGGCGCCGGAGCCCACACCCAGCCCGACCCCGGAGCCCACTCCCACCCCCGCCCCCCAGGGGCCGGAGGACGGGAACTACACCGCCAAGGTCACCCTCTCCGGGGGGACGGGCCGAGCCACCATCCAGTCCCCGGCCAGGCTGCGGTGCGCCAACGGGCAGTTCTATGCCACCATCCTGTGGAGCAGCCCTAATTTTGATTACATGAAGGTGGGCGGGGCCCGCTACGAGCTCATCAGCGCCCCCGGGGCCAACTCCACCTTTGAGATCCCCGTGGCCGCCTTCGATACGCCCCTGAGCGTCATCGCCGACACCGTGGCCATGAGCGAGCCCCACGAGGTGGAGTACACCCTGACCTTTGACTCCGCCAGCCTGACGAAGCAGTGAGGGGAAGATGATGAAGCGTTGGAAACTTACTCTGCCCCTGTTGGCGCTGGCCCTGACCCTGTGCGCCTGCACCCCCTCCGGGGATGAGACCTCGGCTTCCCCCTCGGAGGCCCCCTCCCAGGGGGCGGGCCCGTCCAATACGGAGCGGACCGTGCCGCTCTGGAGCGAATTGGTTTGGAGTGAACACCTGGAGCTGGACTACGCCCAGAGCTTTTCCGTGGACTATTCCCCGGAGGGCTACGCAAAGCTCGCCATCGACCAGGAGACCTATCTGCTGGTCCCGGAGCTGGACCCGGTGCCGGAGGGCACGCCGGAGGACGTGGTGGTCCTCCAACAGCCTATCCAAAACATCTACTTACAGGCCACCGCCGCCATGGACTGCTTTCGGCAGCTGGGGGTGATGGACGCCATAACCCTGTCCGGCACGGACGTGTCGGGCTGGTATATCCCCGAGGCCAAGGCGGCCATGGAGGAGGGGCGGATCGTGTACGCCGGGAAATACTCCGCCCCGGACTACGAGCTCATCCAGTCCAAAAGCTGCGGCCTGGCCCTCACCTCCACCATGATCTACCACAACCCGGAGGTGAAGGAGCAGCTGGAGCGGCTGGGCGTGCCCGTGCTGGTGGAGCGCTCCAGCTATGAGAGCCACCCCCTGGGCCGGATGGAGTGGGTGAAGCTGTACGGCGTCCTTTTCGACCGGGAGAAGGAGGCCGAGGCCTACTTTGATGCCCAGCTGGCCAAGCTGGAGCCCGTGCTGGAGCGGGAGAGCACCGGCAAGACGGTGGCCTTCTTCGCCGTCACCGCCAACGGCATGGTGACGGTGCGCAAGAGCGGGGACTACATCGCCAAGGCCATTGACCTGGCCGGAGGGGTGTACGCCCTGGGGGACCTGGGCGGGGAGGAGAACGCCCTGTCCACCATGAACATCCAGATGGAGAGCTTCTACGACATGGCCCGGGACGCGGACATCCTCATCTACAACAGCGCCATCGAGTCCACCCTGGAGACCCTGGACCAGCTGGTGGCCAAGAGCGCCCCCCTGGCCGATTTCAAGGCGGTAAAAGAGGGCAACGTGTGGTGCACCGGCAAGAGCATGTTCCAGGAGTCCCAGTCGGTGGGCGAGATGATCTTGGACATTAACAAGATTTTGACCGAGGGCCATGGGGCGGACGGGTCGCTGACCTACCTGTACCGGCTGACGTGACGGAGGGAGAGCCATGAGAGACGACCGCCTGCGCTATGCCGCGGCGCTTGCCCTGCTGACGGCGCTGACGCTGGGGCTGCTGCTCTGGAACATCGGCGCGGGCAGCGTGGACATCACCCTGGGGGAGATTGCCGACTCCATCCGGAGGATGACGGGCATTATCTGGACCATCCGGCTGCCGCGGGTGGCGGCCGCCGCCATCCTGGGCGGGGCGCTGTCCGTGTCCGGCTTCCTGCTCCAGACCTTTTTCGCCAACCCTATCGCCGGGCCCTTCGTGCTGGGCATCTCCTCCGGGGCCAAGCTGACGGTGTCCCTGGTGATGGTGGGGCTCCTCAGCCGGGGCGTCGTCATCAGCTCCATGTCCATGGTGGCCGGGGCCTTTGTGGGGTCCATGATCTCCATGGGCTTCGTGCTGCTCATGTCCCGCCGGGTGCGCAGCATGTCCATGCTGGTGGTGTGCGGCATTATGATCGGCAACATCTGCTCCGCCATCACTGACTTTGTGGTCACCTTCGCCGACGACTCCAACATCGTCAACCTCCACAACTGGTCCCTGGGCAGCTTCTCCGGCACCTCCTGGGAGAACGTGAGGCTGATGGCCTGGATCGTGGGGATCGCCCTGGCGCTCGCCTTCCTGTTGTCAAAGCCCATCGGGGCCTACCAGATGGGGGAGGTGTACGCCCAGAACATGGGGGTGAACATCAAGCGGTTCCGGGTGGAGCTGATTTTGCTGTCCAGCCTGCTGTCCGCCACCGTCACCGCCTTCGCCGGGCCCATCTCCTTTGTGGGCATCGCCGTGCCCCATCTGGTGAAGGGCCTGTTCCGCACCGCCAAGCCCATCGTCATCATCCCGGGCTGCTTCCTGGGGGGCGCGGCCTTCTGCCTGTTCTGCGACCTGGTGGCCCGCACCGCGTTCGCCCCCCGGGATATGTCCATCAGCTCCGTCACCGCCGTGTTCGGCGCGCCGGTGGTGCTCTACCTCATGGCCTCCCGGCGGGGCGGGAGAGGAGGAGAGCCATGAGTGAGATCCGGCTGCATACCCAGGAGCTGAGCGTGGGCTACAACAAAAAGCCCCTCATTGGCGGCATTGAGCTCACCCTGCGCCAGGGGCAGATCATGACCCTTATCGGCCCCAACGGGGCGGGCAAGTCCACCATTTTGAAGAGCCTCATCCGCCAGCTTCCCCTGGTCGGGGGGGCGGTGTACCTGGACGGCCGGGACATGGCCGCCCTAGGTGAGCGGGACGTGGCCCGAAAGCTCAGCGTGCTCATGACCGCCCGGCTCCACCCGGAGCTCATGACCTGCTTCGACGTGGCTGCCACCGGGCGCTACCCGTACACCGGGCGGCTGGGCATCCTGTCCCAGGAGGACCGTGACAAGACCACCCAAAGCCTGGAGCTGGTCCACGCCGCCGATTTAGCCGGCCGGGACTTCTCCCAGGTCAGCGACGGCCAGCGCCAGCGGGTGCTGCTGGCCCGGGCGCTGAACCAGGAGCCGGAGGTGCTGGTGCTGGACGAGCCCACCTCCTTTTTGGACATCCGCCACAAGCTGGAGCTGCTGGCTATTTTGAAGGACATGGTCCGCTCCCGGGATTTGGCGGTGGTCATGTCCCTCCACGAGCTGGACCTGGCCCAGAAAATCAGCGACTGGGTGGTGTGCGTCCAGGGGGACTCCATCGCCCGGCAGGGCCCCCCGGAGGAGATCTTCACCGCCCAGTACATCACCGCCCTCTACGGCGCGGCCCGGGGGAGCTACAACGCCCTGTTCGGCTCCCTGGAGCTGGAGGCGGCCCGCGGCGCGCCGGAGGTGTTCGTCATCGGCGGGGGCGGGGCGGGTATCCCCGTGTACCGCCGCCTCCAGCGGCAGGGCGTCCCCTTCGCCGCCGGGGTTTTGCAGGAAAACGACCTGGATTTCCCCGTGGCCTCGGCCCTGGCGGCGGAGACCGTCTCGGAGCGGCCCTTCCGGCCCATCGGGGAGGAGGCGTTCCAGGCGGCCCGGGCCCTCATGGAGGGGTGCCGCCGGGTGCTGTGCCCCGTGGAGGAATTTGGGGAGATGAACGAAAAAAACCGCCTGCTCCGGGAGCTGGCCCAAAAGGCCGGGAAGCTGGAGCGAAGCGGGGTGCAATGTTGACTTTTTAAAAGAGCCGACCGCTTGCTTTGCACGGGAACGGGCAACACCGCCCCCTTATCCCTCCCTGTTGGGAGGGATAAAAATATGCAACAAACCGAAAAATACAAGCTGAACCTGATCGAACCGAAGGACAAATTCTTGCCGGACCCGCTGAACGAGAACATGGAGAAGGTGGAGGGGGCGCTGACCGCTGAAACCGCCGCCCGGACTGCCGCTGACACAGCAGAGGCCCAAGCCCGCGCCGACGCCGTGGCTGACCTGGACCAGCGCCTCCAGGTGTTTGAGGCGCACCACCTGGCTATTGGTCAGTTTTACCCCAGTTCGTCACAGATTAGTATCGTCCTTGGCTTCCGCCCCAAAGTGGTGGTGGCTCTGTCCGGCAACGGCATCGGTGGTATCCTGATGGACCAGCAGGAGCCCTACATGACCCCTTATGCCGGTATTTCCGACGATGGATTTTATGTCGACGCGGCAAACAACTACAGCCCTTGGAACCAGCCCAACTATTACAACTTCATCGCCTTTGATTGAACCGCGAAAAGAAGGCCCCCCGGAAATCCGGGGGGCCTTCTTTTTACTTAGGATGTTTGTATACGCCTGTTGATTATTGCTGATAGCAGACGTAGATCTGAGCTACGGTCAGGGTGTCGGCGTCATTGTCCTCGGTGTAGAGGAAGGACACCTTCAGGTCGGTCACACCGCCGTACTGCGGATTGTAGCGACCCAGAGAGCCGGCCTCGTTCAGAGTGCTCAGGTCGGTGATGCCGGGCCAGGTGGGATTCGGGTTGTCCGCGTTCAGGTTGGTGATCTTGGCACTGGCCACGTTCAGCATCCGGGTGACGGCCGCTACGCCGGTGATGGTGGCGTCGGTGGTGAAGCTGCCGGTCTGGGCGCTGTAGGTAGAGGCCACGTATACGTTCTGGACAGTCAGTTCACTGGCGTCGGGATACGCAGCGACAGTGCCCACTACGGGCGTGACGCGGTAGATGGGCTGGCCATCGTTGGCGGTCTTGCCGGTGTCGATCAGGTTCCAGAAGTGGTCGTGGTAGCGGTTGGCGTTGTTCTGGGTGTTGCCGTAAGCCACCAGCGTGGCGCTGTTGCGTGTAGTGCTGCCAACGGCGTTAGCGGCCTGAGCGTTGTCGATCAGGCCCTCAATCCAGACCTGCTCGGCCTCGCCGTTGTTGTACATGGTGAACCGGGTAGCGGTATTGCCAAGCACGGCGTTGGAGTTGGTCATGGTCGGGGTGGCGTTGCCCACGTAGCGGATGTTGGCGCTGTTGGTGCGGGTCACGGCTGCGGCGGGCAGGATGATGACGTCAGCCTGACGGCTCAGCACCCGGTTCTGGGCATACACGAAGGGGCTGTGAGTGAAGTAAGTCAGGTCAGCCATCGTTACGGTAGCGGGCACGTTGGCCAGCCGCACCGTACCGGTGTCCAGAGCGCCCAGAGACGCGGTGGTGTTGTTGTCCACGACGTACTGCAGGTTGATCTGCACCTGGTCGCTGGAGCCCTTCAGGTCGGAGATGCCGTCGAACACCTCGGCCTTCAGGCTGTCGGTGCCGTAGCCGGACACCAGGATGAACTTGGTGTTCTCGGTGAAGTACAGCAGGTCAGCAGTGCGCGGGTCGGTGCCGTCCAGGTCCAGGGTGCCCGCATAGGTGGCGCCCAGGGTGACCTCATTCTTACCGATGATCACGGAGTCGCTGGCGGTATTGGTGGTCCCGCTGGGACGGGCGCTGACGTTGGCCGCCGGGACAGCCGCCAAGCCGTCAAAGGCCACGGTGGGCAGGGTGGCAACGTTGTGCGGGGCATCATCGGCGACCGCGTCTGCACCGGCAGCCAGAGTTACCTTGGGAACGGTGGCGTTCCGGGCGCTGCCGTTGGCACCGGCCACCACACCGATGTCATCCAGGCCCGCAAAGGTCCAGTTGGCGACCTCGCTGCCGTAGGCGAAGCCGCGGTACACGCCGGTGCCGATGCCCTGGGTCACGCCGGGGGTCGCGTTGTTGCCGCCGTCACGGAAGGGCACGCCCAGGCGGCTGGTGGCGTTGATAGGATCGGGACGATTGACGTTACTCCAGGCCAGGGATGCCACGGGAACCGTGGTGATCTCGCCGTCCAGGTTCACGCCGGTCAGGAAGTACTTGAAGGAACTGGAGTTCAGCTCCTGAGAGTAATCCACATAGGTGCCGTAGACGAACTCGGTGCCGTGGATGCGCTCGGCGCCCACGAACTTGCCCGCGTCGTTCAGGAAGAAGCGGTAGTTGGTGTGCTCGTACAGGTCGTTGCCGTAGGTATCCACGCCAACCTGGGGGATGGTGCCGGTCACCACCGTATCATAGACGATGGACTTCTCCAGCACGGTGCCGTCGGACAGGGTGACGGTGTTGTTGTTGTAAGCGACCACAGTGCCGTCCTTGGTATTGGTGACGGGAGTCAGCTTGAACCAGCTGGTGTCGTAGCTGCTCAGGCCCTGATAGTTGGCGGCAGTGCGCTCGGGATCATAGGCTTTGGTGCCGGTGATGTGCAGGCCGATCTCCTTGGCGCCCAGGGTCTTGGCGGAGTTGCCCACCAGCTGAGCCTGCTCCAGGGTACCGCCATAAACGACATTTGCGTCGTCTCGTGCGTCAGCTGTCAGGATGTTGGCGGGATCAATAAAGTTCCAGTCGCCATTACCACCCACAGCGGCAGCACCGTTGAAATGATAGGGCACGGTGACGGTCTTGATGGTGTTGACGTTGTCAACGCCGGTCAGGTTGGAGGTCTGGAGGTTCAGAGAGATGACCGCGTCCGGGGTCTTATTGCTGTTGTTGGACACGACCATATACAGGTACTCGGGGCTCTCCTCAGCATTTACGCTCACGCTGGCGGCATTATTAAGATAGGCATACAGAGTGCTGCCGTTTACGACATCCTTGGTATCCAGGCTGAACTTGCCGTAGGAGTTGTTCAGGTAGGCGCTGGTGGTGCTGCTCACGGAGAAGCCTGCGGCCTTCATGGCGGAAAACAGGTTGGTATTGGTGTCATCGGACTTTTTGTCCAGCAACAGTAGCTCGTCATCGTTATTAGTCGCGTTGTCTTTCACCTTCACGACCTGGGCCAGGGTGGTCTCGTCGAAGTAGGCGTAGACGGGATGACCCTTGGTGCTGCTGTAGTTGGCGGAGCGGTTGTCGTACCAGATGCTGACCTCGTGGCCCATCAAGTCGATGCCGGTACCCACGTTGAACTTCAGGTTGTTGCCCAGGTTAACATCATTGTACGTCGCGGCGTCATAGTCCTTATTGGTTTCATTCCAAACCTGGACGGCGACATAATAGTTGCCCTGATAGGTGTACTCGCTGTAGGCTTTGGCCTTGATGGTTTTGCCAGAGACGGTCTGAGTGGTCTCACCCGCGTAACCCATGATGGTGGCCTTCTCGCCGGTCTCTTGGTTGCCGATGACCACGCCGTCGGTCTTGTGGGTCAAGCCGAAGATGTGCTCACCCAGGGTGGGGTTGGTCTCAGAACCCACCACGCCGCCGCTCATGCCGGTCTGCTGATAGCCGAAGGCGGTGGTGTAGGTGACCTGGGGCACCTTGGCGTCGGCCTGGAACAGCAGCTCGGCCACCACGTCGCGGCGGCTGGCCAGATACAGGGTGTCGCCATAGTGGGTGGTCTTGATGTTGTTCAGGATGCCCAGCTGGGTAGACAGGGCGGACACGTTGGTCTGCCAGGTGGGGCCGGTGAACTCGCCGTTCTTGTCGTAGCCGATGGCACGCAGGATCATAGCCAGCGTCTCATAGCCGGTGACAGAGGCGTAGGGGTCGAAGGTGGTGGCGCTGGTGCCCTTGATGTAGCCGGCGTTGGCGCAGTAGCCGACATAACCGGCGAACCAGTCGCTCTCAGCCACGTCGGTGAAGTTGCCGTAGTTGGCGTACAGCTGGGCGCGGCTGTTGTCCACGTCGCCGGTGGCCAGGCGGTAGATCAGGGCCGCCACCTCGGCGCGGGTGATGGTGTCGGCGGGACGGAAGCCGCCCTCGTCGCCCTGGAAGACCTTCATGCCGGTGAGCACGTCGGCGGCTTCCACGAACTTCTCTTCGATGTTCCCAGCGTCGTCAAAGGTCTTGACGGGGTTGGCCGCGTTGACGGTCAGCATCAGGCTGAACGCCATGACCATCGCCATGACCAGCGCGAGGAACTTCTTCAAGTTTCTCATTGGATTTGTTTCCT
>ERZ808040.2528-NODE-2528-length-10077-cov-68.267100_pt1 | contig 10077 bp, 11 predicted proteins | sample MGYA00380191_ERZ808040 | MGnify/ENA primary metagenome ERZ808040 (study PRJEB31490, sample SAMN06133395) | mouse gut metagenome | isolation source: J6 | host: mice | place: China: Chengdu | collected 2015-05 ... | reverse complement strand
CTAAGAACATCCTTGCGGTCGGGCTTGACCGTCTAGATGTAGGAATCCCCTCGGTTTAGCGAGGGGAGGAAGTCAATCATAACTCCCGCTTTTTGCGACCAATAATAAAGCTAAATAGCTTTAATTCGCTGAAACAGTCATAATATTAGTATGGATAAAAATAAATCGCCTACTAACTATTGAGCAATAATATGACCCAGCCCATTATTACCTCTCTTTTAGATAATGACTTGTATAAGTTCACCATGTTACAAGCTATGCTGCATCAGTTCCCACAAACTCATGGCGTGTACCGCTTCCGCTGTCGCAATTATAAAGACACCGCTTATCCGTTAGCGGATATTAAAGAAGCATTAGAGGAGCAGCTAGACTATCTGTGTGAGCTTACTTTTACTCAAGATGAGTTAGACTATTTAAGCAGCTTACGTTTTATTCGCTCAGATTTTGTGGATTATCTAGAGCTGTTTAAGCTAAAGCGTCGTCATATTACGGTTAGTATTGATGCTAAAAATCGCTTAAATATAGACATTGAAGGACCCATGATTCAAGCCATGTTCTTCGAGGTTTTTGTTTTAGCAATCGTTAATGAGCTGTATTATCATCAGTTAACCACCCCAGCGGTATTAGAGGAGGGTGAGCGCCGTCTACAACAAAAAGTAGTTACCCTACAAGAGTATGCCTTAAAAGCTGACCGAGGAACGCCGCCTTTCATCATTGCTGATTTTGGTACCCGTCGCCGCTTTAGCAAAGCTTGGCATACCCATGTGGTTGAAACATTGCACAAAGCAGCACCGAGTATTGTACGCGGCACGTCTAACGTTTATTTAGCCAAGAAGCTAAAAATTACCCCTATTGGCACCATGGCGCATGAATTTATGCAGGCGTTTCAAGCGCTCGATGTGCGGCTACGCGATTCACAGAAGGCCGCATTAGAGGCATGGGTACATGAATATAGAGGTGACTTGGGGATTGCTTTGACTGACGTGGTAGGAATGGATGCTTTCTTACGAGACTTTGATTTGTATTTTGCCAAGTTGTTTGATGGCTTGCGTCATGACAGTGGTGATCCGTATGTGTGGGGTGATAAAGCCATTGCGCACTATCAAAAACTAAAAATCGATCCAAAAACCAAGATTTTAACCTTCAGTGATGGCTTAGATATTGAAAAAGCTTGGGAGCTGCATCAATATTTCAAGCAGCGCACACAAACCAGTTTCGGCATTGGCACCAACCTGACCAATGATATGGGGCTTACCCAACTTAATATTGTGTTAAAGCTGGTCGAGTGTAATGGTCAGCCGGTGGCCAAGCTATCAGATAGTCCTGGTAAAACCATGATTCACAATGATACTTATTTAGCCTATCTGCGGCAGGTATTTGAGATTGAAGATAAGCCAGAGGAGTAGTTATTTACAATATCATATTGCCTTTATAGGTAGGATGGGAAAGGATTCTTGTGAGTCCTTTTTTTATCTCAAACAGTACTTTTAATATTTTAAAAATTATGAGTATAATGAGATTATCTGTTTCGTTTTAATGAACTGCTGTTTTTTTAATACTATTAACAGGATGGTTAATAGACATACATTGATTATCACAAGGATGAGATTATGTTCAGACAATTATTAGAGCAACGTTTCCCCAATGCAGGCTCACGTAATGCTCCTTTAATGCATAGCCATGATATTGGTGCCACCGATACACCGCTTATTGAAGCAACAATAGGCGACCACTTTGATGCTGTGGCCAATCAAAGCCCCGATAAAGAGGCGCTTTTTTCTAGGCATCAAAATATTCGATTAACCTATCGGCAGCTGCAACAACAAGCCAATCAATTGGCCAGTAGCATGATAAAAATGGGATTAGAAAAAGGTGATCGTGTCGGTATCTGGTCGCACAATAATGCTGAGTGGCTTTTAATGCAATTGGCCACGGCTAAGGCTGGCATCATTTTAGTTAATATAAATCCAGCCTACCGTATATCAGAGCTTGAGTACGCGCTGAATAAAGTCGACTGTAAGGTCTTGGTGTTTATGCGCCACTTTAAAACCAGTGATTATGTACAAATGGTGCAGCAGATGGCGCCTGAGATGTGTCATCAAAGCTATGAGTGTTTAGAGCTTAGTACCCTACCTAATCTTAAGCGTCTTATTTGGATTGATTCGCCTGAAAACGAGGAAAGCTATGGGTTTATGCAAAAGTTCTCTGATTGGCTGGCCGAAGGTGATAGTCAAGATCTAAAGCTTGCTGAGCGTCAAAGTCAGCTAGATGCCAATGATCCCATTAATATTCAATTTACCAGTGGGACTACAGGCACTCCAAAAGGGGCTACGTTAACCCACAGAAACCTACTTAATAATGCCTATCACCTGGGTGAGACTCTGTGCTTAACTACTGAGGATAAGCTATGTTTACCCCTGCCTTTGTATCACTGCTTTGCTATGGTACTTGGTAATTTGACCATGTTATCACATGGGGCAAGTTTAGTTTATCCAAGCAGTAGCTTTGACCCGCTTAGAGTATTGCAGGCCATTAGTGAAGAGAAATGTACAGTACTTCATGCGGTACCCAGTATGTTTTTGGCAATTTTAAACCATCCTGAGTTTTCAAAGTTTGACTTAAGCAGTCTGCGTACCGGGGTATCAGGTGGTGCAAGCTGTCCTAGAGAGCTTATGCAACGGATTATCAAAGACATGCACATGAGTGAGCTAACCATTGCTTACGGTATGACCGAGACTAGCCCTAAGGCGACGCAGACCTTGCCGAGCACAGAGTTTGAAAAGCGCATTGCTACAGTAGGTGTGGTGCAGCCACATCTTGAGGTGAAGGTGGTGGATACCTTTAATGGTGAGACTTTGCCGATAGGGGAAGTGGGCGAGATATTAACCAAAGGTTATGCGGTAATGCAAGGCTATTGGAACGACTCAGTCAAAACGGCCGAAGCTATCGTGGATGGCTGGATGTATACTGGAGATTTAGGCAGTATGGATGAACAGGGCTATATTACTGTAGTGGGACGTAGCAAAGACATGATTATCCGTGGCGGTGAGAATATTTATCCTATCGAGGTGGAAAATTTCTTATACCGTCATCCTAAGATCTCTGACGTGCAAATTGTCGGTGTACCTGATGATCATTATGGCGAGGTACTGGCAGCTTGGATTATTCCAAAGTCAGGTGAAACCATTACTGAGCAAGAAATACGAGATTTTTGTTATAACCAAATAGCTCACTTTAAGATCCCAACTTATATTCGCTTCGTTGAGCAGTATCCAATGACAGTGACCGGAAAAATTCAAAAGTTTAAGATTGTCGAGGCTATGGTAGAAGAGCTAAAAGCTGTAGTCTAAACTTTGTAAGTTGCACTCTTTTTCATTCATTGTTTTTGCTGTTTAAAAAAAGCCCAACCTAAAAGGATTGGGCTTTGCTAGAGGGTTAATCCTGTTTAACCCTTTTTTTAATGGATTAGGAAAATACCTTAAAAAGAAGAATTAGGCTGCTTTAAAAACTCAAGCTCCTCGGCGGTTGACTCTCGATCAAGCACATCATTGCGATGCGGATAACGCCCAAATCTATCAATGATTTCTTTGTGTCTCACCTCAAAGCTTAAAGTATATTCGTCATTTAATGCTTCGAATAAGGGCAAGCCTTGATCATGAATAAGCGCAGATTCAGAGTGCATGTAAGGCATGAGGGCAAATTTTCTATGATCTAAAACAATATTGGTATAGTCCTCACGCTTTACCAACTCCTGCGCTAAAACCAGCGCCATACCATCTTGGGCAAAAGCGTCAGCAGAATTGCGAAATAAGTTACGAGAGAACTGATCAAGGACTATAATTTCAGCTAAAGCGCCTTGTGCTGTCTCACGCCAGTGCGCACATTCTCCTGCTTTGGCTGCCAATAAAGTAGACCAAAAGTTGTCTCTAATCTTGTCATCAAATGCCTCGCTTTTTTCAAACCAGTAAGGCTGATTATCAGGATCAAACCAAAAATCTAAAACGCGCTGAGCTTCAGTATGGACAGTTTTACTCATATTACACCTCTATTATTTATTATCGTATTATGGCTTTAGTCTCTATCAGTCTAACAAAGATTTAATGATCTTAAGGTTAAGTTATTTATTCAAAAACATGATTTTATAAGCTCGGCAGTTAGGACTCTTTTAAGTTCTGACTCGGTTACTAGCCCTTACTTTCAAAAGCGGAGGACTATGATAGAATCCTCTTATACTTTAATGAATAACCCCGTAAAAATAAACAATAGAAAATTAGGATGATGATATGACTCAGTTAACCTTGATCAGTAACAATCGCTGCTTCAATGGCGAACAACGTTATTACACCCATCAGTCTTCAGTGACTAATTCAGAGATGAGTTTTAGCATTTATTTACCAGATGAAGCGGTTGCTGGTAAGACTTGCCCAGCGATATTGTATTTATCAGGTCTAACTTGTAGCCCAGATAACGTTACACACAAAGCTCACTTCCAACAAAAATGTAGCGAGCTTGGCATGATCTTTATTGCCCCAGATACGTCTCCTAAAGGCGATAATATTGCTAATGACGAGCGTTATTTCGTGGGTCAAGGAGCAAGCTATTATGTGGATGCCACTGAGCAGCCTTGGGCTGAGAGCTTTAAGATGCACAGCTATATTGCAGATGAGTTCTATGATTTGATTCGCAGTCAATTTGCGATTAGTAGCGTGGGTATCACCGGCCACTCTATGGGCGGTCATGGTGCGATTATGTTTGGCTTTAAGTACCCAAGCAAATTTATCAGCGTCTCAGCCATTGCTCCAGTTTGTGTCGCTAGTGAGTCGGATTGGGGTAAGGCAGCATTTAGTGAGTACTTTGGTGAGCAGACGGAGCAAGAGATGCCGTGGTCGCAGTTTGATGCCGCAAAAGTGGTAGAAGAAGCAGGCAAGCAGTATCCGTTAATTTTGGTTGACCAAGGAGCGGCCGATAACTTCTATATTGACGGCTACTTACGTCCTGAAGCGCTACAACAAGCCTGTCAAAAAGTTGAGCAGCCTTTAACGCTCAGATATCATGCCGGCTTTGACCACAGTTATTACTTCATCCAAACGGTTATCGAAGATCATATTGTGCACCATTATAACGCCGCATTAACCCATGGATAATTGGTATAATAGCTGGGTTTAAACGCTGTTGAACCCAGCGGTTTTAATTTTTGTATCCCTTTTTATCTCCTTCTTTAATTAAATTAGTAATCATCTTAGAGAAACACTATGAGCAGCACACAACCCGCAGCCACTTCAGTCCGTCAGCGTGACTATCTTATCGCCCCATCTATCCTTTCAGCGGACTTTGCTCGCTTAGGAGAAGAGGTGGAGAATGTGCTTAAAGCTGGCGCTGATGTCATTCACTTTGATGTGATGGACAATCATTATGTGCCCAATTTAACTTTTGGTAGCATGATTTGTAAGGCGCTGCGAGATTATGGTGTGGATGCGCCTATTGATGTGCACCTCATGGTTTCTCCAGTAGACAGCATGATTGAGCAGTTTTTGGAAGCGGGAGCCAGTATCATTACGTTTCACCCAGAAGCCACCAATCACATAGACCGCTCGCTACAAATGATTAAAGATGGGGGCGCTGAGTGCGGGCTAGTATTAAACCCAGCAACGCCTCTGCATTATCTTGACTATGTCATGGACAAAGTAGACCAAATCTTATTAATGAGTGTTAACCCAGGTTTTGGTGGTCAGTCCTTTATTGAAGGTACTTTAGATAAAATCAAACAAGTGCGTGAGCGTATTGAGGCCAGCGGTCGTAATATTCGTTTAGAAGTAGATGGTGGGGTGAAAGCAAATAATATTAGGGCCATTGCTGAAGCAGGGGCAGATATGTTCGTAGCAGGCTCAGCGATTTTTAATCAGCCAGATTACAAGCAAGCGATTGATGCGATGCGTCATGAGTTAAGCCTTGTGGGTACGACTCAAGCGTAAGCTGTATCTAGCTCATTCATTAAAAGTTCACTCATTAAGTAAATATTAATGTGGTCAGTTTAATAGAGATACTATGACAAATAATAAGCCGATAGATTCTAATCTGGAAGGTGATCCGACTAGCCGTAGCGAAGGAAATACTACTTTTGAGGCTAAGCCTAGCTTGGTGCCTAAAGGGTTTACTATCGGCTTAGCTATTTTTTCAATTATTCTTAGTGTAGCTGGTTATGTGTTTCGCTATATTTATGGCGACTCTCTCACAGATATTTTGCGTCATGCTGCGGTATTGGTTCCGGCCTTCGTAATTGGTATCCCAGTGCTTTTTTGGCTGGGTGCGCTAATTATGAATAAGATTAAGGGAATGCATATTCAAAGACGCAATGCATTAACTTTGGGTTGGCTAATATCTTGTGTGACCATGCTGTGGCTGATGGGCACTTATAGCTAAAGTTTTGTTAGTTATATTTGGTTTGAATTTGAAGTCAGCCCATAACAAATACATAGAAAGGAACTCCTTTGTCAATTTTTGATCGCAATTCATTCTATTACCCTTATCCAGACAATATTCCAAAAGGATTGATTAAGACCTTGGTTGTGGTTTGCCTACTGATGGGGTTATCAGGACTACGCCAAGCAGAAGGCTGGCAAGGTTGGTTGGCTGTGTTTGAAAACTGGCTACTGATGTTGTTAATCTTTCCTACGGCTACTGCCGTTGTGGCCCTGCCTTTTAAATACCGTGACCCCAGTTTTGAGCTAAAGAATGCTTATTATTTAGGCATGTTTGTATCTTTACTATTTACCATAGCTAAATTACGTTACTGGCGTTAAATTGGCACTAAGCCAGATTTGGGACTGTGTGAAGTTTCTAAAACAGGATTATAAATAGCTAAAAACGGCCCTAAATGCTTACTTTAGATAGCTACTATTACAATTAGCCCTTGAAATTTGGGTCATTAGCGTCCATTGTTAATAAATACACGTATGCTATATGAGGTGAATAGGGCATGGTATTTGATTTTGAAAAAGACAACATTGATGTTGAAATTGACTCAGAGACTGGAGAGCGCAAGACTCGCCGAGGTCATGGATTCGCTCAAGAGACGATTCTAGAGTTGGTCGAAAACGATAAGGGTCAAATCGTCCTACGTGACTCAACAGAGTCTGAAGATCCTTTAGTAACCATTACTTTCTCAGAGAAAGTTAAAGAGATGCTAGACGGTGAGGCCCAGTATATTGGTCATAAAATGATTCATGCGGCGGTGCAGGCAGTTATGCAAAAGCAAGTCAGCCAGTGGCACGCGAACGTCTATGACGAAGAGCCTGAGCATTATAGCTAGGTGAATATAATCATTTTGAATGTAGTCAATTTGAATACAATTATTTTGGATATAATCATTTAAGACATAAAAAAGCGGGTTATCTTAGATAACCCGCTTTTTTTATGCTATTAAATCAAACAAATTATTTGATTTTAGCTTCTTTAAAGATAACGTGCTGGCGTACTTTTGGATCAAACTTTTTGATTTCCATTTTGCCAGGCATAGTACGTTTGTTTTTGGTAGTGGTGTAGAAGTAACCAGTACCAGCGGTAGATACTAACTTAATCTTGTCTCTCATGATGCATTCCTATTAATTTGTAAAGTAAGAGGGCTTAAAAAGCCTTCTAGTTAGTCGTTTAAAAGACTAAACTTTTTCACCTTTGGCACGTAAATCAGCAAGTACTTTATCAATACCGTGCTTATCGATGATACGCATACCTTTAGTAGAAACACGAAGACGAACAAAACGGTTTTCAGATTCTACCCAAAAACGATGGTTATGTAGATTTGGCAAAAAGCGACGACGGGTTCTGTTAAGCGCATGCGAAACATTGTTACCCACCTGAGGGCGCTTTCCTGTCACTTGACATACTCGAGACATGACGGACTCCTAATAAAGTTGTAAGGCAACTGGGTGACATGTCAATCATGTCGAGATAGTTAGTTGCCTTAACTACTCAAGATAACGAATCACAATGCGGCTATGGACACATAGGACTGCAACTTGAATAAAATGTTAACAGAAAGATAGTGGTCTTTGCCCTTTAATCGCCACAACAAGTAAAGGTTGACCAGGATAAATTTTTAAGGGCGTATTTATACCACATATACCCAGTTTTTTCAAATTAAATGTTTGTCTATTATCGCATAAATAATCCAAAACTTTAAGTCCCTAAAGATTAAAGAAGCGTTTAACTGCTTTAAAACCAAGGAGTGATATAAAGTTTTCGCTATTAGCTGATAAATTTAGCTTAATAATTCAAGATTAACCAATGCAAATCGGCAAACATAAATTTAAAATATGCGGATGTCACGGCAAGATGTATCAATGCCATGTTAAAACCGGCTATTATAGCAGATATTATGCGGTAGGTTAGCAAAGTATGTTTTTAATTTTATCGGTTTGGTAATTAACTTTGTTAGGCTTCAATTTAGCACCTACTTTCGGCTTATAGGACTATCTTATACGATGGCAAATCCTTCTTCTTCACACTCTTCAGATCAAGATAAGCTCTCTTCTGCAAACGGTAATACTAAACCTTCTCAGGCAGCTACAACCACTCAGTCGCCTTATGCTCTGATGTTAGTATTGTTGACGCTGTATTTCGCTCAAGGCTTGCCTTCTGGGTTTATTACTCAGGCGCTCCCAGCTATCTTGCGTGAGTACGAGGTGTCATTGGAGATGATTGGCCTATCGGGGCTATTATTGCTGCCTTGGGCGCTGAAGTTTCTGTGGGCACCTGTGGTTGATAAGTATTTCATTGCTAAGTGGGGGCGTTCACGTAGTTGGATATTGCCCTTACAGCTTATATCTGCGGGGATAGTAGCCATAGTCGGCTTGTTTGATCCGCATCAGTTAAGCTCCTTGGACACTCTGTGGGCAATCTATGGGCTACTTTTTTTATTAAGTCTAATAGGAGCAACTCACGACGTTGCAGCGGATGGCTTGGCCACACGCTCATTAACGGGCTTGATACGCAATAACCCTTCATTGCCTGCGGTCAAAAATCCTTATCAAGGTATGGGTAATGCAGCACAAGTTATAGGCTACCGTATGGGGCTTATTTTGGGAGGTGGGGTATTGCTGCTGGTATTAGGGCAGTGGTCTTGGCGTTATAGTTTTTTTGCCATGGCGGCGTTGATTTTGCTAAACACTTTACCGATTTGGCGTTATCCAGAAAGTAGACTTGCATCAGCTACTCAGTCAAAGCCAGTACTTAAGTCTGTTACCGATCAAGACTTAGCCAGCCATGAGGTCGATCAACCTCAAGAGAAGCTATCGTTGACTTCAGTGGCCGCTTATATCAAAAGTCAGTACGGTTATTTTTGGCAAAATACGCACATGCGGGCATGGCTTGCAGTGTTATTGACCTTTAAAGTGGTGGACGGTATCTCTAGTGGTATGGTCAAGCCGATGATGGTAGATATGGGCATACCGACTTCCAGCATTGGGCTGTGGGCCAGTGTGCTAGGTTCTGCAGCGTCTTTGCTGGGGGCGGCCTTGGCGGCATTACTGTTAAAGAGAATGGCGCATCATAATGCGTTGCTGGCATTTAATGCTTTGCAAGTGGCTACCACGACCTTATATGTCATAGTGGCTGTCGGCTTTGAGCATCCGAGCTGGTTGGGGTTATCTTTTGAAGGTCAGTCAGTACCTTTTTGGTGGGCTTACGCGGCCAATGCGATTGAACATTTGGCAGGGGCAATGGCGCTGGTTGCTATGCTAACTATGGTTATGCACTATGCCAGACACGACAAAGCGGGCAGTGACTTCACTACCCAGGTGTGTTTATTGACCGTATTTAGTGGCGGCGCACATTTAATCAGTGGCTTTATTGCTGCCCAGGTAGGTTATAGCGCCCACTTCTTAATTAGTGTGGGGGTAGGCTGCTTATGCTTATTACCGTTAATTTACTGGCGTAATAAGTTCATTAAGCAGCTATAAAGCTTTTTGAACTTTTTATCACCAGTCGCCGTAAAACCACCCAATTCAGGGGGTGGATATAAGGCGACACACACTGTCGTAAGAAGTCGTTAAAGGGTTGTAAGTCAAAATTAAACTTGCC
>ERZ808040.2524-NODE-2524-length-10084-cov-3.932347_pt1 | contig 10084 bp, 10 predicted proteins | sample MGYA00380191_ERZ808040 | MGnify/ENA primary metagenome ERZ808040 (study PRJEB31490, sample SAMN06133395) | mouse gut metagenome | isolation source: J6 | host: mice | place: China: Chengdu | collected 2015-05 ... | reverse complement strand
AAATTTAGACAAGCGAAAGGTGTGGATAATTATCGTGGGTTATACCAGATCACATCAACCCCTGCGTCAGAAGTACGCGTTATGTTGTTCCCTGATATTTCTTCCGGTATTCCCTTGGCGTGCAGCCGTAGCACCTTGAAAATGCCTTTGCAAAATGGCTTTTGTGGCGGTAGCCGCAGCGCTCGGCGATCTCCGTGACGCTCTGGTCCGTGTCCCGCAGAAGATTTCCGCTGACCTCCAGCCGGTATGCATTTAAAAACTGGACCGGCGTCTGCTGAAGGCACTGCTTGAAAATGCGCCGGCACCTGTCCTGGTTTACCTGGGCGGAAACGGCGATGTCCTCAATGGATATATTTTCGCCAAAATGCTGGTAAACAAACGTCATCATCTGCTTCTGGATCTCCAGGCCGCCGTTGTCATGGCTCGGACTGCCGGACGCTTTGCCTGGCTGATCCGGGAACAGCTCCCGATACCGCAGGAGCCTGCACCACAGGATATGCATGACAGCGACCACCTCCATTTCGTAGGCCGTTTCCGCGGCGGCCTTGCAGCTTACGATCTGCTTGATCAGTTCCGCGATCTCCCGGCCATAGGTCTGCGCGGAATGAAAATGCACGTATTCCAAAGCTGCATTGTCCAGGATGGGATCCATGTATTTTTCGCGGAGATGCCGGTTCCCGGCAAACAGGGACGGATGGAACCGGACACACGAAAACCGGCATTCCTTTTCCGCATAGGAATAGCCGTAGTGGAGCCGGCGCACATTTACCAGCAGGGTATCATTTTCTTTTAACACGACATGGCTGTCGTTGATGCAGTAGCGCATCCTCCCCTTCCAGATATAGATCAGCTCCAGGTCATCGTGCCAGTGGCAGGCCACGCGCATATCCGGAAATACGCTCAGATCGTAGGTACGGATGTAGATCGGGATATCTGTGTGGTCATACTCTACATTCTCCCGCAGGTTTTTCTCAAAAGCTGATGTGTCCATTTTTATTTGCCTCCTGTCGGGTTGTTTTGTTCATGGTCAGTTCCTTAATGATCATTCCTATATCGTTCCATACATTGAGCATAGGAATACAGCATAACATCACCTCTTTTTCAAGTAAATACCCGGAAAACATACCTTTTTTTCGGATATATACTAAATTTTCTTTAAAAATAGGCTCATTCTTTCCTACTATAAAACAAATTCCGCTATGGTCTGTCCTATTTTTACAATATCGCTGCCTCCGCTGAATTCAAACTTGACAAGCCCGATGCTGCTGAACCACAGCTCCAATTCGCTGTCCATGTCAAATACGCCGGATGTCTCTACGGAAAACGCCTGTATCTTAGAATAGGGGAGCGAGGTGTAATCCTTCTTTTTCCCTGTCAGTCCCTGTACGTTGACCGCAATGACACGCTTGTCGGTAAATGTGACGGAATCGCGGATTCCCTTGTAGCTTCCGATGATCGTTTCTCCCGGAATCAAAAGCTGGTCAATCCCTTTTCCTACAGAATCCGTTTTCATAAGCTTCACGAAGCTGCCGTTTTCAAAATCAATCATAGTAAAATTCCTTTCCTGAAGTCTCTGTATAGAGCATTGTTTTTAGTTGTGCTCACGGCCGATGAAATCTGCCGCACAGTATAGATTTATTTTAGCACACTTCTGATGGGTTTAGAGATTCATTTTTCATATTGCAGAACCCCTGCGGAAATATTATAATGTCAGCAGGAGGTGAGCACCCATGGGAACCTATCTGAATCCCGGCAATCATGGCTTTCGCGGTATCCGGAATGATATCTATGTAGATAAAAGTGGACTGATCCATCTGATCAACGGCACCATCGATACGCCCCGAAGGCTGACCTGTGTCAGCAGGCCGCGCCGCTTTGGAAAATCTTTTGCCGCACAGATGCTGTGCGCGTATTACGATAAGACCTGCGATTCTTCGGAGCTTTTTGACGACCTGGAGATTGCCGCGGATGATATGGAGAATGATCGGAAATATCGGAATCAGTTTGATGTGATCTATCTTGATATTACGAATATTATGGGAGAGTCCGGAGAGGAAGAGCTTCCGTCCTTTATCAGGCGCAAGGTCACAGAAGAGCTTTCCAATGCCTATCCAGACTTAAAAAAGGACGAATCCTTTTCCACCACCCTGATCAATGCCACCGAACTGACGGGAAATAAATTCATTATGATCATTGACGAGTGGGATGCTCCCATCCGGGAAACACCCGAGGTCCAGAAGCAGTATCTGGCATTTCTGCGCACGCTCTTTAAGAGCAGCGGCACCACAGCCCGGATATTTGCCGCCGCATATATGACCGGGATCCTGCCTGTCAAAAAAGACGGTTCACAGTCCGCCATCTCCGATTTTCAGGAATATTCCATGGTCTGCCCCATGGAATTTGCGGAATATGCAGGATTTACGGAAGCCGACGTGCAAAAGCTCTGCGCAGAATATCACCGGGATTTTTCCTTGATGAAGCAATGGTACGACGGATATACCCTCGATCCGGCAGGGTCAGTCTATAATCCAAATTCCGTCATGAAAGCTATTCGAAGCAATAAATTTTATTCCTACTGGACCGAAAGCTCTGCCGCGAAAAATCTGATGGGCTATATCAGTCTGGATTTTGACGGCCTGTCGGCGGCAATCGCAAAGCTGCTCGGCGGCATTGATGTTCCGGTGGATACCAGCGGATTTTCCAATGACCTGATCACCTTTCAGAACCGGGATGATGTGCTCACGCTGCTGATCCATCTGGGATATCTTGCCTATGATGAGGAATCGAAGCAGGTGCATATTCCGAATGAGGAGATCCGGCTGGAATTTGCCCGTGCGATCCGTGAGGTGAAGCGGGATGATACGATCCGGCGGATCCGTGAAAGCGAACAGCTCATTTTTGATACCGTCCATAAAAATGCGGAGGCTGTTGCCGCGCAGATTCAGAAGATCCATGCAGAAGAAACCGCAATTCTTTACTATAATGACGAACAGGCACTTCGCAGTGTGATCAAGCTGGCGTATTTCAGTTATAAAGATCATTATCTCAAATTTGAAGAACTGCCGGCCGGGGATGGATATGCGGATATTGTCTATTTTCCAAAGAAAGCATCGCCGATGCCTGCGCTTGTCATTGAACTGAAATGGAATCAATCCGCAAAGGGTGCCATCGGGCAGATCAAAGAAAAGAGATATCCGGCGGCGCTTGCGGAGTATGGGGGACGGATTCTGCTGGTGGGGATCAGTTATGAAAAAGGGGCGGGGAAAGATAGACACAGGCATACTTGTATCATTGAAGATGCCTGAAAGGATGTTGAATGAAAAGGGAAGTAGTAAACTGAACTACTACCGGCTAAAGCCGGTAGGTTCGGTTTGCTGCTGAAGCCGCAAAGCGGCATAATTCCTCATGCGGCTACGCGCATCACGATATAGTGAGCGACAGATTTATCTGGCGCTCACTATATCTTCCCCATATACAAAACCTGCGGAAATCCTGCCCCTACTCTTCCAGCCTCACCTTAATAACCACCTTTTCTACGCGGCAGGAATCCAACCGGATACACTTCGGCTTATGTACATCTTCCGGAAATAGAACCACAACATCCCCTTCCCTTACAGGAATTGCAGTACCGCATATATCTGTAAGAAAACCGACATCTGTTTCTGCATTGTAATCATCTGGCTGCTGTATTCCCGGTCTGCTCCAATAAATGCATTCTTCCCCTTTTCGAATATAGTGGATATCGGCATATTTCCTGTGATATTCGTACTTTAATTTTTCTGGCTCCATCGTATCATAGGAAAATAAATTTGCATACACCTCATCATTGAGAATGGAGTATTTTCCTTCTGAAAGATCTCTCCCTTCCAGACTGCGCAGGAAATCAAATGCAGCCTTAAACAGTGGATCCATCTTTTCATACAAGCTGAAATTTTTTAAATTATCAATAATCATGTTTCTCTTCCGCCTTGAATTTTCCGTATTTCGAAAAGCTCATCCTGCGCCCCCTTTAAAAGATGCAGATAGTCAATTCCCATAAAAAGCACGTTAATCCCCATATCATGCCAGTATTGGATCGTCTTTGGATTCCAATCTCCGCTTGACACGCCTATGGACTTACCGCTTTTTTTCAGTATTGCAATCCCTCTGCGGATGAGCTCTGTTGTCTCTTTTCCGAAAACATCGCCCAGACGTCCGATGGAGCCGGACAGGTCATTCGGTCCAAATAGGAAGCAGTCTACATACGGATTTTTTGCCATTTCCTCCAGATGTTCTATTGCAATATAGGATTCGATCTGGATAAATCGAACCAGCTCCTCATTACAGCGTTTTACATATTCCATCGAATCGTCCACGCCGTATCGAATAGCACGCATCGGTCCAAATCCCCGTATTCCCTCAGGAGGATATAGGGTCGCTTTCATTGCCGACTCCAGTTCTTCCGGTGTATTTACGGTTGGAAACAAAATTCCGGTTGCGCCCATTTCCAAAACTCTTTTAGCAAGAACATGGTCATTCCACGGAATCCGTACGATCGAATCCGTACCGCCGGAGTGGGCTGCAATGATATGCTCTTCCAGGATTGAATAATCAATCGCCGTATGCTCCGTGTCTATCCATACCACATCATAGCCGACAGATGCAAGCATCTCAGAGATACAATGGTCCTTCAGAAATACATGCGTCCCGGCAACAGGTTCGCAATTTCTTAATTTTTTCTTCAATGTTGACATTCCCGTTCTCCTGATTTCTACGTTATCCACTGAGCGGCCGTATTCTTTACGGCCGCCTCGCCTGCTAGTCCTCTCTCTGAATATTTACATTTTGCTCCAGCAGCGCCGCATTCAACTTATCTGCCGGAATATCACGAGGCTCTACACCAAGCTCTGCAGCCAATGAAGCCGCTACGCCGGCTCCCTGTCCGATACTCATACTGCCTGGCATGATCCGCGTTGCCCCCATTGCGTCATGAGATGCAGAGATGCACCGGCCTGCCACGATCAGACCGTCTATCTTTACAGGAACCAATGAGCGGAGAGGAATGTCAAAGGATCTGCCTTTACTTGGATTCTGGAATACCGCACTCTCACCGTCAGCCGTATGATGTCCGATCGGCGCGCTCATGGAAGCAATGGCATCGTCAAATTTGCGGAATGCAAACAGGTCTTCCTCTGTCAGCTTATAGATTCCTTTCACCTGGCGGGTTTCACGGATTCCCATCATAGATGCCGTTGCCAGGATATATGCGTTTTCATAGCCAGGGATGATTTTTTTCAATACGCTGACACATTCGTCAATCCGCTTGCGCGAAATCGTGATCGCATCAGAAATCTCCTCTGCTTTTGTACCGTCCACATGAAATTCACCGGTCATATTCAGATACATTTCCCCATCCCGCGGACTTTCATAGATCAGCATGAACCAACTTCGTAAATATTCCAGTTCCGGTGGAAGTTCAACACCTTCCAGTTCACCGCCGATTCCGAATTTGTGGAAGATGCCCTCAGCCCATCCCTGCGTCGGAGAGTTGTGAACCCACTCGGGATGCTCCTTATAATAGTAATCCAAAACTCTCTGCTTATCGACCCCGGCAAGCTTTGTGATCAATGTTACAGGATGAAGCTCTTCTGTCGGGAGCTGATCGTATTCTGCTCCCGACCATGCACAGATATCCGCATCCGCCGTACAATCGACGATACATTTTCCGTAATATGCGCTGCGTCCTGTTTTATTTTCTACTACGATCCCACGCACCTTATCGTCTGTTGTAATCGCATCTGAAATCCAGGTCTCATATAATATGTCCAGTGTGTGTCCTTTTGCACGCTCACGGAGAACATATTCGTTAGCCAAAGACTTCGCCGCCTCTGCGTCATAATCAATAAATTGAGCCACTTTTTTACACTCTTCATATCCAAGCAGACCGTCATTTACACCGCCAAGCTCATACAATTCGTCAAAGAACTCTTCCGGCAATCCTTTGACCACTACCTTTTCCTGGTCATTGATCGCACAGAAAATTCCCATGATTCCGGCCGTCATCTGACCGCCAAGACAATTCATCCTTTCTACAACGAGAACACTGCTGCCTCTTCTTGCCGCTGAGATCGCTGCCGCGAATCCGGCGGTTCCTCCGCCTGCTACGATAACGTCATATGTACCTCTTACCGGGATTTCCCTTGATTTCTCCAAATATTTTTCCATAAATTAAACTCCTTCTTTTCTGATTGTTTCACAGTTACCTTTTATTTTTTCGTTAACTTAACAGTCCTGATATCTCCGGCAAAAACAGCCCTATCTTCGGGACATATGTTACCAACAGCAGTACGATCAATTCTGCCGCCAAGTATGGGATTAGTTTTCCAGACACCTTTCCAATAGATGCCTTGCCCACCTTGCAGCCCACAAAGAGACTCTGTCCCAACGGTGGTGTTGCATTTCCCAGGTTCAGGTTTATACAGGATATCAATCCAAAGTGAATCGGATTAATACCATAAGTCACAGCAATCGGCGCAAGGATCGGCCCAAACATCAGCAGAGCGGAGGCCGGTTCCATAAAGCAGCCCATAAATAAATATAATAGATTAATGCAGAGCAGGAATACCAGCTTGTTGCTGATGATCACGGTAAAGAATACTGCCAGGCTCTTCTGGACCTGCAGAAGTGTAAGCGCCCAGCTTAAGGTCTTTGAACAGCCGATGATAATGAGAACTGTCCCGGTCAGCTTTGCGCTGGTTAGCAGCATCGCCGGAAGCTCCTGGAGGCTCACCGTTTTCATGATAAAGCACGATACCAGGATGGCATAAACTACAGCCAGGCATCCGGCCTCCGTGGCGGTACATATCCCGGATAGAATCCCGCCCATGATAATGACCGGCATTCCCAGCGGAAGAATCCCCTGCAGAATAATTTCTTTCGCCTGCTCTTTTGAATATCGCTCCGTCCGCACCGGAAAATGATATTTTTTATTCCGAAGGAATACGACGAAGCTTAATCCAGCCGCAATTAATATCCCAGGAATGGTACCTCCCATAAATAGAGCCCCGATCGGCACATTCATCACGCTTCCGTAAATCACCATGATAATGCTTGGCGGTATGATGGGTCCCATGATAGATGAGGCAACGGTGATCGCCACAGATTCATCTTTCGAAAATCCGTCTTCCGTCATAGCCGGAATCAGAATCGGCCCCTCTGATGATACATCCGCCACAGAAGATCCTGTAATCCCGCCGAAAAACATACTGAACAGAATATTGACATACGCCAGGGAACCGGGAACCCGGCCGACGATCAGCGAAGAAAGCTTAATCAGCCTTTTTGTAATCCCGCCCTTATTCATAATTTCTCCGGCAAAGAAGAAAAACGGGATTGATAATAGTGGAAAATATGCCACCCCATTGTACAGAGACTGCGGTATCAGCGTCAGAGGATTCCCTCCCAGCAGAAGCAGCCCCACAAGTCCGCTGAAGCCAAGCGCCCAAGTGATTGGAATTCCTATAAAAATAGCTGCGATCAAAATGAGTGCCAGTAAAAAAATTGTCATAAATTGCCTCCTTTCAAGAACTGTTCTGGCTCTCAGATTCCCTGCTCAAATGTGGATTCATTCTCCATCTGTTCTTCCAGGGATATAAATCTGCACTCTTTTTTCCTGATTGCCGCAATTACATTGACCGTATGTTCAAAAAGAGCCAGCACACACCCTAACAGGACAAAGCTGTACACAATCGATACCGGCCACGGAAGGATTACCATTTTCTGCCCCTGCACCGTGCCGAGAAATCGGAAGCTTCCGTACACTGCAACGCTCAAAAATATTGCCACGATGATTCCGTCGAAAATATATACGGCAGACTGGAGCCTTGCCGGCAGCTTACACACAAGACTTTCCAGGGAACTGTGAGAATTTTCCTTTACCCCGATGGCCATACCAAGCATTGCCATTAAAACCATGAGAACACTGATGAGTTCATCTGACCAAAGGCTGGAAGTTCTGAATACAAAACGCAGGACTACATTATAGAAGGTCAATATCAGTATTGCAGACAGTGACAATATTGTCACGGCATCTTCTATTTTGTAAAAAATGCGCATAAATCTTGTATCTCTGAAATCCTTCTGTTGTTTCATGGAACCACGTCCTTTCTGCTATTTCGTCCGTTCAAGAGCCTCTTGGATCTCTTCGTAAAATGCTTTGGTTGCCGGTGTTTCCTCAAACATCTGATCCTTCACTCCGGCAATTTTGTCGATAAATACCTGCTTCTCATCATCTGTCAGTTCCGTGATCGTAACTCCCTTCTCGATCAGCGCCTCGGTTGCTTCTGCTTCATAGCCGCTGAAATCTTTCCATTCCCAGTCCATCACTTCTCTGCTGCTTTCATCTATAATCTGCTGAATATCCTCCGGAAGGCTGTTATAATATTCAAGACTCATTACAAAAGTTCCGCAGATTCCAATTGCATCGATCACAGTAAGATGCTTTCCATAATCCGCCAGCTGATTATCTAAAAGCAGCGATGCACTCTGTTCCGCACCGTCCACGGTTCCCTGCTGAAGTGCGGAATATACCTCGCTCCAACCCAGCGTAACCGGAGAGAATCCCATGAGTTCAAAGGTTTTTGCCAAATATGTGTTTTGAAGTACACGGAGCCTGATCCCATTCGCGTCTTCCGGTGTTCGGATTTCCCGCTTCGTATTCAATGGATTTCTATACCCTGTAGTATAAAAGAGCAAAAGCTTAAATCCCTTTTCCTGCAGCGATTGATCCAGATAGTCGAAAAATTCCTCATCCTGATAGCAGGCAAGCTCCGTATCCGGATCTCCATCAAACAAAAACGGCAAAGCAAATACGGACCAGCCAGGTTCATAGACTGCCAGATCTGTCGCAGCCAGGTCTGCCGCCTGAATCGTATTGGCAAGCATTCCCTCCATGCAGGCACTTTTATCCCCCAGGCTTCCGCTGAAATAATATTCCGGTACCACACGTCCGTCTGATTTTTCCGCCACCATATCGAAAAGCATTTTTGTAAGGTTGCCGGAATAGGAGTCTTCATTGTTCGTATTTGCCGCACGCAGAAGGTATGTCTCCCCTGAAGCTTTTTCTCCGGAAACTTTCTCCTCTGTATCTTGGCTGTTCGCAGCTGTATCCTCTTTCTTTTCTACCTCCTTTGCGTCAGTCTCCGCCTTTCCTCCGCAAGCACATAAAGATACCAATAGTACGAATGTCAGCAGCAAGGACATCCATTTTTTCTTTTTTCTCATAAATTTCTCCTCTCTTGATTTACTGACTGCCTGAGCCCATGAAATAGCTTTGCTTTTACTATTACGGCTCATAACATGAACAGCAGTTGTTAAATTTTTTCTTGAATAGCTTTTATCGACACACATTGAAAACCCGAACCCAGAGCACTGTATTTTTAGCTTAATCCCCCTTTTTTCTTATTGTGTTCTGCGCTACAAGAATGTCAATGACATGCTTATGTGGAATCCCGGAAGACGAACAATCATATATCACCTCATCTATACACTTCAATTCCCAGTCGGCATACAGGCTGAATATCTCTCCTGTGCTCCACAAGTATGCGAACTGGTCTTTTTCTGGCGGAGGTCCGATGAACGGTTTCTTTACGTAGACATTCAGAGCGTTAATTCCATTTGGCTTCGTATGCGCCTGATAATCCGTAATAATTTCTTTTCTGAAATCCGGCCTCATGTGGTGCAGGGAACGGCTGGAATAAATGATGTCAAAATCATCCTCCAGTCTGTATTCCTTGATGTCTGCCCGAAATGCTTTGATAAATACCCGGTATCTGTCGGCAAGCCTGTACACCTTATCAATTGCACTGTGAGCAATATCAAAGGCAGTCACATCATAGCCGTTTCTTGCAAAAAATAATGCATCTTTTCCCTCTCCGCACCCTATTTCAAGCAACTTCACGTGCCCATTCGGCGGATACAGCTTCAGCACGTCATAGCAAAGCTCATTCGGCTGTAATCCCCAATAAAAATCATCATCCTTATAGACTTCACTGTAGATGGTCTTTTTATTGTCACCTGGAATATGCCCTAAGAGCGTATCTATATT
>ERZ808040.2522-NODE-2522-length-10090-cov-3.627285_pt1 | contig 10090 bp, 10 predicted proteins | sample MGYA00380191_ERZ808040 | MGnify/ENA primary metagenome ERZ808040 (study PRJEB31490, sample SAMN06133395) | mouse gut metagenome | isolation source: J6 | host: mice | place: China: Chengdu | collected 2015-05 ... | reverse complement strand
CATGAAAAAAGTTGAGATTAAATTTTATTTAATCTCAACTTTTTTATTTTTGACTAGTTATGTCCCAGCCTCTTTTTAAGGGTCATTGTGTTGTTTTGAGTGCAAAATCGCCTGCGCTCATTCCTGCAATTCGACCGGTTACGAGTGCAGAAGTAATATTATAACCTCCTGTATAGCCATGAATATCTAAAATTTCACCACAGAAATAAAGTCCATTTTTCTTTTTAGAAGCCATCGTTTTCGGCATAATTTCTTTTGTCGAAACGCCTCCACCTGTGACAAAAGCTTTTTCAATGGGTTGTGTTCCGTTCACAGTCATTGTAAAAGACTTTAGTAAGTGCGCAAGGGCACGAATTTTGTCCGTTGGTAAATTGGCGCCAACGTCTGTTGATTCAATATTGGCTTCTGCAAGTAAAAAGTGGAGCCATCTATCTGTTGTAATGGATTTTAAGCTATTATTGACTTGCTTTTTTGCATCTTCTTTCACTTGTTTAAACAGCATTTGAAACAGTTCTTCTTCATGTGTATTTGGAAGTGTGTCAATTTTAATCGTTACGGGTTGTTGCTTATTTTTCATTTGTTCTTTCACAACGAACTGACTACAACGTAAGATTGCCGGACCACTTACGCCAAAATGCGTAAATAACATATCCATTTCGTGTGTAATCAGTGTTTTGCCTTTTTTATTGAGGACGGAAACGGCAACATCTCGTAATGCAAGTCCTTGTAAGGTTTTTGCTTTAATAAATTTTTCATTTGAAAGCAGCGGCACTTCAGTGGGATACAAGGTTGTAATGGTATGACCAGCTCGTTCCGCCCAAGGATAACCGTCACCAGTGCTTCCGGTTTGTGGAACAGCTTTTCCGCCAACAGCGACAACGACTGCATTTGCTCGAATTTCATCACCAGATGATAGGCGAACACCTAAAATTCGTTCGTCATTCATGATTAATTTGTCAACTTTTGTTTCTAATCGAATTGTTACGTTTAATCGTTTCATTTCATTCAATAATGCGTTTACAACGTCTTGTGCTTTGTTTGAAACAGGGAACATGCGCCCGTGATCTTCTTCTTTTAAAGGTACATGTAAATTTTCAAAAAATGTAATGATATCATCGTTATTAAAAACAGAAAAAGGACCATATAAGAACCGGCCGTTACCAGGGATATTTTTGATAATTTCTTCTTGTGGCAAGCGATTGGTTACATTGCAGCGACCACCGCCAGAAATGGCCAGTTTATTTCCTGGTTTTTTTCCTTTTTCCAGAACTAATACACGATTGCCGTGTTCTGCAGCAGCAATGGAAGCCATTAACCCTGAAGGTCCGGCACCAATAATAATTACATCAAACATACAAATGTCACACTTTCTTTAGATAGATTATGAAAAAAGAACTTTTTCTCATGATATTTCGTCTTCATAAGTTCGAATACTATTTTTTATTATACATCATTTACGTAAATGATTGTTTATTACGATAGTGAGGGGTAAACTATTAAGTAGATTTTACAGAATGGAAGGGTTATTTTATGTCGTCAAAACTTCTTAAAGGAACAGCGATTTTAACAATCGGTTTATTTTTATCAAAAGCATTAGGGTTATTATATGTGATTCCTTTCTATGCAATTGTAGGTGAGGAAAATATTTCTTTATATCAATATGCTTATATTCCATATAATTTGGCTTTATCCATTGCAATTTCAGGTGCACCACTTGCGATTTCTAAGTTCGTAGCAAGATATAATGCGATGGGAGATTATGCGACAGGACGTAAAATATTGAAAAACGGTATGGGAATTATGATTGGAACAGGAATTACCGCATTCCTCGTACTCTTTTTCCTAGCAGAACCGATAGCACATGTTGTCATTAAAGATCATGAACAATTATTTACAACAGATGACATTGCATCTGTCATTCGCTGGGTAAGTTATGCATTAATTGTCGTACCCGTAATGAGTGTTGTTCGAGGATTCCTTCAAGGATATGGGAAGATGGAACCGACAGCGGTCTCCCAGCTTGTCGAACAAATTGTACGGATTGCGGTTGTCTTAGCCGGCGCATTTGTTGTTGTAAACTTTTTACACGGGTCACCAAAAATTGCGGTGAATTTTGCCGTTTTTGCAGCGACAATCGGTAGTATCGCAAGCTTAGGGGTACTTTATCTGTACTGGAAAAAGCATAAGCCAGAATTTGATCATTTATTGGCAACAAGCCCACCTGCAAGTGAGGTTCCAGTAAAAGATATACTGACAGAAATTATTACATATACAATCCCATTTGTATTAGTGGGGACTGTCAATCCGTTATATCAACTTGTAGATATGCTCACATTTAATAGTGCAATGACTGCCATTGGACAAGCAGCTGTAAGTGATACGTATTTTGGGATGTTAAACTTTACGACACATAAATTGGTAATGATTCCAGTGATGGTAGCGACGGGTTTCTCAATGGCGCTTATCCCACTCATTACGAGTTATTACACGCAACAAGATCAAAAGAGCTTAACGAAGTCATTAGACCAAACATATCAAGTGATGATTTTTTTAACAGTACCAATGGTTGTAGGCATTTCGGTTTTATCAAATGAATTGTACTTTATGTTGTTTGAGCAAAGTGAAATGGGCTCAACGATTTTAGGAAACTATGCACCAGTAGCCATTCTATTTGGAATGTTTACAGTGACTGCTGCAATACTGCAAGGGATTGACCGCCAAAAGTGGATTGTATTTACATCACTATTCGGGTTATTCATTAAATTAAGCATAAACATCCCACTCATCAAATTATTTGAAACGAATGGAGCGATTTTGGCTACAGCAATCGGCTATTCAGTAGCGATTGGGATTAATATTTATGTCATTACGAAAACATTGCAATATCGTTCAACTTTAGTCGTCCGTCGAATTATTTTAATTATTTGTTTGAATATTGGAATGTTCGTAGCTGTTTTTGCAACGTTGAAAGGATTAACGTTATTTAGCCCGCCAGAGACACGTCTTCATGCGACATTGTACGTATTGATTTGTGCAATAGTTGGAGTTGTTGTATACGGCTATTTATCACTTAAAACAGGGCTTGCGCAAAAGCTGTTAGGCGGAAAAGTAAAGACAATTGCAACTAAACTAGGCTTTTAGGAGGTTTCAATGAGAATCGATAAATTATTATCTAATATGGGATACGGTTCGCGTAAAGAAGTACGTCAACTTTTAAAAAATGGTGCTGTTCGTGTGAATGAAGAACTAATCAAAAAGCCCAATGTGCATATTGATACAGAAGATGATATTGTCACTTGTTTTGGTGAACAGGTTATTTACCAACAATATATTTATTTGATGATGAATAAACGGCAAGGCGTTTTATCAGCAACAGAAGACGTTGTTGGTGCAACGGTGTTAGATGATTTGACTGAAGAGGATCGCCATTTTAAACCTTTTCCAGTTGGACGATTAGATAAAGATACAGAAGGATTTTTATTATTATCGAATGATGGAAAAATGGCGCATAATTTATTATCACCGAAGAAAGACGTTCCGAAAACATATTACGCGCATATTGAAGGTCGTGTGACAGAAGAGGACATTGAGGCGATGGCGAAAGGTGTCATATTAGAAGATGGCACGAAAACAAAGCCTGGAAAACTTGTTATTTTGACATCCGGTGCTCAATCTGAAATTGAACTGACAATTACAGAAGGGAAATTTCATCAAGTAAAGCGCATGTTCCAAGCAGTCGGCAAAGAAGTAGTCTATTTAAAGCGTTTATCAATGGGACCATTACAATTAGATGAACGTTTGCAGTTAGGTGCTTATCGTCCGTTAACAGAAGAGGAAATGGCATTATTAGTACCCTATTTAGAGGATTGATGACACTTATATTCGGAAAAGAATAATATGACAGACATATGAAAAAAGCGTCCATTCATTCGAATTTGAGTGAATGGATGCTTTTTGTATGAACTGAAAATTAAGTAGATAAAAATTAAAAAACATTCTGTCCTAATCTAATGAAGGACTGTCGAAACATCCAAAAAAAGACTAAACAATAACTGTTTAGTCTTTATCAATTCATATTAATAGGTTACTTGTTTTGATGTTGTCGTCCATTTACCACGTGATGGGCTCATCACTAGGTTATTATACTCTAAAACATTTAAGTCCCGCTGCGCTGTTCTTGGTGTAACATCAAATTCCTCTACTAGGTTTTGAGTTGTTACGGTACCATTATCTAAAATATACAAATACATATCTTTAACGCGGGTAAGCATACGTTCGGTTGCGTCTTTCAACTGTTAAACACTCCTTTATCATCCTACTTTAAAACTAAAAGCATGAGACTCTTGAAACTACCTTAACAATGTTGAAATATTTGAGTGGCGCACACCCTTCCTTTGAATGCATTCCTTGCTTAACTTAAAATCGTTTAGAACGACTTTATTCCATTATAATAAAAATCGTTTGAAAATTCAATGCATATGATAAAAGTTAATATATCTTTCTTTTCTTAATAAAACGTGGGAAAATAGATACGTAAATTAAGTAGCATTGAGATTGAAAATTTGGAAGGGGAAAGAAGAATGGGTATTTATTTTATTGATGGAAAATTTGTGAAACGTGAAGAGGTACAAATTTCAATCGATGATCGTGGATATTATTTTGGCGATGGGGTTTATGAAGTTGTAAAAGTATATGATGGTGAATTATTTACAGGCAAAGAACATTATGAACGATTAATAGAAAGTGCAGCAAAAATTAAATTAAACTTGCCGTATACATTCGAGGAGTTAATGACAATTTCACATCAATTGATTGAAAAAAACGAACTTGTAAATGGTCATATTTATTTACAAGTGACACGTGGTGTGGCACCAAGACAACATCATTTCCCAGCGGCATCTGTAAAGGCAATGCTAACTGCTTATACAGTTGAAGCAGGGCGACCATTGGCAGATATGGAAAAAGGTGTAGCAGTTAAAACATTAGATGATATTCGTTGGTTACGTTGTGATATTAAAAGTTTAAATTTACTTGGTAGTGTTATGGCGAAGGAAGAGGCGAAAGAAGCAGGGTATCACGAAGCGATGTTGCATCGTGATGGTGTTGTCACTGAAGGCTCTTCAACAAATATGTTCGCCGTAAAAGATGGCGTTGTTCGTACACATCCGGTATCGAATTTAATTTTAAATGGCATTACTCGTCGTGTTGTACTAGCAATTTGTGAAGAACTTTCAATTCCTGTAGATGAGACGGCATTTACTGTAGATGAAGCGTACACAATGGACGAATTATTTTATACATCAACAACTGCTGAAGTGATGCCGATTATTCAGTTAGATGATCGACAAATTGCAGACGGACAAAAAGGTGCACTTACTGCGAAAATTCAAGAAGCGTTTTCACAAAAAGTTGCAGAGCTATCAACTGTCGTGAAATAATGGGAAGAAGCAAAATTGGAGTTGATTGAAAATGGCTCAACTTATAAAGTTATCAAATTATATTTCAAGATATGAAAATGATTTAACACGTTATTCTTCTCAATTCATTCGATTAAAAAAACAACATTGGGATCGTTTGAAAGTAAGATGGGCGTCGGGGGATACACCATCGCCAGTTGATGAGGAGCATATTTCCATCACTGAACATGAAGAAGTTGAGCGCAGTAAGCTAAAGTCTTTTTTGAATAAATTTAAATTTAAAAAAGAGCAAGATGCCCAAGTGGATATTTCGCAAGAAGATGAGGAAGAGGATGAAGATATGGCATTTAATCCTGAAATCGTTTACCTTCCGAATACAGTAGATGAACTTAAAAGAATTTATGTGGACCAGCTATTTCATTTTCAGATGAAGTGGGCAAGTTCGACATTTTCAGAAGTATCGAAAGTATCACCGAAATATTTGCGAGATTCGATGTTGCGTGAATTGGTACAGCAGTTGCCGGACCAGTACTTTATTTTGTATGACCCAGTTATGGTTGTGCAAAAGGCGCCTGTTGAACTTGATGTCATCATTGTAACGCCATTAGAATGTTTACTGGTGACAGTGATTGAAGAAGAGAATTTAGCTGCATTTACAGAAGATACACAACGCTTTTGGATGAAAAGAATTGGTGAGCGTGAGGAAAAAGTACTGAATCCGATGATTGCGCTCAACCGTATGTCGAAAATGGTAACGCAATTATTAGCGAATGATGATATTGATATGCCGGTAAGAAAATGTCTTGTTTCACGAAATGGGTATATTGACTATCCATATAGTAGCCAGGATTTTGAAGTGGTAGATCGTCGGAATTACACACAATGGTTTCAGGCATTACAAAATGTACAAGCACCATTTAAATATCGTCAATTTCGTACCGTTCAATCATTACTTGAAAGAATGGAAACAAATTCGATTCATCGATTGTTTTTACAGGGGGATGAAGAAGAGTTGTAATGAAAGTTTAAGAAAAGGGGTGCAAGGAAATGGATCAATTTACATTTCACAATATGGAATTAACATGGCTTGACGGTGGTATCAATTATTTAGATGGAGGAACGATGTTTGGACCAGTTCCTAAAGTACTGTGGTCAAGAAAATATGATGTAACAGATGAGAATAAAATTGAATTAACAACTCATCCAATTTTAATTCGATATGAGGGGAAAAACTTTCTAATTGATACGGGGTTAGGCAACAATAAATATACAGATAAGCTGAAAAGAAATTTAGGGATTACAGCTGAATCTAATATTGTTCGTGAATTAGAAAAATTGCAGCTTACGGTTGAGGATATTGATTATGTATTGATGACGCATTTGCATAATGATCATGCAGCAGGTTTAACAACGTGGGATGGGGAGAAGTTTATCCCAACATTTCCAAATGCCGTGATTTATGCAACAGATGTTGAATGGGATGAAATGAGAAATCCTAATATCCGTTCAAAAGCAACATATTGGCCACAAAACTGGGAAGCTATTCAACATCAAGTTCAACCATTCCAAAAACGTCTTACAGTCATTCCTGGGATAGAAATGATTCATACAGGAGGGCATAGTAACGGACATGCTGTCATTAAATTAACGCAAGAAGATGAAACAATCTTACATATGGGAGATTTAATGCCAACTCATGCCCACAGTAATCCATTATGGGTTCTTGCTTTCGATGATTATCCAATGGATTCAATTTCAGCGAAAGAGCGCTTAATGAAAGAAGGCGTCAACGGTGATTATTGGTATAGTTTTTACCATGATGCTGTTTATCGTTTAGTGAAATTTGATGAGAGTGGACGACAAGTCGTGCAGGCGATTGAAAGAACAAAATAGCCATTAAAAAAGGATCGCCTTCTGATTAGGGCGATCCTTTTGTCCATATACTAGTTCTTTTTTGTTAACTCAACAACAGTACCTGTTTGCGCATCAGCTGCGAACTCATATTGTTCAAGTTCACCGTTCATTACACGTGAGACGCCACCACGATAAACATCTAAAGAAATCATTTGGTTTTCATAAGGTTCTGTTTTCATTACAATCCACGAACCATCAATAGGTCCTTCTTTTTTAAATTGTTCTTTGACATCATTTAAAACGGTATCTGCTGAAACATAAGGATTTGTTCGATCAAGCACTTCTTTAACAACAATCCCAGCAGCAACCCCCGTTAAAACCCCAGCAAGAAAATCTTTCAGTTTCATGAAAAAACCTCCTATGTAAACTTTCTTTAAGTGTACCACAAACTTTTATTGAACTCATGAAAAAGCATTAAATCCAAATAGAAAATTCTTTCGATTCCCAAAATATTGTGGAATCTTTCAGAATAATCGTATACACTTAATATAGCGAGAAACTTATTTATTTGGGAGGCTATATTGTGAATCAAGAAACGTTAGAGATGTTTAAAACATTAACTGAATTACCTGGCGCACCAGGAAATGAACATGCAGTCCGTCAATATATGCGTGGAGAGCTTGAAAAATATGCCGACGAAGTTGTACAAGATCATCTAGGTGGTATTTTCGGTGTACGCAAAGGACCTGAAAACGGACCGAAAGTATTGGTCGCAGGGCATATGGATGAAGTTGGGTTTATGGTTACACAAGTAACGGAAAACGGAATGATTCGTTTCCAACCATTAGGCGGTTGGTGGAGCCAAGTATTACTTGCGCAACGTGTGCAAGTGATTACTGACAACGGTCCGATTACAGGTGTGATTGGTTCGATTCCGCCGCATCTGTTAAGTGATGAAGTGCGCAATAAACCGATGGACATTAAAAATATGCTTATCGATATCGGCGCTGATAATCGTGAAGACGCTAAAGAAATTGGGGTTCGTCCAGGACAACAAATTGTACCGATTTGTCCGTTTACACCGATGGCGAACGAGAAAAAGATTTTAGCGAAATCATGGGATAATCGTTATGGCTGTGGTTTATCAATTGAATTATTAAAAGAGTTACACGGACAAGACCTTCCAAATACATTGTATTCAGGAGCAAACGTTATGGAAGAAGTTGGTTTACGCGGTGCGCAAGCTTCTGCAACGATGATTAAACCCGACATTTTCTTTGCATTAGATGCAAGTCCTGCAAATGATGCTTCTGGCAATAAAGAAGAATTCGGTCAGCTTGGTCAAGGTGCATTATTACGGATTATGGACCGTTCAATGATCACACATCGCGGTATGAGAGAATTTATTTTAGATACAGCTGAAACACATCATATCCCTTATCAATACTTCGTATCTGCAGGTGGAACTGACGCAGGTAGAGTTCATATGGCGAATGAAGGGATTCCAAGTGCAGTCGTAGGGATTTGCTCCCGTTATATTCATACTGCAGCATCAATGATTCATACAGATGATTATGCAGCAGCAAAAGAATTATTAACGAAACTTGTGACATCATGTGACCAAACGACAATTGATACGATTAAACAAAACGGATAATGATAAACCGCTCCTTTCCATGATGAAAGGGCGGTTTATCCTTTTTTAGGAGGTTCTTTATGAAAGTTGTAGTAGGAACGAAAAACCGTGCAAAAACAGCGGCAGTAAATAATGTGTTCAAACAATATTTTACGGAAATGGACTTAGTAACTGAATCATGTCATTCAGGCGTTTCTGAACAACCAATAGGCAACGAAGAAACCCGTCAAGGTGCGATCAATAGAGCGGTGGAAGCGCTTTCTTGTGGTGGCGGTGACATTGGTGTAGGATTAGAAGGTGGCGTTATATATGTGGCAGATGACATGTACGTTTGTAACTGGGGAGCGATTGCTTTAGCAGATGGCACAACCATAACAGCAGCAGGCGCACAAATTCCATTACCACAAGTGATAAAAAATGAAATTGAAAAAGGTTTTGAACTTGGTCCAGTGATAGAGCGCCATTTTAATCGGCAAGGGATTCGCCAACAAGAAGGTGCAATGGGGATGTTTACAAATGGGGTCATTACGCGGGTTAAGCTCTTTGAACATGTTATGGAATTATTAATAGGCCAATATTTATATATAGAAAGTAACAATCAACATAAATAGGTTCGAAAAGTTGCATCATTGTTCAAGGATAATTACAATGAATAAAGGATTTTATTCGTAGTGATTTTGTACGATAAAATTCGATGAATGCAAATGTGTATGAAACGATTTTAACGATAAATGCGCATAAAAATGTAGGAGGTTATTTTCGATGAAAAGAAAATTTACGATAGTCATCATGAGTTGTTGTTTACTCATATTACTATCGGCATGTAACAAATCTGTCGAAGAACGCGCAGAAGAAACGGTGAAAGTAGCAACAGAAACATTTGGTAACGAAACAGATACAGAAAAGGAAACTGTCGCAAACTTTCAGATGTATGTCCCAAAGAAATTTGAAGTGAAAGATCAAACAGATGAGCAAAACATTATTTTATATAAAGGGAATCAGCCGTTTATTTTATTTGTCAATCCAAACGAAAAAACAGATAGTCAATTGTTTTATAATTTATTAAAGGATAGTGGAGATGCTACAATTATTGCAGAAAAAACATTCGAAAAAGAGAACGTATTTGGTTTTGCTGCAGTACTTGAATCTGATGATGCGCATGTAGAACTAGTTGCGAATATCA
>ERZ808040.2521-NODE-2521-length-10096-cov-3.809063_pt1 | contig 10096 bp, 13 predicted proteins | sample MGYA00380191_ERZ808040 | MGnify/ENA primary metagenome ERZ808040 (study PRJEB31490, sample SAMN06133395) | mouse gut metagenome | isolation source: J6 | host: mice | place: China: Chengdu | collected 2015-05 ... | reverse complement strand
TAATATGAATCATGAAGATGTTTTAGCAAGGTTTAAAGAAGTCGGTGTTACAGATACTTTCGGAACAAAAAAAGAAGTGAAAGAACTTCCACTTATACTTGATCCAGATGAAGTAATTATGTATGCAACTAGTGGATTTTCAGATGGAAACACATGGCTCATTACATGTACTAACAAGCGTTTGTTGTTTTTAGACAAAGGAATGTTTTTCGGATTAAAACAAGTAGAGATCCCAATCGACAAGATAAACTCTATCTCTCATAAAAAAGGGATGTTGCTAGGGGAAATAGTAGTTCATCATGGGTCATCTAAGATGGTAATTAAAAATATTCATAAAGATACTCTTAGCCCAATGGTGCACGCTATCAATACTGAAATTGAAAAACAAAAAACTGGTACACATGCTGCACCCAACCATGTAAACACAACAAGTGCTGCCGATGAAATTTTGAAATTTAAAGAGCTCTTAGACGCTGACATTATCACACAAGAAGAATTCGACGAAAAGAAAAAAGAGCTACTTGGAATGTGAGTGTAATTTACAGTCAAACATAGAAAGTTATTATGAAAAATGTTGCTTCTACCCGACCTGCTCACGTTATGCAATTTTATCAATACGGAAGTATGGACCTATTCGCGGCATGAAGAAAACAATTAATAGACTAAGAAGATGCAATCCACACAACACAGAAAGTTGCATTGATTATCCGTGAAGCATATATAAAACAAAGAATAATTGTGCGTATTGAATTAATCATATTTTTATATAGAGGTGATGAAACATTGGAACAAGGATTAATTGATGAGTTGATAGCAACTCTAAAGATGATTGTATATGATAATCCTACTTTTACACTTCCTAATCGGGGGGCAGCCGATTCGTTAAATTTAAAGAGTAACAATTTTTATTTTTTCATAGATGTGAATAGACGTGGTAGAAAAAAACCAAAGTTTACTCTGCAGCTGAGAGAACAGAAAAACAGAGATAAACCTTTATTAAGGCTAGATATACTGGGCCCTGAACATCCTAATCCAGAAGGGAATTTTCCTTACGCCGGAGAGATTATACCATGCCCGCACATACATATCGCACATGAAGATTACGGAACAGCGATTGCTTACCCACTAAATGAAGAATATGCTAAAATGTACTTAAGTGAAGATGAAATTAGCGATTTAATACTTACATTAAAAGCTTTTTTAAACTATTGTAGAGTCGGTAATATTAGAGACATGAACTTCATATCACAAGAAGAACTCATCTAAGAAGAAAGGAGGTTGTTTTGATGATAAACGACTTGAAAATACTATACGAACAATGGAATAGTCAAAAGTTAAAACTTGAAGAATTTAATGATTTTATAGAAATCACTACTCCATTTGTAGACATGCATCACGATTTCCTACAAATTTATTTTACTAAAAGTAAAAATGATTTATATACACTTACTGACGACGGATATATTGTCAATGAGTTGAATATGCTTGGTATTGATATAAATAAAGCTAAAAAACGCAAAGAGTTTTTCAACCTAACTTTAAAGATATTTGGCATTTCATTTGATCGTAAAAATAATGAGTTGTTTGTATCATTTGATTCGCTAGACGAATATCCACAAAAACAAAACAATTTAATCCAATGTATTCTGAGAGTTTCTGACATGTTACTTACCGCAAGAAATACCGTAGTAAGTATATTCACTGAAGAAGTTACGACATACTTTGAAGACAATGATGTAATCTTCACCCAGGAGCCGAGTTTTATTGGAAAGTCTGGAAACCAGCAAAACTTTGACTTCGCCTTACCACGCTTCAAAGACAAGAGTGAAAAGTTAATAAAGGCCATTAATACCCCATCGTCAGATAATTTTACCGCGCCACTATTTTCATTTATTGACATTCAAGAAACCAGACCAAGTGCGGAATTCTTTGTATTAGCAAATGATAATAATGTTCCGATTTCAGATAAATTTTTAAGTTCTTTAAAAAACTGGAATGTTGAAGTTTTAGCTTGGTCAGAAAGATCAAAATGGATTGACTCTCTTAAAGTCATTTGATTAAACGTAAGCCCTTACTATTCTGGTGACGGGCTTTTTATTTTACACTTCTCATGTTACAATAAGAACAAACGTTCTATTTAGGCGGTGTTTTTATTGTATCCATTTACCCACTTAGAAGATTTTATCCGAAATGTATACTTCAAGTTAAATATCACCACACCATCGCAATTACATCTAAATGAAATTGCCGATGCTTTGAACATCGGTGTTTTTCGCCTTCCCTCCCCTAGCCAAGCGCTTCAATTTGACGGACGCTACTATATATTCCTAGATTCCCGTCTACCTGAACAAAATCAATTTGAAGAGTTTGGGCACGAATTAGGACATATCCTTTTACACACTGGCAACCAACAAAATATGTCAATGAGCTATCGTCACTACCAAGAATGGAAAGCCAACCTATTTGCCTATCATTTTTGCGTGCCAACTTTTATGTTATTGAAATTATCGAATGAGCTACTAACAAGCTATAAAGTTAGTGAGGTCTTCGGAGTGTCAGAGCGATTCGCTCATATAAGGATAGAACAATTCTGGAATAAGCGATTATACTATCAATGCAGCAACAGAGTAGAATATGTAGCTGAAGATCCCCCTAGAAAGGAGTGATGCAATTAAAAAAACGATTAACTTTTGAAGGAGGAAGGAAATATGGCAAGCTATCAAAAAAGAGGGAAAACATGGCAGTACACAATTTCTAACAAAGGAAATCCAATTCGGAAAGGAGGTTTCAGAACAAAAGCCGAAGCTGCTGCAGAAGCAACTCGAATTGAATCAGATTTAAACAAAGGGCTTATCCCACATTTAAAATTAGAGCCTTTCGATGAATACTTTGAGAACTGGATCAATGTCTATAAACAACATGTAAACAAAAACACTAGAGAACGATACAAGACCTCACTAGAGACGATTAAAGAAGCATTTGAGGGTAAACCTATTCAACATATCAAAAAACAAGAATATCAAATGTTATTGAATGAATATGGTAGGACTAGATCCAGAGCGACTGTTTCAAAATTCAATTCCCATGTACGAGCATGTGTAAAGGAAGCGATTGATGAAGGCATTATTAAAATGGATTTTACACGCAACATAAAGTTAACAGGACTTGATGGAAAATCATCAGCCGACAAACACTTAAATTATAATGACAGCGAAAAGCTCCTGAAGGCTTTGTACAGTCGTTTGGACGGTGGGATAACCTATTACCTATTATTTCTTGCATTGACATCAGGAATGCGTTTTGCTGAAATTGTGGGCCTTACAAGAAATGACTTTGACTTTTCAAATAATACTATTACCATTGATAAGACATGGGGATATACTAAAAGAATGAGAGAAGGGTTTGGTCCAACAAAAAACAAACAATCAGTACGTGTGATTAAGATGGATAAAAGAACAATGCATTTGTTTAAACAGCTATTTTTTAAAACACCTGACAACTTACACAGGTTAGTATTTTACAGTCCTAATTCCAAATACAAAGTAATCAGTAATGCTGCTGCAAATAAACTGCTAAAGAAAACATTACATGATTTAGGGATTGATCCAATATCCGTTCATGGACTTCGACATACGCATGCAAGTATTTTACTGTATAAAAAAGTATCGATTTATTATGTAAGCGAAAGACTGGGACATGGAGATATCGAAACTACTTTAGGGGAATATTCTCACGTGATTAAAGAATTGAGAGAAGAAGATGAAAATGCTTCTGCAGAAGTTTATGAGCAAATGCTTGTGTAAAATTTGTGTAAAAAGTTTTCAAAACAGGGCTAAACTAGGACTAACTGACAAAAACAAAAAACACTGACAAACGTTGACGTATCAACATCTATCAGTGTTTCCTATCGTTTATATTCCAACTGGAATTAACGCCCTAGCGTCCCAGAAGGGATTCGAACCCCTGACCCACAGCTTAGAAGGCTGTTGCTCTATCCAGCTGAGCTACTGGGACTTAATGGTATCTGTTATCTCTTTTAACGACATTTATTATTATAGTATAACTTCATAATGAAAGTCAACAGTTTATAGTAAATATTTTCCTTACTAAGAAAAATCATTCTATATGAAGTTCAATGCGTTCATTGTCCTGAACAGAAGACATTTATTACTATACCATATTTTTGATAAAATGGAAGAGGTTTTTTCTTTTTCATGAAAATATGTTCATGATTCCTAAGACAAGGCCTTGCACAATTTGTAATAGGATGCCTATCACTACAAGCGGTAATACGCCTATTTTCAAAAAATGAAGTAAAGGTTCTTTTTGGTTTTCATTCATTTGTAAGCGAAACAATCCAAGTCCTTTTGTTTCATTATAATCATATTGAATGATCTGGGTCGCTTTTTCATGACATTGCGGACAGCGAAATCGAATACCAGATGATTGTCTCGTCGGTGTTTTTACTTCTACTCTAGGTTTCCAACGCAGTTCCTTTAATTGCTCTCCGCTTAATTCATAAGTCGCCGTACATTTTTTACATTGAAACTGATGTCGTGCATTTGGATCATAAGATTGATCGTGAAGCTTTTTCACCATCTTAAACGCTTGAATAATCAAGTTAATAAATAAGATCAACATGATCAACACCATGACTAAGGTCATCATTTTCTCCCCCATTTCATAAAGAAAGCACCCTTCGTGAAAAGGTGCTTCTTCATTTTATTTTGCTTCATTTACAGTAAATGTGGTCTGTGCGACTTCTTCTCCAGCAATTGTTTTGAACGTTACTGTAACCTCTTGATTCCATTCAATTACTGCATATGTTGCTGGATTTCCTCCTCTTGGGAGCAAAGTGCTGCCTGGATTGACAAATAAAATTCCTTCTTGCATTTCCGCACCAAATAAATGAGAATGACCGAACAAAACAATTTGTGCTTGTTGCTCTTTTCCCTCATAAAATAAAGACATTAAATTGTTTTTTACGTTATGCAAGTGGCCATGTACCATTAAAATTCTTTTATCATGGATGGTCACAATTACTTCTTCTGGAAAGTGATTATCGAAATCACAATTTCCCTTTACACGATACATCGACTGTAATGTTGGGTCATCGTAGTTTCGCTCGCTATCACCACAATGAAAATAAGCATCTGCTTGTTCCTGTAGTGCATTTTTTAAAGATAAAACATCTCCATGTGAATCACTTGTGACGACAATTTTCATCTAGCAACACTCACTTTCTTATACGATAGACGGAAGTACAGCTTGCAGCTTGCTTAAAGCATCTCCTCTATGTGATACTTCGCTTTTTTCTTCTGTCGTTAATTGTGCCATCGTACGTGCTTTTGATGGCACATAAAAAATCGGATCATATCCAAAGCCATTTTCTCCAATACGCTCTGTTGTAATGAAGCCTTCACAAGCTCCTTCGAAAAATAAAGTATCTTCATTTGGACGTGCAACTGCTAATACACAGACAAAACGTGCTGTACGATTGTCTTCGGTAATGTTTTCTAGTGCTTTTAACGCCTTATCAATATTTTCATCATCCGTACTATCATTCCCTGCATAGCGTGCAGAATAAACCCCTGGCGCTCCATTTAATGCATCAATAACTAGCCCACTATCATCAGCTATTACAGTCATATTCAATAAATTTGCGACTGTTTCCGCTTTTAGACGTGCATTTTCTTCGAATGTCGTTCCCGTTTCCTCAACATCGATTTCTTCTTCTAGATGTTGGAGTGTATGAACTTCAATTCCAAGTGGTTCAAATAGCGTTTCAAAGTCTTTCGCTTTTCCTTTATTATTCGTTGCGATTAACACTTTTTTCAAGCTTCTTCACCTGCTTCAGTTCCAATTTTCGATGCAATCTCGCCTAGTGCTTCTTTTTGAATATTAAATAATTGTTGAATGCCTTCTTCCGCTAACGATACTAACGCGTTCATTTCATCGCGGGTAAACGTTGCTTCTTCACCTGTTCCTTGAAGTTCAACGAAGGCTCCCTTCCCTGTCATTACAACATTCATATCTACAGCTGCAGACGAATCTTCAACGTAATCCAAATCTAACACAACGCTATTCTCCGCTAACATCCCAACGCTTGTTGCGCCTAAAAATTCAGTGATTGGAAATTTCTTTAATTTCCCCTCAGCGTAAAGTTTATTTGCAGCCATTGTCATCGCAACGAATGCACCTGTAATCGATGCTGTACGTGTTCCACCATCAGCTTGAATTACATCACAGTCGATCCAAATTGTTTTTTCACCTAATACATCTAGGTCAACAACTGCGCGTAACGCGCGCCCAATTAAACGTTGAATTTCCATTGTACGTCCGCCAATTTTCCCTCTTGTTGCCTCACGTTGTGTACGTTGTCCTGTAGCGCGCGGTAACATTGAATACTCTGCAGTGACCCAGCCTTTACCAGAACCGCGTAAAAATGGCGGTACACGATCTTCAATCGTCGCTGTACAAATCACTTTTGTATTCCCTACTGAAATTAACACCGAGCCTTCTGGGTGTATTAAATAATCGGTCTCTATTGACACAGTTCTTAATTCATTTTCTTTACGTCCATCATGTCTTTCCATCTAAATCCCTCCAACATCTCATTAACGTCCACATTTCTTTATATGCAAATTATATCATACGCTAAAAAAATGATTCTTGCACTATCTGCTCTAGATATTTTACATGAATTAGCATCATTTTTCTCGAAAAAAATACCGGAAATGCCTTCAATGGCAATCCGGTATTGTTTTACAGTTCAATTTGTTGAATCGTGGCTTGTTCAAGTTGTAACCAGTCTTTAATCACTTGTTTAAAAGGATTTACATCACCTGTTGTGTAAAATATCCATTCTCGTTGCGAAGGTTGATCTTGAAAAAGTTCACGCTCGTCCAATTCGTGCGTTACATCTTTCACTGCCTCTATAGCAGATGAAATCGTTTTTACATGTGCAGGAAGACTTTTTTGAATGTGGTGTTCTATTAACGGATAATGTGTGCACCCTAAAATGGCCGCATCAAATTGATAAGGCGCTAAGTGAGCTAACCTCTTCTGAATAACTGGTTGTGATGCTTCAGACTGATAGAGACCGCTCTCAACGATTGGGACAAATTCTGGGCATGCTAATGAGTAAACAACTGCTTCTGGACATTGCTTTTGAATTTCCTCTTTATAAACATTTGATTCAATTGTTCTTGTCGTCCCAAGTACTGCAATTTCATTCGTTGATGAAGCCATCAATGCAGCGCGTGCTCCCGGCACAATAACGCCAATCACAGGCATATCAAAACGTTGCTGGACTGCTTCTAATGCCACTGCTGTCGCCGTATTACATGCAATGACAAGTAATTTAATATTCATTTCCGCAAGTTTTTCAACCATTTCCAATGTAAATTGTAATACTTCTTGCTCGGATCGTGTACCATAGGGACAACGCTTATTATCTCCTATATAAATAATTGACTCATTTGGTAGTTGTTGTAATAATTCTTTTACAACAGTTAATCCACCAACACCTGAATCAATTACACCTATTGCTTGATTCACACTAAAAACCTCAATCTTTTTTCATTTCTTCATGTAGCTTTGATAGTAATTGAGAGAGTTCTCCCACTTCATCTTCTGTGAAATCGGACAGGACTGAATTTAAATATAGACGTCGCTTATCAATTACTTCTTCGATGACACGCTTGCCTTCCTCCAATAATTTAATTCGAACGACTCGCCGATCTTTTTCATCACGAATACGTTTCACTAAATCATTTTTTTCCATACGATCAACTAAGTCTGTTGTTGTACTAAAAGCTAAAAACATCTTTTGGGAAAGGTCTCCAATCGTCATATCCCCATGTTCAAAAAGCCATTGTAATGCGATAAATTGTGGCGGTGTAATCGTATAGTTTTTTAAAATCTTTCTACCGTTATGCTTAATAATGGCTGCGATATACCGCAACTCTTTTTCCATTCTTGCAACTTCATCCATATTATGTTTTTCCATCCGTTTTTCAACTCCTCAAAAACGTATCGGCTTTCCATCATTGCCTTTTCTACTTATGAAGACAATTATTATTATACGATACGTTTAGTGTAATGTACTACTATTTTCATTTTTCGACTATCGAAATAATTCCTATCTGTATTATACCATGAAAGACATTTTTACAAAGTTTTTGTATAAAATGAGAAGTTGTTTCATCTTTTATGATAGATGAAACAACTTCTTGTGACTAGCTTCTATTTGTTATAATTCTAACTCGCCCATTCGTAATAATTCAACAACCGCTTGAGAACGGCCTGTTACACCAAGTTTTTGAATCGTATTCGAAATATGGTTGCGTACAGTTTTCTCACTAATCTTCAATTTTTTAGCGATTTCTTTCGTTGTATAATCATTAATTAATAAATTAAATATTTCGCTTTCTCTTGCAGTTAAAATAGAACGACGATTTAAGCCCTCTGTCATCACACACCCCTCCTATTCGCTTTCATACTAAAGTATGTATGAAGCTTGGATGGCGTGACGGCACATGCTTTTTTTATCGTTGAAAGAAGGATTTATTTACTGTTTAGCTACTTCAGTTGTTTCAAAATACTGTTTTTCCTCATGAGTCCATGGATGACCTTTCCCTGTTTCTTTATGGACCTGCACGATCGTACTTCTCCCAGTAAATACAATTTGATCCTTGTTATTTTTCCCTAAATAATGAATATCGATTGATGATTGACCAATTGTTTCTACTTTAACACCGATTGATATCGTTTCATCATAATAAATCGGTTTAACATAGTCACATTGGATATCAGCAACAACCGGTACTGCAACTTGCTCCTCAAGTAACCAGTCTTGCATTAAACCAAGATGTTTAAAATATTCAATTCTCGCAAATTCCAAATATGAAATGATTGTTGCATTATTCGCAATGCCGAACATATCGATATCTGAAAAGCGAACTGTTAATGGTGCTGCATATGTAAAGCCTTTTTCCCATTTACTAAAATCTTGAATATAATTTGCCTTTACCATTTTATCCCCCCTGAATGAATAACTGTTCATTATTCTATCATAACAAATACAAGAGGATTTAAAAAGACATTTCTGACAATTCATTGTAAAGATTTTATCTGAATTAATGAATCAATTTCATTTGTTCACAATAAAAAACGGTTCTTTGTCCAATAATGTTGATGAAGAGTATTAGTATGTTCCCACGGGCACTCCTCGAAGCCAAGCTCGTGCTGTTCCCGTAGGGGTCGCCGCCTTTCACTTCAAGTAACTAGTAAAATCTATCAATTTGAAATATAATCTTTCTAAAAAACACTCATCCTACAAGCATAGTAGTTGGCTTATCAGCCCCTACCTTAAACTTTAAATGTAAAAACCCCTATGTCCGTGCTTTGATGCACGGGCATAGGGGTTGAAATTAGTCTACCATATGGTCGCTTCCGAAGAAGTCTTTGAACATTTGGATCGATGTTGCACGGTTTAATGCCGCAATTGATGTCGTTAATGGAATACCTTTTGGACATGCGACTACACAGTTTTGTGAGTTACCACACTCTCCAATTCCACCGTCAGACATAATTGTGTGTAAACGCTCATCTCTGTTCATAGAACCAGTTGGATGAGAGTTAAATAGACGGACTTGAGAAAGAATTGCTGGACCAACAAAGTCCGTGTTATCATTTACGTTTGGACATGCTTCTAAACATACACCACATGTCATACATTTTGATAATTCATATGCCCACTGACGTTTACGTTCTGGCATACGTGGTCCTTCACCTAAAGAATACGTACCGTCGATTGGAACCCAAGCTTTAACACGCTTTAATGATTCGAACATAACGTTTCGATTAACTACTAAGTCACGAACGATTGGGAATGTCGACATTGGCTCTAATACGATTGGTTGAGATAGTTTGTCTACAAGTGCTGTACATGATTGACGGGGTTTCCCGTTAATGACCATTGAACATGCACCACAAACTTCTTCTAAACAAGACATTTCCCATGTGACTGGTGTTGTCTTTTCACCTTTAGCATTCACAGGATTACGTTGAATCTCCATGAGAGCAGAAATAA
>ERZ808040.2519-NODE-2519-length-10104-cov-97.300189_pt1 | contig 10104 bp, 6 predicted proteins | sample MGYA00380191_ERZ808040 | MGnify/ENA primary metagenome ERZ808040 (study PRJEB31490, sample SAMN06133395) | mouse gut metagenome | isolation source: J6 | host: mice | place: China: Chengdu | collected 2015-05 ... | reverse complement strand
TGGTAGAGCACGACCTTGCCAAGGTCGGGGTCGCGAGTTCGAATCTCGTTTCCCGCTCCAAATTCGCTCTTAGAGCATAAAAATAACCTCACATCTCTTAATTAGAGCAGTGGGGCTTTTTTTATGCCTGCAATTCATGTATCTGTTCTTGTCTCCGTAATAAAAAAGCTATCAAACAAACTATCAAAATAAAATGAACTCAACTCCTAATGAAAAGCCCACGGTTAATTCGTGGGCTTTTTGTTTTGTGGTTAATATCTGGTTGATAGCCAAGCATAGGTTAAAGCTCAACTATATCTAGCTGTATAAGGGTCCATTATGATTACAGAAACAACAGGTTAATAATCTAGAAATATAAAAATATAGCTAATTGCATGGATTTATATAGAAACGCACCCTAAAAAACCATAAATGAGGTGGCTATTTATAATTCCCTTAATTATAATGAGGATATATTCGGTATTTGCCTAGCTTATTATCTCTAAGCCTGAAAACCCTGAAAATATAATACTTAACAGCCAAACTCTCTATAACTTATTGCTGGGGCTGAGTTTAGATTAGCCAGTTTTATCTGCGGTTAACCTACGGCAAACACCCAGAATCAACTTATTGTTCAGCCCTCACTTAATGTATTTTTTCTCGCTATTTTTATTTACAAAGAAAGTACGTTTCTAGCCCTTTATTCTTTATTTGATGAATAGGCTATTTTATGGAAAAGCTATTTGATGAGCAGGTTATTTCATGAGTAAGTTAGCAACGCTACTCAACGATATTTTTCATAATAAAAATAAAATTTTTAAAATTAGTAAAGCTACCGTAAGGGGAAACCTATGCAAACACAGAGTCAACCAGTAAAGCGGGCCGAGCCCGTCAAGCGCCAGTGGTTAAGTGCCTTGGTTATGTCTTTTATTGCCCTGCCTTTAATTGCCATATTATTTGTCTGTGCTTATGGCTTTATAGTTTGGTTTGGTCAAATGCTTTTTTGGGGACCACCAACCTAAGTGCTATACATAGTGTCACTTATCCTGCACGGCTTTGTTAGACATAACTCACCCATTAAAGACAACGATTGAAATAAAAAAACAGCTTAAAAAGGGTTTTCACTTTTTGATAAAAATGGCAAGGAATCATCATGGATGCAATTAAACGGCTATTTGATTGGCTGCGTCGGCTTCTATTTCAGCCCGCTACAAAAATCGGCTTAGGCGTATTGGTGCTCATCGGTTTTATCGGTGGGGTTTGGTTTTGGGCGGGATTCAATACCGCTTTAGAAGCCACCAACAGCGAAGAGTTCTGTCTGTCTTGTCACACTATGGAAGACAATATGCTGCCTGAGCTGCAAAAGACTGTGCACTGGCAAAACCGTACCGGGGTACGAGCTGAGTGTCAGGACTGTCATGTACCGCATGAATTTACTGATAAGATTGCGCGTAAGATGCAGGCGTCACGGGAAGTATTGTCTCATGTGATGGGTGATATTGGAACCCGTGAGAAGTTCTTAGCTCATAGGGGCGTATTGGCTCAGCGTGAGTGGGCCCGTTTTAAAGCCAACAATTCAAAAGAATGCCGTAACTGCCACGACTATGACAGTATGGACTTTAGTAAGATGCGTGTTACTTCACAGATGATCATGCGTAGTGCTGCAGAGCGTGATGCCAGCTGTGTGGATTGTCACAAAGGAATTGCTCACGAGTTGCCAGTTATGGAAGGCATGCATAACCCAGCATTTGATTCCTTAGTGTCAGAAGCGGGCAGCACCAAAATTAATGTGGGTGAAACTTATTACAACATCGTGCCTCAGACGTTATACCTTGATGCGGAAAAAACCAAAAAAGCCGGTACCATCGAAGTGGCTGCTCCAGCTAAAGTCATTGCTCATGAAAAAGGCATGACTCAGATTGAACTGGACATGTGGCGTAAAAATAAAGGCTTTGGTCGAGTTTGGTATACCCACTTTGGTTTGAACATTGTGGATGCGATTATCGAAAAAGAATTATCGCGTGATGAATCTATTATCAAAGTGACAGAGTCAAAAGAAGACCCAATGACTGGGCTTGAATGGCAAAAAGTTAGCGGTCAGTTCTGGGTGGAAGATGGGCTATTAATGAATAGCTTGGAGCCGGCGTGGGACATTGCAGGTCAGACTTATGATGACAACTGTAGTGTATGTCACCGTCAGCCGAATCCAGCGTCACATGATGCTAACCAGTGGCCAGGATTATGGAGTGGTATGGTTGGGTTTACTAACCTAGATGACGACACAGGCGGGCTGGTATTGAAGTACTTACAGCTGAATTCATCAGACTTCGCTGGAAGTAAACATGCCCCAGGTTCGCCAGAGAATACCATCCAAATGGCAAGACCATAACCCACCATTACGCCTAAGAATAAGAGGTACATTATGAAAACTATAAACCGTAGGGGCTTCTTAAAATCGCTGGCCGCTTTATCTGGAACAGCAATGCTACCTATGCCACTATTAGCCGATGACAGCGTCTTAACTAATGCTAAAGGTGGTAAGCTTGAAGAGCAAGATTGGAGCGGCTGGAAGATGTCAGGCGCTCACTGGGGAGCTTTTCGCGCTAGAGTTGAGGCGGATAAACTGGTAGAGATTAAGCCTTTTGAGTTTGATCAGTATCCAACTAAGATTTTGGATGGGGTGCCAGGTATTATTTATAGCCCATCGCGGGTTCGTTATCCGATGATCCGAGTCGATTGGTATAAAAACCGCCAAAACAGTGACACCTCACAGCGTGGGGATAACCGCTTCGTACGAGTGAGTTGGGATGAAGCGTTAGATATTCTCTATGAGGAATTAGAGCGTATTCAAAGAGATTATGGTCCTTGGGCACTACATACCGCAAACGTGGGTTGGCGCTCGGTTGGTAACGTCCACAGCTGTGGTAATCACATGTTACGTGCCATTGCCATGCATGGTAAGAGTGTGGGTACCGCTGGTGACTATTCAACGGGTGCCGGTCAGATGATCCTGCCTTATATCTTGGGGTCGACGGAGGTTTACTCACAAGGCACCTCTTGGCCGCTGATCTTAGAGAATTCTAAAGTCATTATTTTCTGGGCTAACGATCCAATTAAGAACTTACAAGTGGGCTGGAACACCGAGACTCATGAAGCCTATGAATACTTTGAAATCTTACGCGATAAAGTTAGAAATAAAGAAATCGAAGTCATCTGTATTGACCCGGTGAAGAGTAAAACGCAAAACTATCTTGAGTGTGAACACCAGTTCGTCAACCCAATGACAGACGTGGCATTCATGCTAGGTATTGCTCATACCTTATATACTGAAAAACTCTATGATAAAGAGTTTGTCGATATGTACGCCCTAGGTCTAGATGAGTTTACCCCGTACTTGATGGGTAAGACTGAAGACAAGGTCGAAAAGACACCTGAGTGGGCGGAGAAAATTTGTGGCGTTAAAGCTGACAGAATACGTGAGCTGGCGCGCAAAATGGCTAAAAATCGTACCCAGCTTTGCTTTGGTTGGGCGATTCAGCGTCAACAGCATGGCGAGCAGCCTTACTGGATGGGAGCTATTATTGCGGCTATGTTGGGTCAGATTGGTCTACCCGGTGGCGGCATTAGCTACTCGCATCACTACAGCTCAGTAGGTGTACCAACCTCAGGAGCTTCCATGCCAGGTGCTTTTCCACTGAACTTAGATACCGGTCGTAAAGCCAAATACGATAACAGTGACTACAATGGCTATAGCTCAGTGATTCCTGTGGCACGTATGGTTGATTGTCTACTAGAGCCGGGTAAGAAGATTAACTTTAACGGTCATGAAGTCACTTTACCTCCGCTAAAAATGGGTATCTTCACAGGAAGTAACCAGTGGCACCGTCACCAAGATCGCAACCGCATGAAGCAGGGTTACCGTAATATGGAGACCGTAGTGTCGGTCGACTATAACTGGACGGCCACTTGTCGTTTCGCTGATATTGTATTGCCGGCTTGTACCCCGTATGAGCGCAACGACTTGGATGCCTATGGCTCGTACAGTAACCGCGGCGTTATCGCCATGCATAAGCTGGTGGACCCGCTGTATCACTCAAAGTCAGACTTTGATATCTGGTACGAATTCAGCAAACGCATGGGTCGTGAAATCGAATATAGCCGCGCCATGAATGAGATGCAGTGGATTGAGCAGCTGTATGAAGATTGCCGTGCTGAGAACTTGAAGAAAGATTTCTACATGCCAGAGTTCAAAGAGTTCTGGGAAAAAGGCTATGTATTGTTCCCAGAAGGGGATAACTGGGTACGTCATGCTGATTTCCGCGAAGATCCGGAAGTCAACGCTTTAGGAACGCCTTCGGGGTTCATTGAGATTAGTAGCCGCAAGATTGCCAGCTACGGCTATGAAGACTGTAAAGGTCACCCCATTTGGATGGAAAAAGCAGAGCGTTCTCACGGTGGCCCGGGCTCAGAAAAATACCCACTGTGGCTACAGTCAGTACACCCAGATACCCGTCTGCACTCTCAAACTTGTGAATCTGAGGAGCGCCGGGCAACTTATACGGTTCAAGATCGTGAACCTTGTTACATAGGTCCAGAAGATGCGAGAGCTCGTGGTATTAACGATGGCGATTTGGTTCGTGTCTTTAATGACCGGGGTCAGCTACTGGCTGGTGCGGTAATTTCAGATAACTTCCCGCCTGGCATTATTCGTATTCAAGAAGGGGCGTGGTATGGTCCAACTGGTCCAGAGATTGGGGCATTGGATACGTATGGTGACCCAAACACCTTGACTTTAGATATTGGAACTTCGATGTTAGCTCAAGGGCCTAGTGCCAATACCTGTTTGGTTGAGATTGAGAAGTTTGTGGGTAAAGCGCCTGCAGTAACGGCCTTTGGTGGTCCTACTTATGTCAATCCAGACGGCTCACCAGCTAGCGAAGATAGAGGCTAACAATACATAGCGTCGGTCAGGGGCTTTGCTTATCAGTTGAGCAGAGCCCCTGTTCTGTGTTTTATTTACGGTTCTAGCTAATTTAATGGTTCGTGAGCTAAGCGCTGGTATAGTAAAAGTATCCAATAACCCTTTAGAGTAATGGAATTCCCATGAATAATGAACAACAATGGCAAGCAGCCAATGAAGCGCGTGCGGCTTTGTATCGCTGGTTTGCTGAGATTTTTGCCCGTGAGTTCAATAAACAAAACTTAGCCAAGCTACAACAGCAGTACCCAGCTTTGCACCAAGCTTTTTCAGAATTGGGCCTACAAGAGCCGAGTGAGCGACTGCAAAAAGCGTTAAACAACCTTAAAGTTATTCCCGAAGCAGACAGAGTTCTTGAGTTGGCAGCCGATTTTGCACATATGTTCTTGTTAAGTGGTCATCAAAGCGCGCCACCTTATGCCTCTTATTATTTGGATGCAGATAAAATGCTGTATGGCAAACCGGCGCAGCAAATGAGTCAGTTTTTGGCGGAGCATGAGCTGGATTTGCACCCTGATTTTCGAGAGCCGAAAGACCATCTGAGTATCTACCTGCAGGTATTGAGCTTATGGATTCAGCATGGCAGTAAGGGTGAGACTGAAGGTAAAAACTCTGCAAGTATCGCTGCTGAGCAAAGTGAGTTTTTGCAAAGTGCTTTATTAAATTGGCTACCTAAGTTTAATGAACACTGCCAAAGTATCCAAGTAAAAACGCAGGTTTACCCCGCATTAACTGACTTGCTACTACACTTTGTAGCAGCTGACCAACAAGCTTTGGTAGAGCTAGACTAAATATCCTGAGTTTGGTATAAGCCGGTCAAAAAAAAGAAGCTCTTGTGCCTTTGTGTGCTTATCTCAAAAGCTTGATGGGAAGTTGCACAGGTATTAGCTTTGTGGATGCTACCAAACTATCTGTATGCCATAACCGGCGGATTAAGCGTCATAAGGTGTTTGAGGGGATTGCTCAAAGAGGCAAGACAAGTATGGGTTGGTTTTACGGATTTAAACTGCACGCTATTATCAATCATCACGGTGAGTTATTATCGATTAGAGTCACTCCGGGAAATATAGATGATAGAGAGCCGCTAAGACAGGGCCTAACAAATGATATATTCGGTAAACTGTTTGGTGATCGAGGTTATGTCAGTCAAGATTTAAAAGATAAACTATTTAATGACTTCAATATATGACTTCAATATCGATTTTCTCTGTACACGACAAAAATGCTCGAGCCCATTCCGGATTCTGTGTAACTGCAATTTGCTAATAGGGTATAAGCAGTTACACAAAGTTTGGGAAAGTCTCTAAATCAAATAAACTTCTCAAACAATCCTAAAAGCTCATTTTCACTTAGCTTGACTTCCCCTTCATGATCAGTGCTTAAGATAGATTTAGCAAGCTCGGCTTTATTTTTTTGCATATCAATAATTTTTTCTTCAATGCTTTGATTGGTAATCAGTTTGTAAACGAATACAGGCTTGTCTTGTCCAATCCGCCATGCCCTATCAGAAGCTTGGTCTTCGGCAGCAGGGTTCCACCAGGGGTCATAGTGAATTACAGTATCGGCTGTGGTTAAATTCAGACCTACACCGCCCGCTTTTAGGCTGATTAGAAACACAGGTACTTGCCCAGTCTGGAAGGCATCGATTGCTTCATTACGTTTTTTGGTTTGCCCCGTAAGTGTAGTAAAGTCGATCTTTTGAACAATAAGTTGCTCTTCTATTAACGCAAGCATACTGGTAAATTGTGAGAAAATTAGAATTTTGCGACCCTCGCTGACCATATCTACCACCATTTCTATCAGATAATCAAGTTTGGCGGACTTCATAGTTTTATATTTGGTAGGTTTTTTGTCTTTTGGCAAACTATCCAAATTCAGCAAGCTAGGGTGACAGCAGACCTGTCGCAGCTTGAGTAACGCATCTAAGATTTGGATTTGACTGCGTTTAAAGCCTTTTTGAGCGATGATTTTTTTGATGCTATGCTGCATGGTCGCTCGCACTGCTTCATACAGTTTGGACTGCTCGTTATTCATGTCAATATTGACTTCGATGGTAGTTTTGGGAGGTAACTCTTTAACAACGTCAGTTTTCAGACGACGGAGCATAAAAGGTTTGACTCGATTGATTAGTTTTTTGCGTTTGTGTTGATCACCTTTTTTCTCAATAGGATGGCGGTAGTTTTTATTAAAAACATCTTGACTGCCCAAGAACCCTGGCATCAGAAAGTAAAATAACGACCACAATTCACCGAGATGGTTTTCCATGGGAGTTCCTGTCAGACATAGACGGTGTCTGGCGGTCAGTGAGCGTAACACTTGGGCGGATTTACTGCGGGGGTTTTTGATATTCTGAGCTTCATCAAGAATAATTTGGTGGAATTGATGGTCTTTTAGAACCTCTTCATCACGCACTACCAGCGGATAAGTAGTAAGCACGATATCATGCTGCTTGATCTTGTCAAAATCATCATGGCGATTTGGGCCATGCAGTAGCAATACGGACAGCTCTGGAGTAAATTTCTCGGCTTCTTTTTGCCAGTTATGCATTAGTGAAGTGGGAGCAACGATTAACACAGGCCGGTCGGTCAAATGCCCTGCCTGTTTTTCCATTAAAATATGAGCAAGCGTTTGGGCGGTTTTACCAAGTCCCATATCATCAGCAAGGACACCACCATGTTCAGTTTGGGCTAAAAACTGCAGCCAAGCTAAGCCCTGTTGTTGGTAGGGCCGCAACTCCCCATGAAAACCTTTTGGTGTAGGCAGGTTGGACTGATAGCCTGCTTTTAGCTTTTCACTAAACCTTTTGAGTTTTTCAGGCATTTGCCATGCCATACCTAGGGTGTGCTCAAGGTCAAATAATTGGTGGGCATCGTATCTATCGATTTTTCGATCATCTTGTGATAACAGATGACTTAAATTTTGTAAAATCGGTAAAATTTCTTTAAAAGCCACTGCTAACTTAGGGCGACCGCTACCTACATTCACCGCAAATAGATGATTTTTATCAATGAGATTTTCAATATCTTTCTGCATCAGGTAAGGATACTGCTCCAGCAAATACGCCACGATACTCAGCAAATCATATTTATGCCCTTCGCTATCGCTGACCGTTGCCCCCACTTCAAACCAGTGACTGCCCTCATCGCCATTATCAATTTTATCATCAGTCAAAGTTTCGACAACCAACTCTGGATTGTGCGACATTTCAGCATCAATCGGACTGTCCGCTAAATGCTCAACTTGCCAACCGATTTCGGCAAGTTTATCTATAGGCAATAAGGCGTTGAGTGCTTCGTCCAATTCGATAGTGGCTTGATTTTTACTGACATTTTCCGCTGTTTTGAGCCATTTAAAAGAGTTCAGCTGTTTTTTTAACGTTCTTAAGGCTTTGTTCTCGGCTTTAATATCTCGGTATTGATGGTAGCGCTTGCCTTGATATCGCGTGGTAAAAAACTCAGTTTCAGCGCCCATTCTGGCAGGGATTTCCCCTGTTTTATAGGAAAAAAACAATTCCGCCTTGACAAACTTTTTGTCAATCCATTGCTCTTGCCATAGTACTTTTTTCATTTGCCAAGGTAAGTAGCGTTCGTCGATACTGCTAAAACGGATTATCGGCTGTGATATGCCGTGGACATCTTCAATGGGTTGGACGGATTTGGGTTTAGGTAATTTTTGAGTTATTTTATGACTTGATAAAACATCGTCTACTTCATTTACTAATTGTTTGGGAATAACAGGCATGCTCATCAGTCTAAATAGCATATCGCTTGGCATATCACCGATAACATCGGTATTGACTAACCCAATCTGACGTTTAGCGCGATTAAAAAAGGTTAAAGGCTGAGTAAATAGCACATCAAAATTTTCGATTTGACCAAACCTATAGCGATTTTGGTCTTTGTCGAGTAAATTAAATTGGAGTTTTTCGCCATGCTGGTGGTTGTTTTCAAGCCACTCAACTTCCATATTTAAAATCTCATCTGACCAAGTGATAGGATGGAATTGCTCTTCTTCCCAATCTTTATCCCACTGGGTTTTATAGTATAAAATCTTATTTTCGATAAGTTGCTTTATTAAGTTGAGCGGTAATTCGTTAACTATCATGTAAGCCTTAGAAAAAACTGCTAGCTGCTGTGCTTTGACATGGTCATAAATTTGATTAAATAACGCTTTAGTAGCTGCAGGGAATTGTGAATAGCTGTAATAGATATTGCTGTATTGATTATAGGTTTTGGGAGCTCTAATTTCGCCTGATTTGATGCGGCGAACTTTGATTAATTCTAGCTGTAACTCCCCAAACTCTTGTTCAATTAGATATACAAAAGGGGAGGAGTGATGAGTGACTGGGTAACTTTTTGTGTTTTTATCTAATTTAATTAAGTTTTGGCGTAAGTTATTGAGCCAACGCAGAGCGTTATCATGTTGAGTGCTGGTATTCAAAGTTGTGTTAAGGCCAGATTGGTTAAAGCTGCTAGTTGGTGGTATAGGCAAGGGTTTAGCTAATACCGAGATTAATTCTTGGTACTCTGATAGATCGTTAAACTCAGATTTTTTTTGCATTAAAGCTTGGAGGAATTCTTGACCTTCAAACGAAAACTCACGCATGGAATTGTTTTTCTCGGCTTCTTGGTTTCGAAAAAGACGTGCTAATGCTGCTCCGTGCTTACAAAAACTTCCCACAGGGCAAGAGCAGTCACTCTGTGTGATACGCTGACTTGCTTTGTGGTAAGCAATTTTGGTGTGGTATTCTTTCGTTCCTTTAACATTAGCTTGTAGTAGAGTGGCTTGAGCGCTTTCGGTTCTTTCAAAACTGGCGAGATCAATTTTGCTGACATACTCAAGGCTTCGGTTAATGGTTTGGCTGTTAAATTTATAGAGTAAGTTGGCAAGAGTAGTGATAGGTTTTGACATGGAAATTCAAGCTCTTATTTAAGGTTACGCAAAAAAATTATATTATCTATTATTTAGGGCTTACACAATATCTGGTGGTGGTTCAAAAAGTAGGCTGGCATTAGACAGACCCATGATTGATGTAAAAGAAAGCTAAATCAAATGCTTTAAAGTGATTTTCAGTTTTTTAGAAAAGTTACAACTTCGCCTAAATGCTCGCCTTACTCGATGTCTGATAGTGCAATTATTACCTTCAA
>ERZ808040.2515-NODE-2515-length-10109-cov-3.865829_pt1 | contig 10109 bp, 8 predicted proteins | sample MGYA00380191_ERZ808040 | MGnify/ENA primary metagenome ERZ808040 (study PRJEB31490, sample SAMN06133395) | mouse gut metagenome | isolation source: J6 | host: mice | place: China: Chengdu | collected 2015-05 ... | reverse complement strand
GGGCAGAAATATGTCTTGCAGGTGGCTCCGGAAGATTGCACCGGTTGTAACCTGTGCGTCGAAGTTTGCCCGGCGAAAGACCGTCAGAATCCAGAGATTAAAGCCATCAATATGATGTCGCGCCTGGAACATGTCGAAGAAGAGAAAATCAATTACGATTTCTTCCTCAACCTGCCAGAAATCGACCGTAGCAAACTGGAACGTATTGATATTCGTACATCGCAGCTGATTACACCGCTGTTTGAATATTCAGGTGCTTGCTCCGGTTGTGGCGAGACGCCGTATATTAAATTGCTGACTCAGCTCTATGGCGACCGGATGTTGATCGCTAACGCCACCGGCTGTTCTTCAATTTATGGCGGTAACCTGCCCTCTACACCGTATACTACCGATGCCAACGGTCGCGGGCCGGCATGGGCGAACTCGCTGTTTGAAGATAACGCCGAATTTGGCCTGGGTTTCCGCCTGACGGTCGATCAACACCGTGTCCGCGTGCTGCGTCTGCTGGATCAATTTGCCGATAAAATCCCGGCGGAATTACTGACTGCGTTGAAATCAGACGCTACGCCAGAGGTTCGTCGTGAACAGGTTGCAGCTTTACGCCAGCAACTCAACGATGTTGCCGAAGCACATGAACTGCTACGTGACGCAGATGCTCTGGTGGAAAAATCAATCTGGCTGATTGGTGGTGACGGCTGGGCTTACGATATCGGCTTTGGCGGTCTGGATCATGTATTGAGTTTGACGGAAAACGTCAACATTCTGGTGCTGGATACGCAATGCTATTCCAACACCGGTGGTCAGGCGTCGAAAGCGACACCGCTGGGTGCAGTAACTAAATTTGGCGAGCACGGCAAACGTAAAGCGCGTAAAGATCTTGGCGTCAGTATGATGATGTACGGTCATGTTTATGTGGCGCAGATTTCTCTCGGCGCGCAGCTCAACCAGACGGTGAAAGCGATTCAGGAAGCGGAAGCGTATCCGGGGCCATCGCTGATCATCGCTTATAGCCCATGTGAAGAGCATGGTTACGATCTGGCACTCAGCCACGACCAGATGCGCCAACTCACAGCTACCGGCTTCTGGCCGCTATATCGCTTCGATCCGCGTCGTGCCGATGAAGGCAAACTGCCGCTGGCGCTGGATTCACGCCCGCCGTCAGTAGCACTGGAAGAAACGTTACTTCACGAGCAACGTTTCCGTCGGCTGAATTCGCAGCAGCCAGAAGTGGCAGAACAGTTATGGAAAGATGCTGCAGCTGATTTGCAAAAACGCTATGACTTCCTGGCACAAATGGCCGGAAAAGCGGAAAAAAGCAACACCGATTAAATGCACTGGATAAGGATTATCCAATTCTAAAAAAAAGCCCGGACGACTGTTCGGGCTTGTCTTTTTATATGTTGGAAAATCAGTAGCAATGCAATGGCCCAACAGAAAATAAAATCTGTGACAATAAAGGCATATAACCCGCGCAGAATAACGTATAGCAAATTAAAAGTATAATTTTTATTTTGTATGTATTATCTTCAATACATTCACCAGACTTATTATCATTTCAGAGGAATTATTTGATTAAGGTTTTACTTAAGGCGTAACAAATGATATTTATCGGCTAACTGAACTTCTCCTTTAGGATGTTTTCACTCCCCGAAATGGGGATAAAAGGCAAATAAAATAACTAAAGGATTTATTCAATGAAAAGCAAAGTACTGGCACTTTTAATTCCTGCCCTGCTCGCCGCAGGTGCTGCACATGCAGCCGAAGTTTATAATAAAGACGGCAACAAATTAGATCTGTATGGCAAAGTTGATGGCCTGCATTATTTTTCTGATAATTCGGCGAAAGATGGCGACCAGAGCTATGCGCGTCTGGGTTTTAAAGGCGAAACCCAAATTAACGATCAACTCACTGGCTACGGTCAATGGGAATACAATATTCAGGCAAACAACACTGAATCTTCAAAAAACCAGTCATGGACCCGTCTGGCATTTGCCGGGCTGAAATTTGCAGATTACGGTTCTTTCGATTACGGACGTAATTATGGCGTAATGTACGACATCGAAGGCTGGACCGATATGCTGCCTGAATTTGGCGGTGACTCTTATACCAATGCAGACAACTTTATGACTGGTCGAGCCAATGGCGTCGCGACTTATCGTAATACTGATTTCTTCGGTCTGGTAAATGGTCTGAACTTCGCGGTGCAGTATCAAGGTAACAACGAAGGTGCCAGTAATGGTCAGGAAGGCACCAACAACGGACGTGATGTTCGCCATGAAAACGGTGACGGCTGGGGTCTTTCCACAACATATGATTTAGGCATGGGCTTTAGCGCTGGTGCGGCATACACCTCTTCTGACCGCACCAATGACCAGGTTAACCATACTGCGGCGGGTGGTGATAAAGCAGACGCGTGGACTGCTGGGCTAAAATACGATGCTAACAATATTTACCTGGCAACCATGTATTCAGAAACGCGTAATATGACCCCGTTTGGCGACAGCGATTATGCTGTGGCAAACAAAACCCAGAATTTTGAAGTCACTGCACAGTACCAGTTTGATTTTGGTCTGCGTCCGGCAGTCTCTTTCCTGATGTCTAAAGGCCGTGACCTGCACGCTGCCGGTGGTGCAGACAACCCGGCAGGTGTTGATGATAAAGATCTGGTTAAATACGCCGATGTTGGCGCGACTTACTATTTCAATAAAAACATGTCCACTTATGTTGACTATAAAATCAACCTGTTGGATGAAGATGACAGTTTCTACGCTGCCAATGGCATCTCTACCGATGATATTGTCGCTTTAGGTCTGGTTTATCAGTTCTAAATCCTCCTGCCCGCTGTTATGGCGGGCTTTTTCTGCTTATTCTTCCTCCTTTGATCTAAATTAAAAATGTGAACTCCGTCATTACACAAAAAGTGTCATCTGGCGTTACACTTTATGCGGATACTAAAACAGGAGGTTTTATGAACAGAACGATTCTTGTCCCTATCGATATTTCCGATTCAGAATTAACTCAACGCGTGATTAGCCACGTTGAGGCAGAGGCAAAGATTGATGATGCAGAGGTTCATTTCCTGACGGTAATACCTTCACTGCCCTACTATGCCTCTCTGGGTTTAGCGTATTCCGCAGAATTACCGGCAATGGATGACCTGAAAGCGGAAGCCAAATCGCAACTGGAAGAGATCATTAAAAAATTTAAACTGCCAACCGACAGAGTGCATGTCCATGTTGAGGAAGGCTCGCCCAAAGACCGCATTCTGGAATTGGCGAAGAAGATCCCCGCTCATATGATCATCATTGCTTCCCATCGACCGGATATCACCACTTATCTGCTCGGTTCCAACGCCGCAGCTGTAGTGCGTCACGCAGAGTGCTCCGTGCTGGTTGTGCGCTGACACTAACGCCCGCACATTGCTGCGGGCTTTTTGATTCATTTCGCAAATGTGCTGACATTTTCCCCTCTAATCCGTACCATACACGCCACAGTTTTTATATCAGATTTCTTATGCTGGGCGTTCCGGCATGACGCATACTCTTCTGATGCCATATAACGAATTGAGTCGCTTTTAAATGTCGCAAAATCAAGAAATTAGTAAGAAAGAACAATACAACCTGAACAAATTACAAAAACGTCTGCGTCGTAACGTGGGCGAAGCCATTGCTGACTTCAATATGATTGAAGAAGGCGATCGCATCATGGTTTGCCTCTCCGGGGGTAAAGACAGCTATACCATGCTGGAAATTCTGCGCAATTTGCAGCAAAGCGCGCCAATCAATTTTTCGCTGGTGGCTGTTAACCTCGATCAAAAGCAACCGGGCTTCCCGGAACACGTTCTGCCCGAGTATCTTGAAAAGCTGGGCGTTGAGTACAAGATTGTTGAAGAGAATACTTACGGTATCGTGAAAGAGAAGATTCCAGAGGGCAAAACCACTTGCTCACTGTGTTCTCGCCTTCGTCGCGGTATCCTTTATCGTACCGCAACGGAACTGGGGGCGACGAAGATCGCGTTGGGTCACCATCGTGACGATATCCTGCAAACGTTGTTCTTAAATATGTTCTACGGCGGCAAGATGAAAGGTATGCCTCCGAAACTGATGAGCGATGATGGCAAACATATCGTTATTCGTCCGCTGGCCTACTGCCGCGAGAAAGATATTCAGCGATTTGCCGATGCAAAAGCGTTCCCGATTATTCCGTGCAACCTGTGCGGTTCACAGCCTAACCTGCAACGTCAGGTGATTGCTGACATGTTGCGTGACTGGGATAAACGTTATCCAGGGCGTATCGAGACGATGTTCAGCGCGATGCAGAATGTGGTGCCGTCGCATCTGTGCGATACCAACCTGTTCGATTTCAAAGGCATTACCCACGGTTCTGAAGTGGTTAACGGGGGTGATCTGGCGTTTGATCGCGAAGAGATCCCTCTACAACCGGCGGGTTGGCAGCCTGAAGAAGATGAAAATCAGTTGGATGAGTTACGACTGAATGTGGTTGAAGTGAAATAACCCGGATAGCGCCCGATGCGCAAGCTTATCGGGCTACTCTTATGGAGGCCGGAGAAGACGCGGCCAGCGTCGCATCCGGCAATCCCGCATAAGATGTTTACTCTTGCACCCGGCAATTCAACATTTCATTATTTTAATAACCGCACCCGGCACGTTTTTCCTTTAATCTTCCCGCCCTGTAACTGTTTCCATGCTTTATGAGCAACAGCCTGACGCACCGCGACATAGACATGCGCCGGATGCACGGCGATTTTGCCAATATCTGCGCCATCAAGCCCGATGTCTCCTGTCAGCGCACCTAATACATCACCCGGGCGCATTTTGGCTTTTTTCCCGCCATCGATACATAACGTTGCCATTTCTGCTTCCAGCGGCACAATGGAACTATTAACTGGCGGCGTTTGCCAGTTAAGTTTTATCTGCAACATGTCAGAAATGATATTGGCCCGCTGTGCTTCTTCCGGAGCACAGAAACTGATCGCCAGACCGCTATTTCCTGCACGAGCTGTACGGCCGATGCGATGTACATGAACTTCAGGGTCCCACGCCAGCTCAAAGTTCACCACCAGCTCAAGCGATTTAATATCCAGACCACGCGCAGCAACATCAGTCGCAACCAGTACACGGGCGCTACCGTTAGCAAAACGTACCAGGGTCTGATCGCGATCGCGTTGCTCCAGATCGCCGTGTAACGACAATGCACTTTGCCCTACTTCATTCAGCGCGTCGCAGACAGCCTGGCAATCTTTTTTGGTATTGCAAAACACCACGCAAGAGGATGGCTGATGCAAACTTAATAACCGTTGCAACAACGGAATTTTGCCTTTGCTGAATGTCTCATAAAATTGTTGTTCAATAGGTGGCAGAGCATCTGTTGAGTCAATTTCAATCGCTAAAGGATCGCGTTGCACTCGTCCGCTGATTGCGGCGATGGCTTCCGGCCAGGTTGCCGAAAACAGAAGCGTCTGTCGAGATGCAGGCGCAAAACGGATGACATCATCAATGGCATCGCTAAATCCCATATCCAGCATGCGGTCGGCCTCATCCATCACCAAAGTATTCAGCGCATCCAGTGATACCGTGCCTTTTTGCAAGTGATCCAGCAAACGACCCGGCGTTGCCACGATAATATGCGGCGCATGTTGCAACGAATCACGCTGCATACCGAACGGTTGACCACCGCACAACGTCAAAATTTTGGTATTTGGCAGAAAACGCGCCAGCCGACGCAATTCACCTGCCACCTGATCCGCCAGTTCACGCGTAGGACACAGCACTAAAGCCTGGGTTTGAAATAGCGACGCATCAATTTGCTGTAACAAGCCGAGGCCAAAAGCCGCCGTTTTGCCGCTGCCGGTTTTCGCCTGCACGCGAACATCTTTTCCGGCAAGGATCGCCGGAAGCGCGGCGGCCTGCACCGGCGTCATGGTTAAATAACCCAACTCATTAAGGTTTGTGAGTTGGGCGGGAGGCAAAACATTCAGGGTAGAAAAAGCGGTCACAATCTATTCTCGTGGTCATCGACGCAAAGTTAGCAGGCGCGTATCCTCGCAGATCTACGCTCACGATGCGACAATTTAATCGGTTCTTCATCGGGTGGTGGGTCAGGCATGGGTTGCGGGCGAGGGATCGGATCGGGCACTGGAACAGGATCGCCAGGAATCGGTTCAGGGACAGGAATTTGCAAATAAATAAGTGTCGTCATATTTCCCTCCGGTCATTGGGTGGACTCTTAAAGGGTAGACGCTGATAAATAACAGGCAAAAAAAAGCCGACTCATCAAAGTCGGCGTCGTACGAATCAATTGTGCTATGCAGTAATTCAAAAAAGGAAGTAAGACAATATGGAGCGCAACGCCCATCGCTTGACGTTGCATTCACCTGCAAGGGAGATATTGCCCTGAATGGGTAGAGAGTTTATTGACTTCGCTCAAACTTTGCGGCGTTTTTGTATACAGACAGCCGGAAAAATTGCTTTTGTTACAACCATTTACTACGATGCAACCATAAAGCAACACCACCAATAAGAACAACTAACAGAATACAAAAAATTGAAAATCCGAATTGCCACCCGCCGCCAGGGATCCCACCAAGGTTGACGCCAAATAACCCGGTCAGAAAGGTACTGGGTAAAAAGACCATTGCCATCAACGACATTGTATAGGTACGACGAGCTAAATTTTCCTGCATCACCTGAGCGATTTCATCCGCCATCACGCCAGTCCGTGCTATACAGGCGTCGATTTCGTCAAGGCCGCGCCCAAGGCGATCGGCAATATCCTGCATCCGACGGCGTTGGTCATCGCTCATCCACGGCAAACGTTCACTGGCAAGACGAGCATAAACATCACGTTGCGGTGCCATATAGCGACGCATCACAATTAATTGTTTGCGCAGCAGAGCCAGGAATCCACGCGGTGGAATTTGCTGATCAAGGAGATTATCTTCAAGGTCGATAATTTTATCGTGCAGCTGCTCGATAAATTCGCTGGAATGATCGGTCAACGCATCGCACACATCCACCAGCCACCCTCCGCAATCGGTCGGACCCGTGCCCTCTTCCAGATCGCTCACCACATCGTCCAGCGCCAGCACTTTGCGTTGTCGGGTCGAAACAATTAACCGCCCGTCCATATATACACGCATGGCGACCAGTTGATCGGGGCGTTCATCGGTGCTGCCGTTTATACAGCGCAATGTAATCAGCGTGCCTTCACCGAGACGGCTGACTCGGGGCCGTGTGCTCTCGCCCGCCAGCGCATCACGTACGTTATTGGGAAGCAGCGGTGTTGTCGCCAGCCATTGGGCGCTATCATGGTGTACATAATTAAGGTGGAGCCAGCAGGGATGCGCTTCATCAATCACATCTGTATTTTCCAGCGGTTTAACGCCGCCTCTACCATCCAGCATCCATGCAAATACTGCATCCGGGACATTAACGTCCGATCCCTTAATCGCTTCCACAGTGCCTCCATCATCAACGCATTATTTTGTAGTCTAGCCTTCTGGCCCTGTTACGCAACATCTCATCACCCCATTACCCTGAAATGATTAATAAAATTCTGTCTAAATTGAATACAAAAAGCAAAATGCTTTTCCATATACAAACCGTGTGAAGTGTTAAATAGCGTCTATCATTATCAGAATTATCTGATCATATGACGTGGCTTTTTTGCGATCGGATAGCAACAAAAATTGATAAAAATAACGGGATCTCAATGATTACGCACAACTTCAATACCCTGGACTTACTCACCAGTCCTGTCTGGATCGTTTCGCCCTTTGAGGAACAGTTAATTTATGCCAATAGCGCGGCGCGACTGTTGATGCAAGACCTCACGTTTAGTCAGCTACGAACCGGACCCTATTCCGTCTCCTCACAAAAAGAACTGCCGAAATACCTCTCCGATCTGCAAAACCAACACGATATTATCGAAATCCTCACTGTTCAGCGTAAAGAAGAGGAAACAGCATTAAGCTGTCGGCTTGTTTTGCGAGAGCTGACAGAAACAGAACCGGTGATTATTTTCGAAGGTATCGAAGCGCCGGCAACGCTGGGTTTAAAAGCCAGTCGCTCGGCAAATTATCAGCGCAAAAAACAAGGTTTTTATGCGCGCTTTTTTCTGACTAACTCTGCACCAATGTTGTTGATTGACCCCTCACGAGATGGCCAAATCGTCGATGCTAACCTCGCCGCGCTCAATTTCTATGGTTATAACCATGAAACGATGTGCCAGAAACATACCTGGGAAATTAATATGCTCGGGCGTCGCGTCATGCCTATCATGCATGAAATTTCGCATTTACCCGGCGGTCATAAACCTTTGAATTTTGTTCATAAACTGGCGGATGGTTCGACTCGTCATGTGCAGACCTATGCCGGGCCGATTGAAATTTATGGCGACAAGCTCATGTTATGTATTGTGCATGATATTACTGAGCAAAAACGGCTGGAGGAGCAGCTGGAACATGCTGCCCACCATGACGCGATGACCGGATTACTGAATCGGCGACAGTTTTATCACATTACCGAGCCAGGCCAAATGCAGCACCTCGCCATCGCTCAGGATTACAGCTTGTTGCTCATCGACACCGATCGTTTTAAACACATTAACGATCTCTATGGGCATTCTAAAGGTGATGAGGTGTTATGCGCCCTCGCCCGCACCCTTGAAAGTTGCGCTCGCAAAGGCGATTTGGTGTTTCGTTGGGGAGGCGAAGAGTTTGTCTTATTGCTACCAAGAACCCCACTGGATACCGCGCTTTCGCTGGCTGAAACTATCCGCGTAAGCGTGGCAAAAGTGAGTATTTCGGGCTTACCACGCTTTACCGTCAGCATTGGTGTGGCGCATCACGAAGGAAATGAAAGCATCGATGAACTGTTTAAACGCGTTGATGATGCTTTGTATCGGGCGAAAAATGATGGACGCAACCGCGTGCTGGCGGCATAAGCCGCGGATGCGTCTCGAGATCAACGACTGCGCTTAGCGTGGCGCTCCCAGTTTTCTTGCTTCGCCTGCGCCGTTTTACGTAGTGCGACGTAACACGCCCCGCTGCCGCCATGATGCGGTAGCGCAGTGCAATATGCCTGAACATCATCAAATTCGGTCAGCCAGCGCGCCACATAGCTGCGGACAATATTGGCATGCGATTTATCTTCCCGCCCTTTACCATGAATAATCAGCACATTACGCAAACCATCCGCCAGGGCTTGTTGAATGAAACTGAACACCATTTTGCGGCACTCTTCCACCGGCTGGCGCAAAAGATTCAGGCTCGCCTGTTGCGGATATTTACCACTGCGCAGCTTATCCAGCACCCCATGTTGCAACCCTTCCCGCCGAAACTCCAGCGGCTGACTTAGTGGGATGATGTCGAGAAATCCGGTGGTGAGGAAATTATCAAGCTGCAGCGTGTCGATACGCTGCGGCGCACGTTGGTTACGCGTTGGATGCCAGTGGACATCGGTAGCACGTTTCAGCGGCTGGACATCTTCCATGGCGTCAAGAAACAGCGATTTGTCGTCAAGGTTCATGTTACATCCTCCCGCAATTAAGAGCGCGATATGATAACCAGACCGGGTCGGTCCAACAACGTATTACCCAAAATTCCAGTAATAAGTTCCAAATATTGCCGATATTTTAAGCAAAATGCTTATGCATGATTATTCATTCACGATATTAATAATGTAACTTATATTTTCGTGAAATCTGTCACTGAAGAAAATTGGCAACTAAAGGTTAAAACCGTTATAACACAGTCACCGGCGCAGAGGAGACCATGCCGGATTTAAGACGCGGATGCACTGCTGTGTGTACTGTAGAGTCTGGCGGATGTCGACAGACTCTATTTTTTTATGCAGTTTTAACTTTGCAGATAGCCGCATTCTCGCCGAAATTGCGTGATTAATGACGCGGTCAGTGGTGTCTGGCGACTATCACGCCGCTGAATCAAATAATAGGCCGCTTTCGGTAAAATTTCGCTAACCGGCAACATCACCAGCCCCTGTCCGTGCAAGGGATCGCAGCCCATTTCTTCAGGCAGTATGCTGAGAAAATCGCTTTTTGCCACCAGACTGATACAGGCTGAGAACGTC
>ERZ808040.2513-NODE-2513-length-10122-cov-6.715679_pt1 | contig 10122 bp, 10 predicted proteins | sample MGYA00380191_ERZ808040 | MGnify/ENA primary metagenome ERZ808040 (study PRJEB31490, sample SAMN06133395) | mouse gut metagenome | isolation source: J6 | host: mice | place: China: Chengdu | collected 2015-05 ... | reverse complement strand
AAAAAAATTTCTCACTCGTAGCTTATAAGCGACTGTAAAATCATAATATGGTATTCCTCATCCTGAATAATCCGTTTTAATACCACATTGACGCAGTCATCCCTGATATCTTTAATATGCGCTCTGTACTGCCTGATCGCCGCTTTCTCGGCTTCCAGATCCGCCTGCAGCATCTGCGGAATACTGTCGGGCAGGGTGAGGCAGGCCGGCGACCACATGCTCTTTGGCTGCTTCGTTTCAAAGCAGACATTTCCGCCAAGTAAATAAATCAGCTCCCCAAGCTTCTGCAAATGCATCATTTCCGCCATTGCGATTCCCAGAATGGTCCGAATCAGGGCGCAGTACTCGCCGGGCATGCGGTTTTCGTTGTTAATGTACTGCAAAATCGCAGACAGCTCCGACACTGAGCCGCAGTAATCGACCATTAACAGATCCGCGTACTGGAGATTTGTTTCCTTTACCTTGATGGGCGGATAGGGAAGATCCACCATGATGGGTCTTATTCCCTGCAGACTGCAGCCATTGACCAGCGAATTTTTACTTTTTTCCATTTTTTACCCGTCTCCTAAAATATTCACAGTACTATGGTATGCCTGCCGCGTCTATTGTGTCACCACATGCCTGACTTTCACAATTTCAAGGAATTTTTATCTCCATACAGAACCCTCTGCCTGTCGGAAGCGTTTGACTCCACCACTCTGCCGTTTCTGTCATAGCTGGTCAGGAGCGTTGAATTTTTGGCCACGGTCCGCTTCCCGTTTTCCGTCAAAAGGCTGATGACCTGCTCTATGTCTCCGTTACGCAGAGACTGCTGGATCTTCCGGTTCCTGCTCTCCTCATCTACGGGAAAATCAGCCTCTCCCATACCTTCCGCATCCGCAGCTTCAAACACTTTTATAGAATCCGTCATATCGGCAGCCGAAGCACCGGCTGCCTCCGTGGTCTCCAAACCCGGCTCTACAGGCTCAACGCCAGACTCCCCGGGCTCCAGATCAGACTCTGCAAGCTCAACGCCAAGCTCCAGGGACTCCGAACCGGATTCTTCAGCCCCCCGGCTGACGGACTCCCCCGGCTGGTCGTTCCAGAGCCTGCGGAAGAAATCCTGCACTGCGGCAATGGCTTTTACTACAAATTCCTGTATAGTCTCAAGCAAAGGCTTCTGCTCTGCGGCGCCATGCTCCGAAGCCTTGTCTGCCTGCTTCTGCCTTTCCGCACCGGCAGACTGGCCATTGCTGGAGAGCTCCAGCTTAACGCCAAGCTGCTCCTCCCGCTCTGCCTTGTCGGAGGATTTCCCCTCTGTCTTATCCCTTTCCCCCGACGACACGCCATTCTTTTTTGAATCCAAATTAAACTGCCCGCCAGTGTTTGAGATCTCCAGATTCTTCTGCTTTGGATAAACATAGTAACCGTTTCCGTCAACCTTATTTACCATAATGAATTTGCCTTCTCCTTATATACGTTCCTTTTATACTCTTTTGTCCAAAAAGGACACATTACCGCTATCTGCCATATCGATAAACATGTATTTATCATTGTGAGGAAACTGCAATTCCATATATAAATTTCCCAGCAGGCTCTTTATCCTGCCCACGTCGATATCTGTAACCGGAAATTCCTTCATTTCCAGGCGTTTCAGATTCTCCAGAATTTTCTCTATGTTCTGCCTGTTCTGCCCATCTGAAGGCTCAGGTCCCGGTTCCTGGCATATTGATTCCGGGATGTCCAGATCCATAACGGGCTTAGCTTCAGGAATGTTATATACAACGTTTTTACATGTCTTTTCAAAGCACTCCGGGTCATGCTCCGCAAGATAACCAAGGTCATCCAGAGTTATCGCCTTTTTATTATGTATTTTTAGATATATGTTGATCAGACGCGTATCCTTTGCCATAATTCTCCTGTTCGATTTTTTTCTGGTTTTATCTGACTTCTATACTTATTTTCTTCAGTTTAATCATACCCTTATATTTATAATAACCTATATTCCCTCACCTACTCTATATTAGGTTTCTCCACTACATACCTCAGTGTAAGAAATATTCAAATAGGTTTCCGGCAATAACACATTCTTATCAAAAATTATACTCTCTTTTTGGAAAAGTGTTCCCACTGTATAAACCTAAGATATAATGCTTTTTTTTCATATGATAACTGAACTAACATCCCCTAACAATTCGTCAAACTGGAATACTTTAAAATGGATTGGGTTTTCGCGTCATGAGTGCGAAACCCATGTAAAACCATAGCACCACCGGCAACTACCCAGTATTCATTTTTAGAAAAAGGTAGTTCCTGAAGTCGTCGAAGCAAAGATTTTTTATCAAACATATAGATGAAATACCTCTCACAACTTGATTATATGTATTGTTAAATATATTAATTTACTTAATTCCAAAGAAAAAATATCAATTTGACAATATTTACTTATAGGCTCGTTTTCCACTAGTACACAATTCCGAAAAGGGCGTAATTTAATGCTGATTTCCACTTCTTCGTAATTTTATACTAATCTCCGCTTCTCCATGAATTTCATACTAATTTCTGCTTCTTCATTAACTTAAATACCGACTTTCATTTAAATATCAATTATCATAATTTAATATTTTTATCTTTTGTGTCATATTACAAGAAATCTAAGCAGCCCTGTTCCCACCTCTCAAATGCTGCTTAGCGGCTTCCTTATTATACCACATCTAACCTCCATTTACCACTATAAAATAAGGGAAGCGCGGAGGAAAGCGCTTCCCTTAACTTTTGCGGTATATTGTGTAAGCATTGTGTTTCCAACAGCCCCTTTGATATCTAAAAATTATTCCGGTTTCACAATGCTCTCAGGACTTCTTTTATTCCTCAAGGCTGTCCCAGTTACCCTTTGTGTAGGTTTCGTCGACCATATCGGTGATACCTGCCAGCAGCATGATAATTCCCTGCACTTTGTGCGGCGGCACAATGTAGACGCCCCTTCCCTTGTTGCCGGACGCCTCATCCTCCGCAGCAATATCCGCCGCCAGCAGCGGCCTCAGGTGATGGTACGCCTGTCCGGTGGAATTCAGCCCGCACACCTCCACAAGCTCGGACACCGTCCGCGGTTTCTGCAGGAGCGCCAGCAGAATGGAAAGCCGGGCGCTGTTTCCAAGGCAGTGAAGCACCTTTTCTGCCGTATGATTCTCGAGCAACTCGAGCAGCCCATCCGTCGGTATCTGATGGCGAATCCAGTTTGACTGACGCCCGCCGGACGCAAATACTCCCATATAGCTGATCAGTCCCGACACTTTCTGCTCGTCGGTCTGAATGCACAGTTCCTCCATCTGCCTGCTTACAAGCTTATCGGGATGCATATCATGTATGACTTCGATAATCCCCGGTTCACAGCCCTTCTTTAATTCTGCGCTGCTTCCCGCTTCGCCGGATGGAGTTCCTTCTTCAGCGTTTTCCGTTTTTCCGGTAATCCTGCATCCTTCCCCGCTTCGGCCGGAACCTTTCCCCGCAAACTGACGAAGCAGATTTTTAATTTCACTTAGTTCCTTCTGCAGAGCGTCGATTTCTCTTCCATAGTCTCTTTCCATAAAAGCCTTCCTTTCCTGCCGGAGCGGCAGCCATTGCTGGTCTCCGGTAAATTATTTTGTAATTACGATATATCGTAATTTAATAATATCATGCTGTGCTGGTTTTGTCAATACGATTTTACGAAATTTCGAAATTACGAAATTACAGATCATTTCAAATATCTTGCACAATGCCCACAGGCATATCGGTTTGGGCTGCCCCATTATCGAGAGATTAAGCGGGGACGATGAATGAAACGGGAAATCCAGCTCCAGCAGCCAGGAGGACATATGTCATGGGGGATTTCACCCAAACTGTGAAATCCCCCAATATATTTGGAATTTATTTTATCTTCCCTTCTGTTTTCCAAAATTGTGCATTTGATTTTGATATCCGAATTTGATGATGGGCTCCCATTTCAGTTGCTCGAAACACCATACATTCTTTATCCCTATATCCGTTCCCAAATTCATCTTCACAATCAATAACATAGTACTTGCAGGGATGAAATCGTTCTGATACAACCGTTCCACATTTCAGTAAATAGAACTCTTTTTCAGTCAATCTGCTTCACCTCGCAATTCAGATAAAAATATAAACTGTCATTTCTGCAAATTCTGATTTATCTATAAAATTTTGTGAAAACGCTGTATTTTTAAGGTATATCGTTTGTCCAATATTCCAGCCTTATGTATCCGCCCTTGTCTTGCCCTTGCGAGCCGAAACAGGAGAAGCTTCGTATAAATATTATCAAATAGTATAACCGCCAACCTTGCCGAGTAGGATAAAATAATACTATAATATTCCAACCAGCTTTTTACAAAGCGTCACAAGGTCATAGCGAATTCCTTCCCGGCTACGCCATCCCCTATGGCTCCATTCGTCCTGCGAGACGTCATCCCCGCCATATATCAACGCTCCATATTTAAAACCTCTGAATTGTGAAACGGCAATACACCCCGCCTGCTCCATTTCCACAATCTTCGCACCTTCTCCTTTTCGCCGTGCTATTTTGTCAGCAGTTTCTCTGAATATTGCATCTGTTGTCCAAGTCAATCCTCGAATGTATGAAATGGAATTATTTTCTAAATAAGTTGTAATTTTTTCCGTTGTCTCTGGATTTGTAAAGATATATTTTGAAGGTTCTATGTAATGGTATGAAAATCCCTCATCCCTAATTGCTCCGTCCACAACAAGTATCTGACCCACTTCGATGTTTTTGTCGAGAACTCCGCCGCCGCCACAGAACATAACCTTGGTAATACCCATAGCATTAAATAGATCCAAATTTCCTGCACAAGCTGGACATCCTACCTGACCCAATGTAATCAGAATATCATCGTCTAAAAAGCGATATATTAAGACCGGGTTCTCACCACCAATCGTTTTTTCATGCATAATCTTACCTTCGTCTACTAATTTATCCATTACCTCAGGGAAAAAAGTAATAATTAACTTATCTGTTTCAAACGATTGGTCTGCAAAAGATGTTGGATTTAATTTTGCAACTTTGTTATCATCAAACTCTAATATTGGATATTTGCTTTCCGTAATCATAATATTTATTCCTCCTTAAATCCCATATGTGATTGTGTTCCTTTGAAATATCAAACAGCGAAACAGCCATACTTTCAAGTGATTGAGAACTGCCTGATTTTTTCAGGCATTTCTCAATCGGCTGTACGTAGACCCGTTCATTGTTTTCATCTTTTGTGTAAACTCGAAAAACCGATATAAGATCTGTGAATCGCTGGAAATGGGCAGAGCCGGTTCGGTCCGGTCTGGTTCTGCCCTTGTCTGTATTATACAGGGATTTTCATGGGGCTATCCTAAAGTTTGTGTGAACTTGATGAAAAAGACCTTTACAAAACGTCTCTGGAAGTAATGTCTGTACAAATGATTGCTTCACACACCATATCTTCCACAACACGATTTTTAACTTCTGTATCAGGAGCGGTTCCTCTTACCTGCTTGTATATAACAGAACGAATCGCCGGATAAAGCTGTTCTTTTCTCAAAAAAGAATGTTCGGATAAGCCATTGTTTTTTATTTTCTTATTCCGGGCACTGCCCCACCCGTATCACCGGGCGGAAAAAATGAAAATCATTGTCCAGTACATCATCCTCCTGCTCCTCCGGCCTGCAGTGAGGAGAGCAGGACAGAAAGCCGAGAAGCGGTCCGGAACCTCCGCATATACCGCAGCCGCCGTCGCCGCAGACCGTGAGAGAATCCGCCCCGATCACCTCCTGCTTATACGGATCATAAGAAATGGAAAGGCCGAAGAAATTCGGTTCCTCCATATCATAAGGTCTGGTATCCCGCTTTTTTTCCAGATGATACAGATGCATGGAATAATCCATGCCGTCCCCCCACGGAAACAGGGTACGGCATCCGCCCCCGCACAGATAGGCCCACTCGTTTGCTGTCGGAAGGGAAAGCCCCTGCCCGTTCAGCTGTTCCTTCAGCTGGGAATAATCCATTTCGTTATAGAGGAACGCCCGCCATTGCCCGTCCCTATTCTGGAATTTCACGCACCCGACAAGATTCAGTTCTGCGCTTCCGGAACCCGCATATTTCCGGAAGTCCTCCAGCCACTCCGGATGCTCCGCGCAAAGCCGCGGATCCTCAAACGAAACCGGCTCCCAGCCGATCTCCTCCAGCAGGCGCCCTGCGAGCATGGGCGGAATCACAGCCTGCCGAACCGGACTCATGGTTTCCCGCAGAAACTCTTCCGCAGAACCGCTGTAACAAACTTTTTCCATCACATCCCGGAGTTCCGCCTGATTGTCCGCATCCATGCCGACGGCAAACGCTTCCCATCCCAGGGTAACGGTATCTCCCGGGACAAAAACAAACTCCCGTCCGTCCTTTTCAAATACTCCGGTGGTGCAGCTCTGTCCCCAGCGGGAAAAAGTACAAAGTTCCCGAAACTGCAGGCCGTAGTGAGCTGCCATTGTCTTCATCAGATCGGTTTTCTCCGCCGCAGTAAGTTTATCGAACTGCGGGCGGAGCAGCCTCCCGTCTGCCGCAGGCTTTTCCTCCGCTGCCTCCGATTCCGCTGTATGCATCTCTTTTGCCGCCCCCGTCGCCGCCGCAGTGTCTGTTTCCGTCATAATTTTTTTGCCCATTGCAATATTCCTTTCCGGCAAAGCCTATCTTTGAAGTCTCATCAATGCCGATCCGTGTAGAAAAAATCAAGCCTCCCTCAGATGCGGCCTGCCGGCACCTCATTGTACGGTTCCCGACCGGCCGTGCCGCTCCCGCCGCCGCTCATTCCGTGCACCGCAGCCAACGGTTGATTTAGCTAACCGAATGCCGGCTGCTTTGCGCTCATTCCAAGCGCCGCGGCCAATGGTCTGCTTCCGAACCGGTATGCCGGCCGGCACACCGGCGTTTTCTTTTCCTGCGCCGGCGGAGACGATGGTTCCGGACACAGCATCCAGTGCCCGCTCGCAGCCTGGATGTTCTTGTTCGCCAGTGTATAATATGCAGATATTTTCATCATAATTCTATCTTATTGTTCTAGTCTATACTTTTTATTTCTTTACAATATTAATACTTTTCTTCCATCCAGCAGACCTGCCTAACGGCTCCGTCCGCAATCCGGTACGCCTCTCCAAACAGCTTTGTTTCTCCGTTTTCAATCAGAAAATAACTTCCGTCCGGCAGCGCATAAAATTCTCTGCCGCAGCTGTCCATGTATGTAATGTCCTCAAACAGCCGCTTTCCATCCAGAATATCATCCTTCAAATCCTGATAATGCGGAAGAATCATCAGTTTTGTAATTCCAAGCCCCGGCAAAAAACGCTGATATTCCGGATCCATGCTCTCCCCCTCCAGCTCCGGCTGTGCATATACGGTTTCCGCACAGTTCATGGTTCCGGCGCTGATTCCGATTAAAATGCCGTCAAAATTTTTTATTTTCTCTTTTAAACCGATCCGGCGGAAAAATTTATTCTGTGTCGGTACATGGCCGCCGGCCAGAATGACAGCATCGTATTCTGCAATGTCATTTACTGCTGTCAGATTTCGCCCGTCGCATACTGTCATCCGCTCCGTTGACAGCCCGCTCATCGGGAATGCCGCCGCAAAAATATCCCGGATGCTGTCGTTTCTTTCTGCCGCCTCCGCATCCGCGCTTACGATTAATACCTTCGATCCGCTTATCCAATTCTTCTGCAGGCTTTCCAGGAAGCCATTCTCCCGGCTCAGCTCTGCCGGTATTCGAATTCCGTCCCTTTTAAAGGAACCTCCGATATGGCTCGATAAATATACAATCATTTTTCACTCCCGCACTGTTATTTTTTTATTGTATAGAAACTGCCGGCAGCTGTCAAGACAGTCCGGAAAATGTCTGCAGCCAAAGCAACTGCCGCCTTGACGTCTTCCCTGGTTCTTAAAGAGCTGCCTGTTCAGCCATTCCTGTTTTAGTTTTTTTCCGGAAGCTCTCCACAGGCGCGTTGTCGCGGCAGTTTCCTTTCCGGCTCATACTGCCGATAACCCCCTTGCTCCTTTGCAATTTTGGAACAATCCGGTGCGCAATACGGGCGACCCCTGTCAGAGTGCAGGATATAGCTCTCTGTCTCTTTTGTATGGCAGATGGTGTCCTTAAGGGCGGATATCGTCCGTTCTTTCGTCATACGCCCGTTCACCGCCGTGCCCATAATCTTATCCCCGCACAGGTCCATGACGCCAGCCAGGCAGAGACGACTGTAGCAGTCAAGTTTTTTTGTAATACTTATAGCTAAAAATATCAGTTTTTATACTTGCAAAACAGTTTGTGTAAGATAATGAATGTATTATCTATCGCAGATATATATATGTGGTATAGGAAAATTCTTCCACCATCTGATGCAGCGCCTCCTCTGTCTGGAACTCGTACCAGCTGAAGCCGCCCCGTTTCTTTGGACGGACGAGGGAAGAGCTTCATTTCCGTATTCATGTATTTATGTGCGGTAACCGCGCTGTAATGATAGCCTCTGCGTGCCAGATCAGCAGACATGACTTTTCGAAACTCCTCGTTTTCTCTTTTTCGTTTAAGTATTTCCATCATGTTATCATATTCCATTTTCAGATCGGGGCTTGTCCGGCATTCTTCTTTCCATTCATTACGTCAGCGGCGGAGTGTATCTTTGGAGATGTTATACTCCGTGGTGATGCTGATCGTACGTCCTTCCTCCAGACGAAGGCGGACAATTTTCTTTTTAGCTTGTCAAGCAGCGAAACTGTTAGCGCATGACCTTCTCCAGTAACGATTGGTAGCTATTCACCACATCGTACACCACATTGTCGCCTGAGATAGCTTTGAAGTGTTCTTTTGCGCAATGGATTTTAGATTGCTCAATCGGCCGAATCTGCATGGTATTCATAGAGCCTTTTGTTTCTGCTACAAAATAAATGTGCTTAACGGTTCCCTCATAAAAAGCGATAGCCCAGTCCGGATTATAATGACCGACCGGTGTTGCAATATAAAAGCCATTCGGCAGCTTCACATACACTGCCACATTTGTATTTATATCAAGTTCGGCAGCAAAATCCCGCTCCCCAGTGGAGTCATAAACGATATGGTCATACAGGTGCTTTTTCGCTTTTATTGTATTTACGCCAAGCCTGCCCTTGATCGTCGGTTCAGTAAAGACATCTGTGCCATAGTGGTCATCTAAAATATCGTAGGTAATATGCTCAATCACTGCTGTGGCTTTTTCATCGTTAATCAAAGCGGACGCCTTCATAATAAACTCTTCCGGGTTATCCTTGAATTGGTTGAATACGGATGGCTGAATGCCTTTCAAAATCGCCACAAGGGCTTTGCGGGTCAGCCCCGTTTCATCTACGATCTTTCCGATCAGGTCATACTTCACATTGGAATTTGCCGTCATGGTCACGCCATAGCTGCCGGATTCCTCCTTCACAAAGGACGCGCCGGAAAGCAGTTCTTCTTTGGATTTGATCGTATCCATGATGCCGGTTTCCACCTGGAAGAGAATTTTGGAAACACGCAGTTTACTGTTCAGGGAGATGATGGCTTTTTGGATCAGTTCCTCGGTATCAAAGTCTACCACATAAACGGATTTGGCATTGATTCTTGACCACAGTGCCTTGAATTCCGGCATAGCCAGCTTGTCCTCATCCACTTGCAGTTCCACATTATTGCCGCGGGCATTCTCCGGCTGCATACTGCGGGCATCGTAAATAGAATCTATGATATCGAGCACAGAAGCAGCGGAATCGGCAACTTCTTCCGCAACCTTGACTTCTCCGTTTGCCTTATCCTCATAATATTTATCGGTCAATGCGCCTTTACGGTCGATATAACCGTTGACGATCATGTCATAGTGGATGGCGGAGGCTGTATCCTGGTCGATGACCTGTTCATTCCCCTGCTCATCTTTGATGACCTTGCCGACAAACAATTCGACTGTGACGGCACGAGGACGGTCAGCGACAGCTTCGGCCATTTCTGTTTGCAGACCTTTAGCAAAAGAGTCATAGCTTTCGCTGGCAATGACGGTGAGGATATTGATGTTATGCACATCGTTGCCAAGGACGTTGGTATCCATTCGCTCGCCGTTCTG
>ERZ808040.2512-NODE-2512-length-10123-cov-3.671312_pt1 | contig 10123 bp, 7 predicted proteins | sample MGYA00380191_ERZ808040 | MGnify/ENA primary metagenome ERZ808040 (study PRJEB31490, sample SAMN06133395) | mouse gut metagenome | isolation source: J6 | host: mice | place: China: Chengdu | collected 2015-05 ... | reverse complement strand
CAGAACGTTGTCTGAAAGCCCATGAACGTCCGCATGATCAAGCCTTATTTGGAATTGTGCAAGGTGGAGAATTTGAAGCACTTCGCAAACAAAGCGCGGCAGATTTAACGTCATTAGATTTCCCAGGCTATGCTATTGGCGGTTTATCGGTAGGAGAGTCAAAAGAAGTGATGAATGAAGTATTAGAGTTCACAACACCTTTACTCCCATTTGATAAACCTCGTTACTTAATGGGGGTTGGATCACCACGCTCATTAATCGATGGTGCGATACGAGGAATTGACATGTTTGACTGTGTATTACCAACACGAATTGCGCGTAACGGTACGTTAATGACGAGCAAAGGTCGTTTAGTCGTGAAAAATGCTCAGTACAAACGTGACTTCACACCAATTGATGAAAACTGTACATGTTATACTTGTCAAAATTACACGAGAGCGTACGTTCATCATTTAATTAAAACGGATGAAATTTTAGGATTACGATTAACTTCTTATCATAATCTACATTTCTTATTGAATATGATGGAAGAGGTACGACAAGCAATTCGTGAAGACCGACTTGGTGATTATCGAGATGAATTTTTTGAACAATACGGATTCAACAAACCGAATGCAAAAAACTTCTAAATCTTGTATAATAAATATTGTTTGAAAGGGGGATTTTTCTTGGATATTTTAGTGCAACTACTACCATTTATTGCGATGTTCGCAATTATGTGGTTTTTACTCATCAGACCAGCGCAAAAGCGTCAAAAAGAAACGAGAGCAATGCAAGATGCATTACAACGTGGCGATGACATCATTACGATTGGTGGAATCCACGGCACGGTTGATGCAGTAGATGAGACGACAGTATTCGTTAAAGTGGCAGACGGAACAACATTACGTTTCGAAAGACAAGCAGTTGGTCGTGTTGTTAAAGACAATGCACCTGCATAAGTGAAACGATAAAACGATGACAAACCTTTAAAGGATGTCATCGTTTTTTTATGTATTAATCAAAATCCAATTTATAGTCTTCTGCTTTAATTAATTTTAATTTTTTAGAGAAAATATAAATGAGGCAAGCGTTGACAATAATCGGGATGATTAAAAATGTGCTTAACATAATCGTAATATTTTTAAGGGTCCAACCACCTTCGGCAAATGTAATATAGTTTAATGGACCAACAAAACCAGATAGACCAAACCCAGCACTATATGGTGTTCCTTGAATATTAAGCACGCCAGCTAATGCACCTAATATCGCAGCACATATAATCATCGGGAAGGCAATGGCTGGTTTCATTAAAAAGTTTGCCATTTGAATTTTAGGTGATCCAAGTACATGCGCTAATGCGGTACCTAAGTTATTTGCTTTATAACTTGCGATGGCAAACCCAACCCCTGCAGCAACAACCCCTAAATTGGCAGCACCAGAACCAACCCCTGATAGCATAATAACAGTTGCTACGCCAACAGTAGATACAGGAGATAAAATGATTAAACAGAAAAATACTGCAATAAGTGCACCCATAATTACGGGTTGGAATCCTGTGACACTGTCAATGATTCCACCAATCACACCAGTTGAGTTTCTCACTAGAGGGAGGAGCATATAGCCAATCATTCCTGGTACTAAAATTGAAAACGTCGGTAATAATAAAATTGAATAGGCTTTTAAACGATTGCCAATAAATTGGACGAATAAAACAGCTAATGCTGAAGTGACACCTGTATTCACAACAATCCCAATGCCATCTAAAACGAATAATCCTTCAGCAGTTTTTTGAATGGCACCACTACCAACCATCGCCGCAATACCGACACTTGCGGTTTGAATGGGACTTAACTTAAAACTAACGCCAACCATCACACCGATTAATACAGGTAACAAACTCATGACGTAAAAAGTCATATCGAACAAATGCTGTAAAGAAGGAAAATGTGGAATGAGTAGCTTTAAAATTTCACCTAATAATGCATTGGGAATTAATGCAACAACGATTCCGATACTCATTCCATTTAATAACTTGTTGAAAAATGCGCTCATATTATCAAACTCCTGACATGATGGTAATGGGCATGATTATAGCGAGTTTTCAGAACATAGTCAATAGTGGTATTGTTATTTTATTTCCAATTTTGATATATGCTGATTTGTGAATAGACAAGTTATGAAAAACACTTAACTAAACTCATTGAGCGTGAATGAGTCGATGAATGTTTATATAGAGATATTGTTGAACTGCTAAAACCCCTTATAATTGTCAAAGCTTTGGGTATCCTAGAACAGAGGAGGGTGTATATGCAAGACTTAATGATAATTGGATTTCGGACATTGATATTCTATATAATAATTGTGATTGTCATGCGCGTAATGGGGAAAAGGGAAGTTGGAGAACTTGGCATTATTGATATTGTCGTGTTTTTAATTATCGCAGAAGTGGCCGCGTTTGCACTTGATTCCCCGGATGAGAAAATGATTGAGGCAATTGTGCCGATTATTGTTCTTGTTGCAATCCAACTAATATCATCTCAAATCTCATTGAAAAGTAAGCTTTTTCGAGATGCAGTTGATGGGGAGCCTTCTTTACTTATTCGAGACGGAATTATTATGGAAAAAGAATTACGAAGTCAACGTTATAATTTAGATGATTTATTTCAACAGTTACGTGAGCAAAGAGTCGGATCTATTCGAAATGTTACTTATGCATTTTTAGAGCCTAGTGGGAATTTGTCTGTATTTACAAAAGAGGATATACAACCCGCAATAACGCTGATTAGTGATGGTGAAATTCAACGCGACCATTTACAACTCATTCAAAAAAGTGAAGCGTGGTTGCTCGAACAATTAAAAAAACAAGGTGTTGAACGCGTTGACCTTGTTTTCTATTGTTCGTTTGAAAATGGAACGTTAAATTATCAGTTAAAAGATTAGCGTTGAGATTGGATCACTTTTTTCAAGTATTTCCAATCTGAATAACGTATTTGATTGAGCACAAGTAATAATACAGCTAAAAACCCAATTGTAATGAGCGTGTCTGACCATAAGTGATTATACATCGGCAAAAAGATCGGACGGATTACAACTGCAAGGATAAAAGCCAGATAGGGTGTAATAAACATTGAAAAACCACTACCGGCCATGGGATGTTTTCGGAGTGTAGCGATATGCAAAAATGATGTGACGAGTACACCAAACCCGATGGCAAGTACAGCACCTGTTTCTTGGAGTCCTGGTTGAGACGCGAGTATAAACATGACACCTAATTTTGCAATGCCACCATAAATCGAATTTAACATGCCTGCTTTTGCTTCCCCAATAGCTTGTAAAATTGCATATAAAGGGCTTTGGATATAATAAAAAAAGAAGACAGGTGCTAATAACTTCATATATTGACCATCATCGGCCACTTTGAAAAGTTTTTCGGCAAATAATTGTCCGTGTAAGAAGAAAATGACGGCTGCAAATGTTCCTGTTAGTGCAGACAAACGTAAAGCTAACTGAATGCGCGTTTGCAGCTTCTTGACGTGATTGGCTGCGATAGCACTACTTACTGCAGGGATAAGTACAACTGCCAAGGCGTATGGGATGAAAGATGGGAATAATAAAAGTGGAATGAATACACCAGAAATGATGCCATATAAAGTTGTTGCTTGGACTGCTGATAGGCCGGAAACTGTCAACGCTCTTAAAAAAATAATAGGCTCTAAAAACCATGTAAATGTGCCAAATAATTTACTACCTGATGCAGGGAGCGCGATTGCTAAAATAGGTTCAAAAGGATAGCGTTCTTGCTGTCTTTTTTGTGTTTTTTGTCGTTTATGATATTGTCGGTATTTAAACAGTAAATAACAAACAGAAGCTACTTCTGCAAGTAATGTAATCCCCATTGCGAACGCTGCATTTAACGCAGGGGAATTTTCTACGTAAAAAAGAGGTAACATCCACGTGATAAATGCAATTCTTAACGTTTGTTCAATCAATTGTGACCAAGCTGTTTCTTCGATTTTTGCAATCCCTTGAAAATATCCTCGAATTAATCCCCCAATTGCTGCAATGGGGATAATGATAACACTTGTATACAAGGTATAAACAGCAAATTCGTTTTCAAGTAATGTTCCCGCTAAATAAGGGATAAATAATAATGCTGCTGGAATGAATGCTATGGCTGTAAAAATGGTTAAGATGGCTGCAGACTTCATCACGGATTGAATTTTTTCATATTGTTGTTTTGCTTCAAGTGCCGCAATAATTTTGGCAATAGCGACTGGAATTCCAAGCTGAACGAGCGATAAAAAGAAAATAAAAGCAGGATATGCCGTCATATAAATTCCTACAGCTTCTTCTCCAGCAATACGAATGAATTGTATACGGAAGACAAAGCCCAGTAATTTAGAAAGAAAAATCGCTAACATTAAGATAAACGTCCCACGGATAAATGATTTCACAAGTAGTAACAGCTCCTTTATGTATAAAAATTGGAAGTTGATGCAGGAAAAAGTGGATTGTAAACGTATTTTCTTATGGAATATGATATAATTTTTCTATGCTTTATTGTATGATTTAAATGGGTTCATTTATTCATTTTGATCGTATGATACAAATTAATCCACATACCTTTTTATATGTAAATGTCGCGCAGGAAGAAAAATCATCGATTACAGGAAGCAATGAAGGAGTTGTCCTTATGACTATTGAATATAAAGATATATATGAAAAAGCTCTTTATGTTTTAACAAGTAAGAAAGAAGAATTACAACTTTATGGATATGATGCAGTGACGACAGAATCGATATGGACATTTTGTGTACATAAGGTGTGGCGGAACGAAAAAATAGATGAACTATCATTTCACAGAATCGTCAATGATATATTCAAAATATCACCCGCTGCGTATATGACATATACGCAAATTGAAGAACAGCGTGACGCGAATCTGCTATCAGATTTAAATCGAGACGAACTTGATATCCTTCTAGGGAAAAAAGATGAGTAGGCTACTATAGAAGACGAGCATGTGATAAAGAGCATAACGACAAACATAAGTAAATAAGGTCTGGTATGTGCAATGGATGTTGTACGCTAGGGGGAGGCAAAAGGAATATGAAAGTGAGAGGACGCATTATCGCGTTTTTGCTCCTGCTTGTTTTATTTGCGGGAACAATTGGTATGACAACAAAACCTATTTTAAAAGATGTAAAATTAGGGTTGGACTTACAAGGTGGATTTGAAGTACTATATCAAGTCGAACCATTGAAGGAAGGACAGACGATTACTGAAAGTACAGTAACGGATACCGCTGGTGCGCTATCAAAACGTATTGACGTGCTTGGGGTTAGTGAACCGAATATTCAAGTAGAGTCTGATAATCGTATTCGTGTTCAATTAGCGGGCGTTGAAGATCAGGAAAGTGCACGTGAATTATTATCTACACAAGCTAATTTAACATTCCGTGATGCGGATGATAATTTAATTTTAGATGGTAGTGATTTAAAAGAAGGTAAAGCGAAAAGTGACTTTAGTGAAAATGGTTCGCCTGTTGTAACGTTAGAAATGAAAGATTCTAATAAATTTGGTGAAGTAACAACCGAATTATCACAAAAGCCATCACCGAATAACGTACTTGTCATTTGGTTGGACTTTGAAGAAGGGGTTGACTCATATGCAGAAGAAGTCATGAAACCTGAGCCTGCATTTGTCTCTGCACCCCGTGTATCCCAAACGATTAATTCTTCAAATGTTGAAATTAGTGGTAATTTCACTGTAGAAGAAACGAAAGAATTAGCAGGAATTTTAAATGCAGGTGCACTGCCTGTTGAGTTAAACGAAGTTTATTCTACGTCTGTTGGTGCACAATTCGGTGAAGAAGCATTGAATAAAACAGTTTTTGCAGGAATTGTCGGGGTAGCACTTGTCTTTATCTTTATGTTGCTATACTATCGCGTTCCTGGATTTGTAGCAGTTGTTACATTATCTGTATATATTTATTTAATCTTACTCGTCTTCACAAAAATTAATGCTGTTCTTACATTGCCAGGAATCGCGGCATTAATGCTCGGAGTCGGAATGGCCGTCGATGCAAATATTTTAATGTATGAAAGAATTCGAGAAGAATTACGCGTTGGAAAGTCGGCAAAAGAAGCCTTTACAAGCGGTTCTAAATCTTCTTTCACTGCAATTCTTGATGCGAATATTACAACATTACTTGCAGCAATCGTACTGTTCATTTTTGGTACGAGTTCTGTTCAAGGGTTTGCACTGATGTTAATTATTAGTATTTTAGTGAGCTTTATTACAGCGGTATGGGGATCGAGATTATTACTTGGATTACTCGTAAATGGCGGACTGTTAGAAGGTAAGCCATTCTTATTCGGAATTTCGAAAAAGCATGTGCATGATCCGAAAGAAAATGTAGATACGCTCGATTTATCAACAAAATTTGATCGTTTAGACTTTGTTCATACACGTAAAATCTTTTTTGCATTGTCAACGATTTTATTAACTGCTGGGATTGTAATTCTCTTCATTTTCAAACTCAATTTAGGAATTGATTTTTCAAGTGGTACGCGAGTTGAAATTGCAACAGATCAAACATTATCAACGGAACAGTTAGAAATGATTTCAGAAGAAGTTGGTTTAACCGCAGCAGATATTGTATTGTCAGGAGACAATCAAAATATTGGTGTATTACGTTACGCAGATGAGTTTAGTCAAGATCAAATTAATAAAGTAAATGCAATTGTTAAAGATGAATTCAATGTCGATGCAAATATTAGTACGGTGTCGTCGACAGTCGGAAAAGAATTAGTTCTAAATGCGATTAAAGCATTAGGTGTTGCGACTATTGGGATTATCGTTTATGTCGCATTCCGATTTGAATGGAGAATGGGACTTGCATCCATTATTGGTTTATTACATGACGCATTTTTCATGGTAGCGATATTCAGCATTTTACGTTTAGAAGTTGATATTACATTCGTAGCAGCTGTATTAACAATTATTGGTTATTCGATTAACGATACAATTGTTACCTTCGATAGAATTCGTGAAAATATGAATCGCTTTGCTGTGATTAAAGATGCCGAACATTTAGCTGAAATTGTTAACAAGTCTTTACGTCAAACATTAACGCGTTCTGTCAATACTGTACTTACTGTAATCTTTGTTGTAGTGGCATTGATGATTCTCGGTGCAGGATCGATTCAAAACTTCTCAATTGCTTTGTTAATCGGATTAATTGCAGGAACATATTCTTCAATCTTAATCTCCGCTCAAATTTGGTATGTATTGAAGAAAAAAGAGTTAAACAAAGCAGGAACGATTAAAATCGAAAAAGAGAAGAAACAATGGGGCTCAGATGAACCTGTTGTCTAAAAAAAGTTTCGTATTGATAAAACACAGGGTATAATGCAATATACCTTGTGTTTTATTTATTTAGGAATTAGGAGGAGAAAATGATGAAATTTCAATGGACTTGGATAATTGGGATTGTATTTGCACTTATTATTGCGATTTTTTCTGTTGTAAACGTTGATGCTGTCCCTGTCAATTATGTATTTGGTACGGCAGAATGGCCACTTGTACTTGTCATTATCGGAGCGGCATTACTTGGTGCAGCGGTGAGTGGTACGGTTGCACTCATTCGGTCTTATAAACTAAATAGTGAAATTAAAGAGTTAAAGAGAAAAGTCATGGAACAAGAGCAATCTATTGAAACAAAAGACGAAGAGCTCATTAGTTTACGCAAAATGAAACTAAAAAAACCGAAAAAGACGATTGATACCATGCCAAATGAACATGAAAGATAATAGAACGACCGTCTAATCTAGTATATTAGGCGGTTTTTTTTACGTGTTTTTATGAAGCGTTTCCTTTAAGAAATCGATGGATTCCGTTACAATATAAATGAGGATGTGAACGTTTTGATACAGTCAAAGAAACAGTGGTCGATTCAAAGACCAGATGAAGAAATTGTCAATGAACTTATGAAATCATTAAATCTATCATCAATTCAAGCGAAAATATTGGTATCTCGTGGCTTCACGTCAGTAGAAGAGACGAGCGCGTTTTTAGAACTCGATGCATCCATCTTACATGACCCGTTTTTGATGAACGATATGCAAGAGGCAGTAGATCAAATTAAGGCAGCGATTCAAGCGGAAGAAATGATTGCGGTTTATGGGGATTATGACGCGGATGGTGTCACGAGTGTTACGGTATTAATGACTGCATTAGAAAGATTAGGTGCGGAAGCTTTTTTTGTGATTCCAAATCGATTTGAACACGGTTATGGACCAAACAAAGCATTATTTGAAGAGATTTCTGCAATGGGTGCATCAATGATCATTACGGTTGATAATGGGATTGCGGGTGTTGAGCAAATTGCTTATGCAAAATCATTAGGCTTAAAAATCATTGTTACAGATCACCATGAAGCAGGTGAAACGCTACCAGAAGCGGATGCAATTTTACATCCACGTATTCCGGAAGGGCACTATTCATTTGCAGATTTAGCAGGCGTTGGCGTTGCATTTAAACTTGCCACTGCTTTATTAGGAAAAGCACCACTTGATTTATTAGAAGTCGTTGCAATCGGTACTGTAGCGGATTTAGTACCGTTAAAAGATGAGAACCGCTATTTTGTACAAGAGGGACTTAGACAATTAAAGAAAACGACACGTCCCGGTCTAAAAGCATTGTTATCAGTTGCTGGAACAAAAGAACATGAAATTACAGAAGATACGATTGGTTTTATGATTGGGCCGCGTTTAAATGCGCCAGGTCGACTTGGGGATGCTGATCTAGCTGTCGAATTATTAATGACTGAAACGCTGGATAGTGCGATGACCATTGCAGAGCAATTAAATACGTACAATAAAGAGCGACAAGAAATTGTGAAAGCCATTACAGCTGAAGCAGAACAAATGATTGTTGACGAATATGGTACAACGATTCCGCATGTTTGTGTATTAGCTAAGGAAGGGGGGAATCCAGGTGTCGTCGGGATTGTGGCATCTAGAATTACAGAAAAGTATTACCGCCCGACGGTCATTTTATCAAAAGACCCAGAAACGGGCATGGCGAAAGGATCTGCTCGAAGTATTGAGGGCTTTCATTTGTATAATGAACTTGCGAAAAATAAAGCCTTACTCACACATTTTGGCGGACATCCAGTTGCTGCGGGACTAGCGATGCCAATTGAACAAGTTGATGAATTACGAAAAAATTTAATTGAACAAGCGAAAGATGCTCTTACGGATGAGCAATTGATTCCAAAAGTGTTTATAGATGTACCGCTTTCAATTCATGAAATCGATGTAACAGCGTTGGAGTCACTTGATCGATTACGACCGTTTGGCATGAACTTTGAGAAACCGATGTACTTAATTGAACATGTGCGTGCTAATCAAGTACGAAGAATTGGTGCAGACCAGCGTCATTTGAAATTAGAGGTTACTGATGGTAGTCAATCATTAGATGTGATTGGATTCAGTCAAGGCACACTTGCAGAGCAATTAAGCCCAGGAATTGACTTTTCAATTATTGGTGATTTACAAATTAATGAATGGAATGGTATAAAAAAACCACAGTTATTGCTTGATGACCTATTTACGGATGCATGGCAATTATTTGATTTACGAGGCATTCGTGAACCGAGCCGTTGGATGAATACGATTCCGATGAATGAAGCGCATTTTATCGCTTTTAAAGAAGAAACGAAAAGACAGTTTGAAAAGATGCCAGCTTTGCAACAACCTATTGAATTGGCAAGCGATCAAACAATTGAAAAAGATCAATCCATTGTTTTGTTAGATTTGCCGACTACTATTGATGAAATTGAAGGCTTAATACGAACATACAAACCAAATCGTATTTACGCGCACTTTTATACGCCTGAATCATCCTATTTTAATACGATGCCTACACGGGAACAATTCGGTTGGTATTATAGCTTTTTAAAAAGTAGAGGAACTTTTAATCTCCAAGTGAATGGCCAAAAACTCGCAGCACATAAAGGATGGAAAATAGATCTTGTCTATTTTATGACAAACGTGTTTTCTGATCTTGAATTTGTTAAGATAGAGAATGGTGTTATTCACGTTCTGGAAGTTGAAAGAAAACGTCAACTTACCGA
>ERZ808040.2508-NODE-2508-length-10142-cov-3.305713_pt1 | contig 10142 bp, 15 predicted proteins | sample MGYA00380191_ERZ808040 | MGnify/ENA primary metagenome ERZ808040 (study PRJEB31490, sample SAMN06133395) | mouse gut metagenome | isolation source: J6 | host: mice | place: China: Chengdu | collected 2015-05 ... | reverse complement strand
TTTTTCTGTGCTTCCTATAATCCGGCTACATTTAGTCGTCATGGCAAAGAAGAAGCATTAAAAATTGCTTTACAAGACTTAATAGAAATGGTTGGTTTTGATTTGACGCAAGAAATGAAAGTAACTAATTTACGGATGAGTCGTTTTTTAACGCAACAATTAATGGAGCGCCAACGCCGTGAACAAGCCGTTTTAAAAGAATGGGATGCGACCATTGCACCTGTATTGTATGAAGCAGCAGAAAGTGAAATGCTCACGTTTGAACAACCTTTTGAAGATATATCGCCTTATACGAAAGGCAATCGTTTTTATAAAAATGAACGCTCATTTTTTGAAAAAGGGGAAAGTGCGAAAACGAAAGAATTCTTAGAAGAAGTATTAAGGGAAGATGCAGAGCATTACTTACAAATACAAGAAAATCGTTTAACTAATTGGCAATCGACTTGGATTTCAAACGAAGTGACAGCATTACAGCATCATATAGTGACAGAAAGCATTGCACAAATCAATTCTGAACGCGCATTATTAGAACAAGAACAAACATTAGCAGCATGGCGCGCACGTTATGAACAAATTCATGAAAAGGAGCTTGTATAAGATGGGAAATGTATTTATTTCAGTCAATGAAATCGATGTTGATCAAGTGAAATGGATTGATGCACGATTTGCATTACAGGATGTAGAAGCAGGACGAAAACAATACGAACAATTGCATATTCAACATGCGATCCATTGGGATTTAGACCAAGATTTATCAAATCCGAATAATGGTGGTGGTCGTCATCCTTTACCAACGAAAGCGGAGCTCATTGATTTATTTGAAAAGAGTGGATTGCAAATAGATGATGCAATCGTTGTCTATGATCAGGGCGGAAATCCTTTTGCGACGCGTGCCTGGTGGATTTTACAATATGCAGGATTTACAAATGCACGTATTGCACTTGATGGATTTGATGCCCTTCAAGCGGCAGGTGTTCCCGTATCAAGCGAACATCCAGTGATTGAACGTACAACTGTTACCCCAAATTGGAATGAACAACTATATGCATCACGTGAGTTTGTTGAAGACATTGTTGCAGGTATAAATGACACAACATTAATTGATGCACGTGCAGCGAAACGATATCGTGGTGAACACGAGCCATTAGATCGTGTAGCTGGGCATATTCCAACAGCATTAAACTTTGATTGGGAACAATTAAAGAAAGATGATCAATACGATTTGAGTGATGATGTGAAAGAGCAATTGGCTCAATTAACAGCTGGAAAAGAAAAGGTAGCGGTTTATTGTGGAAGCGGCGTAACGGCAACACCTTTATATGCAATGCTGAAGCATCATGGCTTTGACAATGTTCGTTTATACGTCGGCAGTTATAGTGATTGGGTGTCAAAAGATGATGCACCTATTGAAACAGAATGAGAGGTTTTTCGTTTGAGATATGCATTAATCGGTGATATACATTCATCAAATGATGATTTACAAGCTGTGCTAACACAAATTGAAGATGAAGCAACTGATGCAAAGATTATCGGGACAGGTGATTTATTCGAATGTACAATTAGTAAAAAAGATATCACTGATGATAAATATTCGAATTTAAAAGATGTACTCGTGAATGAAAATCATTTTAGTAAGTATTTAACATTCCCATCTGTTGCTGGGAATCAAGAGGAACGAATTTTACACATAACAAAAACAGAAGATCCATTACGGAACTGGATTGCGACAATACCTGAAACGATTGAATTAGAAGGGGCTACCGTCATTCATGGACACCAATGGACGTGGCGCGGAGAGCCTTGGTCACTTCAACATGCACAAATAGATGAGCGCTTAGTATTTTACGGGCATAGCCATACTTCAGGCATATTTTATAATGGCGTTCCACACCCCATCGTGTTCAATGAATGGATGGATGTGAAAGAAGGAACGGTTTTAGTAAATGTTGGCTCAGTCATTGACAATCGTGAGTGGGTTTTATATGATTCCTCATTAGAAAAAGTGATGTTCAAAAAAGCATAAAACAAATGAAAACGAGAAGACGGATAGAAAGTTAGTCTTCTCGTTTATGTTTTGCTGCTCTTAATTGTTGTTGAATCGCTTCTTTTGCTAATGCGTCTGCTGCACGATTTTCAGCAGTTGGAATCCATTTAATAAAAAATAAATCAAAGTGTTTTACTAATGTTAAAATTTGTTCTAAATATGGTTTATACGTTTTATTTTTCACAAATTCTCGTTCTACAGCTGAAACGACAATTTGTGAATCTGTCCGAACAGATACAATACCTGACGTTAATGAACTTGCTTCTTCTAATCCACGAATAAGTGCTCTAAACTCCGCAATATGATTTTCTGTTGGCTCAATGGGCTCGCTATGTAGTAAATGATGTCCTTCTCCTTTCAGAAAAAAGCCAATACCACTTACGCCAGGATTCCCAGCACTTGCGCCATCTACATATAATTCAATCATCTTTTCACCTCGCCTCATCCTTGAAACAATATCTTCACTATAATTATTTTTGACCGATTGTGCAAAGAAATCGTATACTAGGTAAATAGGGGCGTGAAAATATGATTGAAAAAGAGACAATTATTGAGGAAATTGATGAAATGATGGATACGTATTGTACACATTGCCTTGTCAAACAAGCGCTTTCTAAAGAACGAGGAAAAAAAGGTGCGCATCGTTTTTGCATAGAACAATGTACGATTGGTGAAAAAATCCAATGGATGGGTCGAGAAATGATGAAATTTCAAAAATAAAATCCCGCATGAAAGATGCGGGATGTACATTTAAATTTTTTCAGTTGATCTAGTGACATTAGCTGCCTGAGGACCTCGACTTCCTTCGACGATCTCGAACGAGACAGATTCGCCTTCATCTAGCGTTTTGAAACCTTCGCTAACAATGCCAGTAAAATGCACGAAAACATCGTCACCATTTTCTAATTCGATGAACCCATACCCTTTTTCATTGCTAAACCATTTTACTATTCCTTGATTCATAAGCGTACCTCCTCAGTACTCCATGTCCAATTTTCACTCATTCATCACTGTGAACACTCATAACTATACAGTAATCGACAGAATGCGTCAATGAATGAGAGGGAATTTTCTGTTATTTGTACGAGAAAACCCTATATGTAGTATGTACCATTTTTAAGTGATTATTAAACATTTCGTTAAATATCTTTGTGAAAGAGAGTAAATGGATTGAAAAACATGACAACAGAAACACAGCGTTTACACATAAGACCATATGAAAAAGAGGACTATCTTGCCTGGCATCAAGGCTATCAAGGACGTAAACCATCACGTTATAAACATGATGCAGGTCATGATGGAGAATATTTCTCCGAGCGATGGTTTGAAAAATGGGTGGATGAATTCCATCAAGAAGCAAGAAAAGATCGAACATATTTATTTGGGATTTTTCGTAAAGAAGATGGTGCACATATCGGAGAGATTGAACTTGTTACGATTATGCGCGATGGATATGATTGGGCGATGATGGGATATGCGATTCATAATCAATATCATCGGAAAGGATATGGACAGGAAAGCGTAGAAGCGATTGATCCGATTTGTTTTTATGAATTGAATTTTAATCGGATCGAGCTACAAATTGATATAGATAATGAACCTTCTAAAGCTTTTGCGGAACGTATCGGATTCACGTATGAATGTACCAGACCTCAGTTTTACTATGAGGAAGGCAAATGGAAAGATCAAGTCATCTATGTGAAAAATAAAGAGAGGTTTATATAACTTTATTATGTAAACCAATAAAAAGAGCAGGAATCGTCATTCCGAGACGAGGATCCCTGCTTTTTTTAATTCTTTTTTTGCCTCTTCGATTTGTTCAGCTGAATTTGCACTCACTGTATGAAGGTGGACACCTTCTGTTAGTTCCAATAATAAAGAAGCATTTGTTTGTCGAATATGCTCAATAAACCGTTTTACTTCTGTACGGTTTGCGACCATTACCGAAGCCGTTAAATCTCCATAAAGTGGATGTTCTACTTTTACATCTTTGACGGTAACGCCATGATCTACAAAAATATTCAGTTCTGTTTCTGTTTCATGTGCGGCATGGTTACAAACAATAACACTTTCTATTTTGTTATTTTCATCTTGTGCATGCATATATATGTATCCACGACTTGTCGCGATAATTGGTTCTCCGAGTGCTTTTAGTAATGTCACATCTCCAACAATCACTTGCCGGCTGACATTCATCATATCACCAAGTTTTGTTCCTGAAATTGGACTGGTTGCTGCTTGTAATGCTTTGACGATTAACTGTCGTCGTTCTTCACCTAGTACTTTTTCATTTGTTGACAAACCATTCACTTCCTTTTTTAGTTTCTTTTTAGTGTAGCATATTTGTTCCTCAGCGACATTGACGAGAAGAAGAAAGCCTTTTTTTCATGTTTATATAGCTTGGTCTTCAACATATGATTGCTAACGCATTTATCTATTGATTGAAGTGGAGATGTGGAAAAGCCATGCCCGCGGCAAGCACCACAATCGGAACTGAAATCAATATGGTGATTGGCTGTGACATTCTTCTCCCACAACTATTTTACACATACGCGCAATTCTTCATGAAACTATTTCCAATGAATTTCGTAAAGAGAATAAGCAGAAATTTTGAATGAGAAAAGATAGGAAATAAAGAAAATTATTATCATTCGTTGAATGAGTAAACCAAGTCACCCATAAAGGTAAATCATATATTGGAGGTGTTCGAATGATATACAAAGTAATCCCGATCACTGTTGTACTTTTAACGGGAATCATTGCAAGTTTATTGGCTAGAAATCATGAAAAAGTCGACAAAGGCTTTGTTTTCAACTATAACAGATTGTCGTATCGTCGAAAGGTTATCCGCTCGCTTATCATCAACCCAATAGCACTTCTTTCTCTTATCATCATTTATCAATTCGCTGATTGGCCTTCTGTTACAAAGACGACAATTATAATCATATTATTCATCGCTACAGTAGTGGAACTTGGTTATAATTATACCATGTGGAAAAAAACGGAAGAATCAACATGAATTATCCAGTTTTATTAATATAGGATAGAAAAATGGAGGGATACAATGATTGGCATAATCCTTATCATCGCTTTATTTATCGGGCTTGGTCTCTATCTATTAACAGGTAGAGGGGCTTTCCTTATCGCAGGATATAACTCGATGTCTGAAGAGGAAAGGGCACAGTATGATGAGAAAGCGTTAGCAAAGTTTATGGGAAAAATGATACTCGCATTATCGTTCAGCATGGGATTTTGGGCGCTGAGCATCGGCTTAGCTAAAGATTGGCTATTTTACGTTGGTTTAGTGCTCTTCATGCTGACGATATTGTTTATGATGATCTATATGAATACAAATCAGCGTTTCAAAAAGAAACATGAAGAAAATCATTTTTAAGGAGATTTGACTATGCTTTTTTTAGAAAAATGGATGAAGAAGAAATAATTCATTCAAGAAAAGGGATGATTTTTGGTTTTTTCATCTATATGTTTGCGAGGGGACTTCATTATATGTATTTTACTGTAACAAACGATTATTTATTCTCACCACTTGTCCTCCTGTTAACAGGACTTGTTGCATCATTTGCTTATGAAATGATTGTAAATATGAAAAAGAAAAAATGAACACAATACTTTGGTTGATCTCGTACCGGAATTAATGATGTTTATATAGAACAAGCAGAACAATTTGGAAAAGCGTTAGCGCAACATCATAAGACGTTAATTTATGGTGGTGCACAAGTCGGATGTATGGGGGCGCTAGCGGATGCATCTTTACATCACGGTGGGAAGGTTATCGGCGTTATCCCACAAAAATTAAAGGATGTTAAAATTGCTCATGAGCAATTAACAGCATTACATATTGTCGATACGATGCATGAACGTAAATCAAAAATGGCGGAGTGAGCAGAAGGTTTTGTTGCTTTACCTGGAGGTGCGGGGACTTTAGAAGAATGGTTTGAAGTGTTTACATGGGCACAGCTTGGTTATCATGACAAACCTTGCGGGTTGCTGAACGTTAATCATTTTTTTGATCCGCTTCTAAAGATGTAAGATCATACAATTGAACAAGGTTTTATGAATAAACGTTATCGCGATATGATCATTGTTTCTTCTGACCCAAAGGAGTTATTAGAAAAAATGGATTGCTATACGCCAAGTCATGTTGTGAAGTGGCAATCATGAATGCGCTATTGGACAATTGGCAGTAAAGATGAATGGGTCACGATATTCAAACAGCAAGCACCTCAACAAATTGGGGTGTTTTTATTTTTTGTGAAATTGTCTCCCGAACATTTCATCACTATTTAGTTGAATAGATACAGATTTGGAATGCGTATTGCTTCAACATTTATTGAAAAAGAGTCGAAATTTTTTAAAATCAAAAAACTGTCCAGAACATAAAATATACTGATTTTCTGGACAGCAGATTAGTTGTAACATACTTTTATTTTTTTCGCATATCGCGCATACGTTCATAAATCGCTCCGAGTTTTACCTCATCCCCAGCTTTAATTGGTTTGTAAAACTCCAAATGCGCAATATCATCTGGTAAATATTGTTGGTCGACCCAACCGCCAAACGAACCAATGGGCGTGTCGTGCGGGTATTGATAACCAACATGACCGAGTTCAGCCGCTCCTGCGTAATGTGCATCACGTAAATGATGTGGAATATCACCTGTACGACCATCATGAATCGCTTTTACAGCACGATCAAATGCTTTATATGCAGAGTTTGATTTGGATGCTAAACACATTTCAACAACAGCATTCGCTAGCGGAATACGTGCTTCGGGCATGCCGAGTCGAACGGCTGCTTCTGTAGCGGCTAATACATGATTCCCTACTTCTGGTGCAGCTAATCCAATATCTTCATATGCAATCACAAGTAGACGGCGATTGACAGCGATTAAATCACCTGTTTCTAATAAATGGGCTAAATAATATAAAGCTGCGTTCACATCACTACCACGGATTGACTTTTGTAAGGCTGATAATAAATTATAAAAATGAGTTCCTTTTTTATCGCCAAATAAACCACTTCGTTCAATTAAATTTTTCACAAGCCAATCTTCAACCATCACAATACCATTTTCTTCATCGCTTGCAATGACGACAGATTCCAGGACGTTTAAAGCTTTTCGCGCATCCCCATTAACACCTTCTGCAATGATTTGTAATTGATCTTCTGATATGTCAATTTGTTGTTTTCCTAACCCACGTTCTTCGTCTGTTAAAGCGCGTGAAAGTAGTGTCATCAAATCTTCTGGTGTTAAGCGTGTTAATTGTTTAATTTCTCCACAACGTGATCGTATGGCTGGATTGACATCATGGTATGGGTTTTCAGTAGTGGCGCCGATTAACACAATCGATCCTTTTTCAACATGTGGTAATAATGTATCTTGTTGTAATTTATTGAAACGGTGGATTTCATCTAAAAAAAGAAGGACTTTCCCAGAGATTCTTGCTTCTTGAACGACATCTTCAATTTCTTTTTTTCCAGACACTGTTGCATTTAATGAGATAAACGGCAAATCGCTTGTTCCAGCAATTGCATTTGCTAATGAGGTTTTTCCAATGCCAGGTTCACCATACAACAACATGGAAGGAACATGTCCGTTTTGAATTAATTTATATAATGCGGTATCTTTTCCGATAATCTGTTGCTGTCCTGCGATTTCATCAATCGTTCTTGGACGCATCCGATACGCTAGCGGTTCGTTGTTCACAAGACCACTCCTTTTTGTTCAAAATAATACGTATACATATTAGTATAACACGCGATGGAACTTGACCAAAAAATTGTAGTAAATGAGCGGGAATTCTTGCAAAGATTTAATGTCATATCGTACAAGGAAACTTGGAATTATGCTATACTATCATGAGGTAATATATGTAGAACGGGGTTTAACAATTATGAAAATATCGACAAAAGGACGTTACGGCTTAACGGTCGTTGTGGTATTAGGCGCAAAATATGGGACAGGTCCTGTTCCACTTCGTCAAATCGCCGAAGAGCAAAATCTTTCAGAAGCTTATTTAGAACAATTAATCCCTCCGCTTCGTAACCAAGGCATTGTTAAAAGTGTACGCGGAGCTTATGGTGGCTATATGTTGGCGAAAAAACCAGAAGATATTACGTCAGGTGATGTTATCCGTATTTTAGAAGGACCGATTCAACCGATTGAAGGATTGGAAGATACAGATGTTCCGCAATATAAATTATGGAAAAATATTGCAGATGCTGTGAAAAATGTATTGGATACAACGACGATTGCGGATTTAGTTCATTCAGCAGACGATCAACAGCCGTTAGATGGCTATATGTTTTATATTTAAAAGGAGATAATTAGTGATGGCAATTTACTTAGATCATGCAGCGACAACACCAGTGCATCCAACTGTTGCAAAAACGTTTGCAGATGTGATGACAACGATTCCCGGAAATCCATCAAGCATTCACCAAATGGGGAGAGAAGCAAGAAAAGTGTTAGATGATGCACGTAAAGTCCTTGCGCAATCCATTCATGCAAAACCAATAGAAATCATGTTCACTTCAGGTGGAACAGAAGCGAATAACACAGCGTTATTTGGTGCTGCCGAAGTGCAAAAACATAAAGGAAACCATATTATTACAACGGATATTGAGCATCATGCTGTGTTGAATACGTGTAAGCAATTAGAAGCTCGTGGATTCGAAGTGACGTATTTACCAGTCAATGCGGATGGTCAAATTACTGTTGAACAGGTACAAGATGCTTTGACTGATCAAACGATTGTCGTATCGATTATGTATGGGAATAATGAAGTCGGAACTGTGCAACCAATTGAAGAGATTGGTGCATTACTACGAAATCATCAAGCGATCTTTCATACAGATGCCGTACAAGCATACGGTGTTGTGCCATTAAATGTTGAAACATTGGGCGTCGATTTATTGTCTGTTTCAGCACATAAATTAAATGGCCCTAAAGGCATCGGGTTTTTATATATAAAGGAACATATTGTGATTCCTTCCTTACTGTTCGGTGGTGAACAAGAGCGGAAGCGTCGAGCAGGTACAGAAAATATTCCTGCAATTGTCGCTTTTGCAAAGGCCGTAGAACTTGCGTACGAATCTTTAGATCAGAATGTAAATGCTTATCAACAGTACGAACAAATTTTACAATCAACATTAGTTGCTGAAGAAATTGATTTTACCATTCATGCAAAGAATGTAGACCGTTTACCGCATATTGTAAACATCAGTTTTCCAGGTACAGACATTGAGTCGTTTTTAGTCAATTTAGATATGGCAGGTGTGTACGTATCAAGTGGATCCGCTTGTACAGCAGGCTCTTTAGATCCTTCACATGTACTGACAGCGATGTTTGGAAAAGGCGCGCCAGCATTACGTAACTCAGTTCGCTTTAGTTTTGGCTATGGTTTAGATGAAGAGCAAGTTAAACGAGCAGCTATTGAGACGGCTAAGATTATTAAACGCGTTGTTTAACAAGAGATGAGCAAAAAAGTAGCACATTTACAAAATAAATTTATACTAGAGGATTCATCGAGGAATTGATGAACAGAAATAGACTTATATAGTTGTAAATAGATGAAATGAGTGGAAAGGAAATCAGAACATGATGAATATGAAAGCACCTTCTGAAACGCGTGTCGTTATTGGCATGTCGGGAGGCGTCGACTCCTCTGTCGCAGCATTGTTGTTGAAAGAACAAGGGTATGATGTCATCGGTATTTTTATGAAAAACTGGGATGATACAGATGAAAATGGATTTTGTACAGCAACGGAAGATTATGAGGATGTCATTGCAGTTTGTAACGAAATCGGGATTCCGTATTATGCGGTAAATTTCGAACAACAATATTGGGATAAAGTATTTACGTACTTTTTAGAAGAATATAAAGCAGGACGCACACCAAATCCAGATGTCATGTGTAATAAAGAAATTAAATTCAAAGCATTTTTAGACCATGCAATGAGCTTAGGCGCTGATTACTTGGCTACTGGTCATTACGCGCAAGTTGTTCGTACAGAAGATGGTGTGAAAATGCTACGTGGTAAAGATGCAAATAAAGATCAAACGTATTTCTTAAAC
>ERZ808040.2507-NODE-2507-length-10142-cov-12.668753_pt1 | contig 10142 bp, 9 predicted proteins | sample MGYA00380191_ERZ808040 | MGnify/ENA primary metagenome ERZ808040 (study PRJEB31490, sample SAMN06133395) | mouse gut metagenome | isolation source: J6 | host: mice | place: China: Chengdu | collected 2015-05 ... | reverse complement strand
CAATCACAGAGCACATCCGGGTCATTGCCGAGAAAGACGAGCAGATCCGGCTGCTGAAAGCAGAGAACCGGGCATTGCTCAAGGAAAAGCAGGATGTTCTGAAAACACTGGAGGCGCTGTGCCAGAGGCTTTCAGACTGAATCCTATCGGGAGGGAGTACAATGAGGGCAGACAGGGATACTTTTATTGACCAGATCAAACAATTCGATACGGATACCCTGCGCTCCCTTGCTGTCTCCCTTTATGATGAGCTGTCCCAGCTGAGGATGATCCAGTTTGAAAACGAAAGGATCAGCACGGAGGCACATATCCAGTTTTCGGAATTAAACGGGAAATATGCCGCCATTGTCCGTGAGAATGAGGAATTAAAGAAACTCCTGGAAAAAGAGATCGAGAAAAATGCCCTGAGGACAAAATCTATCTTCGGCCGCAAGACGGAAGGCTTCCCCGCCCTGCTTGACGCTTTGGACAATCCGGAGGAAGAACCGGTAGATGAGGACACAGCGGAGGATGCCGGCCCCGCGAAGGAACGCAGGACCCGGGTGATTGATTTTGAAAGCCATAAGGGCGGGCAGGGCGCCGGGGGCGGGCATACAAAAAAGAACCCCGGCCTGGCTGATTCCCTTGGGAAACTGCCCCGGCAGATCATATATGACCTGGATGTAGACGCGCTGAATGAACAGTATGGCGAAAACAACTGGAGAATCGCCTACTGGCACCAACACAAACAACTCATGAAGCTGGATACGCCTTACTATACACAGGTGGTTTATACGCCTGTTGTTTCTGTAGGCCTGGAACATGACCTGTTTACCATCCCATACAGGAACCCCCTGATCGACAAAAGCTCCGTATCCTGCACCATTATAGCAGACATCCTTTACAGGAAGTTTGCATTGGGCCTGCCTTTTTACAGACAGGCACTGGATTACCGGATGCAGGGCATCGCCCTGGCCAAACAGACCATCATAAACTGGGTAGGCGCACTTGTACCGGAAGTCTGTGAAGAGGTCTATGAATTTATGACACAGCTGCTTGTGGGTTACAGGTATACCCAGTGTGACGAAACCTATATCCAGGTAAATAAAGATGGGTATGGCCCCGGACATAAGAGCTTTCTCTGGGTTCATACCAGCAGTGAACTGACAGACTGCCCCCCTGTCATTATCTTCTGCTATGAAGAAACACGAGGGACGGACCATCTGCGCCATTTTTTCCGGGAATTCCTTGGCTATATCACCTGTGACGCCTATATTTCTTACCGGGTACTGGAAGAGGAAAGCGGCGGGGACATCCTTACAACTGGCTGCTTCATGCATTGCCGGCGGTATTTTGCGGAAGCGTTTTTTGTACAGAATGTCGCTGCCATGAATGATGATGAGCTTACGGCGCTTCCAGAGACCAAGGCACTCCTGTTGATCCGCGGGATCTACCAGGAAGAGAATAAACTGAAGGAAATAACTGCAGACGAACGGACCATTGCCAGGGAAGAAAACGTTGCGCCCAAAGTGGATGCTTTCTTTGAATATATCCATTTCCTGGAAGGATCGGACAATGTATTCTCAGACAGGATGAAAAAGGCCATTACCTATGCCCTTAACCAGGAGAAAAACCTGCGCCGGTTCCTAACAGACGGAAACATTCCCTGTGATAACGGACATGTGGAACGGGTCATCCGCAGCTACTCGGTTGGCCGGGCAAACTGGCTGTTTGCGGATACCATAAATGGAGCAAAGATAAATGCCATCATGTATTCTATAGTAGAAACAGCGAAAGCAAACCAGGCGAATATCCTCATCTATCTCCAATACCTGTTTGAGCAGATACCACTGCGCCGGATGAGAGGCGATAAAGATTTCATGGCTGATATGATGCCCTGGTCAGAAGCCTACAGGACGTATGAAGAGAAGAAACAGCAGCAACGCCAATCATTGTATGGACAGCTGTTTCCAGAGCCAGAGCGTCCAAGGACACCCCGGAAAAGAGACCGGAACGCAGGAATGCCAGAGGGCAATGGTCTAACTGCATAATAAGCATAGAGCCTGGAAGCAGTTGCTTGTGGGCTAATGCTCCGTACCGAAGTTTCAAAAGAAGCAAAAATCTCAGATACGATGGTACTTTTGCGACTATTTAATTATCAAGGAGCTCTAACTGTACGATATCACAGGCAGTGCTCCTTTTATAGACGCCGATTATTTGCCGCTTACGGATAACGGCACAGATAAAAATATTATGGCGGTCAGCACGGTTAAGGATTCCGCTTTTTCAGGAAAGGTCAGCGGCTGCTATTATGCTGATGGAAGCCGGATTATCGTTGCGGCGGATCAGCTTTATCTTTACGATATGGGGAAAGGCGAAACAATCGCAAGTGTGGATATTTTCATGGAAGATTTATGCGTACAGACTTTTACAGACGGCTACTTTGTTGTGGGCCAGGGAAAGGCTGGCGGCGGAGGCGGCAACGGTTCATTTGCTGCATCAGAAAGCGGCGGCATCAATGGATACATACTGAATAAGGACTTTGCTATTCAGGATACCATTTCCTTTAGCGGATTATTAAGTGACGATTTTATTGTGCAGATCACAGGGATCGCTATTTCACAGGACGGAAAACAAGTTGCTTTCGGCGGACTTTCGGGGCTTTACCTTTATGATGTTTCTTCCCGGAAGGTTCGTACCATTCTGAACTATTCCGAAGAAGGCACGGCAGGTAATATGCAGATTGCAACCATGGACAGCCTTACCTTTACGGGGAACAGCACTTTAGTCTATGTAGGCATGGCTACAGATACCTCCATTGGCGGGGACGGGGTCAGTGTTTATGGTACAGTATCCACAGACAGCGCAAATTTCACGATTACCAAAAAGGGGGATTACAAGGTAGATACGGAAGAAGTGCAAAAGGGCGGAAACCTGCTTATTATGCCCCAGAGCTTTGACAAAAATAATGGAACCCTGCTGATGCTTGATACCATATCCAATACAGAAAATACGATGTCGTTCTCAAGCCGCAGTGAGGGAAAAGACGGTGTTTACTGCTCCGGGCAGGGAAAATATGTGGCTACTGCTATTTTGGAGGAAAGCAGTGTTACAATCAACATTTATGATACGGCATCGGGAAAAAGTATCCATACGGAAACCGTTCAGGACAGCAACAGCGCCTATTTCATGCGTGTTCCTCAGATATTGATTTTAGATGAGGCCGGTACCTGTATCGTTGTGCTTGGACGGGGTATTGACGAGGTAAGCACCTTGATAACAACCTTTGGCTTTGCGGGGTGATTCCCTATGAAAATATCATTGCAAAATGTTTCAAAGCAGTATAAGGGCAAGTATGCCCTGAAGGATTTTACCACGGAACTTACGGAGGGTGTCTATGGGCTTTTGGGCGCTAACGGTGCGGGAAAGACGACACTGATCAATATATTTGTGGGTATTTTGGGAAGCGATGGCGGAACGGTTTTGATTGACGGACAGGATGCAGGAACATTGGGTAAGGACTTCCTGTCAAAAATCGGATATATGCCGCAATATCCTATCTTCTACCGGGATTTTACAGTGATGGATTTTCTGCTGTATATGTGTGCGCTGAAAGGAATCCCTGACGAACAGGGAAAAAAACGGGCTTTGGAGCTTCTGGACATTGTCAATCTTTCAGATGCTAAAGATAAAAAGATTGGCGCTCTTTCCGGCGGTATGCGGCAGAGGGTCGGCATTGTCCAGGCGATGCTGGGCGATCCTGAAATTCTTATTTTGGATGAGCCGACAGCAGGGCTTGATCCCAGTGAACGTATCCGCTTCCGCAACCTGATCTCAAAATTCGCACAGGGGCGGACAATTTTGCTGGCCACCCATATCGTTTCCGATGTGGAGTGTATCGCAAAGGAGATTATGATCTTAAAGGAAGGCTCCTTAATAACCCAGGGAACTACCGACACATTAGAACAGAATATCTATGGGAAAGTGTGGGAGGTGACAGTAAACGGGGAAGACGCTGCCAGACTTGGAAGCAAATATTATGTCAGCAATATGAAACAGCAGGGGGAACGCTTTTTAGTAAGAATCGTAAGCGATATGCTGCCTGCTTCAGACGCAGTAAAGGTTTCCCCTAACCTGGAAGATGTATTTCTGTATTACTTCCGTGGGCAATGAGTTAAGGGAGAGATAATATGACACGCTTAATCAAATATGAATTTTACAAATTATTCTGCAAGCGGTCAATACTTGTTGTACTCATATTGTTCAGTGTAATAAACCTGTTCAAAATAAACAGCGAATTCCACTCGTATTCCTACCTGGCGGACGGAAATGACAGCCGCAGTTGGAACAGCGTGTATTGGCAGCTTTATGAGGATTACAGAGGGGAGATCACTGCTGAAAAAATCAATCATCTTCTTTCCATATATCAGCCGTTAGCAGACGCTACGGCTGATATGACAGCAAGCACAGCCAAAGACAATCCGGATATGATGACGGGGAATATATACAGTGACCGGAATATCCTGGAAAAATACTATGTGGAGCCTATGGAATATTTCTATCATTATCGGACTTATGCGCTTCAAGTGGCAGAGAGGGCAAAGGAAAATGCCGCTGTTTACAAAGAACGGGGGCAGACTTATGAAGCACGTAAAAACAGTGTGATCTATAACCTTTATTCCGGACGGAGCATAAAAGCCTTTGCCTATGAGGAGATGTATAACTATTATCTGAACTATGATTTTTCGGGCATATTGGTTTTATTTCTTTGTCTGTACGGGGTTGTCAGTACCTTTGTCTGCGAAAAGGAAACACAGATGGATATGCTGCTGCTGACAAATCCGGGCGGCGGTAAAAAGACCACATTTGCTAAAATTGCTGCGGCTTCTTTGTTTGTAATCAGTGTGGCCATATGGTTTTCTGTTGTGGATTATATTGGTTTTGCGTATTTCTTCGGAACGGCGGAAGGAGGGGATCTTCCGCTGTATGCTGTCAGCAATTTCAGCACGGCTGCGGTAAACTGTAATTTATGGCAATATGCGATTCTGTCCGCAGTGATAAGGGCAGTCGGCGTATGGACGATGAGCATGGTGTTTCTATTGATTTCCTTGTTTGGGCGTAATGCCCTTGTTCCGTTTGTCGCTGATTTCGGAGCAGCCCTGTGTTTCATTATTACAGGTGCGTCACAGAGCTGTTTCAGTAATACCTGGCTCAAAATCATAAACCCGTATTCGCTGCTTGCTAACCGCATACTATTTGGCAAGACCGAGTTTATTGGTTTTGCAGGATATCCGGTACAGAGTTTCCAGGCAGCAATTATTTTTGCCATAACCGTAGGGGTGGTTTCCATAACGGCAATGATGATGCTTTCTAAAAGGAACTCTTATTGCCGGGAAAGGAGGATAAAATGTCTGGATTTATGTACGAAGTAAAAAAGATTATGCTCTGGCAAAGGGGGCTGTTCTATATTGCCCTTGTCCTGCTCTTTGGCACGGTCTGGCTTGCCTTGTCCGACAACCCTTATGACAGTGCGATGGAGCGGTATAAAAATGAATATGAATGGTATCTGGAAAAGGTAAACGGATACTGCACCGAGGAATCTTCCCTTTATCTGGAGCAGGAGGCGGAGAGGATTGCAAAAGCGAAGGAGAGGCAGAACAGCCTTTTGGAGAACTACTATGACGGGAAGATCAGTGAAAGTGAATATAAAAAAGAGAGCCGGGAAATAGAGAAGGTTCTGGAGCGTCAAAATGGATTTGAGGTTATCTATCAGCAGTATCTCTATATCTGCGAAAATGCGGGGAACCGCTGTTTTCTCCAGACAAACGGATGGATGGGGCTTCTTGGCAAAGGTACGCTTAATTTCATTCTCTTCCTTGGCATTTTGCTGATTGTTACGCCTGTTTTCTGTTCTGAGTACAGCTGCCAGATGGACACCCTGATCCTGACTGCAAGGGAGGGGCGAAAAAGCGCTCTGTATAAGCTGCTCATTATTACCACGGTTGTCCTTTTCCTGTCGCTTTGCATTTCGCTTATTGAATACGGATTTTACAGGTTCAAATACGGACTGCCGGATGGGGATTATCCGATTCAGAGCATTCGTTACTTTGCAGACAGCAGCAAGGGTATGTCGCTGTTGGAGGGATATGTATCTATAGGGTTGCTCCGGATGTTTGGCGGTGTGTTTCTTACGATACTCCTGATGTTCATTTCCGTTTTGGCAAAAAAGTATGCGGTCACCCTGCTTACAGGTGCGGTGTCCGTGATTATTCCCTATATAGGCTTATCGAAAACCAGCATTTACCGTCTGCCTCTGCCGCTGCCGTTTCTGCTTGGAACAGACTTTTTTGCAGGGGATATTGTTATGAGCGATGCCCTGACGGGTGATGAGAAAATTATTTTTGCGGAGGTTGACACGGTTACGCTATTGACCTTGCTCTTTGTATCCGTGCTTTTGTGTACTTTGGCCGTTGTCTGGATTTTACGGCGCAATTCTAACAGATGGCTGATGAAATCAGGGCAAAAGAAGCGTGGGGCGGCTTTCGTTGTCATGTTTGGCCTGGCATTGGCAGTGACGGGATGTTCAGGCCGTGGAAAAACGGGAAGCGTTGTCTATAATTCATCGGCAGGCTATGACTGTATGGGATATGAAATCATACGGGATGCAGGGAATTTTGATTATTCTCTCAAAAATACTTCCACGGGAGAAACATATCCTTTAGCACGTTCCCCTATGTTTGGGGTATTTTCTGATGAAGAAGAAATATGTGCGTTTTATGTGTGTCCGCCATATCTGTATTACACCACATCGGTTATGGAAAGCTATGTCAACCGGGTGGGAAACTATAACAGCAATATAACGAAAGTGTCGGTTGTAGAGTTGAATCTGAATACCTTTGAGGAAAAAACAATCTTTGAGCAGATGACGAATTCCGGGCGGTCTCTTTTGGGCATTGACTATGAAACGGGGGATAAATGGAAATTTCTGGATTTTCACCACGCTTTTTTCCTGAATGACGATAACCTGTTTTTCATTGGCAATGATGGCATAACAAAAGTAAACCGGTATACCAGAAAAACTGTAAAGCTCGACATTCCTGTAAACGGAAATATTTCATTCGATGGGGAAAGCATCTTTTACAAAAATGAACAGGGGGTTTTAACAAGATATGACGTTTCCAGTAATGAAACTTACACTTATGAAAATATAGTTGCATATGATTTCTGCATGGATGAGCAGTCAATCTATTATGTTTCCAGGACGGACGGCGGAGACTTGTATTCCTGCGGCAAGGACGGGAATAACAAGGAATTGATCAGTCATATACCTGCAATGTCTGTTACCTGTGATACAGGAAATATTTATGTGTTATCAAAAGAAAGTGGTGAGGAAATCGCTTTACCAAAAAGCCATTGATTTATTCCAGATTGAGGAACAAATGCGGCAATGAACAGGAAACAATACGGAAAGAGGAAAAACTCAGGAAGAGAAAGCTTAAGTGGCTTATGATTGCGTATCTGCTGAGGGCAATCGTCATACTGATACCAATTATAATGATGATACTTATGGTTTGCGGATGTCTTTACATATACGAGAAATTTACAAAGGAAGATGAAAAGGTAAATAAATACACGGATATATACACAGATAGAAACGCAGGCAACGATGCTGCTCTTGTTACTTCAACAGAGAATAATGCCCCAGGGTTTTGTGGTGTCATCAACGCAGTTTCGCTAAGTGAGGATATTGAAACGAGGTATGCAAAAACAGAGGGCTATTATGTTTTGCAAAACACGCAAATGCCCGCTGTTTTGGTAGAAATGGGATTTCTTTCAAATTATTCTGAGAGTCAAAAGCTATTGGATGACGATTATCAGGAAAATTTGGCACAGAGAATTGCTGAAGGAATATTCAATGAAATCAAGGGAGGAGAGAATTGGTGAAGAACAATTCAAAAGGCGATAGCGCCAAAATTGAGATAGAGCTGTTGCTCCGAAAAGCGCTTAGAGTACAACAGGAACCCAGTCAGCAATTAAATGATTCGATTATCCGTCAATGCGAAAAAAGAATTGAACAGGGGAGCGGATCAGATTCTGGGTGACGGAAGGATTGTCATAGGAATTGAAAGAGATAATCATAAAGAAATAGAAAACTGTCAGAATCAAAAGAAGGACGAGGAAATGAAAGTGGTAGATTATTCACAATTTGAAGCAAGTACAAAATCGGGTATTCACGCAGATGTAAACCGAAAAAATAAAAAATATACGTTACATATTCTCTACCCTAGCAATTTCACTTGCATTTGTTATGAAATTTGTTATTGATGCCATATATAAAAATACTACACAAGGAATTACAGGAAAATTGTCATTACAAATTCTGGTATGCTCAATATCTATATCTTTGTTAAGTTTTGTTTTTTTGTTTATATTCAATACAAGATTGAATATAAATGAATAATTTTATCTTGCTCCTATAACCCAAAGTTTATGTGCTGTTTACTTAACTATAATTCTTTAGAAGGGATTTTTGAAAATGGTTCAGAATTATTGGATGATATTAAATTAGCAAAATATGAAAGACAAATTGAAACTAAGGAAATATGGCTTCTGTCGCCTGACCTTTCGGTTGAGGAGGGTAATAATGTTTTTCGAGAAGTTGTGCGAGCTCGTCTTAATGAAGGGGGTTGTTATTCTTTTGTTGCCCCCGACAGTCCTATTTCTCGAGAACGTGCAAAAAAGAGAATACATTTTTATTTAATAAGAGGGGATGAATATGCATTGTTTTTGTCATTATATTCTCTTACAATAGAAATGAATCCACTAAATAAAGAAGGTATTGATGATAACTGGCTTTCCTGTATGACGATTTCCTCTGACAGTATTGCAGGAGGCAGCAGATGAAATGCTAGATTATAAGGGCAGCGGTATGTCTGTTATGGAGATCAGCCACCGCTCTTCCCTGTTCCAATCCATTATTGATGAAACAGAGCAGGATTTACGCACCCTTATGAATAATCTCAGGATTCAGACTTTGTATATATGTGTGAAAACAATACTATCTATGGAATAAAAATTCATTGCTGTCCGAACAGTCATGGAAAGATATACATTCATTAGCGATCTGCTGTCTGTATTTACCAGACCATAAAACAATGAGCTGGAATCCAGATAATCTCGCTGTTTTTGTTGCGGTCAACGGCAATTTCCGAACCGTTAACGGCAAATATGCGGTATCCGACCCATGTCTTCGGACTGTTTGTAAATTGAAATATATCTGTTGACAGATAAAAAAATCTTCAAAGGCATGCGGTGATATTTTGTACCGTGCTTTTGAAAAAGCCTGCTTTGAAACGGAAAGCCTTTTTTCACCAAGGGACGTCTCCAGTTCTGTAGTCAGTGATTTTTGCGGCATACCCAGCACGAAATACATGATGTCCTAAAATGAAAGATTACGGTTTCTTGTAAAGGTATTTTTATCCAAACAGTGTTTTTATTAAATTTTTGGAATTTTTATGCTGTGTAGGAAGGGGCAATTTCGGCTTAAGTTGACGACATTGACACCGTGATAGTATACAGAGTTTTCGTGTTTGTATATGAGTAAAATGGTAAAAATTTAATGAATACATGATAAATAAGGGAAAGGGCTGCTCGATGGCTCTTTTTTGCTTTTTGCTCTCGAAAAATAGTTGTTTCCTTTAACAGAAATAGTATTTTGCCGAAGTAATAGGAAAGTATGAATTGGCAATTCATTTGACAGTATACCGTTGGTAGGGATAAAAAGGCATATTTAACACAATTCTACCGTTGGTAGGTGTTCATTTTTGTGCCGGATTTATATAATATATCGCAGGCAGGAGGGCTGAATAATGAATCAAATCAAGATTGGAGCTTTTATTTCCGAACGCCGGAAAGCAAAAGGCTGGACGCAAAGCCAGTTAGCAGAAAAACTGGAAATAACTGATAAGGCAGTTTCAAAATGGGAAACAGGACGGTCTATGCCAGATTTATCTTTGTTTATACCCTTATGTACTCTTTTGGAAGTCACTTTAAATGAACTATTTGCGGGTGAGTGCATTGCGGAAGAAAAGCTGAAAGAAAAAGCAGATGAGGTACTTATGGACGTGATTACGAATTGGGTAGGACGTGATACATGGGAATCA
>ERZ808040.2503-NODE-2503-length-10150-cov-5.739105_pt1 | contig 10150 bp, 7 predicted proteins | sample MGYA00380191_ERZ808040 | MGnify/ENA primary metagenome ERZ808040 (study PRJEB31490, sample SAMN06133395) | mouse gut metagenome | isolation source: J6 | host: mice | place: China: Chengdu | collected 2015-05 ... | reverse complement strand
CTTCTTCCTGCTCTTCCTCCTCCTCCGGCGGTTTCGGTCTCTGCTGAACGCCTGCAGCCTTTACCGAATCCTCCCACTTTTCCTTCCGGCGGTCAATCACCGGAAGGATCGGCTGGATGTTCGCATTCCTGCGGAAAAGACCATATTCCTTCAGGAAGTCTTCCAGCATCTTCATATAGGCGGAAAGCAGCCGGATCTCCTTCTCCGTCGTCCTGTCGTCCTGCGCGATATAGCTCTGTCCGAGCAGGCGGTAAGTCTCAACGAGCGTGATTGCTTTCTTTTTGCGGTAGACCGTATCCTTCATTTTATCCCCCGCGTCCGCCAGCACAAAATATTTCAGTGCCTTTGGCACGGTCTGTGCATATTCCGGCATCGCCGTCCGCTCGTTGAACCGGAACTGCGCCAGCTCCCCGCCCTGAAACGCATATCCAAGCATCCGGTTAATAAAATCAAGCTCCTGTTGCTTGACATCCCCCTCCGTGTACGCGAGGTAGGAAAGGAATTTCAAAAATTCAAAACGCACCGCCGCCTGTAGTTTCATCTGCTCATCCCTGCCGATTCCCGCCGCGTTGATTGCCGCCGCCATGCCGTAGCATGTCTCGATCAGATCCTTTAGTTTATCTGCCATAATATCAAGCTACCCCTTTGCTTTTATAAACTGCCGGCATTTCCGGCCGTACCGTATCCTTTCCCACTATACCACAATCCGTCAGGCTTCGCAATTCCTATTTCTGTCCGTCCTGCTTCCCGAAAGAAAACCGTAAGGAAAATTTTTTCAATTCTTAAAAATCTGTCCGCCAAAATTATAAATTGATTATAATGTTGAAATCTGATTGCAAACCATGCCCGTTTGCGCTATAATTTTTGCATGGAACGGCAGGGCTTTTTGCCCTGCAAACTGCAGATACCCCTGCCGCGTCGTATCCGCGTATGACGAGCCGGGGCAGCAACAAATCATATCACGAGCGAGAGGTTTGCCATGTATAATTCCGACCTTGCATCCGATATTGAAAAAGCCGTGCAGGATGCGCTGGCCACATCGGATTTTTCAAAACTCAACCAAAATATCACGAGCGCCGTCAACACTTCGATCGCGCAGATTGGGACGAACCAGAACCGTTTCTACCAGCAGTACGGCGCACAGGAAACGACGGCGGACGATTTAGAGCATATCGACGGTGAGATCGTAAACGGCGATGCGCGCGCCGATTACAAAGCCAGAAGGCAGGCGGCACAGGCGGAAGCCGAGCGCGCCCGCTACAACAGCCGGCAGGCGGTAGAGGCAAGACGGCTTGCCGCCGAAGAGCGCAGGAGACAGACAGCCGAGGAGGCAAAGCGGCACAGGGAACACGGGCAGCAGGACGGGAACCGGCGCAGCAGATACGATTATTCCGGCCGGCTCCGCGATGCCGCCGAGACCTTTGGGCTTTTCGGCCGTTATGCAGGACATAAAGGCCACGTTCCAGGCAGGAACGGCCATGCCGGCAACGGCAGCTGCCAAAGAAGCGGAAACCCCTATCCTGGTTTCTCCCCAAACACGGGCAGCCCCACCCGCCGCACCGCGCCTTCCACAGAACTCGTACCGATCAGCCGCAGCCCGAAGGGGCGCGTTTCCGGCACACTACTGTCGGTCTTTGGCTGGCTCGGCCTCGCATCCTGCGTTTTTATGGTGATCCTATTAAACCTTTTATCCGGGTCATTCAGCATATCTTACTCCGCTTACAGTAATGTGATGGGCTCACTTGTCGTTCCGGGCTTTTTCATTTCCGGCGGCATGACGTTCGTGGGTACCAAGCGCAGGAAACGCATCCACCGTTTTTACCAGTATGTCCGCCAGCTGCGCGGGCGCGCCTACTGTCCGATCAAGGAGCTCTCCTCCCACATCGGCCGCTCACAGCGCTTTGTGTTAAAGGATCTGCGCACAATGATCTCCCTCGGCATGTTCCCGGAAGGGCATATCGACGACCAGCAGACCTGCGTGATGTTAAACGGCGCGACCTACGACCAATACTTAAAAGCACAGAATGCGTATCTTGCACGCCAGCTGGAGGAAAAGCACACGGACGGGCGCATCGCTTCCGCCGCCGCACCGGAGCACGGCATGGACCAAACGGCACACCAGGATCCTTCCGCTGTCAGCGCTTCCGGTATGGACCAAACGGCAAGGGACGCAAAGCCAAATGTACCCGACGCTTCCGGCGGGGGACAGACGCAAAACACAGGGCGCGCATCCCTTCCGCCAAAGGTAATCCGGGTACTCTCCGCAGGCGATTCCTACCTGACAAAGATCCGCGAGGCAAATGCCGCGATTTCAGGCGAGGTCATCTCCGCGAAGCTTGACCGCCTTGAGGATATCATCCGCAAGATCTACACCCGGATCGAACTGCACCCGGAACAGGTGGACGACCTCGACAAATTTATCAATTACTATCTGCCGACGACCTTAAAACTTGTGAATGCTTACCGCGATTTTGACGCACAGAGCGTACAGGGCGATAACATAAAAACCGCAAAAACGGAGATCGAGTCCACGCTTGAGACGATCATCTACGCGTTTGAGACACTACTTGACAGCCTGTACGAGGATGACGCGCTCGACATTTCAACTGACATTTCCGTGCTGCAGACAATGTTCGCGCAGGAAGGGCTGACGAAAGGCGCGTTCGATAAATAAGCTTAAAGAGTGGGGAAAGGCAACGGCAGCCCGCCACGCACCAATACTGCGGAATCAAAACATAAAATCTTTCAAATGGAGGCTAAACGATGAATAACGATTTATTAAAAGATCTGGAAGCAACCCCGACGCTCACTTTCGAGCCGTTCGCCGAGGAACCGCAGCACCCTGCCGCCACGGCAGAAGCAAAGATCACCCCGGAAATGCAAAAACCCGTCTTTGACGAGAGCTCGCTCACCCCGCAGGAACGCCAGATGGTGGACGATTTCGCGGCAAAGATCGACCTGAACAATTCCCAGATGATCTTACAGTTCGGCGCGGGCGCACAGAAAAAAATGGCGGATTTTTCTGAGAATGCATTGGAGAATGTGCGCACCAAAGATCTCGGTGAGGTTGGTTCCATGCTCTCCGATCTTGTCACCGAGTTAAAAAGTTTTGGCGAGGAGGAGGAAAAGGGATTCTTTGGGAAATTCCGCAAAGCTTCCGACCGCCTGACCGGCATGAAGGCAAAATACGCAAAAGCAGAAACGAATGTCAACAAGATCACGCAGGTACTGGAATCCCATCAGATCCAGCTCCTAAAAGATGTCGCACTGCTCGACAAAATGTACGAGTTAAATAAAAATTACTTTAAGGAATTGTCCATGTACATCCTTGCCGGCAAGAAAAAGCTCGCGAAGATCCAGTCCGAGGATCTTCCGGCGCTGATGCAGAAAGCGGCGGAATCCGGGCTTCCGGAGGACGCGCAGGCAGCGAACGACCTCTCGGCAATGTGCAACCGCTTTGAGAAAAAACTGCACGATCTGGAGCTGACCCGCATGATCTCAATCCAGACTGCACCGCAGATCCGCCTTGTGCAGAGCAGTGACACATTGATGTCCGAGAAGATCCAGTCCACGATTGTCAACACCATACCGCTCTGGAAGAGCCAGATGGTGCTCGCCCTGGGTGTCACGCACTCCGAGCAGGCAGCAAAAGCACAGCGCGAGGTCACGGACATGACGAACGAACTGCTCCGTAAAAACGCCGCCACCCTCAAAATGGCGACCATCGAGGCGGCAAAGGAATCCGAGCGCGGCATCGTCGACATCGAGACGTTAAAGACAACAAACGAATCGCTGATCAGTACACTGGACGAGGTGATGCGCATCCAGACGGAAGGGCACGCGAAGCGGCAGGCTGCGGAACTGGAATTAAACCGGATCGAGAACGAACTGAAAGCAAAGCTGTTGGAAATCCGGAAGTAAACATCTCCTGCCCGGACAAACATCTTTCGGCAAAAAAAACAGCGCAGGCATCCGGTAAGTATCCATGCGCCAAAACTGGCGGGACTGCCATGGGCAGTTCCCGCCAGTTTATCTTTTCCGGTTGTTTTTTTTGCACATACCCTCGAATGGAGGGTGGTATCCGATATCGGTTTTTCCTATTGTTCTTCCATATACTCCATATACTCTTCCTCGCTCGTAAACAGCATATAGCTTCCGTTTACATAGCCCATGTAGCCGCTTTCCGTGATATAGCCTTCCATAAAAGCCTCCGTTCTGCCGCAGCCTGCACTGTCGCGGCATTCTTTGTTTTTATGGTTTTACTATATCATAGTCTGAGTCCAATAAAACGGACTCTTACATCCTTTTGATCAAGCAGCTGTGCGGTTTATCCGGCCGGTCTTTGTCGCAATTTATCCAAACCGGTTAGATTTTACCGGAATACCCCAAAAGTGCTTATGCATAATTCCGGTTCCTCATCTGCTTTACTGCCGGTTTTGCTGGCTTCCCATCCTTACCACAGTCACGGCTGTAATATGCCGCCAACATTTTCAGCGCCATAGACAACCTTGTTCTGTCCATATATATTTGGAGCGGATCGACTCACGATGATAGACTACCGCCCACACCACACGATTCCCCCAAAAATCCAAAACCAAAACGGCACCCTATGGAGGCAGGCATTTCTTCCATAGGGTGCCCGGGTATTATGGTGTTCTTCCGGTTCATCCCCGCCCAAAAAGCTTATCCGCCGCACGAGGTTTCCCGCGGAAGTTCATGTCAGCCCCTGCGCCCATAGACACTCTTCCCGTCCTCATCCCCCGTTTTCCTGCGCTTGGAGTCATACATCTTCTTTGTTGCCATTCCGCCGCGGATATGGCGCTCCGATTTATTGCGGTCAAGCACCTCACGCGCCTGCTCGGCAAGCGCCGGGTTGACCACACCAAGCCGGTCTGTAATATCTTTATGTACTGTAGATTTAGAAATCCCGAAGGTTTTTGCCGCCTGCCGCACCGTCGCATTCTTCTCGACAATATATTCCGCTACCGTGACCGCCCGTTCCTCGATCTGCTGATGCTTCGCTGATGAAAGATATCCGGCAGCAAAATGCTTTGGCTGCCCTCTGGTGATGGTTTTCATAACATCCACCCTGCAACACTTTTTTATATAATCTATGCGGGATGTGCGCGGAACATGCCTTGATTCTTTGCCCATGTGAGATAAAGCGGCCAAAAGAAGTTTGGATAATTTTTCCATTCCCTATCCGGCTGACTGCCGGACAGGCCCGGCTTTATGCGTCGGACAGTTCTGGCTTGCCGATGAAAAATTATAGATTTCCGTTTCCCCTTATTCCTTGCTAAACCACACAATCCGGAATTAGTGGAAACTTGTAAAAGTTTCTCTTTATCCGCCCTCCACGGACAGCCTGCAGATTTACCGAGCGGGAGACGAAATTTGTTTCCATCCCCCTCTGCACGGCATAATGCCGGCGATTTTCCAAAATGTAAAAAGGAGTGCAAAAAAACAGGAAACCCTCTAAAAATCAACTATAATGCTTCCTTTAACATAAAATACACTTCCTTTGCACTGTCAAATGCCAATAAAATTTGATTTAAAAGTTCTCTCTCATAAAAGACAGGACTAAGGCCTTCCTCATGTGTGCAAGAAATTCTTTTGCGTTCCAACCATTCTTGTAATATAATGTCTTCTTCCGGATAATATGCCTTTTTATATTTTTCTCCCTGAATTTCTAATAAACTTGCTTCGTTAAAATCTTGAATTACTTTTTTTGCATAATGCTTATTATCCAATATATATTCCCGGATTTTGTTCATTCCACCTGCATCTGGATTATAGATATTTAACCCATATTTATATCCATCGAAAGATGCATCGAAAAAGAATCCCAATGCGTTTTTCTTACTTTTTCTATTCAATTTAAACCGTATATAAAAATATTCCTTTATAGGTGTTTCACAACAGAAACGCGCGTCATTATAGGCCGAGGAAATGCATCTCCTTCTATCACTTAATAAATCCCGGTCAACGCCATTAAAATAGTTATACAATTCAAAATATAGTTCATCCAAAGGAAATCTCACACCGTCAAGATATAGCTGTTCATTATCTTGATATACTTTTTTACAATTTTCCTTACGAATTGCTTTATAATACATTATGGTAGATCCGTTAAATCCCTGAAACATATTGTCCTCTTTCTATTCTCCAATTATTTCCACGCCATCCGGATAATCTCGTATTACAAGCGCACATGTATTTGTAAGTTTTACATTATTTTTTAACGGATATGTCAGTTTTCCTCTTCTTTCCCCCGTTATACAATGAACGTCTAATTTCGTATCGATCAACCCCAAATTATTTTCTAAATTATTGGAAAAAATGAGGCTTCCGGCACTTACCCCTACTACCAGGCCATTGGCATTGATATAATCCATCAAAGACTTATTAAACCTTGTAGCATTCGTTCTTTCAAGCAAATAATGTGCATTTCCGCCACACAAATATACCACATCATATCGTTTCAGCTTCTCAAACCCCATTCCGGCATGCAAATCGCATACGTCAATATTTTTATCTAAGATACCGCATTTTAACAGGTCATTCATACATTTTGGCAAAACTTCTATTGCCCCTGCATCTATTGCCGCTGTTGGGATAAATAACGCTTTTACCAAAGACATATCTTTATCTGCCATATCCACAAAGCACTCTTTGATTTCTTCCGTTTCTAAACCCGCGGATGTTAATAATACCCTCATGCTTCCTCCTATTCGAACCAGTTCATCTGCTCATCAGAAATACCTAATTTACTACACTCATTGCATACATATTCTTTTTCCGTTCGATTTCCAATCTGATATTTTAAAATTCTGTCTTTAAATACAATGTATTTCTGATTACCTTCCTTGAAATCAACAAACCAATTCTCATGCGTATCAGGATCCGACAGCATGACTTTTGAAATTTGTTCCGGAAAATCTTTTTTATCACTTGTAAAAAATAATGCAGTCCAATATTTTGGTTTCCCGCCAGTATTCCACAATTCAATTTTATGAATATTAAGGCAATCAATGATACTATCATCCGCTATGCTTTCTTTGATCAATACTCCTTCATATAATTCCTGCTTCTTTTTATGGATTGCATTGCTGCCGCAACTATGAACATCTTTTTTCACATTTAACATCAATTCATCTTTTAATAAAATATCCATAGATACCCGAAAGGTATCTCCTAGTATCAATAGTTTTTCTGTCTCCGGTAATGCAATGTCAGCTTCCCATTTCGATATAGACTGCCTGCTAACGTTACATATTGCCGCAAGTTCTTCCTGAGTCATTCCGTTTGCTTTTCTTAGTTCTATAATCTTTTCTGATAATTTCACTGTCACGCCTCCTTGATTGTTGATTGTATTATACAAAATAACAATGCTGTTTACCACCAACATTAAAGTTCTTTTTGGCAACCCTCAGTTGCAAATCAAGATTGTTGCCCGGCGTGCCGGGGAGCATTACCCCGCCCCCGGTTTTTGCTTTCAGCCGCACTTTATTGCTGATAGTTTACCGCTTTCTTTGACGGATTCTTCAATCCTTCAGCCACAGCCCACTTATCTTGTTTTTGATTATCCTCCCCGTAAGTTTTCTCCCACTCATCTACTTGTTCGCTGTATTTTGCATAAACACTATGGGATTTATGATAAGTACAATAAAACTCCTGCACATTCTGATAACCGTATCTTTTGACAATGCCGGACAATCTGATTTTTAAGATATCAATCTATAAAAAAACGGGTACATTATGAGTATTTGAACTTGGGAATGGCAGAATATGTGCCACAGAAATATACGGAAATCTCCTTTGTATGCCGGAGGGAAGATGGTTGTCCTGAACTTCCTGCCACTGTAGAAACAGCCTGTCGGACAGCAGGAGGAAAATATTGGAGTTAGAAGGTTCCTACTTCCGCACATTAAGGCACCCGTATGTCAAGCCCAAGACACAAAATAATTGCAAAACAGCAATTCTAAGCATGTCTTTCCATGCGTAGAATTGCTGTCTATACTTTTGCGAAAAGAACACAAATGGAAATAGTATTAAACCTCTATGCGCTGGATTGCATTAACTCTCTTTTGAAGTTCCTCTTGGATTGTTTCTTCTGCAACAAGACCATCTGTTGGTCTACTCTTTTTATTATTTGCCATCGCAATAAAGAAAGCAACGACATCCTTCTGGGTTTCTTTTGGAAGTAGCAAAAATTCACGAGTTGTTACAAATGCATCTATACGCGAACAGGCTTCTTCCACATTGATAAATTCACTGAGAGTTTCCTTATTTATCTGGCGTGTTTCTACAACCAGCCTAACTGCTGCTTTTCCACGAGAGGTACAGTAGCTAATAACTTTTGCAAGCGATATATCATCTGTAACAAGAGTTTCCTTGATGTGCTTTACAAGTTCTTCGTCAAGTTGGCTCAGCATCCACAAGAAATTTAGTCCTCCATACTGTGATAAGGCAGTACCTGAATCTATTGCATCGATGCATCGCAACTTAAACACAAGTTCGAGTCCCAAAAGCTCATCCAATGAAATCGCCTGTTTATCTTCATTTGATCCCTTGTCGGTATAGCGCCCATGCTGTCTTTCAAAATCCTGCAAAAGCAATGCTAATGTTGGCGGTTCGACCATTTTATCCTCAAATATACCTCGCAAAAATGAAAGGCGTTCCGCCACATCAACTGCTTCCAATAAAGGCTCTACGCAAAACAGTAATCTCCATGCAAACGGAATGGTAAAAAAGTCTCTTTCTTCGGCTTCAAAAGAACACCACATCCGGCAAAGGCAGCGTATTAAAATTGTAGCCCTTTCTGATGGGATATTTTTCGAGTCGCCTTTATTAGCATATGCCTCGATTTCTTCAAGCAACCTAATGATTTTTCCGTCCTGATATAGCTGGGTGATATTTGTTACAACCTCGCTTTCATTTGCCTCATATATGAGATTTCGCATAGTTGCAGTCGGAATTGCATCATCTCCAAGCGAAAGGGAAAAATAACGGTCAAAGCATTCCGGAACAGCAATATTACAATGAATTAAAAATTTCCTGTAATCGTAATAGCGGCCAAAAGAATAGCTATGTTCCAAAGCCACTTTCGTTTTGGGAAACAAAATCCCAAGAATCCTTTTTGCAGCCTCATCATTCGCAGCAATCTCATCGGAGAAAATATCACTAATAGCTTTCTTGATTTTCTCCTCATCAGTGTGTTGGCGTTCGTATGAGTAGCTGCTAATTGAACCGCAAAGCATATCTTTGTAATTATTTAAAGTGGAATAGACAACCGGTTCAAATACCTGAAGACATGTTAGACCCAGGAGATCGATAGGATCGGTTTCTTCTTGCAATAGCTGGTACTTCAAGTAAAATACATTTGAGTATCGAATAACGTCCCGAATGGATTTGATATAATTTTTTACTCCATACTGGAATAATTCTGCCCATGTTGCTTTGTCCCACCGGCTATCCGGTATTTCTCCAAGTATCCCGTTAAGTTTTGAGAAAAGAGCATCATGAATACTTGCCATGCTTGGTGCAGGTATCTCAAATGGAACTTGTATAACTTTTTCAAGGTATTCCCGCCCATCTCCGTGTTGTACTGTAGCAAGTGCACGCACCACAACATCATAATCAAAAGCGAGCAAATAGACTGCGTTCGGAAAATCTGCCAGTGCTTTTACCAGCTGAAAAACAGCGATAATCTCTTCTTCGGAAAGCCGATCAATATCATCTATGGAGACAATTATTTTTAAATTCTCCTTAACCATTGTGCGGATTATCTCATCTTTTTGTCCCTGCATATCGTTGCTTTTTCGCTTCATGCGATTTCTTGCCTTGGTTGTAAACATTTTGCCTGCTGCTGCAATTGCAACCCCTGCGTATGGGATAAGACTGGCTGCATCAAAAAGATCCGCATACTGATCGACTAATTCACATACAGTATCTGCCGTAGGTTTTTTAATTTTTATTGCACTTGCCAACTGTTTAAAGAATTGGGTAATAAGTTGTTTTGGATCAGAACAGAGCCAAGGATTAAACCTTAATATGACCACATCTGTATTACGGCGTTCTACTTGCTCTATTACCATATTTAGTAATGAAGTCTTTCCGCTTCCCCATGCACCATACAGCCCCACAGTAA
>ERZ808040.2502-NODE-2502-length-10152-cov-5.014293_pt1 | contig 10152 bp, 10 predicted proteins | sample MGYA00380191_ERZ808040 | MGnify/ENA primary metagenome ERZ808040 (study PRJEB31490, sample SAMN06133395) | mouse gut metagenome | isolation source: J6 | host: mice | place: China: Chengdu | collected 2015-05 ... | reverse complement strand
ACATCTGTGAATATCAGACTCTAAATTCTTAATATCTTCTTCTAATTGTTCAAAAAAGTGACCTACCCTAGGATCAGAGAAATATTTCTTATTCATATAATCAAAATATTCACTATACTTATTACCTATCTTTTTTCTTATAGTCCTCTTTAAAGTATAATCATTATCCGATTTCATTTCTATTATCACTTCAAAAATATCGAAAATAAACCAGAGTATCATTACAAAAATAAACACTAAAAAGATGATTACTGACTCCCAAATATAATATACTATTTGGTTCTCTAAAAAATATAGCGCTAAAATTGAAAATAATAATGCTATATAAAATTCTGGAATCTTTGTTATTTGATACACTAGACTATGTTTCACTGCAAATTCTAACTTATTCATTCCCAAGTAATTATCATTTTTTCTATTATCATACCCAGCTATAAATGGAAGAAAACCATAATACAAGCCGTAAAGTCCCACTAGTGTGAGTACTGCAGACAGTATTGTATAAAAATCCAAATTATCTTTTGTGTATACTCCAGTTATACCAATAAGGCTATAGTAAATCAGAAACACCCAAATTATAAAATGAGCAGCTATTTTATCTTTTCTAAGTATTAGTTTTTCTATAAAAAATTTTCCCCTAATAGATACTTTTCTAGCCACAATAAGGATAAATCCTCCTATAAATGGTAAACAAAATATAAAAGCTGTTCCCATATTACTTAAATTCCTTTCATATCTAATAAGTTAAAAATTCACAATAATTATGCCAAATGAAGCAAAAGATTTGATATGACAGTATCCATTCTCTCTACCTTCACTCCATCTTCCTCTTATTCAAAATCGCCCGAACGACCTTTTCTCGGGCATTTATCGTATCAGCTGAATTTAGTTTTTCGTATTCATAGACCAAAACATCTGCAACCAATAACTGTGACATCCGTCCGATAAGTGAACCACCATTTAGAAAATCATCGACTGCGGTTTGTAACACGATATCAGCTTCAAGTGCGATCGGTGAAGCCGGATAAGTTGTGATCGCAATGACCTGAGCTTGGTTTTTCTTAGCGATCTTTAGCGGTTCTAACGTGTCCTTTGTTCTTCCCGTTAACGAAAAAACGATAAATAGATCTGAACTATCGGTGATCGCTGCTAATTGGGCTTGATAATGCGGATCAGTCACCGCCTGCGCCCTTACTCCGATCCGTAAGAGCATACTTTCCAATGCCTTACTCGAAAGCGCACTTCCCCCTACACCTAATATATATATACGTTTGGCTTTTCCTATTGCTGCAACAGCTTTAGCAAGTGCTCCTTGATTTAATTCACTTAAAGTCGTCTTGATCGTCTTAGTCAACGCATTTTCGATGCTGGCATACGGTGACTTTCCTGTTTGCTCAACATTGCTGGAATAATCTTCTTTTGCGACCTCAACTTTTAAATCAGAAAAGCCACTATACCCTAATTTGTGGCATAGCCGTACGATCGTTGCATCACCGACCTTGGTCTTTTCCTTGATATCATTCATCGTTTCATAGATGATATCTGCCCCTGCCCATAAAAAATGATCGGCGACCTTCTTTTCAGCTGGCGTTAATTCAAAATAACTTTGATGGATCTTTTCCTTTAATTTCATCGTTATGACCTCTCCTTATACCATAACTATACACTTTTTTGGAGTTTTTCTCCATAGTCTATAAAAAATAGATAAAAACGTTTACAAAAATCCCCGAGCGTGTTATATTACTTTTGGAGATATTATCCAAAAAATATAAAATTGGAGTAAGATGTATGCTAAAATCAGAATTTTTACGTAAGATAGATCACGGTTTGATCGTGTCGTGTCAAGCTTTACCAGGTGAACCGCTCTATACACCTGAAGGTGGAGTAATGCCCTTATTAGCACTCGCTGCCAAACAAGCTGGTGCTGTTGGGATCAGAGCCAATTCAGTACGTGATATTTTAGAGATAAAAGAAAAAGTTGATCTTCCTATCATCGGGATCATCAAACGTGACTATCCACCAACCAAACCTTATATCACACCAACGATGAAAGAAGTTGATGAATTGGCCCAAACCGGCGTTGAAGTTATCGCCCTTGACTGTACTTTACGCAAACGTTACGATGGCTCAACTATCAATGAATTCATTAAACAGATCAAACAAAAATATCCCGATCAATTGTTGATGGCCGATATTTCGACTTTAGAAGAAGGTCTAAACGCTGCTAAAGCTGGAGTTGACTTTATCGGGACTACCTTAGCTGGTTATACCAAAGAAAGTGTTGTCTTAGATGGTCCCAATTATCAATTGATCAAAGCGTTGGTCGATGCTGGGTTAGATGTGATCGCCGAAGGTAAGATCCATGACCCAAAACAAGCTAAAAAAGTCCAAAAATTAGGTGTAGCCGGGATCGTTGTCGGAGGTGCGATCACACGCCCTAAGGAGATCGCTACACGTTTCATTGATGAATTAAGGGGGTAAAATACCATGTTTAAACAATTTTCTCGTTTAGGCAAAGCCTTTATGTTACCGATCTCGATCTTACCAGTCGCAGGCCTTTTGCTTGGTCTAGGTGGTGCGCTCAGTAATGAAAGCGCTGTTAAAACTTATCCATTTTTAGACCAAGCCTGGTTACAAACGATCTTAAAGGTCATGAGCTTTGCTGGTAACGCTGTTTTTGCCAATTTAGCATTGATCTTTACGATCGGGATCGCAGTTGGGTTAGCCACCAGTGACAAAGGGACAGCCGGTCTCGCTGGTGGGGTGTCATTTTTAGTTTATACAGCAACGATCAGTGGTTTACTTGAATTATTCTCGCCTAAAGGTGCAACTATCGATACTGGGGTCGTTGGAGCGATCGTTATCGGTTGTACCGTTGCCTATCTGCATAATCATTACCGCAAGATCCAACTTCCCCAATTTTTAGGTTTCTTTGGGGGTTCACGCTTTATTCCGATCATCTCAGCTTTAGCAGCCATCGTCATCGGTGCCTTCTTTTACCTGATCTGGCCTCCGATCCAAAGTGGATTGCGGGTCGCAGGAGAAAACATCGCACACATGGGCGCCTTGGGAACATTTCTTTACGGTTTCTTGCTTCGTTTGACTGGTGCGGTCGGGTTGCACCATACGATCTATCCTCTCTTTTGGTACACTTCGCTTGGTGGAACTGAAGTCGTTGCCGGGCATACGATCTCAGGTGCGCAAAATATCTTCTTTGCCCAGCTAGCCGATCCTAATCATACTGGTCTTTTCACTTATGGGACACGTTTCTTTGCTGGACGGTTTGCGACCATGATGTTTGGCCTACCAGCTGCTGCTTATGCAATGTATCGTTGTTTACCAAAGAAAAATCGTAAAAAAGATGGTGGTTTATACCTCAGTGGTGGGCTAACTTCATTTTTAACGGGGATCACAGAACCGATCGAATATACCTTCTTATTCGTAGCGCCATGGCTATATGTGATCCACGCCTTTTTAGACGGGCTATCCTTCCTCTTTGCTGATCTTTTGAATATCCGGATCGGCAATTCGTTCTCAGGTGGCTTTATTGATTTCTTGTTATTTGGGATCTTACAAGGTGAAGATAAGACGAATTGGTTACGCGTCATCTTCTTTGGGATCGTCTGGGCAATCGTCTACTATGTGGTCTTTACCTTCTGCATCAAGAAATTCAAAGTGGCTATTCCTGGGCTAGAAGCCGAAGATACCCCATCCGTTCAAGCAGTGCCGACCGATAATTCTTTAAACGCTGAATCCAAGCTCGTGATCCAAGCACTAGGTGGAGCTGAAAACATCGAGACCGTTGAAGCCTGTGCGACTCGTTTGCGTGTTGCGGTCGTCGATAAGAGCAAAGTCGACAAGAAAACTCTCAAAAGCCTAGGTGCGGTTGCCGTTTTAGAAGTAGGTGGTGGGATCCAAGCTGTCTTTGGTGGTAAAGCTGATCTCTTTAGCCAAGAGATCAATCAAATTTTAGGAAAAGGTGATTAAAGATGTTTGGTTTTAAGAAGAAAAAATTAGAATTGACACTGCCCGTTGACGGTAAGATCATTTCTTTAGCAGCAGTTCCAGATGAGGTATTTTCTACTGGAATGATGGGACAAGGTTTTGCGATCGAGCCAAGTTCAGATGAGATCTATGCTCCGGTTGCTGGAACGATCACCAATATCTTTCCGACAAAACATGCGATCTCACTCAAGACAAAAGAAGGGCTAGAGCTTTTGTTGCACCTAGGGCTTGATACCGTTGACCTAGCTGGAAAGCCTTTCGAAATGTTTGTATCAGCAAACCAGAAAGTCACCCCTGACACGCTCCTTTGTAAAATGGATCGAAGCCAGATCACCGTGGCAAAAAAATCAGCTGTTGTCTTAGTCCTGGTAACTTCGGGTGAAGACGTTACTGTAACTGATGTGGATAGCTCATTACATGGTACGATCTGTGGCTCAGTGAAGATCGGGTAATAACCACACAACGAAAAATAGGCTGAAAGTCAATGCTTTGAACATGATTTTCAGCCTATTTTTTAGCGTCTTGGAAAATCTTCAAGAAAACCGTAAAATTGTGATTTATCCGAATAGTCTGCTCTATACCTACTATTTAGTCCTGCTTTTTTAGCAACATCACTTAGCTTTACCAAAAGCTTTCCATCTTCGCCTAAAAAGCGGATCCGGTTATTAAAACCGACCATATATATATATTTGACAAGCCGATCAACGAGATATTCGGGATATTCTTCTTGATCGATCTTTTTGTAGACTTGTGCCAATACATCTAAAATATCTAATAATGCTGAACTTTTTTTCTGGACGTTCTGCTAAACTATTATACAATTCATGGATCACTTCTTTTACGTAATTTACATTAACTTTTTTTGTCATTTTGCTCCTCCTAAACATACCACTAGTGCTCTCCAGTATCCCTTAGCACATAACGGCGGTCCTTATTTTTACCTACTGCTTCTAATACATCCAACGAAACTAACTTTAGGAGATAGCGCCGTGTCGTACTTTGTGTTTTTCCAGTAAGCTCAGCGGCTTTACTAGTCGTGATACTTTGACTATATCTTAGTGTCGGATAGATCTTCGCAAAGAATTTTTGTTCTACCTCTCGCAATCGCTCTATCCGATCGTCCAAACCAGCCTGTTTTGTATGCTTGCTATAGGTCAAGCTTGCTTCTAATATTATCTCTAACATGAATTCGATAAATTTAGTCGAATCATTTTCATGGTCTCCCACTGCTAATAATTCATAGTATTGCTTTTGATGTTTATAAACCAAAGTCTCTATTGGGATCCATTCAAAGACTGGTTGCCATTTTGCCAAAAGTAAATTTTGCCATAGTCTTCCCATCCGTCCATTACCATCAAGAAAAGGATGGATCATCTCTAATTCAAAATGAACGACACAACTCTTGATCAAAGCCGGTATATCGGTTTTTTTGGCCCATTTAAATAAGTCATCGACTAAACCATAAACAAATTGTGGTCTTGCACCTATATGGACCACAGTTCCATTGCCATCATAAACACCCACATCGTGCTCACGAAAAGCGCCACTTTCTTTCACTAAACCTTTTGTCATCAAGCGATGTGCGGCAAGTAAGTTTTCAATACTATACGGATCAAATTTAAAAACTTCTTCATAAGCTTCATAGGCATTTTGAACTTCACGGATCTCTTTAGGTTCCCCAAACACTCGCTTACCAGCAATGATCGCCGTAACTTGCTCAAGCGATAAGGTATTTTGCTCGATTGCAAGTGAGGAATGGATCGAACGGATCCGATTTTCTTTTCTGAGATGGAGATCACGCTGATGTTGTAATTCTAGTAAAGTAACAGCCTGTGTGATCTCAACTGTCAACTTTAGCATCTTATCCGTTATCGAAAATGGTGGTCTCATCAACAATACCTCCTTTATCTACCATTTATCTACCATAAATCTACCACTTATCTACCACTTTAGCATTCATTTTACCCACACAAAAAGTTTTCCATATAATTGTCAACTTTTGTTTACCAAAACACTTTGGCTCTACTGCGTAAACTATACTATAGCTATAAACTCTTACGCCTATATATGTAGTTTATAGGCGAGGAGGCACTATTTTAAGGCTTCCTCGCTTTTTTCTAAGACTAATTTTGCATCTAAAAAACGAGCTACCTTTTGGACTGCGAGAAGTTCTTCTTTCCCCTTTTTCAGCTCACCATAGCGATACTCGTATAAAGCTTGGTAATAACGTTCAAATAAACGATAGCCGCTCTCCTCAGCCTCAGCAGTAAATTCACTTAATTGTTCCAATAAACTTTGGCTAAGTTCAGGACGATCTTTAGCAAAGGTTTGTTCCAAGCAATTGATCAAAAGCGTTGCGAATAAAGCATTGCTCTGGGGATAATTTTGATAACGACGCTTAGCTTTTAAGGCTTCAGCTAATAAATTTTCCATCAACTCAAATGGCAAAGCACAACTGATATTAGCAAACAATTTAAGATCAGCTAGTGTCCATAACGAAAGCTCTGCAAAATAACGCTCGACCAATTCGAGTTCAGCTAAAGGAATATCAGCTCCAGTTGCATAAGCGTGCAATAAACGAAAACTTGCTAGACTCAATTCATTTAATCCTTGCTCCTTGCTTAATTGAAGCTGTTGCTCAAATTTTGGCAACTGACCTGTATTCCAGTAATGTTTGAGTAGCCCTTCAAAAACGAGTTGGGTGCTTAGCTGATGATCATTAGCGATCCACATGAACTCATCTAAACTTATCAGCAAATTATCGAGCACTTGAATGAACTTATCTGCTGCTAGCATTCTTTTTCCCTGTTCAAAAGCGATCGCATTCGTTTTTGAGCACACTCCAAAATAAGTTGCTTCAAGTGTCAAATTTTTGTCTTCACGGATCTGTTTGATCACAGTTCCATCCATTACTATCACCTCCTGAAAGGAATGGCAAATATGCAAAAGCTCTACCAAACCGAACCCTTATTTTTCAAACTCGCCAGCATCACTCTTTTTTCTAAGATCGGTGATCGCTTATTTTATACTGCCTTATTGAGCAGTGCCACGCTTTTGACCACCCATAGCGATCTAGCAGTCATCATCATTTCGCTCTCAGAAACTTTACCACTCCTACTTGGCTTTATTCTCGGCAGTTTAGCAGATCAATGTCTAAACAAGTTAAAAGCTCTCAGCCAAACGAGCCTTTTGCGCTGTTTCTTCTATCTTGTGATCAGCCTATTAGCAGGATACTCAACGACTTTTACCTTTATCCTCATGATCGCCTGGTTAAATTTTTGTTCTGATCTTTTGGGCAATTATGCAAGTGCTTTAGCTACCCCATTCACCAAGATCCTCGTTTCCGCAGAGCAAATGCAACAAGCGCAAAGTTTTCTAAGTATGGGTACACAACTATTCAATGTCCTAGCTACTTTTTTAGGTTCCTTTTTACTGATCTTCATCAATCAAAGCCACCTAGCTTTGATAAATGCTTTGATCTTTTTTATAGTTGCATTAGCATTTCGTAAACTAAGCCCCAGTCTTGTCCAAGCTCAAAGTACACTGTTAGTTCCTGCTAAGATCAGTTTATCACAAGCGCTCAAGCAAAATTTTGGTGCCCTTTATCATCAGCATACACTTTTTATCATCCTGCTCCAACTCACTTTGTTGAATGGTTTTTTTGGAGGGCTGACCCCTATATTTGCACTTTTTATCAAGGAAGATCCCCAACTACTCTGGATACCGCTCCCCCTAAAATTAGCACTGCTTTCTGGTCTGATCACTAGCGGAATGATCCTAGGTAATTTTAGTTGCCAAAAATTATTCCCTAAAGCTACTTTAACTTCTCTGACACTCCTAGCTGATCTATTAGCTTTAGTTACAGGGATCGCTTTTAATACGCAAAATATCTATCTGATCTTGTGTAGTAGCGGGATAGCTGCCTTTTTACTCGGGATCATAGCACCACGCTTCTCGACTCAGATCATCAATACATTTCCAGTCACTCAATTAGGTGGGATCGTGACCATCGTCAACTCGTTTTTAGTCATCATGCCTCCATTGACTAGTCTGCTCTTTCCTGTACTTTTTAGCTTTGACCTAGCCTACCTTTGCCTTATCATATATGGTATTTTTTTAGTATTGCTTAGCTTGCTTGAGAAAATCCGTCTATTTAGCTAAGTATTATGTAAAATGCCCCCAAGTCAAGCTTGGAGGCATTTTTTCATCTATTCGACAAACGCTTCTTCACCTAAAGCTTGTTGAGCTGCTAGATTGAGCAAACTCCATTGACGGTCAAAGCCTGGTTGGAAGAAGAAATCTGCTCTAGCTAAATCTTCTAGCGTCATTTTTTGTTGGATCGCTAAGGCTAAAACATTACCTTGCGCAGTCACATCATAAGTTGATAATACCGCTCCTCCTAAGATCTGATGGGTCAGCTTATCAAAGAAGAGTTGCACAAAAACTTTAGGGTTGCCATTTTTAGCTGGCACATATTTTGGACGTAAAGTGTCTTCATAGTAAGCCGAGCTAAGCGTAACACCAGCTTTTTTCGCTGTGAAACTGTTTAGACCACTTGTTGCAAAATGATAGTCAAAGACACTCAGAGCCGAAGAGCCGACCACACCGCTAAATGGTTCACTTGGGATATCTTCAAATAAATGTGCCACCACATAGCGGGCTTCACGTCTGGCAACAGTTGCTAAAGCGATCGGTAATTTCGTTTTAGCTGGGATCGAATAAGCTAACGTCGCATCACCTACAGCATAAACATCTGGTAAGTTAGTGCGCAAATACTCATCGGTGACGATCCAGCCGTGTCCATCTAGGTCGACTACCCCTTTGAGCCATTCTGTATTAGCCACGACACCCGCAGCCTGGATCACCAGCTCAACGGGATATTCGGCTTGATCGGTCTTTACCGCTTCGACCTTCGTATCACCGACAAAAGCTTCGATCTTAGCACCAGTCACGACTTTGACGCCTTTTTCTTCTAACTGTGTAGTTAAAATATCAGTCATTTCTTTATCCAAATATGGGCCTAAGGGACGCTCAAGCGCATCTAATAAAACAACTTCTTTGCCAGCTTTAGCGAAAGCTTCAACCGCTTCGATCCCGATATAACCAGCACCGATAACAGCGACTTTTTTTACGCTTGTATCTGCTAACTTAGCTTTGATCTTTTTAGCCCAGTTATAACCGCGCATCAAAAAGACATTTTCCAAGTCATTTCCCGGGACTGGTAAAGCTTTAGCCTTGACGCCTGAACTCAAGATCAATTTATCGTAGGGATACTCTTTAGTTTCATTTTTTTGCTTATCAGTTACCGTTACTGTTTTAGTATCCGCATTGATCGTTTTTACTTCGTGGTTATTCAAAATGTGGACATTTGGTTGGGGAAAATTTTCAGGTCTAAAATTACGTACATCGTTGACATCTGTAACTTGATCTTCCAAATATAGCTCCATTCCACATGACATAAACGAGATAAAATCACCAGCTTCAAATAGTGTGATATCTACATTTTGCCCATAACGTGACAATAATTCTAAGATCGATTGATGTCCTCCATGTGAGGCACCAACAATAACTACTTTACTTTTTTCCATCAAAATTCCCTCCTTATAAAATCGATTTCATTGTACAAAACATTTTATCAAAGTGTCAAATATAAAGCTCGACTTCCTTATTTAACTTCAGGTTTTGAAACTTTTTTATTTTTCACTCATCCCAGCATACTTGTTCTTGTATCAGATACAACTAAAAAAAGAGAGAAAGATGTTAATGGATACTAAATTTTCAGTTGCCCTGCATATCTTAGCGATGATCAGTGAGAGTGATAAAGAGCTCTCTTCCCAAGAATTAGCGCTAAGTGTCGGGACAAATGCCAGCTATATCCGCAAAGTTATCAGCTTGCTCAAAAAAGCTGACCTGATAGGTTCTCATCAAGGACGCTTGGGATATCAGCTAAATAAAACACCAGATAAGATAAGTCTGCTAGCGATCTATTATGCTACCCAAGAGGTCGATCAGATCAAACTGTTTCAAGTCCATCAAAATCCAAACGAGCACTGTTTGGTCGGAAAAAATATCGAACAAGCTGTTTCACCGATCTTTGATGCCGTTGAAAAACAATTAGCGGCTGAACTTTCACAAAAGACCTTAGCC
>ERZ808040.2499-NODE-2499-length-10167-cov-5.014073_pt1 | contig 10167 bp, 17 predicted proteins | sample MGYA00380191_ERZ808040 | MGnify/ENA primary metagenome ERZ808040 (study PRJEB31490, sample SAMN06133395) | mouse gut metagenome | isolation source: J6 | host: mice | place: China: Chengdu | collected 2015-05 ... | reverse complement strand
ACAGTTGAGGAATACCGGGCTTTGTATGAAGAGAAGAACGCCCATCTGGAGCAGTTTTTAGAACAGGTTGAGCCATTTGAGTTTTATCGGGAGATTTTTCCGGAGGGGTCTTTTGAGCGGTGGGGGCATATGGATGACCACAAGCCGAACGGTATTGCCGTCTCCTTACCTGGTAGGGGTGGTTCTATTAATGGCATTGCTCTGGAGATTGAAGGGGATGGCAAGGCCAGACGATATATCGTTACTGACGATTTGAAGGTGCTGGATGAGTTGAGGGATACCGATTTTACAATAATGTCCCCTATTTCGTATTTCGGCAGGAAGCGATCAGGGGAATTTGCCCGGTTCCTCTATGCCCTGGTCTTTGACCTGGATGGGGTGGGTATGCCCCAGCTCCGGGACGTGCTGCATCAGATGGATAAGGGGATTTTGCCGAAAGCCACTTTTGTGGTGAACAGCGGGACGGGGCTGCACTTGTATTATGTGCTGTCTGAGCCGGTTCCCATGTATCAGCAGAATCAGCACTATCTGAAGGAGTTGAAGTACTCGCTTACCCGGCAGATTTGGAACAGGTTCACGTCCTCCATCAAGCAGCCGCAAATGCAGGGGCTTATGCAGGGGTTTCGGGTGGTCGGTTCTGGGACGAAGCTGGGCAAGGGCTTTCCTGTGGTGGCCTACCGGCTCGGTGATCGGGTGGAGCTGGATGATCTTCTGGAGTATGTACCTGCATCAAACGGTGAGCGGCAGAAGTTGCAGGGCATTTTGAGAAAGAGCAGTATGCCGCTGGCGGAAGCAAAGGAGAAATACCCGGACTGGTATGAGCGGCGGATTGTGAAGGGAGAGCGGCGGGGCCGCTGGACGGTGAAAAGAGATCTCTATGATTGGTGGCTGCGGCGTATTCGGGATGAGATCCGTGTGGGCCACCGCTATCATGGGGTGATGACCCTGGCAATTTATGCTAAGAAGTGCGGGATTGAGGAGGAGGAGCTACGCCAGGATGCTTATTCTCTGCTTTTGCCCTATGATGAAATGAGTATTGAGGAAGTCAACCGCTTTACCAGGGATGATGTAGAGGCAGCACTATCAATGTTCAATGAGGACTATGTGACGTTTCCCAGGGATGATATAGCAAGGCTTTCCGGGTTATCTATACCGGTCAACAAACGAAACTGGAGAAAGCGAGCAGAGCATTTGAAACGTTGCAGAATTATTCAGCAAGCGAATGATATGGTCGATGGGACTGATTGGAGGGCAAATAATGGTCGTAAGGATAAGAAAAATCTTGTAGGTGATTATATGCGTGCTCATCCAGAAGTGAAGAAGAAGACGGAAATAGCCAAGGCATTGCAGATCGACCGGGGAACGGTAGCGAAGTATTATGATGAAATTTTGGCAGAATTGCAGAAAGAGTAAAATTGTATGGAAAAAATTGTAGTTGCAATTTCCACTCCGCCAGGATATACTTAGTATATCCGAATGGAAGGAGTTAGTGCGAATGACTACAACGATTCAAAAGTGGGGCAATAGCCAAGGAATCCGTATACCAAAATTCATTCTTGAAACATTAAATTGGACTGGAAGCGAACGACTTGTTGTGAGTGCAAAGGATGATAAAATCATTATAGAACGGGCAGAAAGACGGAAGAACATCAAAGAACTTTTTGCTGATTATCATGAAGAATATACACCGATTGAGATAGATTGGGGTGAGCCTGTTGGGGAGGAAGTATGGTAAAGCAAGGGGATATTATCAAGGTTGACTTTAACCCGCAGGCGGGCCATGAACAGGCAGGCTATAGACCGGCGCTTGTAATCAGTAATGATTTTTTCAATCAAAAAGCGAACCTCACGATAGTTTGCCCAATTACGAATACAAGTAATCGCTTTCCCTTGCATATTCCACTTGACAGTAGAACAGCGACAACTGGGGTTGTTCTCTGTGAACATGTAAAAGCGTTGGATTTGAAAGCGAGGTCATACAAAGTGGTCGAGCAGTTACCAAAGGACTTACTTGATAAAGTGGTTGGAGTAGTGTTTTCGGAAATAGAGATTTTGCCGGAGGACGATTAGAAAATGGTAGATTTAGAGTCGTTGCAGTTTGAACGCGAAGTTTACCTTAAGCTCCAGTCGGCAGAGCGAGAAGAAGTGCTAACGGATAAGCGGTATTCCCCAAAGGAGGTCTTGCAGGCTATGCAGGGTGCTATATCTGACTGCTACGGATCGACTGGTTATGTAATGAGAATATAAAGAAATATTCTTGATTTTTCTTTATATTAACATATACTATGTGAGAAGGGAGGGCTGATTTATGGCTCAGACAGTAAACGTGAATTTTAAGTTGGATGAAGATGTGAAAAAGAGGATGGAATGGGTTTGTTCTGAATTGGGTCTTTCTATGAGTGCTGCGTTTACAATTTTTGCGAAGAAGGTTGGCAGAGAATGTCGTATTCCATTTGAGGTTTCTGCTGATCCGTTCTACTCGGAAAGTAATATCCGTGTTTTAAAAGGTCGCCTGGATGATATTAGGTCAGGGAAAGCCAAGTTTGAGGAACACGAGCTTATTGAGGTAGAATAAGTATGAGGAGAACTTTACAATGGCATGGGGACGCTTGGGATGAATATTGCGAGTGGCAGCAGACCGACGAAGCTACATTAAGACGCATAAATGTCCTTATCAAAGATGCCAGGAGAGACCCCTTTACTGGGATCGGAAAACCGGAACCGTTAAAACATGATTTGTCTGGCCTTTGGAGCCGTCGGATCAATGACACAGACCGGCTGACCTATTACCTGGAAGATGGGATTCTTATTATTGTTGGTTGCAAAGGTCATTATGATGATTGACAATGAACGGATGTTAGGATGAAAGAATATGGAGTGTTATGCTTATAAAAACAATGCTTGACCAACGAGGGCCGATTACACGGGGAGAAGTAGAACTGCTGGAAATTGCAGAGAAAATGCCGATTGTGTTTGACAAGGACAACCCAGAACTGACAAAGGAAGATTTGAAGGGATTTCATCCAAAAGGGAAGTTAGGGAGAGGACTTGCCCAGGTTCGAGCTGGCCAGGGTATCGTTAAGACAATGGGGGAGTTGGAACGAATGGCAGAGAAGGCAGAGGAAACAAAAATTACTCAGATTCAGTTACCAGACCCAGCAGACGCTGATCCGCACCCTCGGCTGCTCCTGGAGGGCCGGGGCATCCATGCCGGTGAATGGTTCTCGGCTTTGTTCCCGGATGGGTGGCATGACGTCACCCTGGAGGTGAGCTGGGAGCCGACAGGTCCCGGCTGCTGGTACATCTCTACACCTGGTTTTGAGGACGTCTGTCCGATTGGCCTGTTTGTGAAGATTTAAATTATATAAAATGATTGCAATATATAATAGAAATAATTGAAATAAAAACGGTGCTGCCTTCACTTGACAGTACCGTTTTAGTTTGACAGGGTTATGAATATAAGATATAATTTACATATATTAAATAGAAAGAATAATATATATCAATTATATAAAAGAGGAAGCGGGTGTTTCCGGTGAACATGAATAATTTGTGCGGAAAGAGTAAAATATACTTGCAAAGCAAATGAATATTGAGTACAATGGTGGCGAGAGTAGTAATTTGGAAGGAGCGATTTTTATGGCAAATAAAGAGAATACGACACTTCGAATTGAGCCGGATTTGAAAAGACAGGCTGCTGCTCTTTTTAAGGCATTGGGGATGGATTTAAGTACGGCAACAGGAATTTTTTATAGGCAAGCGTTGCGGTACCAAGGATTGCCGTTTGAAGTGCGTCTGGATGAGCCGAATGACGTTACCTATGCTGCGATGGAAGCGGTGGAAAAGGAAGAGGACATGTATGGGCCATTTGATAGTGTGGCTGATTTAATGGAGGCTTTGAATGCTTAGGCCGGAGTTTTCGGGGCAGTTTAAGAGAGATTATAAGCTGGCGGTCAAAAGGGGCTGTAATCCGAAGAAATTGGAAGAGGTGATTGTACTTCTGTGCAATGAAAAGCCTTTGCCGGAGAGATATCGGGATCATGCGCTTATCAATTCGAGAGAGTATAAGGGGATGCGGGAGTGCCATATCCAGCCGGACTGGCTGCTGGTTTACAAGGTTGTAAGAGATACTCTTATTTTGAAGTTGATTAGGACAGGGACGCATAGTGATTTGTTTTAATTTTGTCAAGACACAGGAAAAGTTAGAGCGTATTGCAGATAAAATGAAAATTGCTTAGATTCAGTTACCAGACTCGGTAGATGCCGGTCCGCACCCTCGGCTGCTCCTGGAGGGCCGGGGCATCCAGGCCGGCGAGTGGTTCTCGGCCTTGTTCCCGGATGGCTGGCATGACGTCACCCTGGAGGTGAGCTGGGAGCCGACCGGCCCCGGCTGCTGGTACATCTCGATACCTGGCTTTGAGGACGTCTGTCCGATTGGCCTGTTTGAAAAAGTTTAAACTATATAGCATACTTAAGGTATATAACAGAAATAACTGATATAATGTAAATATAAATGGTGCCACCAGGATAAGGCGGCACCATTTTAGTTTGACAACTGCGAGAGTATATGATATAGTTTATATACATTAAATAACTGACGCAAATTATATCAATTAAATAAGAAGGAGTGAAGCCGTTGAAAGTCATAGCGATAGCAAATCAGAAGGGCGGCGTGGCCAAGACCACGACAACGCATAACCTGGGCGTTGCCCTGGCCGCAAAGGGGAAGCGGGTGCTTCTGATCGACCTGGACAGCCAGGCCAGCTTAACCATCAGCGTGGGGCTGGAGCCGCTGGAGGTGCAGCGAACGATTGTAGACGTTCTAAAGAAGGACGGGGCGTCAATCAGCGAGTGCATCGAGCGGATCAGCGAGCGGCTGCACATCGTCACATCCATTATCGACCTGGCGCCGATGGAGATGGAGCTGCTGTCCAGGGCCAGCCGGGAGAAGATTCTGGACAGGGCCTTGAAGCCGGTTCGGGGGGAGTATGACTTCATCCTGGTGGACTGTCCCCCGCAGCTCTCCATCCTGACGATCAACGCCCTGTCATGTGCTGATGGGGTGATTATCCCGGTCAAGACGGACTACCTGGCGTACCGGGGCCTGACGCAGCTCCAGGACAGTATCCAAGAGATACAAGAGCTTATCAACCCGGAGCTGAAGGTGCTGGGTGTCATAGCTACCCTTTACGAAAAGCGGGTGGGGGATGACAACGAGATATTGGCCGCTCTGAAAAAGGAGTATAACCTCCTGGGGGTGATTAAGCGGCTGGCCGCGGCCAAGAAGGGCGTGTATGACGGCCTGGCCGTGGTGGAGCAGACACCCGGCAGCGAGATATCCATAGAGTACAATGCTATCGCTGATATGATGATAACGGACAAATACGAAAGAGAGGGGACAGATCATGAGTAAGCTGGAGGAACGGGAGAGCCGCAGGAGGTCGTCAGTGGTCGGTAGCATAGTCGATAGTGCGCCAGCGGCGGTCAGTGAGAAAAAGGGACGGCCCAAGGAGGACAGAGAGACAAAGAAACGGGTCAGCTTGTCGATACTGCCCAGTCTCTATGAAGATATACAGAAGATTGCCTATGTGCAGCGGCGGAGCCTTAGTGACTTGATCGGAGAGCAGTTGAAGCAATATAGGGCAGAGCATGAAAATGAGCTGAAGGAATATGAAAAGATAAAACTTTACAAAAAAAATCATCCAGGCAACTCATAGTTGCCTGGATGTAAACCGCATGCGGTTTACATTATACAGATTCGGACATAAAATTAGAGGTGGTTATCGGTGGAGCTAAAAGAAAAACTTGTAACCCTGCGTAAGAAAAAGGGATTGTCTCAGTTAGAATTGGCTGAGATGGTTAAGGTGTCCCGGCAAGCGGTATCCAGGTGGGAAGTAGGTAGCACTATTCCATCTACAACTAATCTTCAGTACTTGAGTGATTTATATGATGTACCGTTAGAATACTTGCTCAATGAAACAGTTGAATTGAGTCCAGAAAAGGAAGAAAGTCGTTCGATGGAGATACCAATGGTTGAGAGCACATCCAAGGGATGGAGCTTGGTGAAAACAGTTGGTCTTGTATTTTTAATTTTAATAATTTTGATAATAATATTTGTTTTTACGCTGGCAACGAGCAAGAGTGAGGAAACCGTAGCTTCAATGAATGATGTTCTGAGGGGGGAGGTAGAGATATCATCAAGTGAGACGTTTAGTTTTGACTGGTAAATTTTTAAGTAGGAGGAGGTGAGTAGATTGAGAATGAAAAGGATTTTTTGCATTGTGCTAGCTTGTGTTTTTAATATGAGTTGTTTATGCATTAATTCTAGTGCTGTAGAAAGTGTTAGTCAAGAAACAGAGATGGCTATTACACGGGCGGCAGGTAAGTTCAGTATGGATGTACCAGGAAATACCGCAATAAGAGCAGACTCAAGTTTTCCGTTGGAAGTGGGGGAAAGAGTTACAATTAAAGCGTCGTACTCTCCATTTTCTGCAGATGTAGATTTTGGATTACTAGCTCCAGATGGATTGTTTTACTATGTTAGTGTGTCTGATGGAAGTGTAAATCAGACAATTGAAGTAACACAGAGAGGTGATTTTACTTTTGTTGTAAGAAATAATTCGTCTAATAGTATTTCGGTAGTTGGCTATGTTAATTATTAGATAAAGGTAGAGATATTACAGAAAAGGGGTCATATAAGTATGAAAAAGCGTATACTAGCTTTAATGCTCGTAATAACTGTATTTATAATTCCGGCAAGAGCTGTAAGTGTTGCGACAAACGATGGAATATTTACTGGTACTAGTAATCGAAAGTTTTATACACCTGTATCTTGTAGTATTGAAAGTAATTCGCAGTATGTTTATTTTAACCTTTTAAAATGGCAAGAACATTATGAGTTTGGTAGTTTGTATTATTGGGAAGGGGAGTTGAGAAATCCTAACATTGCAGATGCATATAGCAATGTAACTGCGGTAATAGGTTCTTTGCCATATTTATATAAAGAATATGATAAAGATGATGCTTCAATTGGGTGTCGTGATATGGCTGGTATTGTGGGAGGAACTAATTATTATGCTAGGCTTACTATGGAAAAAGGGCCAAAATATGATCAAGGAGTAGAAATTTATTTTGAGTCTGAATATGGAATTTATGGAATTACAGATGGGCTTCCGCTTAATTATCAAACGTTTGCAACACCATTGAATACAAAAAGCAGGAAAAATATTGCGTGGTTGCCTTAAATTCATCAGTTAAATGGGAGGTATGAATATGAAAAAATCATTTATTATAATTTCGACTGTATTGCTGAGTTGCATTCTCTTTTTAAGTCCAGAAAAAGGGTGGGCCACTGATAGAACTGTAAATATTTGTGAAGAGAAAGACAGTATTCGAGTGTTTATTGGAACTACTGAAAATTTAAGTAATTATCAAAAACAAGAATATGAAAATAACCGACAGAATTTGATAAAGCAGAGATCTGCTTATCAACCGAATGATTTAGGAAATGCGTTAATAACATTTGATGACTTTCTTTCAGAAAAAGAAGTAGAATCAATTGTTCAAGATGTTAATACGATTCAAACCGTTTATATTTGGATACCGAATAAAGAAGGTCGCGCAATTATTGATGTAAAAAACAATGATATTATAACGACGCTTGAAAACTTTTTTAAATCATTAGATATAGAGAATGCAACCAATCTAGAGTATAAAAGTGATATGGAACAGCTGATTTCAGGCTATGGAATTTTTGCTGTTGAAGTACAAGCAAAATACTCAATATTAGACGATATAAATTCTCATAACAGCATTAATGTGGACTTGATACAAAGTCAAGAGGCAATGATTTTGGCAGAGGAATCGAACAAGCCAATAACCTATATTTGCGTTCCAGAAAAGCCAGATGGGACTGCATAAGTGGTAAAATGGAGATGTGATTTTGATAACATATTTATTTTTACTTGTAAGTATTGTAGCATTTATTTGTATTTTATTAGTTCAAAATGTAAAACAAGATAAATACAAAGAAAAAATCGGTTTATTAATTATTTTTCTATCTGTTATTCTGGGTATACTATATTTTTATCTGCAATATTTAAGCGGTGGAGCAGATTGGGGGCGTACAGTATCACAAGTGTTTTTACCAATAATCATATGTGTGGTGATTGGTGCAATAGGAATTTTGGCATTATTAGGTAATAAGAAACGGTAATTTAAGAGTTAGAAAAAACGGGAGTAATCGAAAGGTTATTCCCGTTAAATAGCGGTTTACCCGTTTATATAATGAACGGGTAAACCGCTATACCTTTAATTTTAGGAATATCTTGACTGCCCCGGAAACTTATGCTATACTAAACGTGGAGGGTTAGATACCGCTAAGATAGCGGAACCAGGCTGGCCGCTGCCGGCCGGCGACCAGGTAGACGTCACTTCTCACGTTGCTCGTCTGGGCGAGGATAAACAGCTAATTAGGCCCAGAGCGTCCCGGCTTCTGGCTGGGGGTTTAGCGTTTGCTAATCAGAAGCTGTTCAGGTTTGATACTCCTGTGTGGTGTGCGGGCTTGCCGTAGTAACCTTTGTGAACTGGAAAGCACACCATTGACCCCGATGTGAGTAATCCTTTTGAAAGCTCGGGTAAGTACAACGTATCGTGTCCCTACCCACCCTCTGAATGTGGCCGGTTGCACTGTAAAGATAACCGGAGAGCTGTTGGTTCTGGTTTGTACTAATAATGTTGTGTTTGCAGTAATGGAAAATGAGGTAGATTTCCCTGAGCCGCTTATTGGGAAAGAAGTAGAGGCAGTCGATTCGATTGAAAAAGTAGAGATCGCAGTGGCAAGCTGTGTTACATTAGGGGCCGATAACGATATATCAGAATCAAAGGAAGAAGTCATAAACCTATCAGAGATGGCGTATATGGACTTGGATGATAGCCAAAATGTTATTGATGATAATTTGAGCTATTCAAGAGCTACAACTTCCGTTTCCTGGAGTGTCAAAGCAAATATACTGAAAGAGGCTAATACTACGTTCCCCATGGAAGCTGGTGAGTGTGTTACCATCAATTGCTCTTATACCCCAAGATGGGCTGATGTTGATTTTGGGCTGATTGCACCTAATAACAGGTTTTACTATTTGCCTGGAGAAGAAGGCAGTATCAATCGTGCAATTAGAATTGATGAGCGTGGGGAGTATCGTTTTGGTGTTTACAACAAATCCAGCAATACAGTAAGTGTTACTGGATTTATTGAATATTAGAAATAGGAGGGTAGTAAAACAGAAATCATGAATCAAATAGAAACCTGATTTATGATTATCAAAGATTCCAATATTTACAGAAAAGCGGTATATAAAATGAAGAGAACCATCGCACGAATTTTGTCAGTTTGTTTATTGATTGGGGCATTAACCATTTCCGTAGCAGCTACATCAAACAGGGAAGATGATGTAGAATTTATACTGGAAATGGTTAGTAGAGAACCTGGCAGTGAATATGCTTGGGATACTGATGGAGGCCGACAGACTACGCTCGATGAGTATAATCGTACATTTGAGCGTGTTTGGGGATGGTCCACTTGTTTTGATAAATATGGTGAAAAGGCTTATCACTATACACATTCGCGTTATGAGACTTTGATTGGAGAAGCACCTGACATGTGGTCTTCTGGTCGTGTATGGGGAACAGGAAAAGTATGGGCATATAGTCCGTATGTCATACGAGAGGGAGCAGATGATTTAAGAGCTAGAGTTTATTATGGACTATAAATAATAATGTATTGATTTCATGCCACCTAAAGTTGATTTTGATTTTAGGTGGCTGAATTTTTACGGAGGTTATATGAGTAAACAACAGAGCAAGTTCAAAATACGGGGAATATTTGTGGTTGGATTCTTAATCCTTACTTTTTCTTGTTTATTCCTGCTTTTGTTTTTGTTATCTTACTATAATAAAAATAATTGGTCAACATTGTATTTTGAAGCAGATCTTACAAGAATTTATGGGAACTCGTTGAATGAATTAAAGGATGCATATAAAGAAATCAAAAACCTTGATTATTATGAAGTAAATAATCAATTTTTAGAAATTACAAATAAAACAATTCCCGATGAATTTCTATATGGGTATGAATATGGAAATATAGTAAAACAAAAAAATAAAGAAGGG